>Ga0255052_10000422_pt1 | contig 34354 bp, 25 predicted proteins | sample JV7_2_21_MG_FD_188632 | JGI IMG/M metagenome (GOLD analysis project Ga0255052, IMG submission 188632) | Seawater microbial communities from Jervis Inlet, British Columbia, Canada - JV7_2_21 | ecosystem: Environmental > Aquatic > Marine > Inlet | place: Canada: British Columbia | collected...
ATCAATCCCATTACCTTACTCATCATCTATTCCTCCTATTTGAATAACAGTATCGCCGAATCAGTATACGAGAGTGAAGATATTTTGCCACATTTTCGAAAAAGCTTGTTTCGGAAACAATTATTCCTTAATGCTGCGTCAGGCCAGGCTTCGGATAACCATTGCGGTGCAACTGTCAGTGCCTTCGATCATGTGGGCGCTATATCTTTCCGGCCCACCGTAGTCGGGGGGCGCATGAACGACACGCAGAATCGGATCCAATTCAAACTCGAAAGCACCGAGGCCAAAGGGCAATCCCTCTCCGATGGATTTCAGCGCCGCTTCCTTGAGGCTCCAGAACCGAAAGAAATCCCACCGGCTCGTCGGTCCCACCAGTCCTTCGACAGTCTCAGCTTCGGCGGCCGAAAAAAACTGCCGAGCGAGTTCGGTAGCCTCCAGGTCCCTCGTTTGATCCTCAAGGTCGACACCAATCCCATGAGTCGATGACCACGCACCGACATAACCGAACCGGCAGGAGGAGAAACTGAACCAAACATCCGGCAAATCGGATAGATAGGGACGCCCGTTTTCTGTCTCGTTGAAGACAATTTCTGATAAGGGCTTCAATGATCCAAGCACGAGGGCAGCGCAGAAACGGCGAAACGCCCGGCGTTGTTTGAACAAGGCCTGGTCACCTTGTGTTACAAAACGGTCGGCCCTTTGCAACTCGGTAGCTGACAGGATCGAAGCGCAGTTTCTGGTCACCTCTGGGTCGTGCGCAACTGGCGCGTACAAAACGTGAGCGGCATGACGCGCGGTCGCCGGCGTTACATCGCGTGAGCTGGCGGCCAAAAGGTCAATTATCAGATTGCTATGGTCTCTAATCATCTGTGACTGTGGGCTTCCCTGACTGGTCGCCGACTGCGCTAACTGTCTCACCAGACAGCCTGGAATGGACACTGGCTGATCGCGTCTGAGTGATAAGGGGGGATGAGTATGGGGTACCGCTTACAGGCTCCGTGGGGCTGCCCTCGTAAGTGGCTGTAGGCAGGTGCATCTCCTTCAGAACCAGGCACAAAGGCAACAGTGTTGTATCAGGCTCGATGATCACACCACCCATTACCGTGGCGCCAAAGTTGACGGCGCTGCCGTCCCGGATTTCAGTTCGCTTAACCTTCAGCATCATATTCTCGAAGGTGTGAAACTGTAGAAAGCCGTTGACCATGCAATCATTGCCAAAGCTCACTGCGTTCCAGTCAGAGGCCTGTAATGGCGAGGCCACGATGGTTCGTTTGCCAATCCGGCACCCCATCCATCTCAGAACGGTATTCGAGAGCACCGTCCCGGCAGACATTCTCAAGGGTCTTTTGCACCAGGCAAAGAAGCAGTCCTGCGCAAGAAAATAGGTGAAGTGCCGCCAGGACCAGAACGGTGTCGAGTGTGCGGAACCCCATTTGCTGCCGACGAGAAGCTTTTTAATCGTGGCGCAGAACACAACCAGGATGAACTCTGCGAGAACCAAAGCGATGAATGCGCTGACGATAAGGTGGCCGTCGAGACGTAGCAAGCTCGTATACAGAATCACATAGACGAGTATGTTGGCGATGCGCAGAATGCCGATGCTGAAAATGTCATTCAGGAATACACGCGCCATGAAGAGGGGGAGGCTGGGTAGTATCTGGGCTTCATTCTCAGCCTCAAAGTGCGCGCTGGCAAATTTTACAGGCGGGTTTCCAGCCACCGTGATCGGCTCGCCGAGCCGCGATCGCATTTGACGCCGGAACTGAATGTCATTGCCCAGCGTGGAGACACCCAGAAGGAAGTTGGACGGGAATTGCCCGTACTCCGCAACGCAGTTGTTACCACTGAAGAAATTTCGGGGCATGTCGAGCTGACGAAGCTTTATGTGTTCGGCACCATGGTCGAGCATGTTTGTGAAACAGCCATTGGACCAGAACACCTGGGAGTCGGCACTGGCAAGTTCCGGAACGAGATTGAACATGAAGTCGCATTCCGAGGCACCCAGACGTGGAAAGCGCATGCCAGCAAGTGCGCGCAGGTACTGCCCGGTGATGGTCCAGGTCCACAGCGTCTGGACTTGGTTCATTTTCTTCAGTTTGTACAGGAGCAGAAAGCCCTTGAGACTGCGGGAGGAATACAGTCCGGGCGTAGCGGCCGTGCTGCGAAGAAATAGGCAAACCAGCACTGAGATCAGGACGACGGTGACCCAGGTGGTTATAAACGCGTACAGGCCCATGTGCCAGATAATCTCGTGCAGCGGCGTGACCCTGAAGTATTCACTGGCGATTTCCGCTTCTCTGATGGGTATAAAGGTGACGGCAAACCAGGTAACTGCAGCGGTGGGAACTACAATAAGCCAGAAATCGAGGAAGATCTGCATTAGGATATTGAGCATTTCCATGATCCAGGGTGGGTGCGCCAATCCACAGGTGTTCGCGGTTCGCTTCAGTTCCGTGCAACGGCCGCTTAAGCGTGCTGGAGCGCCCTCCCACATCTCCCCAGGACCCACGTCGCTGAATATGGGAGTAAACGGATTAATCCAGGAGCCGCGGCCCACCTTCACATGATTGGCAATGGCTGCCCGCATCCCGATCTTGCAGCCGCTTTCGAGTTGAACGGGACCGATATACAGTTCCTGATCCAACCATTTCGACATGTGAATGTATGCCCCGGTCTGGATGGCGACGTCGTCCCCGGTGGAGAGTAGCTCCAGTGGTCCTGAGAACTCCACATCGTGTGCACATTGAAGGTTGTCACCAACAGTTGCACCCAGTCGCCGCAAAGCGTATGCCATAAGGGGTGCGCTGCGGAACATTGTGCCCAGGGGAAAGAGTACCGATCTCTCCAGCCGCTGGATACACCATACTCGCAGATGCATTCTGCTCCACTTGGGGTATATACCCGGGATTACATTGTTGCTGTATATGTGACCACCCATGAAGAGCTTGATCAGCAGCACCCAGAGCAGGCTGGCAAACGGAAAAATAAGTGCAACCAGGTAGGTCAGAAAGCCGACGCCAACGAATTCCCAGGGGCTGGCGGTCATGAAGAATTCACCGATTTCAGAGAAGGCGACGAGCCCCAGAAATCCGATTAAAGGAGGGGTGTACAACAAGCACAGGAACAGGCCCTGCAGAATGGTGAAATATATAGTGGACAGCACCCTTGACGCAGCTTCATTGCGCTCGGTGTTGCACTGACCTGTATCAACAGCAACCGTGGTGGTTTCGGGAGCATCCTGGAGTTGCCGTGGGTGATTCGCCACCTTGCGTGCCGTGTCGCAGTTGCTGAGCAGTGAGCGCACCGGCACTGCCCATCCAGCAGCCTGTAAGCGCTGCGCCAGGTGTGCGATGACAATCGAGTGCCCGCCATTGTCAGCGAATACATCATCCCATCCCAAAGGAGTCTCGAACACGGTTCTGCAGATCGCCAGCACTTCCTCACAGCCCGGTTCCAGGCTCGCATCGTTGTCGGGGGTCTCAGCTTTCGCTGCCATTGTTTCCGGACTGGCGCTTGTCGCCAAATGAGACAGGCTGGGTAAACACCCCCGGTCGATCTTCCCGGACACCGGATTCATGACAAATTTCTCCACCAGGAAGATCCTCGTCGGCACCGATGGTGCCGGAAGCTGCCTGGCCAGGGTCGCCGTTGTCTGAGTAGCCCACTCCGCTGGCGCCGGAGCGGTCGCCGAAGCATCACCTTCGGAGAGCGACGGTGCCATGACAAAGGCGACCAGTTCCTGATTCTGGTAGTCCAGCACAGCGGCCTCGATCTCCTTGAACTGCGTCTGGAGGATATCCTCAACGGCCTGTATCTCGACGCGGTGGCCGCGCACCTTTAGCTGTGAATCGACCCGGCCGAGAAAGTGCACGCGTTGTGTGCGGATGTCAATTTTGCACTTATCCCCGGTGCGGTACAGACGGCCGAACCGGGGGTGAGTAATAAACTTCCCAGCCGTTTGCTCGGGCAAGTTGCGGTACCCTCGCGCTACGTGCACGCCGCCAATACAGAGTTCGCCAACCTCCCCGTGGGGCAGTGGATAGAGTTGGCCGACTTCGAGGATGACGTAGGTGACATTGGCAAACGGCGAACCTATGGTGATGGGCTCCCCTGGCCTCAGGCTCTGACGGCTGGTGTCGGTGCTCGCCTCTGTGGGCCCATAAGTATTGATGATCTGCCGTCTAGCGCGAGTCCAGGGCTCCACGAGTGCCTTGGGAAAGGCTTCGCCTGCTGGCACGATATAACGGCATAGAGGGTAGGGGAGATCCAATTCGGGATCGGGGGTGAGGGTTGTAAGCAGCACTGGCGGACAGAACAGCACGGTGACCTCGGCCTCGCGTAGTACGGGCAACAGGTCCGGGCCCGACCGGACTTGCTCCTTGGTCAGCATGACCACGGCGCAACCCGACACCCAGGCACTGTACATCTCCGAGATGCTGCCATCGTAACCCAGTGACGAGGTGAGAGATGTCGCATCCATACCGGGAATCAGATCGAAGTAATCGGCATAACTCAGGGCCAGGTTCACGTAACCGGCGTGTTGGCACTCCACGCCCTTGGGCATGCCGGTGGTTCCGCTTGTGTAAAAGATGGTCGCAAGACGTTGCGTGGGATCGTCCAGCCATGCCGGTGGTCCGATTCGTGTTGTCTTCTCGGGCAATGCCAGGACATCCAGTGTAGGAAGATCGCGGAACCTGTCCTGCCCCCGCGTGAGTATGACCGCTGGCTGCGCATCGTTGAGCATGTGGGTGATCAGTGCATCGGGCAAGGTAGTGTCGAGAAACATCAGGGTACCACCGGCCTTGAGGATACCGACGTGAGAGGCCACGATCTGCCAATTGTCCTGCGACATGGCTACGGCCACAACCTGGTCCGGCCCGTTGAGGAAGGGAGAAATTGCAGCAGCGATGTGTTCGGCACGTGCATCGAGTTCAGCGAAGGTCAGGGATTCCCCGGTGTGGGGGATTTGCAGTGCCGTGTAACCTGGGAACTTCCTGGCCGAGCGGCTGAAAACATCTGTAAGCCACTGCGCCCCTTCCTGGTGAGGAACATTTACCAGGTGCCGGTCGCCAGGAACATCCGTCAGACTGTATTTACATGTGTCTACGTGCCCGAGCGGCACTTTCTCTGCCGCCCAAAGGTAGCGTCTCCATGCCACGAACGTCAGAATAAAAAAGACCACGAAGACGGCTGTTAATATAATTGCTGCCATGTATTGTCCTCACATGGTCGTAAACTTACGCTGTTTGGGAGCCCGGCTTCAACTGAAAAATCTGCCGCTACATTGAGTATGGCAAAGCGCGATGCTCAATCAAAGTACCGATGGAGCGCTCCTGTGCGGCGAATGTCCAGGGTGATGCAATGGAAGCCGCCACCAAGTATCTTCATTGATACATGCAGGATTGCACAGTATCAGGCCGGGACGCAAGGCAACAAAGGTCGGCTCATCATTACGTGGCGTGGGTCTGGCCGGGTCAACCTCAAACAGCGCGTCCAATAGCATGGGTTTGGGGGCGCCGTACCATTTGGCACCCGACTTCAAGTAGTCAACCATTATCGCTCGATAACTAAAAGATTCCTGGTAGCGGCTACGGATGACACTGGGTGTCTCTATAATGTGGTCGCCAATGACCAACATGATGTCGCGAGGGCAATCGCTACTTACGCACGGCGTTTGTCAAAGCCAGTCAACGCGCTTATTGAACGGCAAGTTTTGGTAAGGATCTAAAGATCAGGCAGAAAAACTCGGCGCTTGAGTTCATTAACATTCGCCATTATCGGGACCCATTCAGGACATCCATAACATGTCTGCACGTGAAAAACCCCTGTGTTTACAGGGTATTGAGTGGTAATTTAGAGCTTTCTGGGATGGTGCCGAGGAGAGGACTTGAACCTCCACGAGCTAATGCTCACTGACACCTGAAGCCAGCGCGTCTACCAATTCCGCCACCTCGGCAGTCGGCCGGGGAAGCTTGCTTCCCGGCCCGGCGGAATGGAAGTAAAAAGGTACTTCCAAACCGGAGCGCACTCTACCGATTTCACCCCGAACTGTCAACAGGAATTCACACCCACAGGCCAATCAATGGCAGGGCGATTCGCGCTACAATGGCACTGCTAAACCAAATGATGAGACACGCTACGTGACAAACACCAGATCCGGCGGCAAAAACCGGCCCGGCGCCCGTAATATCGACGCCAGCGCACCAACGCGCGAACAGATCACTGCAATGCTGGAGCAGCGTGGTAGGCCCATGCAACGCAGGGATATCGTGGCTGCCCTGGAGGTCAAATCCGAAGACAGCCGGGAAATCCTGCGCCGCCGTCTGCAGGCCATGGTCAGGGACGGCCAGCTGATCAAAAACCGGCGCAATGCCTTTGGGCTGCCCGCCCGTATGGACCTGGTCAAGGGCCGGGTCAGCGCCCACAAGGATGGGTTTGGTTTTGTCATTCCGGATGACGGCGGGGCGGATCTGTATATCTCACCGCGGGAAATGCGTAAGGTGTTGAACGGCGACCGGGTACTGGCGGGGGTAACCGGGACCGACCGGCAGGGCCGGCGCGAAGGCATGATCGCGGACGTGCTGGAACGCGCCAATGAAAATATCGTCGGCCGCTTTGTGGAAGAAAACGGTATTGCGCTGGTGGTGCCGGATGACCCGCGTATCAACCAGGACCTGATGGTGCCCCTGGCGGATACCGCCGGTGCGCGCCCCGGGCAGGTGGTGGTCGCAGCGATCGTTACCGAACCGACCGAGCACCAGCCACCGGTCGGCAGGATCATCGAGGTGCTGGGTCAGTCCGGCGCGCCGGGTATGGCCACCGAGATAGCCATCCGCAGCCACGGTCTGCCATTTGAGTGGCCCGATGGCGTCGAAGCTGCTGCAGAAGCGTTTGGTGATTCGGTGCCGGAGGCCATGAAAACCGGCCGCAAGGATTTACGTGATTTACCACTGGTGACCATAGATGGTGCCGATGCGCGCGATTTTGATGATGCTGTTTACGCACGCCGGCAGGGCAATGGCTGGCGCCTGGTTGTCGCGATTGCCGAGGTCTCAGCGTACGTCGTCCCCGCTGGGGCACTGGATGAAGAGGCCCGCTACCGTTCCACCTCGGTGTATTTTCCGAACCGCGTGATACCCATGTTGCCGGAGGCCCTGTCCAACGGTTTGTGTTCACTCAAGCCGGCCTTGGACCGGCTCTGTCTTGCCTGCGAGATGAGCATCAATGACCAGGGCGTTGTCAAACGTTCCGGGTTTGTTGCCGCGGTCATGAAGTCATCCGCGCGGCTTACCTACAGCCAGGTTTCAGAATACTTTGAAAACGGCGTGTTGAAGCACCATCAGAACACGCGCGGGGTCACCCGTAATCTGGATGACCTGCAAAGCCTGTACAAGGCGTTGAGGGCGGCGCGTCTGAAACGCGGCGCGATCGATTTCGAGAGCATCGAGTACGGTTTTCATTTTGATCAGCGCGGTGCCGTCACCGGCCTGGTCGGGCGCGAGCGAAACGATGCGCACAAACTGATCGAAGAGTGCATGATACTGGCCAATGTCGAAGCCGCGCGTTTTCTGCTCAGGCACACGCTGCCGGCACCCTACCGGGTCCACGCATCACCGCCCGAGGGTAAACTGGAAGCATTGACACAATTTTTGCAGGGGCAGGGCATCCGGCCCCCCTGGCGGGACAACCCGGCGCCAAAGGATTTTGAAACCGTGGTTGAACGGGCACGTGGACGACCGGATGAACACCTGATTATGGCGGTATTGCTGCGTTCGCAGAGCCTCGCGGCCTACCAGCCGGGCAACGAGGGGCATTTCGGCCTGGCACTGAAGGCATATACGCATTTCACGTCACCCATCAGGCGTTATCCCGATCTGCTTGTGCACCGTGCCATACATCACTTGCTCGTGCGCGGAAAAACTTCGGATTATGCCTACACCGAAGCCGCGATGTCCGAGTTGTGTGCACAGTGTTCGCACAACGCACGCCGGGCGGAGGACGCCGAGCGGGATGTGGTTGACCGCCTCAAATGTGCCTACCTCGAAACCCGTATTGGCGAAGAATTCGACGGCATGGTCAGCGGCGTCACCTCATTCGGTCTGTTTGTGGAACTGGACTATGGCCGTATCAGCGGGCTGGTTCATGTCACCGGTCTGCCCAATGATTATTATCATTTTGATCCCGTCGCCCACCGCATGACCGGGGAGCGCAGGGGGCAGGTATTCCAGCTTGCCGACCGGCTGAAAGTACGGGTGGCCGCGGTCAACCTGGATGAACGGAAGATCGACTTTGAACTGGTATAACACCACCCAGGCTGACAGCGGTTGAAACCGTCCGGGCCGCAGCTGTTGATCGGTATTCACGCGGTGTCTTCGGCGCTCAAATCCTCTGCCGGGGACGTCAGGTGGCTGCGTATTGTTGATGACAACAAAAACCGCCGGTTGCGTGAGATCGAATCCCGCGCCCACGGATCGGGTATAGACGTCATCAGGACCACCAAAGCGGAACTTGACCGCCTGTCCGGCCAGCAGCGTCACCAGGGCGTGGTGGCGGGTTTTAGCGGCGGTAACGTGGCCGCCGAGGGTCAGCTTGAAGCAATCCTTGATGGTGTTGAAGGGATTCCCTTGATCCTGGTGCTCGACGGCATGCAGGACCCGCACAACCTCGGTGCCTGTTTGCGCACTGCGGATGCCGCCGGGGTCCACCTGGTGATCATTTGCAAGGACCGTTCCGCCGGTATCACACCGGTGGTGCGCAGGGCCGCCAGCGGTGCCGCCGAGACCCTGCAAGTGATCCTGGCCACCAACCTGGCGCGGGTGCTGCGAATATTAAAAAAACGCGGTATCTGGCTCGCGGGCACCAGCGATGCAGCGACGGATAGTCTGTACCTGACGGATCTGACTGGACCGCTGGCGCTGGTCATGGGCAGCGAAGGCAGCGGTTTGCGCAGGCTAACGGGCGAATTGTGTGATTACCTGGTCAACATCCCGATGGCCGGGCAGGTTGAGAATCTCAACGTGTCGGTTGCCACCGGTGTGTGCCTGTTTGAAATCAACCGGCAAAGGCAAACGGCCTGAAGCAGCAGCACCACTGAATCAGATTTAAATGTAGGGTGGACATTTATGTCCACCATTCCAATAACACATTTGTTTTTTTATTTGCAAAGGTGGACATAAATGTCCACCCTACGGGTTGGGAATAATTTTTGAGTTGTTCGTGTCCGGTATAAACGATGACGATTACTAGCAATTGCAATCTGTCCTTACCCGTCTGGGTTGAGCCGTTTCTGGAAACCTGGCAAACACCACTTGCAACGGTGGGTCAGCGTATGCAGTTGGCCATCGCCCTGTCGGCGGAAAATGTCCGTCAACAGACCGGTGGGCCTTTTGCCGCACTGGTGATCAACGAGGAAACGGCCGAACTGGTGTCAGTGGGCATAAACCTTGTTACCAGCGCGGGGCTTTCAATGGCGCATGCCGAAATCGTCGCCCTGTCACTCGCACAGAAGTCTGTGGGTGAATGGAATCTGTCCCACGCGGGCCCATTGCAACTGGTCACGACCTGCGAACCTTGTGCCATGTGTTTTGGGGCCGTGCCATGGTCGGGTGTCAAGAGCCTGATTTGCGGAGCCCGAAAAAAGGATGCCGAGGCGGCCGGGTTTGACGAGGGCGACAAACCGGATAACTGGGTCAGGTCTTTGCAACACAGAAAGATCGTCGTGCAATGCTGTGTGCTGCGGGCAGAAGCCGCCACGGTGCTGGCAGATTACCGGGAAGACGGGGGAACCATCTACAATGCCAGCAACCAAGATTCCGGAAAACACTGATCAATGGATAGATCAAACCCTGTATTACGTGTCTCGCTGGCGCAGATTTCACCGCTGTGGCTGGATCGTGAGGCGACACTGGAGAAAGTCGTGGATTATGTGCAGCGGGCCGTTGACCAGGGCAGTCAACTGCTTGCGTTTGGCGAGGCTCTGGTTCCAGGTTATCCATTCTGGCCCGAGTTAACCGATGGCGCACGATTTGATTCCGGACTGCAAAAGGACCTGTTCGCATACTATTCGTCGCAGGCGATCGATATAGATGCCGGCGATTTGCAGGCCTTGTGCGTGATGGCGGCAAAACACTCGATTGCCGTTTATCTTGGTTGTATTGAGCGGGCGCCCGACCGGGGAGGCCAAAGCCTGTATGCCAGTCTGGTGTACATCGGTACAGATGGGCAGATAGGTTCGGTGCACCGCAAACTGTGCCCGACCTACGATGAACGGCTGGTCTGGGCAGCTGGTGACGGCCATGGTTTAAGGGTTCACGATTTGCACGGTTTTCGTGTGGGTGGACTCAATTGCTGGGAAAACTGGATGCCGTTGCCGCGGGCAAGCCTGTATGCACAGGGTGAGAACGTGCACGTTGCGGTGTGGCCCGGAAGCCTCAGGAATACACAGGACATCACGCGCTTTATTGCACGGGAGTCGCGTTCCTTTGTATTGTCCGTATCCGGATTGATGCATGCTGACAATATTCCGGAGGCCATCCCGCATGCGGCGTTGATCAGGAAAAAAGCGACGGGCTGGCTAACCGATGGCGGGTCCTGTATCGCTGGGCCCAACGGGCAGTGGCTGCTGCAACCGCAAGTGGAAACCGAGGGTCTTTTCAGCGTTGACCTGGATATGAACATGATCCGCCGGGAACGGCAGAATTTTGATCCTGCGGGACACTACGCCCGGCCCGATGTAACCCGGTTGGAAGTTGACCGTTCACGACAGACAACGGTGACATTCAAGGAAGATTAGCCCGGACATTTCACCAAGGCGGACCGTAAAATGATTTGTCGTCGTATCATCAAGCGTGTGAGAATGTTTTTGGGAATTTCTGGCAGTTACAGTTTGTCCTATCCGGTTTTGCACAGCATCTGGCTTCACATTTCGGCCGATCCTTCTTGAACCATAGCTACTGCTATGATTCTGCAAACGATCGACCAAACTGTTTCGCCAGCTACAGCGCAGATCCCGGATTCTTGGTGAAATGTCCGGGTTAGCGGGCAAACCGGCCGCTGGAAAACGGTTACCAGTCGTGCGGGTCCGGGTAGCCAATCTCTGCAGCAAGTTGATTCAGGAAATCCCGCATATAGTCGGTGCGCTTGTTGGCTTCGTTGCGGCCGGCCCTGGTTTTCATCGTTTCCGCCAGTCCCAGTAGTTTGCAATGGAAATGATCAAGCGTATAGCGGCGGTCATCCGCCGGGCGGTTTTTTGCAAATGGATCCTCACTCGCGTACAGCGGCGTACCCATGCTGCCGCCGGTCAGAAAACAACGCGTGATACCGATCGCACCGAGGGCCTCGAGACGGTCGGCATCCTGCACGATACAGGCTTCCAGGGTCTCTGCCGGGATGTTGGCCGAAAAACTGTGCGCCTCGACGGCATGATAAACCTGTGGCAATAGACCGGATGGGTAATCAACGCTCTCCAGAAAACGCACCGCCTCCTTTGCCGCCAGTCTGGAGGCCTGCTTGCGTAACGGGGAATCCTTGGCCACTGAAACACAGTCGTGCAACCAGGCGGCGGGGACGCTGATGCTGGCGTTCCCGTTTTCGATTGTGGTCAGCTGCAATGTGTTTTGCACCACGCGCCTGACGTGTGAGAGATCATGTGCCGGATCGCCAGACATGCGTTCTGACAGGAATTGGACGCATTGTTCCTGTAGTTTGTCCAGCTCAAACGGCATGGGTTTCTCAGTCGCGGCCGGGTGGTTTGGGGGTGTCGACATTTCTGTAACGTGTCGGTTTCTTGCGGACCGTCGATTTGGCGCGCTTTATACGGCCATCGGATTCACGCTGGACTTTCTCCGGACGCAAACCGAGTTGCACCACCAGCGGATCCAGGCCCACGTCTTCCCGTAATACCTGGTGGTCTTTGGCCGTGAGCTCCGACCAGTCGCCCATCCTCAGTCGCTTGGGCAGGAATACGGCGCCATAGCGGACCCGCTTCAAACGACTCACAGCGACATTCTGGGAAGCCCACAGCCGTCTGACTTCGCGGTTACGGCCCTCCAGCAGGGTGACATGGAACCAGTGGTTTCCCTCACTGCCGCCAGCGGCGACGATATCACTAAATTGGGCAGGGCCGTCGTCGAGAATGACACCTTTCTTCAGCCTGGTCAGCATTTCCGGGGTCACCTCACCAAAAATCCTGCAGGCATATTCACGGTCCACCTTGTTGGCAGGGTGCATCATGGCGTTGGCCAGTTCGCCGTCAGTGGTCATCAGCAACAGGCCGCTGGTATTGAGGTCGAGGCGACCGACAGCGATCCAGCGGGCAGCGCGGATTCGGGGCAGTTTGTCAAATACCGTGGGCCGGCCCTGGGGGTCTGAGCGGGTGGTTATTTCCCCGGTTGGCTTGTTGTACACCAGGCTGCGCTGCAAACCGCCCTTGATGATTACTTGCCAGCTCTTGCCGTCCAGGCTGATGCGGTCACCCTTGTTTGCGACCTGTCCAAGTTGGGCCACCGTATCATTGATGTGGACCTCGCCGGCCGCGATCCGGCGCTCCAGTGCCCGCCTGGAGCCCAGACCGGCGGTCGCCATGATTTTCTGCAATCTTTCCGGTTTGTACGCCGGTTTTTCGCTGCTGCGGGCCGGGGCTGGTCGCCGCTTCATGGTTGCACGGGGTCTTCGGTTTCCAAGCTCGCGTCGTCTGCCCTACCAGCTGCGTCTGCCGGGGGGTCGGCTGCCGGGGGGGCGGGTTCGAGTTGTAACTCCGGTTCGAGCGATTCCATGTCGCGGATTTCGGCAAGCGTTGGCAGGTCGTCGAGGTTTTGCAGGTCAAATGAATCCAGAAAAACCCGGGTGGTGCCAAAAAGTGCGGGTTTGCCGGGGACATCCCGGTGCCCGACGACCCGTATCCATTCCCTTTCCTGCAGTGTGCGGATGATGTTGGTGCTTACCGAAACGCCGCGTACGGCCTCGATTTCACCACGCGTGATCGGTTTCCGGTAAGCGATCAGGGCCATGGTTTCCAGCAACGCCCGGGAATAGCGTTGCGGACGCTCTTTCCACAGCCGGGCAACCCACTCGTTCAGGTCTTGTCTGACCTGCAGACGCCAACCGCTGGCGACCTTCTTCAGTTCAACACCGCGACGGGCACAATCAAGCCCCAGTTGTTCAAGCGCCCGGCTGATCTCGCCGCCGGGTGGGCGTTCTTCGTCGCTGAACAGGGCACCCAGTTGGGCGTGTGAAAGGGGTTGGCCCGCCGCCAGTAACGCGGCCTCAAGTATCTGTTTTAACTGTTCGCCCTGGACCATTGAAGTCGTTGCCATATTGTCCTGTTCTGTCATATTGATGCATGCCCACCTAAAATAGACCTGCTGATTTTCCCGCTCGGTTACAGGGGCATATCATTGCGGCGACTTGATGTAGATTTGCCCGAACGGTTCATTCTGCACCAGATCAACCAACTGTTCACGGGTTAACTCCATCAGTGCAAGAAAACTGACCACGATGCCCATCCTGCCTTCTTCGGGGTCAAACAGGCGGTTGAACTCGATGTAGGGGTTGTCACGCAGGGTGCTCATGATGCGGGACATGCGTTCACGTACCGACAGGGGTTCCTGCGAAATATGGTGATGGGTAAATAGCTCCGCCCTGCTCATCACGTCTTTGAGTGCCGTGAGTAACTCCGGCAATTCGACCTTCGGCGGCAGGCGCACCACCCGCCGGTTCTCGACAAAAGCCTCGGCGAGGGTGAAGTCCCGGCCAAGCCTTGGCAGTTGATCGAGGTCCTCGGCCGCCTGTTTGAAGCGTTCGTATTCCTGCAACCGTCTGACCAGTTCCGCCCTTGGGTCGGACTCTTCACCGTCATCACTGGCGGGTCTTGGTAACAGCATCCTGGATTTTATCTCGGCCAGGATTGCGGCCATGACCAGGTATTCAGCGGCCAATTCGAACTGCATTTCATGCAGCATGCCGATATATTCGACATATTGCTCCGTGATTTCCGTGATCGGAATATCGAGAATGTCGAGATTCTGGCGACGGATCAGATACAGGAGCAGGTCCAGCGGACCCTCGAAAGCTTCAAGTATGACTTCCAGGGCATCCGGTGGTATATAAAGGTCGTGCGGTACTTCGGTGAGCGGTTGCCCCTGCACGATGGCAAACGGCATTTCTTCCTGGTGGACATCGCTGTCGTTTGTGTGGCTTGTTGGGTGGTTGGCTGGTTCCAAGTGATCGGGTCCTGTGCTTCAGAGAAAGTCTATCACGCCGCGCCCACGGCGAAGAATTTTCGGCTGTCCGCTGGTCAGATCCACCAGCGTGGTAGGTTCAAGCGGGCAGTAACCCGCATCCACGAACAGGTCAATCTGTCCATAAACCTCGTCGTACAGGTCTTCGCTGTCCATGATCCTGCCTTCAGGGTCAGGCAGGATCAGCGAGGAACTGAGCAAGGGCTCATCCAGCACCTTCAACAAACCCTCGACGACGGGGTGGTCCGGGATGCGAACACCGATGGTACGGCGTTTGGCCATCTGGACATTGCGCGGCACCTTGCTGGTGGCCGGCAGAATGAACGTGTATGGCCCGGGTGTCAGTTGGCGGATCATGCGGTGATCAGAGTTTTGCACTTTTGCCAGTTTGCCGATATCGGAAAGACTCAGGCAGCAATAGGTGAAATGATGGTGGCGGTCGAGTTCCCTTAGCCTGATGACGCGTTCCTTTGCATGGCGGTTATTCGAACGCCAGCCCAGCGCGTAACCGGAATCGGTGGGATAGGCGATCAGTCCGCCACGCACCAGTACCCCCACGATATGGTTTAGCTGTCGTGGTTTGGGGACGCGGCCGAGAATTTCGATGCGTTCGCTCATGACGGACGTATTCTAAAGCGATGACGACTGGTACTCAATGAATTCGGTGATCTCTTAAAAGGCTCAAAAGAAGAAACCAAATGCTGCGCCAGTCAGGTACACTTCCATCAGGTACAACGGACATTTTCCAATGTGGTATTTGATTTTCTCACAAGACCGCGAAGACAGTCTCCAGGTCCGTAGAGGTGCACGTGCTGCGCACCTCGCACGGGTGAAAGAGTTTGTCGCGCAGGGCAGGTTGCTGGTGGCTGGACCAATGCCGGCAATTGATTCCCCAGACCCGGGTCCGGCGGGCTTCACAGGTTCAATGATCGTAGCGGAATTCGATTCATTGGAAGAAGCGCGGAGTTGGGCAGCAGCAGATCCCTATGTCGCCGCGGGTGTGTATGAAACCGTCGATGTGCGGCCCTTTATTAAAGTATTACCCTGAGACAGTTGAAATGAAATCCGAACGAGTTGAACAGATCAGGGAACTGCTTGAATCAGCACTTGAACCTGAATCGCTGGAGGTTGAAGACGAAGGCCATTTACACGTTGGCCATGAGGGCGCAAAGGACGGCCGCGGCCATTTTCGCGTAACGGTCGTCAGTGACTTTTTCAATGACATGCCGATGCTGGCCCGCCATCGCGCAATCTACACCGCGCTGGGTGATCTGATGCAAACGGATATCCACGCACTGGCGATTGATGCGGTGGCCGGTGATGAGCTTTGAACTTTTCTCTCAGGGCAGGGCCACGGCTGCCGACGGCCGCCACCCTTTGGCCCTGTGTTCGGCGACCACCGTGGTATCCAGGCCGCCACGCACGTTAAACATGGCGCTCAAACGCATAAAACGTGGTGCTGTGGCGGCGACCAGGTCATCGAGGATTTCATTGGTGACCGCCTCGTGAAATGCACCCTTGTCGCGAAAACTCCAGACGTACAATTTGAGGGATTTGAGTTCAACACAAAGCTGCTCCGGAATATACTCCAGCAACAGCGTTGCAAAGTCGGGCTGACCGGTTTTCGGGCACAAACAGGTAAACTCCGGAATACGGATTCGAATGGTATAATCACGGGCGGGTTGGGGGTTTGGAAAAATTTCCAGATCCCGACTGGGCTGGGTCGCCATAACAATACTCCGGAAAACAAAAATTGGATGGGCACTTTACTCATCCCTGACCACAGATTCAATCTATGCGACTGACTGCAATCAAACTTTCAGGTTTCAAATCTTTTGTAGATTCGACCACATTCACCGCGCCGACCAACCTGACCGGCATTGTCGGGCCCAATGGCTGTGGTAAATCCAATATTATCGACGCGGTCCGCTGGGTGATGGGCGAAGGCTCTGCAAAAGTGCTGCGCGGAGAACTGATGGCGGATGTTATTTTTTCCGGATCCAGCAGCCGTAAACCGGTCGGCACGGCAACCGTTGAACTACTGTTTGACAATACCGAGGGAAGGATCGCGGGCGAATTTGCCGGCTATAACGAAATTTCGGTCAAGCGCCAGGTCGGCAGGGATGGCATTTCGCACTACACGCTCAACGGCACCCGCTGCAGACGCAAGGATATCCGTGACCTGTTCCTTGGCACGGGTCTGGGCTCGAAGAGCTATTCGATTATCGAGCAGGGCATGATCACCCAGATTGTTGATGCCGGCCCGGAAGATATCCGCTCGCACCTGGAAGAAGCAGCCGGAATTTCACGCTACAAGGAACGCCGCAGGGAGACCGAACGGCGCATCAAACACACACGGGAAAACCTGGATCGCCTGTCAGACCTGCGTGAAGAAATTGCCGGCCACCTGGCCCGCCTCAAACGGCAGGCGCGCGCCGCCGAACGCTATCGCAAACTGAAAATAGAACAACGTGAACTGGAATCCAGCCTGCTTGCCCTGCAATGGTCGGGGCTGCAGAAAACCGCCGAAAGCGGTCGTGCCGGGCTGGCGGTTCAGGAAACCGCGATGCAGGAACAACTGGCGAAACAAAGGGCTGCCGAGTCCCGCATGGAAGCGACACACCAGCAGCAGGCCGAGGCTGGTGAAGCGTTCAACAAGGTACAGGGCGAGCTGTATGCTGTTGGCAGCGACATCGCCAGGCTGGAGCAGACCATCCAACATGGCCGCGAGATGCAGGCCCGGCAGAAAAAGGAATACGAGGAAACATCCGTTTCCCTGCAGGATATGGAACAGCACATGGTGCTCGACCGTGCACAGGTGGAAGACCTGAGCTTGAAACTGGCAGAAGTAGAACCCGCCTTGAAAAAGGCCAAAACCGTGGAAACCAGTGCGGATGAGGACTTTCAAACCGCGGAGGCCGAAGTGCAGGACTGGCAGGAAAGCCTGCAGGAGCACCATCTCAAAAGCAACGACCTGAACCGGCAGGCCGACAGCCTGCGCACGACTATCGATATGCTCGACGGGCGCATGCGCGACGCTGAGACCCGGTTGGAAAACCTTGCCGGTGAAGTAGAGGGCATCGATACGGCCGCGTTGAGTAAGCAAGTCGTAGATCTCGGGAACCAGGGTGAACAGGTGGCCACACAATTGGCTGAACAACAAGGCCTGCTGGAACGGGGTCGGACCGACCTGGACAGCCGGCGGCAGGTATCGCGTGACAATACGGCAAGGCAGCATGAAATACAGGGCGAAATAAACCGGCGGGAAGGCCGGCTGGAATCGTTAAAGGCATTGCAGCAGTCTGTGACCGAAGGCGGCGGTGGGGCCGCCTGGCTGGAATCCAGTGGTTTGTCATTGGCGCCGAGGCTGGTTGAGCAGCTCGAAGTTCAGGATGGCTGGGAAGCCGCCGTGGAAACGGTTCTGGGATTCTGGCTGGACGCGGTACTGGTAGATGCCCCGGCGGCACTGGCCACTGGCCTGGGTCAATCGAGCGCCGCGGGTGGCGTGGATTTTGAGTTGACCCTGTTGGGTGGACGATCGTCCGGTATCCCGGTAATTGCCGGCAGCCTGGCTGAAAAGGTCACGGCCCCGGATGTCATCATCGCCCAGCTAAACCAGGTGCAGGTAGCCGCGACGCTGGCTGCCGCGCTCGAGAGTGTTGCCGGCGACGACGGAGCGGCTTCGGTGATCACCCCCGAAGGCCAATGGCTGGGTCATGGTTGGGTACGGGTTGCGGGTAGTCAGTCCGGCAAGGCGGGAATGCTGGCGCGCAAACAGGAAATAAAGACCCTGCAAACGAAATCCGCCGACCTCGGCAAACAATGGTCGAAATTGCAACAGGAAAACCGGGCGGAGCGTGATGCCCTGCCGCTGGTGGAACAGGCCATCAATGATATGCAGCAGCGGGTCAATACGCTGCACCGTGAAAGTGCGGAGCTGGACAGCCGTCTGAACGCCGACCGTGCGCGGATTGAAGACCTCAGTGGGCGGCAGAAGCAGATTGCGGAAGAGACCGCATCGCTGCACCGGCAACGCAATGAAGACCAGGCGCAAATCAAGGCTGCACGCGCTGAACTTGCCACCGTGCTGGAGCAGATGGCCGGTGTTGAAAAGCAACGCTCCAGCCTGGAAAAACAACGACAATCCCTGCTTGAACGCAGGGATAAAGCCCGGGCCAGCGCACGCGAAGCGCGTAACCAGCGGCACGAACTTGCCCTGGCAACCGGCGCGCGGCGTGCCAGCCTCGAGTCCCTGCGGCAATCTTTGCAGCGCATGGACACCCAGTTCAGCCAGTTACAAAAACGCTACCTGGATCTCAGCGAGCAGATCGCCGGCAACGAAGATCCGGAAAAAAGACAGCGGCCGGTCATGGACGGCCTGTTGCAGGCACGCGTCAATGTGGAGCAGCATCTCGGAACAGCGCGGGAGAAATTGCAGCAACTCGAAGACGATTACCGCACCCAGGATGCTGACCGGCAGGCCTGTGTAAGGAAACTTGAAGAAATCCGCGGGTCGCTGGAACGGGCCCGGCTGCAACAGCAGGAAGTAGAGTTGAATGCCCGCAACCTGCAACGGCAGGTTGCACAAATGGACGGGGACGTGGCCGGGTTGGCCCAGTCCCTGCCGGATGACGCCGACCCGGATACCTGGCAGGAAAACCTGGAAAAGCTGGCCGTGCGCATTACCCGGCTGGAACCGGTCAACCTGGCAGCGATTTCCGAATATGAAGAGGAACTCAAACGCAAAGAGTACATGGATGCTCAGAACGAAGACCTGATGAGTGCGCTTGAAATGCTGGAAAACGCCATCAAGAAAATTGACCGCAAAACGCGAACTCGTTTCAAGGATACCTTTGAGGGCGTCAACAAGGGTATCCAGGAATTGTTTCCAAGGTTGTTCGGGGGTGGGCATGCCTATCTGGAATTGACCGGGGAAGACCTGTTGACTACCGGTGTATTGATCATGGCGCGGCCGCCCGGGAAGCGCGTCAGCAGTATTCATCTGTTGTCCGGTGGTGAAAAGGCCCTGACCGCTGTCGCTTTCGTATTTGCCATTTTCCGGCTCAAGCCTGCGCCGTTTTGCCTGCTCGACGAGGTCGATGCACCACTGGACGATGCAAACGTGTCACGCTTCACAACCCTGGTGAAGGAAATGGCCGGTTCCGTACAGTTTATTGTGGTCACACATAACAAGATCACCATGGAGATGGTGCATCAACTGAGCGGCGTCACGATGAGTGAACCGGGGGTGTCGCGGCTGGTACAGGTCGATATTGATGAAGCCGCACGGATAGTTGCAGATTGAGCAGTCCCTGATTTATTACGATGCAGTAAACTAGCGGTTGCGTTGCGTGGCTTAAAGGCTCGGGAGTAAAAGCGATGGATATTTCTACTTTCAGATGGATCCTGGTCATTGTCGGCGTTGTGATCATTGTCGGTATCGCCCTGTTTCATAATATCGACAAGAAGCGCAAACCACGCGCTTCGCGCAAACGTGTCCATGCATCCCGTAACCGGCGTGAACCATCCCTGGAACGGGGCCGTGCGGGTGGGTCGGGCCAGGAGCACCCGGACGGTGAAGAAGGAATGCAGACGGAGTTGGACATCGGTGGGGCGGGTGATGCTGGAGCGCGTATTGAACCCACGCTGGACCCGGAACCGGAAAAGCCCCCGGTAATCCTGCCGGACAAAATCGTTACCTTGTTTTTGCAGGCACGGGACGACCACGTTATTACCGGCGTGGATTTACTGGACGCGGCGATGAGGTCGGGGCTGGTGTTTGGCACCCGTGACATTTTTCACCGTATCAATGAAGAGGACGTGGAACCGATATTCAGTATGGCCAACCTGATCAACCCCGGCACCTTTGACAAGACTTCCTGGAACACGATGGAGGTCAGGGGTGTGACGCTGTTCATGGCACTGCCCGGTCCGGTGAATGCGCTGGACGCCTGGGATGCCATGCTGGCGACCAGCCGCAGACTTGCCGAATTGCTGCATGCGGACCTGCTGGATGATAGCCACAGTGTATTTACCCGCCAGCGTTCCAAGCAGATCAGGGATGAATTGCGAGAATACGATCGGCAGAAAAATCAGCAATCATGACGCAGGCCAATGCGCACAGGCGCGCCGGTGAACTACGCGGTTTGATCGAACACCACAATTACCGCTATTACGTTCTGGACGACCCGGAGGTACCCGACGCCGAATATGATCGCCTGATGCGGGAACTGGAATCGATAGAGACAGCGTTCCCGGAGTTGGTTTTCCCCGATTCACCGACCCAACGCGTCAGTGGCTCGCCGATGGAAGGTTTTGAAGAAATTCGCCACCGTGTACCCATGTTGTCGTTGGCCAACGCATTTGCCGACGAAGAAGTTGCTGATTTTTACCGCCGTGTTTCCGAGGGTCTGGAGCGTGACCCCATTGTCTTTGCGGCAGAACCAAAACTGGATGGCGTAGCGATCTCATTGAGCTACCTGGATGGCTTGCTGACCACGGCCGCAACCCGTGGTGACGGGGAACGGGGGGAAGACGTTACCGCCAATGTTCGCACCATACGCGCGGTCCCGTTAAAGCTGCGGGGTACGGATTGGCCGGCGCTGCTGGAAGTGCGCGGTGAGATTTACATGCCGCGTGCCGGTTTTGAAGCATTTAACCGCAAAGCACTGGAAAACAACGAAAAGCAACTGGTCAACCCGCGCAACGGCGCCGCCGGCAGCCTGCGCCAACTGGATCCCGGAATGACTGCGAGACGGCCGCTGGCGTTCTACGCCTATAGCACCGCGACCCGTGACAACTTGCCGGATAACCAGTTCGACGCACTCGCCCGTTTGCGGGACTGGGGTTTTCCTGTCAATCCGGAGATCAGGCGAGTCAATGGCCTGCAAGGTTGCCTGAAGTATCACGCCAGCCTGGCTGCCAGGCGGACTGGCCTGGGCTACGACATCGATGGCGTGGTCTACAAGGTCGATGGTTTTAATGATCAGGGCATCCTCGGTTTTGTCAGCCGTGCGCCGCGTTGGGCGCTGGCCCACAAATTCCCGGCGGAAGAGGAGATCACCCGTCTGCTGGCAATCGATATCCAGGTTGGCCGTACCGGTGCCCTGACCCCCGTTGCACGTCTGGAACCGGTCTTTGTCGGCGGCGTTACGGTGACCAATGCGACCCTGCACAATGAGGGTGAGATCCAACGCAAGGATGTTCGTCCCGGTGACTGGGTGGTGGTGCGCAGGGCGGGCGACGTCATCCCCGAAGTGGCACGTGCCGTGCATGAACGGCGTGACTTGAAACTGCCGGTGTTCCGGTTACCCGAAACCTGTCCCGAATGTGGTTCAGCGGTCGAGCGTGTCGAGGGCGAAGCGGTGGCACGGTGCACCGGTGGCCTGTTTTGCCCGGCGCAGAGAAAACACAGTGTCCGTCACTTTGCCACCCGCAAGGCCATGGATATTGAAGGCCTTGGTGACAAGCTGGTCGATCAACTGGTCGAGGAAGGCCTCGTACATACGGTCGCCGATCTCTATCATCTGACCCGTACCCAGCTGGCCTCGCTGGAACGCATGGGTGGTAAATCTGCCGACAACCTATTACGGGCCCTGGATGAAAGTAAAAAACCGCCTTTGGACCGTCTGCTCTACGCACTGGGTATCCGCGAGGTGGGAGAGGTGACGGCGCGTTCGCTGGCGTTGCATTTCGGCGACATGCAGTCCCTGTTGGAAGCCAGCGAGGAGAGCCTGACCGAGGTGAGTGACGTCGGCCCGATTGTGGCCAGTCATGTGGCTGCGTTCTTCCAGCAGGACAACAACCTGCAGGTGATCCGGGCGCTGGCGGACGGCGGTGTGACATGGCAGCCCCTGGAACAGACTTCCGGTGAGCAACCGCTTGCCGGTGAGACCTGGGTGTTGACCGGCGCTCTGTCCATGCCCCGTATCCAGGCAAAAAACCTGCTCGGATCGCTGGGTGCAAAGGTAACCGGCAGCGTGTCGGCCAAAACCAGTGTTTTGCTGGCTGGTGAAGCAGCAGGCTCAAAACTGGCAAAAGCCAAAAAACTGGGGGTAAAGGTCATCTCCGAAATGGACTTTATTGAATACCTTGAAACCCAGGGTATCAATCTATCTGCTTGAGAATTCCAGGCGGTACACGGGGGCAGGGCGTTTTTCAGTGGTGACATAAATGGATTTGCCGTCAACTGAATATGCAATGGCTTCGTTTTGCACTGCGGGTGGACCGACCACTTCCTCCGGTTTTCGCTGCAGTGCGCCGGGCCAGTCTTCACCATCCAGACGACGGAAACGGTACACGCTGCGGTAGGTGACGATAACGGCTTCGCTGCCATCTGCCGCGATATCGAACCCGGTCGGTTGTGATATCCAGTCCGTTCTGCCGCCCCAGCGTGCCCGGTCCGCGATGGTCGGTGAGCGCAGGGCCGTCATCTCGCCAACAAGTTTCAGTTCAGCCTGGTTTTTGGCCAGTGCCGTTGCAAGACTCACGGCATAGATACGGGGTGGCCTGTCGCGTTTGCTCAGCAACAGGATCTGTTCGCCGACCGGGTCATACGCCATCGACTCACAATCACGCGGACCGTCAGGGTAGGTGAGGTCCAGCCGGTGTTTCAGCTCCAGCATGCCATCGTAGCGGCCTTCATCCCCGGCTTGGGGTTCTGCGGCAAAATACAGCGTGATGTACTTGCGTTTTGCCATGTTGTCGCCGATCGCACCGATCACGATCCAGCGGCCTGTGTCAACGGGTACCGAAGCAAGGTCCTCCCAATCATTGTTCTTTGCAGGCACCAGGACCAGCCTGCCCAGGTCGGAACCATCCTGGCCGATGACATAAATTAGCGGTTTGCCCTCGTCGTTATGCACAAAAAAATCACCGGTATTTGAAAAACTGGCCTGCATGCCACTGGCTTCATTGATCCTGGCCGATGCCAGTGATCCAGTTTGCTCCAGGGTTACCGGCGGCGGCGGTGTGATCAGTGCCTGTTCGGCCGGTTTTTCGCAAGCTGCCAGTAGCAGAAGAGCTAAGGGAAGCAGGCTTGGCGAGGTTCTCATATGCATAGCACTATTGTAGTGCTCAAGTTCGTAACGGGGAAGTTTCAAATGCGGAAAATACAACCGGTATAGGAAAAAGAGAGGAAAGCCTTTTCACACAAGCACAAGCTGTCGTGACACACGTGTATCCACACACCTGCGCCGGACTGATCCGTCGGTTTCGAATCAGATAGCCCGCATTGGGCCGGTACTGGTACCATAGAGACCATCACAGGGATACAGTTTTGAAGGGCGTATGGACTTTCCGGTTATTCCAAACATGCACGCTTTGGCCATGTTATTCATGACCGGTGTCGCCCTGTTTCTTTTTACCCGTGAAAAAATCCCGCTGGAGTCGTCCAGCCTCGCGATCCTCATGATGCTGGTCATCGGTTTCGAGATGTTTCCGTTTGAAGGCGTACGGGGGCCCATTGAGCCCATGGCGTTCTTTTATGGATTCGGTCATGAGGCACTGGTTGCGGTATGCGCATTGATGATAGCGGGTGAAGCGCTGGCGCGTACCGGTGCACTGGTCCCGGTGGCCAGGCGTCTTGCCAGGTTCTGGAAATGGAGTCCCACCTTTGCTTTACTCATGACGCTGGTTGTGGGCGCCGTCCTGAGTGCATTTATGAACAATACGCCCATCGTGGTGCTGATGTTGCCAATGCTGATCGGTGCGGCAGTGCGCAATAACAGTTCGACCTCGGGTGTTTTGCTGCCGATGGGCTTTGCCACCCTGATCGGCGGTATGGGCACCACCATTGGCACTTCTACCAACCTGCTGGTCGTCTCGGTTGCGGCTGAAATGGGTATGCAGCATTTTGAGATGTTCGATTTCATGATGCCCGTGGCCATTGCAGCGGGAGCGGCCATCTTGTACCTGTGGCTGGTCGCTCCACGGCTGATCCCCGAACGCAAACAGCCGATGGCCGATACTTCGAACCGCGTTTTCCAGGCCCATCTTTCGTTCGCCGGGGACAATCCACTGGTCGGTAAGCCATTGGCAATCATCATTCACAAATCCGGCGACAGCATGCAGGTGAAGCGTATCGTCAGGGACAATAAGCTGTTGATTGCACCGTTGCCAGATGTTGAAATCCGGCCAGGTGACAAGATACTGGTGTCCGGTACCGCAGACCTGCTGAGGGAATTGGAGGCCATGCTGGGTGCCAGGCTGCTGGCGGGGCCGGAATATTCAGATTCCGTGCCGCGAGGTGATTTGCAATTGGCGGAAGTGGTCGTCACAGGTGGTTCGCGCTTGCGTGGGCTGCGGGTTTCTGATGCCGGTCTTAAAACCCGTTACGGGCTGGATCTTCTCGCTGTTCACAGTGCGGGTGACGTAGCAACCGCCGGTACGCCTGGCCTTGATCAACGGCGTCTTCAAGCCAGTGACGTATTGCTTGTACAGGGTAAGACCGACGATATCCGGACACTGAAGATAGGCGGCGAATTACTGGTTCTTGACAGCACCATGGACCTGCCGGAGTCGTCCAAGGCACCGCTGGCGTTATTGATCATGGTGGCGATCGTGGCCCTGGCTGCTTTTGGCATTATGCCCATCGCCATGAGTGCCCTGTTGGGTTGCATGGCAATGATTGGTTTTGGTTGTCTGAACTGGCAACACGCGACCCGTGCACTCAGTATGCAGGTGATACTGATCATCGTTGCCTCGCTGGCGCTGGGATCAGCGCTGATGAAAACAGGGGGTGCCGATTATGTTGCCCAGGTTTTCCTGTTTCTGACCAGCGGCCTGGCGCCAGCCTGGATCCTGTCCTCGCTGATGCTGTTAATGGCCATTTTGACCAACGTGGTATCCAACAACGCAGCGGCAGTCATAGGTACACCCATCGCGATCAGCATTGCCCAGGAGTTGGGGCTACCGCTGGAACCGTTTGTGCTGGCGGTTTTGTTTGGTGCCAACCTGAGTTTTGTAACGCCCATGGCCTACAAGACCAATCTTCTGGTGATGAATGCGGGTGGCTACAAATTCAAGGATTTTGTCAGGGTTGGAACCCCGTTGACATTGTTGATGTGGGTGGTGTTGTCGGTTGTGCTTACCTATGCTTACGGTTTGTAAGCATTAAATGACAGGATAGTCTGTGGCGCCGAGGTTACCCGATCGTTGCAATATGTGGAACAGCCCGAGCAATAAAAAAGGCGTCTTTATCGACGCCTTTTTGTTTACCGGTCGGGCTAAAAATCCGTTGCCGGGGAATTACTTGGCCTGGTACTTGAATTTCTGTCCACCAACGGTGGCTTCGTACATCAAGCCGCCTTCGGCGATGGTAAATACGGCCACACCGCCGTCGTAATCAGCATCGGCCGAGGCACCTGCGGTTACGGCAACTGCCGAGGCCTGTGCACCCATCTCAAAATTGCCACGGGTGAAATGGTCATATGCCGTCTTGTCTTTAAACATCAAGAATTCTGCATAGACCTGCCCACCCAGTTGGAAACCGATGGTGACCTGCGATAGCGAAGTCGTGCCCACCGTCTTGTCATCGTGGATGACAATGCCTTTTCCATGTGCACCACCAATACCGATGCCGCCTTTGCCGACCTTGGGGAAAACCGCGTAGGCATAGGCCGAATCAAACCAACTGGCCAGTGACGGGTCTTTTTCCTTGGCCTTGATCAGGGCTTGCGCCACCGACAATTCCAGTTTGTCATTGGTATCGGGTTGCCACGCCAGTACGTAAGCGCTGGAAATGAGCATGACCAAGGCGATTAGTAAGACAGATAATTTTTTCATAATGAATCCTGGTGAATATTTAAGGGAAATTACTGGTGACCAACCAATATAATCGATAGGAACAGAAGTTACAAAGACGGCGATATTGTTGTTTCGATCACGGTTCCTGCTGTGTATTACACATAGGTGCATGCTCACCCGGTAATTGACGGTTTTACCGCTTTTTAAAAACGCCATCCTTGAACTTAGCGCGGGTAAAACAGGTCGCACTAAATACTTGTGCTGGTGGCCATTGGTCGCCACCGTTACGCCGCTTATTCACCCGTGAACTGGCTAACCTCCCAATCCAGATCCGTGGTGATGGCTGTCGCACCACCGTTAAAAGCGCGTCCATTCATCAGGTAGATCCACCATGCGCCGGTAATTTTGTGGCGCAGCAGGACATCGCCGCGTCCGTCAGCGTTGAAATCACCGCTACCCATCATTTCCCAATTCAGGGTGATGAACATCGGGGTACCCCCGCTTTCGGGCAGCACCACCTCGGAATCCATAAAGTTGATCTGCCACAGACCGCTCACGCGGTGACGCAGCAATACATCATCCTTGCCGTCGCCGTCAAAGTCATCGATCCCGGCAATTAACCAATCCGGGTTCGTGGTGATTAATGTCTTAGCATCGGTTTTGAGGCGGCCGTTCATCAGGAACATCCACCAGATCCCGGTGACCTTGTTGCGCAGCAGCACATCGCCGTGTCCATCAGCGTTGAAATCACCAGTACCCATCATTTCCCAGTCCAGGTTGGCAAAGATCGGGGTCGGGCCGCTGTTGGGCCGGACCAGGCGCCAGTTCATGAAGTTGATGTACCACTTGCCGGTAATCCGGTGACGCAGCAACACATCGTCCTTGCCGTCCCCGTCAAAATCATCGAGCCCGGCGAACACCCAATCCTGGTCCGTGGTGATCAGTGTCTTACCACCGTTAACCACGCGTCCGTTCATCAGGTTGATCCACCAGATACCGGTATTTCTGTTGCGCAGCAGGACACCGCCGCGCCCGTCACGGTTGAAGTCACCAATACCCATCATTTCCCAGTTCTGGTTGCTGAACATCGGGGTGCTACCGCTCTTGGGTAACACCATCCGCCAATTCATGAAGTTGATATACCAATCACCACCGTGTTGATGACGTAACAGCACATCGGCCTTGTTGTCGCCATCAAAGCTGACAAAGCGGTTGATCGGAACCCACGCCCGGTCTGGCGGTAGTTCTCCCCGGTAACCTTCATCGGCTTCGCTGAACGCGCTGCAATCTCCGGATGCACAGGCTTTCACCCGGTACCAGTATTTCTTGCCGGTGACACAATTCGGGTCATCAAAACCTGTGGTACTGGTCGACCCTATAGCTGAACCGCAGGTTTCACTACCTGGTCCGGTACAACGATATACCCGGTAACCCATCGTGCCATCTACCGCATTCCAGCTTACCCGGGTCCAGTCGGCATAATCGCCGTCGCTGGCGTTGATACCGCCGGGTTGGGCCGGGATGAGCCTGGCAAAACCGGAATTTGCCACGCTCAATGGACTGCAACCGGTGGTATTGCAAGCAGTTGAGCGATAGTGATACACGGTGCCGGGGACCGCCCCGGTGTCATCAAAGGTGTTTGTGCCCGGGGATCCAATGGGCGAACCGCACGTTGCCGGCACGCTGGTCATACAGCGGTAAACCCGGTAGAACGTCGCCCCGTCGACCGGGTTGAAGGTTACCTGCACGTGATCCGTGTACTTGCCGTCGGTGGCGTTGATACCGGTGGGGCTGGCGGGTGCCGGGACCGGCGGGCCGTCAAAGCTGGAAACGAATTCATAGCGGCCGATATTCCACCAGTAACCACGGACGCTTGCATAATAGGTACCCGCAGCCAGTTCCCGGCTGATCTGGAAGTTGTTACCCTCTCCATCATTATTGTCATCTTCAATATCGTTGCATTCCGCGTCTTTAAGGTCGCCCCACGTGTCCGTAGTACCGGTAGTACTGACAGTCAATGTACCGGGGGCGTGTAAAAATATCTTGAAGTAATCGTAGTCGCCCCTCGTGGACCTGTCCCTTCCACCATCCGTCATTTCGATATAGCCCGGGGTTGTTGAGTTGACAGCTACAGGTGTAGCCTCAGCGCAACTGTTGCCATGGTCGTCCAGGCCATCGCTCCGATGGCCGGCGTCGGCATTACTGAAATCACCACATTCGCCCGCTGAGCATGCTGTTACACGGTACCAATAGATTGCTTCGTCCAGACCGCCCATGTCGTCAAAACCATTGGTCTTCGGAGCACCGATCGGGCTGCCGCAAGAACTGTAAACAGTGCTGGTACAACGGAATACCCTGTAGGAGACGGCACCCGCTATTTCATTCCAGGTAACCCGTACGTGATCCGCAAAGGTCCCATCGCTGGCATTGACCTGGAACTCATCCACCTCCGGCTCGGAAATTGTGGGGGCACTCGGGCACCACCACCTAAAAGTACTTGTATTCATCTGAGCATAAAACGTACCCGAGCCCGCTGTGCTGAAAGCCTCGCCATCGAATTTCACCGTAAGACACTTGTCCCCACTCACCGTGCTCCGATAACCATTGAAGTCAACCCGCAACTCGGCTGTATAGCCAATACCCTCTTCGACCCACATCTTCGTCGTGGTCGAATTTCCGGTCACATCAAGTGTCGCCACCAGGTCAATATGTCCACTTCCTGATGTTACGCGAAAATATTTGACGACAGTCATTCCAGTGATCAGACCACCGGTCCGGTGATAACGAAAAACCGTAGAGACACCATCCTTTGCGTAAAACTCAGCTGTGACCTGGGCGGTTGCCGTTGGCGAAAAACACACCAAAAGCACCAATGCAAGGATTAATCGTGCAGACTGTTTCATGGACGTACCCACCATCGTCGGGTTTATGTTCGGTTCTCTACGGGCGTATGGGGTGGCTTAAGAAATAATTGGAAAGTCGTCTGGAAGAAAACTCCATAATTGCGAAAAGTTCGCATCTGACCCTCATTCAACCCCACCAATGCATCCCTGCGAAATCATACTTTTTAGCCTATCAAACTAAACACGTATTCTGCTCAAAAAGCAATGATGCAAATGCATCATTTTTATGATGCATTTGCATCATTTATGTAGAATTTTCTCACACATTGAAAGACGGGGATGCGGGATTAGACAAGAATCCGGCATTCCTCTTTTTAACCGCCTTGATCATCAGGAGGGTGCTGTTTGAAGGTGGCACTTATCAGTTATTGTTTCCTACATCTGGATCTGGAAAAACGCCTGGCTGGAGATACCTTCCGCGAAGCCAGCAGTGCTGAGTCATCGATGGGCGTAGTATTCCCTTAAAGGCACCCCGACAACCGTGCCGGGGTGCTGTTTGTCAATCGTTGGTTCCTACTGCAGTACCACCGGTAAACGGTGTGGTGACATTGCTGGTGAGGTTGTCCATGTACTTGCCAGTACTGCCGCTACCGCCAGGATTGTAGTAAACCCCGGTATCTGTGCTGGTGATGCGGTTACCGACGGTCAACGTATCGTCGGACGTACTATAATACACGCCACGGCCGAGTCCCGTGCCGTTGCCGGTAATTACATCAATGCGATTGCCCTCCACCACTGCGCCGTGGGCCTTTATAAGGGCCAGTGCGTAAGCATTGGCGTCACCGCCACTTGCCGTTATGCCGCTGATGTCATTATGAAGAAGACGTCCCCCAGAACCAGAAACTACGATGCCATAGGCAGAAATGGTCACTGTCGAACCGCCTGTGTCCAGCACCTGATTGCCTCGCGTGATGTTGTTTTTGCCATAGACCATAATGCCAGCCTTGGTGTTATAGTCGGCGCGGATGTCTTCAATCAGATGGCCCTGAGATCGGGTGAAGGGATTTTCATCAGCCAGAAGAATACCCACGTAAAACCCACGAATGGTGCCATTTCTGATGGTGATGTTTTTGCGCTTCCAAGCATAGATGCCATTGGCTTTTGTTCCTTTTCCGGCGGCCTGACCGCCGAGTTTCCGGCCGTTGAGGTCGATAGTGACATTGTGGGTCAGGATGGTGATGGCGTTGCCCATGGTCATATTGGTGCTGAGGTGTTTAGTAAGGCAGTAAACCCCTTCTTTAGTGACGCTGTAGGGCAACGTGCTGATGGGGGTGCATAGGGTTGTTTCTGCCAAAGCGGTCGAGGCAGCCAGTAACAGGATAATCAGGTTCAGGTATTTGATTGATTTACTCATGAGATTTTTCCTTTCTGTCAGGACAAAGCGAGTCCCGGAATTTCAATTGCAATCGTAAAGTTCAGGGATTGAAAGAACGTAGTTGGATGTGCAGGCGGCAGGGCAACCCGCAAAAGGAAAGGAACAAGGTCGTCCTGTGACCTGCATTCGATGGGATAAAGATACGCCAGACCTGACGCTGGCATATTGACTTATGTCAGAAACACCCCGACAACCAGGGGGATGACCGAGCAACGGTCAATCGATAAAATCCCATTAGAAAACGGGAAATTCGGCAACCCGAAAACATCCGTTGTTTCGGGGTCAAATGGGTCGGCATGATTCCTTTTTACGGCGTCGGACTTGTCGCCTTTTTAGGGCGTCCGGATTGTCCATTCTTTATGGGCCGCTTTATTTGAATTACGACGGCTCCCACAATTCAGTTGGCCGGTACTAAAGGCTGGGTCTGTCGGTTGATATTCAGAGAGGGCTACCCGTGGCGGATTGTCTCACGGATCTTGGCCTCCTCGATGGCACCGCTTACCATCGTCCCAGCCTCAAAACACTGTAGCAGTTTCCCATGTCAGATTTCATTAAACCTAATGGCCTCTTTATCCTTGCGAGCGGTTTAGTCCTCCGGCCAATCGCGGAAGTCGCCTGACTATCAACCAGCAGTCATTCCGGAGCCGAAAACCAGGGGTGCTTACCAAATTTATTCCGAGGCACCAACTCGCCGCGGATTACATACCACTCAAATCCTCTCACAACGGACTCCAGATACATCTTGAGCATGGGGCGAAGGCGAAGCATGTGCGGTAACCATCGAATCATTACAGGAATCTTCTGAAGCACATGCGGATATACTGTTATTCTCAGGATGCAACTCTGGTTATTGAGAGGAGAGATTCGCCACGAAACAAATGATGTTCCACCATCGCCTTTGCCGATTTCAAGATCGTAACCGACTCCCTCAACCCACTGACAGAAACGACGCTCATAAACCCATCCACTTAGATAGTGAACTTCATCCCGAGAGTCTGGCCCAGGCCAAAACTGGACGGGGTTTCTCGCGCAGAAAGGATGGGCCAGTTCGAGGCTTCCTGGCATCGATATCGCATCCCACAGCTTTTGTGCCGGAGCCGTGATTGCCTGTTCAGCTGCAACTGGCCATTTAAAATCAAATTTGGGATTTTGCATCAGCATATTCGGCGACACTATTGCGTGAAAGTGAACATGGGTCAATAGCCGTTCGTGGCCGATTCCGCCAATTCAAGGGTTCCAAATCTTCGGTTATTGAATAACTGCTCTACGCCACATAGCTGACGGTCATCCGTCAGTATCGCGTATAGGCACTATCGGCCAACACCGGACCTTCACCAGATAAGAAAAACCCCGTCGAAGCGGGGTCTTTCGTTTCTTCAAGTCAGAATAAACCTGACCTTTTGATATTACTACTCGATTAGTTGCAAGTGTCCTTGACAATGTTGACACCGTCGGTGCCTTCAAACGGCGTCCCATTAAGAAGTTCACCATTCACCGTAGCTGTACTCGGTTGACCGTCAATTCCAGCAATATCCGCCGTCAAGAAATGGCAAACGAGGTCATAAAATAGATCGTCATTGACGTCTTCGTAACTGGAAAGGGAGTGCGGGTCTTTCATGCCAACCACCTTAACGCTGGCCTCCGCAAATCTGAGTGTCTCGGTGTCAATATCGTATACGTCGAACGTGTCCGATCCCAGAATCGCAATCGGCACCGCACCGCCAGAGCAAAGATTGATGCTGTTTGGATCACTACCTGGCTTGATGTCGATGTCTATCTCACGGAGGTCTCAAACTTGACGACGAGGGCATCCCAGCTTCCCATGGCTCCAGCGTGGGGGTTGACCGGCGTGCCCCAATCGGAATCTGTCCCCCCGCCGAAATACACATTCCCGCTCGTATCAACGGCGATGCAACGCGCCTACTTTATTAGTAAACTGCACCTGAATCATTGATTTGATCAGAGACAACCTGTATGGCTAATGGGATACGAAGCGCCGAGTTTTCGGAATGGGAACTTGTTCGTGAAAACTCATTCAGTCAGGTTTGGACAGAGGAACTGGATCATGTATTTACGGATGTGGCCCGGTACTATGACAAGGCAAGCCATGTAGCCAGCCTGGGCCTCTGGGGCTGGCTCCAGAAACGTTTTCTGTCAACTATAGAACTACAAAGCAACCAGATAGCATTGGATGTCTGCGCAGGAACCAATGCCGTAGGTATTGCGCTGCTGCAAAACCAACCAGATTTACAGGTTTATGCAATCGACAGAAACAGGGCCATGCAGGAAATCGGACGCCAGTCGGCTGAACGGCAGGGGTTTCAAATTGAAAGTACGATTGGCGACGTGCACTGCTTGCCCTATCCGGATAATTATTTTGACCTGGTAACACTACAGTTCGCATCCCGTCATTTGCGTGTTGTGGAGGTATTTGGAGAAATCAAACGGGTGCTTAAACCGGGAGGTCATTTTTATCATTGTGACATGCTTCGTCCCACCAATCGTTGGGTCGAAAAAGTACAGTTCAGTTACCTTCGATCTTGTCTCACGGTGACAGCCAGGATATTCAAGAGTGAATCTGCAGCCTTGAACTGTAGGAGTTATTTTATCAATACCTTGAGTATGTTCTATTCGGTCGAAGAACTGTCCGACCTGCTGAAACAGATGGCCTTTCATGACATAAGCAGTAAAAAACTGCTTGGAGGATTGCTGGGTTTTCATAAAGCTGTGAAGAAACAACGCAAATCGTTGTAAAGCGACCCTGATCTGAATGTTGGTTCTCATCCGTGCCAGCTGCGCATACGGAAGGAATCGAGAGAGCTGCAGAATTGACAGCAACCAACTCGTTTGCACCTTCAATTAAACGCATCTTTGCCAATTGTTAGTAGTCCTAGGTTCACGCCCTGTACGCAAATTTGATACATTTCTTGGACATGAAATGCTGGCTTTGAACAGCCCCTCCGAATGACGGCTCGTGGTCTATTCTGTTGAAAAACTCTAAATCTGAGCAATGCCAATTTTCTGCTGAATGTTGACTATCTGGAAAATCCAATGCTAATCGTGCCTGTGACTGCACCAGAAGCTCCACAGCGAATTTTCATCTGTTTTCGATATCCCCTCGTATCTAAAACTATTTAATTTGTCTGAGGAGCTAAGAGCTTTTCATCGACCCCAAAAACAGAGTTTTTCAACAGAATGTGTGCCACGAGGCATGTAAGAACCAGGAGGTTTTGAAGATGCCGTAACTTTAAAAGAGATGGAGGTAGGCCCTCCAAAGCCGCCCTGCAGGGGGAGGCTTTAAACCACCCTAAGCTGCTCCGGTAAAGAGCCGGGGTGGTGAGCGTTAGGGAAAAGGCGTCGCAGAAGGCGTCAGGTATGAAACAGTGAGACGAGCGCAAGCGAACCACCGATGAAGCGTCGAAAGAAAAATCGTGTGACATCAAAACCGAGTCTTATTCTGTGGCTCGGGAGGAATCCAGCAAGTGCCTGCTGATTGGCTGGGTGGTGTCCGGTGTATAGGTGGCGTGACGCTGTTTCAGGCTTTGTTAGGGAACGTGGGAACCTGTCGTTTGGATGCGAAGGGAGAAGTTCAAGTGGGTGACACCATGAGAACGAGCGTACCGATGCCAGGCACAGGGGCGGAGCGACTCGTAGTAGTGATGAAGCGGAGTAATTTCCGTGGAGCGAAGGGGTCGCGTCATTCAGTCGCCGTTATGGGTCAACCCGAAAGGGGAGGAACCCGTGATTGTGATAAAGCCGTTGGTTAGATGGCGACTTGGTTCGCCTTTCTCGGCTGAATGATAGGAGCCGTATGAGCGGAGACGTTCACGTACGGTTCTGAGAGGGCCTCGGGGTGAAATTCCCCGGGGCTACTCACCAGGCCGACTCCTGCCTGTCACTATCCCATTACACGACGGACCGCTGTTGAGCTCAAAGCAGCGATTCACCGGGAGTCATTTTTAACGGTGCGATGGGCCGGACCCGGCCAGAACCGGACTTTCTCAAGCGGGCTTTGAGGTTTGCGATCGCGACAGGCATCACCTAAAATCGCGTGAGACTCAGAAAGACCACTTTGGACAGGAGAAACGGGATGT
>Ga0255052_10000424_pt1 | contig 34286 bp, 31 predicted proteins | sample JV7_2_21_MG_FD_188632 | JGI IMG/M metagenome (GOLD analysis project Ga0255052, IMG submission 188632) | Seawater microbial communities from Jervis Inlet, British Columbia, Canada - JV7_2_21 | ecosystem: Environmental > Aquatic > Marine > Inlet | place: Canada: British Columbia | collected...
TGGCACCCTTTTGTGGATTACGATAACCATAAGGAGATCCCGGCGTTCGCCGGGATGACGTTCTTTGCATAAGCCACCGTCATCCCGGAAACCGCGTAAAAGCCACCGTCATCCCGGAAACCGTGTAAAAAGCCACCGTCATCCCGGAAACCGCGTAGCGGTTATCCGGGATCTCGTCACGCTCCCATGAGGCTGAAAGTGGCACCCTTTTGTGGATTACGATGACCATAAGGAGATCCCGGCGTTCGCCGGGATGACGATCTTTGTAAGTACCACCGTCCCGGTGCAACCCCGGGGCGACTCGGAATTCATACTCAGGTTAAACTATGCTGGTTGATATAAAAAAGCATAGGGACTGAAGTATGAGTGACGTCACACTACGCGAAGCCCCCCTGAGGTTTTCTTCTGACCTCAGCGAGAGCGATGAAGCACGAAAAGCCGATACATTAAACCTGTTGCCGTATGCGGAAGCGTTGCGCGATTTCATCCATGAGTGTGAAACCCCGATGACCATCGGTATCCAGGGGGATTGGGGTATTGGCCGCACCAGCCTGATGAACATGTTACGTGGCAGCGAAGGTGACGAGCAATCCGGTTTGCTGGGTGTGCGCCAATGCAGGGCCATCAATTTTGACAGCTGGCCTTATTCACAATTTGACCAGGACAACAACCTGGCCGTGACGTGTCTGTATGCACTGACCAGTAAACTGGGCCTGGTGCTCGAGCAGGAACCGGAGGTGGATGCCGGTGAGTTGGAGGCCTTATTGGAAACGGCGAACCGTAAGCTCAAAATCGTATTGCGGACGATCAGGGATTGTTCAAACGGCGGAGACAGTTACGACCAGGATACGGAAAACTACGTCGATATTTCCGACCTGATGCTTGGTTTCAGACGAGTGTTTGCACAAATGGTTTCGCTTTGGACGAATTCGATGGCGGATCGTCGGGTGGTCATTTTTGTCGATGATCTTGACCGGATACGCCCGGTCAGGGCCTTTGAATTACTCGAAGCCATAAAAAACTTCATCGATGTGCCGGGTTGCGTCTTCGTAATGGCCCTGGATTACGAAGTGGTGCAAAAAGGTATGGTTGAAAAGCTCGGCCGCGACTTGCAGAAAACCAGTGGCAAGGCTTTTTATGACCAGATGATCCAGCTACCCTTCATCATGCCGACCACTTCCTACAAGCTGGATGAGTTTATCGTCAACCTGCTGGTGAAGGCTGGTCTGCCTTGTATCATCAATGCCAGTTGCGACCTTCAAAGCCGGCAGTTTTTCCTCGATATCACGCGTTTCACCGTCGGACGCAACCCGCGCAGTATCAAGCGGGTCATCAACTACACGAACCTGCTGGAACGCATCCATTGCCTTAATTCAGGACGGAAATCCACCGATATGGAGTGCAAGATCCTGTATGCACTTGTCAGTATGCAGATCGCATGGCCGGAGTTATTTGAGTATTTCATACGTGATCCGTCGGTCGATACGATCGCCAGCCTGCAGAGTTGGGACTATCTCGATATCCTGCCGGAAGCCGGCAGGCTTTTTGAACGGTCGCACGACAGGGATCTGGTCAAAAATTCCATTTCTGCCTATTTCGATACGTTGTTCAGCCTGTTGGATGCGAACGATGATGGCCAGATTGATACGCGGGAATTGCAACCGGTACTGAAAGTCATGGAAATGGCAAAAATGACCAGTATCGATAGCCACGAGCGGCCCCGTGAATGGTTTTTGCGTTTGGTACATGAAAATAATGTCGATGGCATCCCATTGATAGAGACATTCCTGGAAAATGTGTTTATGAAGTCGGTCTGGTACCTGGGTACCGAGATAAAGTACCGCAAGGCAGGGCATCGCTATGTGACGCTGGTGCATAACCGCCGGCAGATCGGCACCCTGATCAGCCTGAAATCGAACCCACTGGTTTTCCGCTTGGCGATGTCACCCGAGAAGGTAATGGCCAGTCTGAACGAGTACTGGAACAGCAAGCATTTGGTCAAGAAAGAATCGATCGTGCTGGTGCGAAACACCTTCGGCAGCGAAGCCTCGCTGACCGGGTTTGGTGACACCCTGGTGGATTACAGCAAAATGACCCACATGCCTACCAAGGATGCGATCAAACTGTTGAATGCGTTATACCGGATCGTGACCACTTAACCCGCATATTGCCCCGGCATGAGCAAAATGCGGATCAAGCCTGGTGTGCGGGTGGTCCCGGCAAAGGCCGGGACCGCTTTTAACCTTTACGGTGGTCACCGCCCGTGTGAGGTCACTCAGATCCGAATTTCCCTGCGAACCAGCCAAGTGCAAGACCACCCAATGGGTAAACGATAAACCAGTCAAGCGTCCACCAACCCCAAATGGCGTTGGGCAGGTTGAAAACGCCGGAAAAAGCTGCACCGAACATGGCATTGATCAACGCCAATAGCAGGCCGAACTTCAAACCCTGGATCAAGCCTGAACCGTTAAGGGCAGATCTGATGTTGTCATAAATTCCGGCATGAACAAAGGCAATCAGGATACCGGTGGTTATCCAGCGCGGCATCAACGCGGCCATGTCAGGCGGGTCCTGCTGGAGTTCAGGTCGCCAGAATTCTGCCGTGGCGATGTAATAAGGATCAAGTACACCTTCGTGTATCAACGGCCCGGTGATGAACCCAGCGATAAATTCGACGACGTACATCAACAGGCCGCCGCCGACAATGACTTTCCAATCCAGTTTCATATGAGGTTCTCCCGTTTGTGCTTGCCTATTAAGTATAGACGGTGTTTTGTTTTTCGCGAATCAAGCGTTTGAGGGAATTACCATTCAGTCATTAATCGCGGTCATGACCGCTGTCACCACCTCCGGCAGGGCCGGCACCCAGCGCAGCACGATCAGCAGGTCGTTGTGCTGATCCACGTAGATGTAATTGCCGCCAAAACCTGCAGCCCAGAATACACTCGCAGGTGCCGCCGGGATACGCTGCCGGCCGGTGTTGAGCCACCACATGTAACCGTAATCGGGTTTTACCGGCGTGGGTTGCCGCATGGCCTCAATCCATTGGGTCGGTACGATCTGTTGTTCCCGCCAACGACCGTTACGCAAAAACAACAGGCCCATGCGGGCGTGATCCAATGAGCTGATAAACAGGCCGCCGCCAAAATGTCCGCCCCCGGATACCGATTGCATTTTCTGGCCATCCAGCGTCACCCAAGAGTTTTCATATCCGTGCCAGCGCCAGGTCGTGGACGCGCCAATGGGGTCCATAACCTCCCGCTTCAGGATTTCAGGCAAAGGCCGCCGCCAGACCTGCAATAGTGAATACGCAGCGAGGTTGATGCGCACGTCGTTATATTTGAAATGGCTGCCGGGTTTGTGCAATTCACGGTTGGGCCATTGAGTCCGGTCTTCACCTTCCGGCCGGTCGGCCCAGTCGGGTACATCCCACAGCGTTCCCTGCCAGTCGGAGGTCTGGTTCATCAAATGGTGCCAGCTGATATTACGGTTGTGCTCCGAAGAAAATTTCCCGTCGCGCACCCAACGCGCAACCGGTGCATGGATATCATCAACCAGGCCATCCCGCAAGGCCAGTGCCATGATGGTGGAGAGATAGCTTTTGACCACACTGAATGTCATGTCGACGCGTTCAATGTCACCCCATTCGGCCACGATGTAGCCCTTGCGGATGATCAGACCGGCGCTGTTCTCACGTGGTTTGGTTGGCCCGAGGATACGGAAGTCCGGTTCGCGGGGTGAGAAGGAATCCGTGATGACTTTTGCGAGATCCCCTGGTTCGATGACCGCCTTTGACTGGGCGAGTGCAACAGCGGTGGCGAGTTTCTTTGCATCCATACCGGTAGATTCCGGCGCCCTTCTTTCCCAATCTGCAGGTGGCGGGTAATACGCCTGTTGCGCCTGGCCGGGCAGGGGCAGAAACAGTATAAAAACAAGCAGAAATTGCAGTTTGGGTTTCATGGCTTCATACGCCTTGTTCCGTTGATTACCGGCCCTACTCCAACCTGGAGGATACTGGCACCTGGCATATATCCAGCACTTTAGGCGGTTTGTGGTGGAAGAATTTATCATTCCGGTTACGCCGTTCCTTCAGTATTTTTATGAACCCCTTGCTGTTGGTATCGGCGATATAAATTTCCAACTGTTCGGCCGCAACGACCGATGAGGCCAGGTGCATCCGTGTTATCCAGCTACGGTCCAGGTCTGCTTCGATGATGCCATTGTTGAGGGTGGGTCCACGTTTGATGCGCTGGACCACTTCCATACCCCAGACCACGCGCCCGAATATGGACAGGTTGCGGTCCAGGTAACGCGGCGCCTGGCCGATGACGATATAGAAATCCGTGCTGCCGGTATCGGGGTCCTCGTTTCGTGCCATTGCCACGCTGCCGGGGCAATGGGTTAACCAGGCTTTGGCACCGGATTTATCGCGTGCAGCGGGAAAGCCGTCAATAAACCCCGTCTGTGCTGCAAACAGGTCGTTTTTCTGTACCGGGGTCCACGACATGGGCTGCCAGTCGGCCGCCTGATCTTTGTCACGCGGCTTTTGTGGCCAGCTGATTTCGAATTCGGCTTTCAGTGTTGGCACCGAGTGGGCATCACCGATGTCGCTCTCATCACCACCCTGGGCGACGAAACCATCAATGACACGGTAGAAACTCATGCCCCTGTAATACTGTTCTCCCAGTAAGCTCTTAAACTGCCTGACCGTTGTTGGCGCAAATGCCGGGTTAAGCTCGATCACCACGGTGCCTTCCTGCATTTGCAGGTAAACGGTGTTATCGGGGTCAAGCGGTCTCCAGATCAGGTTGTCCTGGGCTATGGCAGACGAGGACACCGCAACAAAAGCGATCAGCAGCGTTAGCAACGGACGACAAAAAGTCCGATAAACAGGCTCTTGATCGAAAAGGGTTTGGTGGATGAGCATCATAGTCACCAATGGTTCGGACCGGTGACAGTTTATATTTATTCGGCCCGGATTGCTGCTTTACTGACAGCCTCCTTGATGTGCAAATCCCGTTGTGAAAACGGTATCTGGATACCGCTCAGGGAAACTGGATTTTACTACTGTTATCCCTGCCCGGCACCACGATGGAAGACGCCTGTTGACGCTGCATTTCCTTGAGTTCTTCCATGGTTCGTTCGACCGCCAGTTTTGCGGCGTCGCCAAATCCCTCAACCGCGCCCTCGAGCGAGTCGGTCTCGATTTCAAAGGTCAGCGGCAGTGCACCGCCCGGGGTCATGATCTGCGTGGAGCCGATAAACTGTACCGGCCGGCTTGCGTCCATTTCACCGTCGATTGTCACCGGGGTCATTTTGCGGATCGTACCGACACGGCTGTCGGTGAAGACTTCTTCACGTGACAGTGCGGCAGGATCCATTTTGATTTCGGTATTGGTTTCCATCTGGCTCATAACTTTTTCCTGTGTTGGCTGTATGACGAGGTGGGGTCGACGGGAGAAAAACCCAACTGGCAGCCCACATATCCACATATTACACCGGCATCGTGGATACCGGTGCCCCCATGCCGACACCCCGGGCGCTCGCACTATAATAACGATAGACCACTAAACCAACGGAGCTCGGAAATGGCGGACATACATACGGAAGAAATCAGATATTCGGCAAACGGAACAGATATGCGAGGCTACCTGGCCTGGGACGCGAACCTTGAAGGTCCGCGGCCGGGTGTGCTGGTGACGCACGAATGGTGGGGCTGCAATATCATGGGTGGTGTACCATAAAGGCAAGCGGGTGATTTCCCCGGGGATATGTCGGACGTTCGACTGGAGCAAAAGCAATGGGTAATCAGACAACAGGAAGGGTGCTGGGGGTCGGTGGTATTTTTTTCCGTTCACCCGACCCGGGGCGGCTGGCAGGCTGGTACCGGGAAACACTGGGCCTGGCCATAGAGGCCTGGGGAAGTACCCACGGCGCCAGTTTCTCACCTGAAGCCATGCCGCCACATTCATTCACGGTCTGGAGTGCATTTTCTTCCGACACCGGGTATTTCGGCAGTCCCGGCCAGGCGTATATGATCAACCTGGTAGTGGATGACCTGGATGCGGCATTGGCCAATGTCAAAGCTGCCGGCGGTGAGGTGATCCCGGAGAAAGAGGAGCACGATTTTGGCCGCTTCGGCTGGATCGTGGACCCGGACGGAAACCGGGTCGAGCTATGGGAGCCACCCGAGAAGATGCCGGATATCGAAGGGTGAGTGAGTCGACAGAGACGCTGGTTGCACGTATCGAAGAGCTGGAAAGCCAGGCGGCTTTTCAAGACGAATTGCATAACAGCCTCAATACCATCGTCGCGAAGCAGGGCGGCGAAATTATTGAACTGAAACGGCAGGTCAGACTGCTGTCTGACCGGCTGAAGGAAATCGGCGAGTCCGCAACCGGTAGCGGACCCCAGGACGAAATCCCACCTCACTATTAGTCTGTGGATTTATACGACCCGTATTCAGTCAATGTTGAATTTTCTGACGATGGGCACGTTTCTTGAGTTGTTCGACGATTCTCGGACCGCGTCCGGGAATACTCCATGGGCAGACGGTGATGCAGATCGCGCAACCGAAATGTTCATTGAAAAAGGGTATGCATTTATCAAAATTTACATACCACTTGCGCTCACCTCGAACTGGAGCTTTTTCCGGTAAAATTGCGTCGGGGGGACAGGCGTTTGTACACACCTGGCAACGGCTGCAAAAGTCATCAACGTAATAGCTGACCCGGGGGGTTGCGATCAGCGGCACATCTGTAAGCACGGCGGCAAGCCGGAAAGAAGAGCCATATTCCCTGTTGATGATGGAGCCATGTTTGCCCAGCTCACCAAAACCGCAGGCCAGTGCCGGTGGGATCATCAGCAGCGGACCGGCCAGGGGGCCTGCGTGGGGTGCTGCGTCCCAGCCGTGCTGTCCTATCCATGTGGCGATATCTTTTGAAGCCTTTGTCGCCCTGCCGTATTGCCGTACGACCTCCGCCCCTGCGGGTGCGTCCGGTGCGGCTTTCATTTGCTCATAATCATGGGCAAAGCCGAGCATGATGATCCAGTCGTAATTGAGCCTTACGCCTTCGTAAGTCCACTCGGGCTGCATCGCGGTAATTCCAAATAATTCCAGTTCCAGCGTCTCGGCGTAAGCCGCCAGTTGCTGCGACCATTCAATTGCGGGCTGATCCAGCGGGTCGCCGTCGACCGGTGGCACCTCGATATCCAGGATTTTTTGGCGTACCGCGCGGGCCCTCGTGATGGCCTCGTTGTCCGGATCCTGCGTGTAGAACCACTTTTGCAACTCACCGTGTTCTATCGTGTCGGGGTCATGCCAGTAGACCCGTGACGCACGGCGAAAACGCTCCTCGCCCAGACCGTTGATCGTATTGCCGGAAGTTGCCGGCATCAGTGCCAGTTGTTCGGGATTGGGTGTAAAGGGTCTGTAAGGTGACTTCGCCATGCCTTGTTCCGTGTTTGCAGACCCACATAATGCCACGAACACCCGTGGGGTGGACATTCATGTCCACCATCCCGGTAGTTCTACACCGGTATCTGCAGTGGCGGTTCCTGCATCCGGCCCAGTTGTTCACGCAGACCCAGTATCAGGTCTTCCCAGTAACGGGGCTCGCCAAACCAAGGGAAGGCGATCGGAAAGGCCGGGTCCTGCCAGCGTTTTGCGAGCCAGGCGGCGTGGTGCAACATCCTCAGAGTCCGCAGGGCTTCAACCAGGTTCAGTTCGCGCCGGTCAAAATGATGGAATTGCGTATAGCCATCCAGCACGTCTTTCATCTGGCCTGCCATGTCATGGGCTTCACCCGATAGCAGCATCCACAGATCTTGTATGGCCGGGCCGCTGCGGCAGTCATCCAGGTCCACAAAAAACGGGCCGTCCCGCCACAGGATATTGCCGGGGTGGCAATCACCGTGGAGACGGATGGTGCTGTATTCACCGGCACGCTTGAAGGATGCTTCAATAGACGTCAACAAATCCGCGGCCAGACTGGAAAATGCAGTTTCCAGGTGCGGCGGCAGCCATTGCCCCTCGAACAGCGCCTCGACCGCGTCGTGGCCAAAACTCTCAATCGTCAGTTGCGGGCGGGTCAGGAAATCAGTGGCGGCGCCGAGTGCGTGGATCCTGCCAAGGAATCGCCCCAACCAGACCCGCGTCTCCTTTTGGTCCAGTTCCGGTGCATGACCGCCGCGGCGTTCAAATAGCGCAAACCGGAAACCATCGTGTTCGTGCAGCGTGCTGCCATTGACACGCATTGGCGGGATTAACGGAATTTCCGCTTCCGCGATTTCTATCGAGAATTCATGTTCTTCGAGGATCTGGTCATCGGTCCAGCGCCCGGGACGGTAAAATTTGCTTACCAGGGGTTCCGCATCCTCAATACCCACCTGGTAAACGCGGTTCTCATAACTGTTCAACGGTAGCAGGCACCCATCACACATTAAGCCCGTAGATTCAATCGACCGGATCACCGTATCCGGATCGAGGCGATAGTAGGGGGTGTTTTTGTCACTGCTTTGATGCATCAGGCCATCTTACAGCTTATATCACCCGCAAAGCGGCGGTTGCTGGAAAGAAAAGATGAATTTCGTTACTGCCCCTTTTTGGAGAACCTGTTTGGCAGTAGAATGGGTCGTCTCTTGCAAGGCCAACCCGTCCATGACCCAAAAGTCAAAGAACCTGGCGTTATATTGTGATTTTGAGAACATCGCACTCGGTGTCCGCGATGCCCGGTACGCTCGTTTTGACATTGAAGAGGTGCTGGAGCGCTTGCTGGTCAAGGGTAATATCACCGTCAAGAAAGCCTATTGTGACTGGGAGCGCTATAAAGACTTTAAAGCCGCCATGCACGAAGCGTCCTTTGAACTGATCGAGATCCCGCACGTACGTCAATCCGGCAAGAATTCCGCTGATATCCGGTTGGTGGTTGATGCGCTGGATCTTTGTTATACCAAGTCGCACGTCGATACCTTCGTGATCATATCGGGTGATTCAGACTTCTCGCCGCTGGTTTCCAAGTTGCGTGAGAACAACAAGATTGTCATCGGCGTCGGCGTCAAGGAATCAACCTCCGACCTGCTGATTGCCAATTGCGATGAATTCATATACTACGATGATATCGTTCGCCACGCAGAACGTCGCAAACCCCGGAAGAGAAAGGCCAACGGCAAGAAAGAAAATGGTGATACCGCCGCGGTGGCGGGCAAAAACAGCAACAATCGCGAGGAGAAAGCATTTGGCTGGGTGCTTGAAACGATGGATGATCTGTTCAGTGAGCGTGATGCCGAAGAAAAAGTCTGGGGTTCCATGGTCAAGCAGGCACTGAAGCGGCGCAAACCGGGTTTTAGCGAGCGTTATCACGGTTTTCGCTCGTTTAGCGAGTTACTGGAGGAAATGCAAAAACAGAAACTGGTCAGCCTGGAACATGATCAGAAATCAGGCGGCTATATCGTCACTGATTACGTCGGCGGGTAAGAATTGGCGGGCAGAAAAAAGACCCGCCAAATAAACGGGTCTTTTTTACAAATGGAAACGGAGCGAACTTCTTCATACTCCGGGTTCCCCTTTGCAGTGAACAGGTTTTCAACCCCCATCAACTCCTGATCACCCGACGCCAGTCCCAGCAAGCAAATCCAAATCAATCCTGGTCCCTGCGCGTGCCAAGTCTGGGTCTGTCGCTGGATCAGCCGGCAGCCCCAGTTGGCAAAGAACATCCTTGTCTACAGAACATCCATGTCCACGGACTTCCTTATCCATTGAACATCCATGTCCTCAGAACTTCCTTGTTCGCTCATTTACTACACATTGTATAAAGCAATAATCGAGCCAAAATAAGGGTGAAACAAATTAATAGATTTAAATCAACAAGATATCTTTTTACAGGACGTTAAAAGAACTCGTGCGGTGCAGCTGAATTGTCGCAAAATGTCGAACTGGTGACACAATTTGTCAGCAACCATTCCATTGAGCAGGCGCAAAAAAAAGACCCATTAGTGATAATGGGTCTTTTAAAAGTGGAAACGTAGCGATTTTCATCGTAGCTCCACGTTTCCCCTTTACGGCGATCATTTTACCAACCCCCATTGGCTAGTGATCACCCCTTGCTTGCCCACCAGGACTAGATCACTTTCCTGAATCGACCCACTCCTTGGGTCCTACCATTTCTGAGGCTGTCGTTGGTTCAGCTCATGTGGCTATCGGTTGGTACAGCCGGCAATCTCAGGTGGCGACAAACTTCCATGTCCATAGATTCCTATGGTTCTCGAAAGAAGATGCAAACTCTCGTCATGCATCTGCACCCCTTATAATGCAAATATCGCGCCATACTATGGGTGTGGATAGTTAATGGTGTTAAATCAAGAGGATATATATTAATGGGGCGTCAGAAGTAAACGTTATAAGTACATAATTTGTCGTGAAATGTCGAACAAGTGACAAAATTTGTCAACGATTACCCTGTTGAACTAAAGAAAAGCCAGCCATTTGTGTTTATCTGCAGTTTGGCCGTTGAACAGCCCAAAAAACGCCGCTTGAATACGCTTGGTCACCGGGCCACAACCACCTTCGCCGATGGTGATGTGATCGACCTGGCGTATCGGTGTGACTTCCACTGCTGTACCCGTGAAAAATGCTTCATCAGCGCCGTAGAGTTGCTCCCGTGACAGGGCCTGTTCGACCACCTCCATACCCATGTCTGATAGCAGTGAGAAAACAGTGTCGCGGGTGATACCGCTGAGTATGGACGCCGAACATGGAGGGGTCAGTATGCGTCCATCCTTGATGATAAACAGGTTTTCACCCGCACCCTCGCTGAGCAAACCGTCATGTCCAAGCGCGATGCCTTCATCATAACCCCGGTCATGGGCCTCAAAACCGATCAGTTGGCTGGAAAGGTAATTACCACCGGCCTTGGCGCCGGTCGGAATGGTATTGGGGGCAACACGCTGCCACGATGTAATGCAGGCACGGATACCGGTCTTTATACCCTCCTCACCAAGGTAGGCCCCCCACGAATCCACCATGATGGATACATCAACAACATCAAAATCTCTTGGTATCAGCCCGAGGCCACAGTTACCCCGCATCACCAACGGCCGCACATAGGCACTATCGAGGCCATTGGTGCGCACCGCTTCGAAGCAGGCCTCGCGAATTTCACCAAAACTGTAGCGGATGGGGATTCTGTAAATTGAAGCGGAAAGGAACAGCCGCTTCAAATGGTCGTCAAGCCGGAAAAATGCGCCACCATGGGGTGTTTCATAACAGCGGATACCTTCAAATACCGATGAGCCGTAGTGCAAGGCATGGCTCTGGACATGTACTTTGCAATCATCAGACTCGCGCATTTCACCGTTGAACCAAATTTTGTAGTTGCCGTTCATTTACCATGATTCCGTCTTGTTTCAAGGGCCGTTTGACATTAACCTGCATAATGCACCAGTCGCTCTCGGGCCACCAGTTAATCAGCTGAATTACTGGAATATTGTGGCACGAATTTATCGCCGGCATCATTTGGACCACACCGCATGTTACGCCAGGCCGACTGTTGCAATATGCGTACCAATGATCTTCATATAAAATGATGCCCCCAAAACTGATGTGAGGAGAACGGAACCGTGGAATGGAAGTTGTTGATAACCGTGTTTGGCGCCGTTTTCATAGCAGAAATGGCTGACAAAACCCAGCTTGTCACCATGCTTTTCGCGGCCGACAAGGAGGTGAGCAAGCTGACTGTTTTTATCGGTTCTGCCCTGGCCCTGGTACTGACCAGCGCGATCGGTGTGCTGGCAGGCACATTGTTGTCCCATGCGATCAATGCAAAAATGCTTTCCATGATCGCCGGTGCCGGATTCATCGTGATTGGAATATTCACGCTTTACCATGGCTGGCAAAGCACAGCTTGAACAATGTGAACAACAGCAGTAATCAATACAGCACATGAACCGGGAAACACGCCACCATCACCATAACGCGAAGCCGGACTATAACCGCGCCTTCGCGGTTGGCGTCACGCTTAATGTCGTGTTCGTGGTGGTCGAGGTCACTTTTGGATTCATGGCAGATTCACTGGCGCTGATTACAGATGCGGGTCACAACCTCAGTGATGTGATGGGTCTGTTGTTGGCGTGGGGCGCCAATTACCTGGCGGGCAGACGTCCGTCTTTGAGGCGGACCTACGGTTATTCACGCGCGACCATCCTGGCTTCGATGTTCAGCGGGATGCTATTGCTGGCGGCCGTTGCCTTCATCAGTTGGGAGGCATTCCAGCGGTTTTTCCAACCGGTGCAGCCGGTCGGGCAAACCATCATGATCGTGGCCGGAATCGGTGTTGTGATCAATTCGATCACGGCCTGGTTCTTTTTCTCAGGAAAAGACCATGACCTCAATATTCGCGGCGCCTATTTACACATGGCAGCGGATGCCCTGGTTTCACTCGGCGTGGTGGTGTCCGGTTTCCTGATCTGGAAGTACGGTTTCAACTGGTTTGATCCATTGATCAGCCTGGTGATCGCGGTGGTGATTTTTGTTTCGACCTGGGGCCTGTTGCGTGATTCCCTGAACCTCGCCATAGATGCGGTACCGCGTGGCATTGAACCACAGGAAATCAGGTCCTGGCTGTGTGCTCAACCCGGTGTCGATGGCCTGCATGATCTGCACATCTGGCCGATGAGTACAACCGACACCGCCTTGACCGCACATTTACTGATGCCGGTCCCACCTGTTGACGACACGTTTGTGCACGAACTGACACGGCAGTTATTTGAACGGTTCAGAATTTCACATGCGACGTTCCAGATAGAACGTGGCGATAATGACAATCTGTGCCTGCAATCACATTCCTGTGCTGACTAGCCCGGACATTTCAACAAGGATTCGGGATTAGCGCTGTAGCTGGCGAAACCGGATAGGACAAACCGTAACCGCCAGAAATACCCAAAACACTCTCACACTCTTGATGATACGACAACAAATCATTTTACGGTCCGCCTTGGTGAAATGTCCGGGCTAGTGGTCAAACAAATTTTTTATGATTAAATCCAGCGGGTTTCGGTCTTAACCACGAACTGTTTTTAGCGGACGGCAATCCAATGGAATTAGAAAAGCATCAGGAAGAATTCGCTGCGGACGTTTCAATCGGCCTGGGTGCGGTCAACAAACACCTGAATTCCAGGTATTTTTATGATACCGAAGGCGACAGTCTGTTCCAGGCGATCATGGCCAGTCCGGAGTATTACCTGACGGATTGTGAATATGAAATCCTTGAGCGGCAGGGTGCGCAGATCGCTGAAGCAATTGCGGCCACGGGGCCATTCGAACTGGTGGAACTGGGGTCGGGTGATGGTCTTAAAACCAGCCTGTTACTGGATGCGCTGCACCATATTGAAGCGGACTTCGTATATCGGCCGGTGGATATATCGGACAACAGTCTGCAATTGCTGGCGGACAGGCTGGGCCAGGGTCGAGGCTGGTTAAAGATGGATGCCATTCATGGCGATTACATGCAAGTGCTGGCCAGGGCGCGGCTATCGGCCCGGCAAAGGTCGGGATTACAATTGTCGGTACCACGAAAGGTGCTTATGTTCCTGGGTTCCAACCTGGGTAACTACCCCGGGCAAAAGGCAGTGACCTTTTTGCAACTGGTCCGCCATGCCATGCGGGTACATGACGCACTGCTGATCGGTCTCGATCTACAAAAGGACCCGGCGGTGATCAACGCTGCCTACAATGATGCGGCCGGCTTCACCCGGGACTTTAACCTGAACCTGTTGGAAAGGATCAACCGTGAACTGGGGGGTAACTTTGACACGGGGGCATTTGAACATGTGCCGGAATATGACCCGGTCACCGGCATGGCACTGAGTTTTCTGCAGAGCGCTCGTCCCCAGACCGTGTATATCGACGCCCTGGACCAGCGTTTTCAGTTCGCCGGGGGCGAAAAGATATTCATGGAAATTTCACAGAAATACAGTAGCCAGCAAATAGCGGACCTGGTACAAACGTCAGGATTCAAAATAGGCCGCGAATATTACGATACGCGACGTTATTTCACCGACCAGATCTGGTATCCGGGATGACCTGAAAGTAAGTTGGTCGTCCGGGGCTGACCGGCGCAGTATCTGTGTTACCCGTCCCTGTTGCAATGACCCACGATCACCTGCGCCACACAGGTCGTGAGCTTGCGCGCAAATGGAATATGCAAAAATTCATTCGGGCCGTGTGCATTCGACTGTGGCCCGAGCACCCCGGTAATCATGAATTGCGCCATCGGGAAATAATCACCCAGCATGGCCATAAACGGGATCGTGCCACCTTCGCCCATGTACATGACCTTGCGGCCAAAACAACCCTGCGAACCCTTTACCAGTGAGCCGTGCAGCCATGGCGCAATTTCCGGTGCGTTCCATCCGGAGGCGGCCGGGTCGGCTTCAAAACTGACCCGGGCATTGGAAGGCGGGTCAGCTTCGAGGGTCTGTTTCATGGCCCCGGTAGCCGTTTCTCCATCCGTGGTCGGCGGCAGCCGCATGGATAGTTTCATTGCCGTGTAGGGACGCAAGACATTGCCGGCAGAATCCAGTGATGGAATACCTCCAATACCGGTGTATGAAAGCGCGGGGCGCCAGGTACGGTTCAGAATACGTTCCACATTATCAGCGGCCATCGGCTGTGTGCCGTCGATCAGTGGATAAGCCTTCCAGACTTCGTCGCCGAGCGCCTGGGCCATGCCCCGGGTCTGTTGCAGACGTTGTTCGGGTATGGGTGTGTACAGGTAATCCGGCAGTACGCGTCCGGTGGATTCTTCTTCGAGCCGGCTGATCAACTGCCGCAGCACGCGAAAACTCGAAGGCGCCACACCCGATGCGTAACCGGAATGTACACCCTCGGTCAATACATCGGCCCGCAGGGTGCCTGCAGCCAAGCCGCGCAGTGATACCGTCAGCCACAGTTGTTCGTAATTTCCCGCACCGGAGTCCAGGCAAATCACCAGCGAGGGTTCGCCAATGCGTGCCTTGAGGTGCTCAATGTAGTAGGGCAGATCATAGCTGCCGGATTCTTCGCAGGCCTCGATCAGGACCACGCAGCGCGCGTGTGGCAATTCTTGTCTTTGCACTGCCATCATGGCGGCCAGTGAGCTATACGCGGCATAGCCATCGTCAGCACCGCCCCGGCCATATAGCTTTTCGTCCTTGATCACCGGTATCCACGGACCGAGGCCATCAGCCCAACCGGTCATTTCCGGCTGTTTATCGAGGTGGCCATACATCAGGATCACGTCATCGGGATCCACATCGCCCATACGCGGGATTTCCATGAAGATCAGCGGTGTGCGCCCTTCGATCCGGACAATTTCCAGCGTCATATCCCTTATGTCCTGAACTTTGCACCAGTTGGAAATTTGCTGTACTGCATCTTCCATGTAGCCGTGCTGATCCCAGTCGGCATCAAAGTGGGGGGACTTGTTGGGGATTTTGATGTATTCGATCAGTTCGGGGACGATGGAATCCATCCACAATTCATCAATAAAAGCCTGTGCAATTTGTTGATCCATGACCCTGATTTTGCTCCGAAATAGGTTGACGGATCAATTATCGCAATAAGTGAACCTCGATGAACAGGTATTTCCGAACAAAGTCATCGGGGAAGAGGTGATCGAACGCGGGCAATGGTATGCTTGCCGTGTTTTTGCTGCGGACCCGTCCGCGGCCACCCGGATTCAACCACTTAAAACAGATTTGGAGCTTCAATCGTGACCAATCAAACAGATGGTGCTAACACCCTGCAGCCAGGATTACCCGCAGGAGAGTTTTTAGGCCACCCCAGGGCCTTGTGGCAGTTATTCAACATAGAGATGTGGGAGCGTTTTGCCTTCTACGGCATGCGTGCCGTACTGGCCGTCTATGTCGCCACCACTTTTTTCGCCCACCTCGGTGCCGGCGCCAACGCCGAGGCCAGCCTGGTGTATGGCGGCTATACCGCGCTTGTCTATGCCACCGGTATCGCGGGCGGCTATGTTGCAGACCGCGTACTTGGTTATCAACGCTCCATTTTACTCGGCGCGATCATTATGGCGTCCGGACTTTTTGTATTGCTGATCGAGGACCTGAACTGGTTCCTGGTGGGTCTGGCACTGATCGTTGCCGGTAACGGTCTGTTCAAGCCCAACATATCCACCATGATCGGCAAATTGTATGCACCCGGCGATATCAGGCGTGATTCCGGGTTCACCATTTTTTATATGGGTATCAACCTTGGTGCAATGCTGGCACCGTTTGTCACCGCCGCCTGGATCGGCGCGACCTGGGGTCTCAAATGGGGCTTTTTCGCAGCAGGTATCGGTATGATCCTGTCAACGCTGTTCCTGGAGGTCGCCAAGAAGTCACTTGGGCATATCGGTTTGCCGGAAGAAGGCAAGGAAGGCTGGGGGCGATTTTTCGTTGTCGGGGCAGGTGCGATTTTGCTGGCAGGCGTGGTCTATTTCCTGTTGTCGGAAAGCACCATACTAGGTTACCTGCTGGTCGCCATCATGTTAGGCCTGATCGGGTATTTTATCGTGGCCGGCATCGCCTCAAAAAACAAGGTGCAGTTGCACCGCTATATCGCCATGATCATCCTGTTTATCGCGAACGCCTGTTTCTGGGCGCTGTTTGAGCAAGCGGGCAGTTCAATGAACTTTTTTGCTCGTGAGTTTGTTACACCGATGTTTGGCAGCATGGAAACCTGGCAGGCAGGCGGGTTTGGTGTTTTCCAGTCGTTGAACCCCTTGTACATCCTGCTGTTTGCACCGGCGTTCGCCATGCTGTGGCCGAAGCTGGACAAATTGGGTGTTAACCCGTCCATCCCACGCAAGTTTGCACTGGGCCTGATCCAAGTGGCCCTGGGTTTCTTGGTGCTGGTTTTCGCCATCTCCAATATGCAAAATGCCGCCGGCCTGGTGCCGTGGATTTTCCTGGCATTGTGTTACTTGTTGCACACCACCGGTGAGTTGTGCCTGTCACCGATTGGCCTGAGCATGGTGACCAAGTTGGCAGACGAAAAAGAAGTTGGTCTGGCCATGGGTGGATGGTTCCTTTCGATCGCCATGGCCCAGTACGTGGCCGGTCTGATCGCCGCCATTGCATCCGGCGGCAGCAGCGGCGGGCACGGCGCCCCGGTGGCAGCGACCATTAACCAATACTCAGAAGTGTATATGCAATTATTCTGGATAGGCTTGGTGTTCGGCGTCGTTTACCTGGTTCTCGCACCTGCGATCAACAAGTTGATGCATGGCGTGAAATAGGCCTGCTGACCGGGACCTGTTGGCAGGTCCCATTTGTCCTGAGCCCCGGCATTGCCCGGGGCTTGTTAAATACTAATCGTCTTCTTTGAAGGGGGTTTCCCAGGTCAGTTCGGTGGTAATGGCGGTGCCGCCGCTGTTGGCTTCACGACCCTTCATCAGGTATTCCCACCATTCACCGGTCTTCTTGTTGCGCAGCATGATATCTGCGCGGTCGTCGTTGTTGAAGTCGCCGGTACCCTTCATCTCCCAATCCAGATCGATAAACAACGGTGTGAAACCACTGTCGGCCCGCACCGCCCGGGCGTTCATAAAGAAGATGTACCAGCGGCCGGTCTTCTTGTTACGCAGCAGCACGTCATCCTTGCCGTCACCGTCAAAATCATCGATCCCGGCGATTTGCCAGTCCTCGTTTCTGAACAATGGTGTTGGACCCCCGGTCCTGTCTAGCCCGTTCATCAGGTAGATCCACCACGCGCCGGTTTTCTTGTTGCGCAGCAGCACATCGCCGCGCCCGTCCATGTTGAAATCACCGGTGCCCATCATTTCCCAGTCCAGGTCGTTGAACAAGGGTGTAAACCCGCTGTGTTCCTGCACCTGGCGGAATTTCATAAAGTTGATCAGCCAGCGGCCGCTGACACGGTGGCGCAACATCACGTCATCCTTGTCATCGCCATCAAAATCGTCGATCGCAGCGGCCACCCAGTCCTGGTTCCGGGTGATCAGGGTCGCACCGCTTACCTGGCTGCGGCCGTTCATAAAGAACATCCACCAGCCACCGGTCGTTTTATTGCGCAACAGCACATCGCCGCGGCCGTCATCGTTGAAGTCACCGGTACCGACAAATTCCCAGTGCTCGCCGGGAAAAAGCGGGGTCGGACCGCTGTTGGGCCGTACCTGGCGCCAGTTCATAAAGTCGATCAGCCATTTGCCGGTGTCCTTGTTGCGCAGTAGCACGTCTTCCTTGCCGTCATTATCAAAACTAATGAAGCGGTGTATCCGTGACAGGCTGGGTCGATCGGGTGGCCCCAGTTTGAATCTGAAGCGCACGTTAGGGTTTGGGCTGCTGACCGTAAACTTGAATGTGTCCGGGCTGCTGCTTGACCAGACCGAAGTGTCGCCCGACTCGAAGCCGTCGGTGAATATGGATCCGAAGGTATCGGTCTCCAGGATCAGCGGGTCATCCGGGTCCACCAAAAGGGTTGATTTTAACTCGACATCGATATCGAATTCGTCGGCGATATCAGGATCGAGTGGTGTAGATGTTCCGATACCATCGAAATCACCAAAAAATGTGGGTTCGTCATCGATTTCCAGGTCAAGTTCGGCCGACCCTGAGAAACCGAACAATGGATCAAACGGATCATCGTCGAAAATTTTTGCACCGGCGTGGCTACTGACGCCTCCCATGGTAGCGTTGTCGGTCGGGTCTCTCAAAGTGGACTCGAGTTCGAACAGCAATTCGATGACCACCGGATCGGGATCGCCGTTGGTAGTGAAAGGTACAAACGTAGTTCGCGACCTGGATCCAAATGCGGCGGACTGAAAATCAGAGTCCCTGACGCCGAGGTTCACCTCACCGCGATGCTTCGCGAGGAAAGCGATCGTCTGGCCACCACTGTTGGTCGGATTGAATTGGGTATCGGAGAAAAAGGGTTCAAACAGGTTGTCAGGGGGAGCCATGTCCGGATCTTCCTCGTCAAACAAGTCGAAACCTTCAAAATTCGCGTCCAGATCACCGGTATCAGAACCCCCGAAACCATCCCGGCCAGGAATGCCGTCCGCACCTTCGACGGTGTAACCCGCGTCGGCGCAGGCCAGTGACGGGTCGTCCAATAATGAAAATACATCGAAGCACAATTGCGCGTGAACGGTAGCTGGTCCCGCTACGAGGAACAGGTACGAGGCCACCAGCCACGAATAATTCAAGTAGCCAGGCTTCGTCGGTTTTCCGGTCAAAACATCACCTCAATTCAACTCAAGGACGAGTTGCATATTGTTTGCATGGATACTAAATGTATAGGTGGCGGTTGCCTGGTTGTCAAGCAGGATTTCGGTCCCACACCTGCTAGAATAGCCGCTTCATTTTTTACGGAATCCTGTTCATGACCCATTTGCATCTGCGTACCCTGGTTTTGCTGATTTTCTTTTCCCTGCTCATGCTGTCCGCCTGTAAACAGGCCACGGTCCCGGACCCCGTTGCTACAAAGAAGGTACAGCAGGCCGAATCCTGGAACCAGTTTGTCACGCGCCAGATTGAAGAGACGATCGCTGCACACCCGCAATGGGCCGTGACGCAGGGGCGGCACGAGTATGACGGTCAGCTGCCGGACTGGAGCCGTGCCGGAATTGAAAAAGAAATAGCCCGCCTGCACCAGGCGCGTAATGAGGCCCTGGCATTTGTCGATGACCGCCTGACTTCTGAGCAGTTGTATCAACGTGAGTACCTGGTCGCCAGGGTAGACCACGACCTGTTCTGGATGGAAAAGGCAGATCTGCCCTTTCGCAGCCCCCAGTATTACCTGGGCTGGATGAGTGATTCACTCGATCCGAGTGCCTATATTGCACTGGATTATGCGCCGCTCGAAGAGCGTATGCGTGCATTTACGAAATACCTGGAGAATGTGCCGCAAGCGCTAAGCCAGATACGCGAAAACCTGGCAATGCCGATGCCACGCACTTTGTTACAGCTGGGGATCGACGCCTTTGGCGGTTATGCGGATTATTTTCATGATGAGGTTCCGGCGGTATGGGCACAGGTAGATGACGAAAAGTTGCGGCGGGCATTTGCCGGCGCCAACGCCAGGGCCTATGCAGCCATGCGGGATATGGCTGACTGGCTGACTTCCAATTTACCCACTGCAACGGAAGATTTTGCCCTCGGGCCCGATTTGTTCAGGCAAATGCTGTGGGATACCGAGCGCGTGGATATTTCACTGGAAGAACTCGAAGCCATCGGACGTGCCGATATGGCGCGAAACCTGCACAATCTCAATGATGCCTGTGCAGAATTTGCGCCGGGCGAATCCATCCAGGACTGTTTTGCCACGATGTCCGGCCGGAAACCCGAGGACGGCTCCGTTCAGACCGCCCGTGATCAGCTTGAAGAGATACGGAAATTCATCGTTCAGCAGGACCTGGTCAGCATACCGGGTGACGAACTCGCCAGGGTGGACGAGGCGCCACCGTATGCCCGTTCAAATTTTGCCTATATCAACATTCCGGGTGCGTGGGAGAAAAACCAGCCATCCACCTATTACATTTCACCACCCAACCCGGCCTGGCCCGAGGATGTACAGGCGGACTATATCGCCGGTGAAGCCGACCTGTTGTTCACGTCGGTACATGAAGTCTGGCCTGGTCATTTTCTGAACTTCCTGCACGCCAACCGCGCAAGCTTTTTTTATGGACGTGTTTTTGTCGGTTATGCCTTCGCCGAGGGCTGGGCCCACTACACCGAGGAAATGATGATCGAAGCCGGTCTTCGCAATGCGGACCCGGAGACCCGGATCGGCCAGATCAGCAACGCACTGCTGCGTGATGCCCGCTTTCTTTCGACCATCGGTCTGCACACAAAGGGCTGGTCGGTTGAAGATTCAAAACGGTTCTTTATGAAAGAAGGGTTTCAGAGCGAAGGCACGGCCATCCAGCAGGCGGCCAGGGGAACCTACGACGCGGCCTACCTGAATTACACGATGGGCAAGCTGATGATCAAACGTCTACGCGATGACTGGACTGCGACCCGTGGCGGTAGAAAAGCCTGGCGGGAGTTCCACGATACCTTCCTGGGCTATGGCGGCCCGCCCATTCCATTGGCGCGCCAGCAAATGATGGGTGAGGCCAAACCGGTTGCCCTGTTTCCGGAGTAATGACATAAGCCTGGCGTTCACGTTTACCCATATTACAGCCCTCTAGTTCGGTTACCTGTATTTTTTGAGTCAACAATGCTGCGTTACTTCTCCGTAGGGTTACATTTAATTTGAGTCAATGCGTATGTATTGGCTCGAGTGGTTCCAAAATTCCTGAAGACATATACTAAGCGCTTAATTTGTGTCCTAACAGTAACCAGGAATGAAAGATGAATGAAATGTGCAAACCAATTCAATTTCTAATTTTAGTATGTGCCATGTGCTTTACCCAGGCGGTCATAGCTGCCGGATCAAACAATCCCGCTGCATCTCTCAGTGATGATCTTGCACTTGAATTTTTTGAAGAATTTGATCCGGGCAATCCAGGTCTGGAGCGATTTAATGTAATATCCGAGATAGTAACCCTACCGGCAAACATGCCAGTCCCTGATACCTCAGGCGGACCACCTGTATGGAGAAATCCACTGACGGGCATGGTTATTCCGCAAAATGAAGATGGTCTCTTTATTACTCCTTACAATGTAAGGATGTCGCTCTATGTAAAATTGGAGTCAAGATCTGCAAATACCGATGCTCAGCTGATGTCATTTAGTGCGGGGCATCAGTTAGACGTTCCACTTGTGAACCCGAATGACACGTTTTCACTAGAAGTGGAAGGTCAAGTTACTATCGCTACACTGGCTGGAAATAAAGTGTTTGTGCTTATGACCTGGCTTAAATATCAGGAAGCTGATGCCCTGGCTGAAACATGGGAAGGCGGACAGGTTCGGGTTACGGTGGTTGATGTAAATGGCACCATCCTTATGAAACGGACTTTCAAATCCAATTTCTGGGGACACTTAAATGTTGAAGAGTTTAGAATTCTGGATGCGAGCGGTGATGGTTCGGACAATATTGTCGTCGTTTTCGATAAGATCAGGACGGTAACTCCAGTCGCGGGAGGCGTGAGAGGTACAATTCCTAAAACAACGGTCATTTACCCTCTGAACAGTAGTAATGCTGCACCGCTCAGGATATATAGGAACAGCAACGTTTTCACAGAAAAAACATTATAGTTTTCAACCGGCCGAAGGTCGCCTGGATATTTTTGTCCAAGCGGCTTTTTGACCTTTTGGAATGAATGTAACCGGTTAATAAACGACAGGCTAGACCGGACATTTCACCAAGCCAAAGTTTCATTATCCTAAAAATTATGGAAGAAAATGTCCGGTATTGTTAAATTGTTAAGGATTATCCGATGCCTGCCCCAAACACTGATTTAATCCGCAAGCCTCTGCTCGCAGGCAGGCATCTGATAATCCTTAACGAAACCGGACATTCGATAATTCAGAATTGCGTTATTCCTGCATAATGTAGTTGGTGTTCAGTTCCGCATAAGAATAGACGTTTATTCTGGTTATGGGACACCAAGTAAACCCGGTCTCAACCCTTTCCTACTCAACATAACTGATTCATTTGCATCATAAAAATGATGTATCTGCATTGTTGCTTTTGAACAAGATACGTGTTTAATATATAGGGTTACAAAGGTTGATTTGGCAGGGATGCATTGGCGAGGTTTCAGTGATGGTCAAATGACATCTTTTTGCAAAATTCACGTTTCATTCCGCACGACCTGCCATTTATTTTTCGAGCCAACCTTTACGCAAACAGAGAAGCAAACATTAACCTGATGATGGTGGGTACTCCCATGAAACAGTCTGCACGATTATTTCTTGCATTGGTGCTTTTGGTGTGTTTTTCGCCAACGGCAACCGCCCAGGTCACAGCCGAGTTTTACGCAAAAGATGGTGTCGATACGCTTTTTCGTTATCACCAGACCTTTGGTTCGATCACTGGAATAACTGTCATCAAGTATTTTCGTGTCACATCAGGAAGTGGATCTATTGAACTGGTGGCGACACTTGATGTGACCGGAAATTCGACCACGACGAAGATGTGGGTTGAGGAAGGAATCTCGTATCAAGCCGAGTTGAAGATTGACTTTAGCGGCTCTCCCCGCCTTCGGGATACGGTGAGTGGGGATAAGTGTCTTACGGTGAAATTCGATGGCGAGGCTTTCAGCACAGCGGGTTCTGGTACGTTTAATGCTAAGTACGAACCAAGCACCTTTAGATATTGGTGCCCACGTGCTCCCGTCATTGCAACGCAGGAAGTGGATGAGTTCCAGGTCAACGCCAGCGATGGGACATTTGCGGATCACGTACGGGTTACCTGGAATGAAATAGCGGGTGCCGTCTCCTACAGGGTGTTCCGTTGTACCAGCAGCGTTGAGAGTTCCTGCGGTACCCCGATTGCTGCTCCGAAGACCAATGGTCTTGACGACATGGGCGGTCTCGACGAAGCAACCTATTGGTACCGTGTCAAAGCATGTTCAGCGGGCGAATGTGGTGATTTCAGTAATGCCGACGCCGGCTATCGGAGCGATGGCCTGGACGACCACGGCAACAGTTGCGCTGAAGCCACTCTGGTGGGTGTCAACTCGACCACCCCGGGCACGATCGAAAAGCCGGATTCCCCTATTCGTGACACACCTGGTGACTTCGATTACTTCAAGTTATTTTTACACGCCGCCGGTACGTTGACTGTCAGTACTACCGGTACTACAGACACCTTTGGCAACCTTAAAAATGCGGCATGCAACACCATTAATTCTGACAATGATAGCGGGGATGGCGGTAACTTCCAGATCAGCCGGGAACTGGAGGCGGGTACCTATTATGTCAGTGTCCGTGGTTATTGGTGGGATATTGGCCCCTATCAATTCGTTTCCAGCTTTGAGGGCCCGCCGGTACCACCACCTGCCATGCCAACCGGCGTTCATGCCACTGACGGCAAGTATTCAGATCGCGTAAGTGTGACCTTCAACCCGGTTGATGGAGCGACGGTCTACCGCGTATTCCGTTGTCTGACGGCCGATCTGTCAACCTGTGGTTCGCCGATCGGAGCTCCAAAGACCGGTACGTTTGATGACAGGGGAGCTGTTCCCGGCACGGTATATTATTATCGCGTTCATGCCTGCAACGCGACCGCCTGCGGCGCGCTCAGCGCGGCCAATGCCGGGTTTGTGCGTGCTGTTCCAACCCCACCCACTGGCATTAATGCCAGTGACGGGATCTATGAAGATCAGACGCAGGTAAGCTGGAATGCCGTCGATGGTATGAATGGATACCGGGTATTTCGTTGTACCGGCACCGATACCAACAGCTGCGGCTCAGCGATCGGTTTTACCGAGGATACCCGTTTTGCTGACCCGGGTGGTGTCGCTGGCATGAAGTACTGGTACTGCGTGAAAGCCTGTGTTGCAGGAATATGCAGCACTTTCAGCGCAGTTGATGAAGGATACAGGGCGCAGCCACAAGACCGGATACATATGCCGATCAACCGGTTTGTCAGTTTTGATGGCGACAGCAAGGATGACGTGTTACTGCGTCACCGTGTCACCGGGCACTGGTACATCAATTTCATGAACTGGCGATTGGTCAGACCCAACAGTGGTTGGACACCGATGTTCGCCAACCTCGATTGGGAAATGATGGGTAGCGGTGATTTTAACGGTGACGGACGCGGTGACGTACTGCTGCGTAACAAGCTTGGTGGTGGTTGGTGGATAAACCTGATGTATGGCCGCATGAGAACCGGAGGCGCGACACCGATCACCAGGAACCCGGATTGGGTTTTTGCAGGAATTGATGATTTTGACGGTGACGGCATGGACGACGTGCTGCTGCGTCACCGGGTCACGGGTCAATGGCAGATTAACTTTATGGATTCCCGGGACGTGCGGGCCGACAGCGGTCTGACCCCGATAACCACCGACCCCGATTGGGTGATGATGGGGACCGGTGATTTTAACGGTGACGGGCGCGGTGACGTGCTGCTGCGTAATAAAGTTCGTGGAGGATGGTGGATAGACCTGATGAACGGACGCGTTAATACCGGCGATGCGACATCAATCACCAGGAACCTGGATTGGGTCGTTGTTGGGATTGATGATTTTGACGGAGATGGTAAGGACGATGTACTGCTGCGAGATAGCCCGGGTCTCTGGATTATGAACTTCATGGATTCCTGGACGGTGCGACCCGACAGCGGTCCGACGTCAATGGTCCGCAACCACGCCTGGGAAATGATGGGTACCGGCGATTTTAATGGTGACGGGCGCGGTGATGTTCTTCTGCGTGATCAATATAGTGGCGCCTGGTGGATCTACCTGATGAATGGGCGCACTTTCAACAGTGCCCCGACATCAATCACCATGGACCTGGACTGGAGGGTAAGCCGGTTCACAGGAGAATCACAGCCACCGGCGCAATTTATCTCCCACACGATCACAAGCAGTGCGGATCACGCCAAATCAGTCCATGCAGAAGATGTAGACGGCGACGGGGACATGGATGTGCTTTCCGCCTCCCCGGCCGATAATAAAGTCGCCTGGTATGAGAACGACGGAAATGAGCATTTTACCACCCATGCAATCACAACCAGTGCAAACGGCGCCAACTCGGTCCATGCGGCGGATGTGGACGGTGACGGGGATGTAGACGTGCTTTCCTCCTGTCATTTTAGAAATGAAATCGCCTGGTATGAAAACGATGGAAATGAGAATTTCAGCACCCATACCGTCACTAATAGTACGTTTGGCCCCCGTGCGGTCTATGCCGAGGATATGGACGGTGACGGAGATATGGATGTGCTTTCCGCTTCCTCGCAAGATGACAAGATCGCTTGGCATGAGAACGATGGAAATGAGAATTTCAGCACCCATATCATTACGACCAATGCGGACCATGCCTGGGCGGTCCGTGCGGCAGACGTGGACGGCGACGGCGACATGGATGTGCTCTCCGCTTCTTCGGATGATGACAAAATCGCCTGGTATGAGAACGACGGAAATGAAAATTTCACCCCCCATACGATCACAACCAGTGCAGATTTCGCCAACTCGGTCCATGCGGCAGATGTGGATGGCGACGGCGACACGGATGTGCTCTCCGCTTCCGGCGGTGATAATAAAATCACCTGGTATGAGAACGACGGAAATGAAAATTTTACACCCCGTACGATCACAACCAGTGCAAGTAGCGCCACCTCGGTCTATGCGGCAGATGTGGACGGCGATGGGGATATGGATGTGCTTGCCACTGCCGGTGCACATGGTACAGTCGCCTGGTATGCGAACGACGGAAATGAAAATTTCAGCACCCACACCATCACTACAAATGCGAATAATGCCTGGTCGATCCATGCGGCAGATGTGGACGGCGACGGGGATATGGATGTGCTTTCCGCTTCTGAATATGATGATAAGATCGCCTGGTATGAAAACCGGATCTCTCCTGTCTCAGCAGAATTTGACATCAAGCCTGTGACCAGATAACCAATGCTCTTCAGACATTACTACAGCCAAGTGACCTGTAGCAACCGGCCGGGGAAAGCTAACCCCAATATTTCATCAATAAAAAGGCAAAACCCCTATTAATCCGATATAATTCAGTTGCTTAAGCAGAATTCGGAGAGGGTTTGCCCGTGACAAACTGTACCCAAGAATCATTTCAATTTCCAGTCCTGAAAAGACGCATTGTTGAGGCCAACTTCAAGGGTGGTGACATCACCTCCGATGGAGGCGTGTTGCTGCTGCAGCAAGTGGACCGCCGCCTGGGTTTGAGTGAAGCAGTGGCACGCACCCTGGATGATCCACGCCGCCGGGCGAGCATTGACCATGATAGCCTGAGCCTGCTGCGGCAGAGGGTGTATGCCCTGGCACTGGGTTAGGAAGGCCTCAGCGATCACCAGGCACTACGCCAGGCTTGGCCGCAGGTCAAAATCATCTTCAGCGCCGGCTCGGGCCGGGATAATCCTGGCAATACCTTAATTGCAACCGCGTTGAGACGGACGTGATGGACCGCTATGCCTGAGCGACGTGAATAGAGCCTGTTTGACCATTGTTGGTGCCCAAAAGGCCGGGCAATTTCCCTCAAACACCCAAACCCTCAGCGGGCCAGCGACCTCGACAGTAAAAAAACAGCAATCAATGACCAAATCTGGCCAAATTCGGATTTTCCGGAGTAGATCATGTTAAGTACACTAGCCCAGGTCCCTGGCCATCCAGGTCGGGCAGCCGCTGTGGCCGGTGTCACCCATCGGTTTATCCAGGTACCTGAAATCGTATTTTCGGTACAGGCGGCGTGCCTGCTCCATGCCTTCCATGGTTTCAAGGTAACAACGTTTGAAACCTGTTCTTGTTGCCTCAAACAGACATAACTCCAACAGCTTTGCGCCAACCCCGGTGCCGCGCAGTTCGGACAGGAAGTACATTTTACGTAATTCACAGGTGTCCTCGTCACCGCCAGCCAATGGCGCAAAACCACCACAACCCAGTACTTCGCCGTCTCTTTCCACCACATAAAAAGCCGCGCGATGACCGGTGTAAGCCGTGTACATGTCCTGTATTTCGGGGTCGTTGCTTGAAAACCCGCAGCCGACGGCCCTGAACTCCGACATAACCGTGCGAATGATCCCGGTTACGGTGGGGTTGTCGCGTTTCTCCATCGGCCGGATCCATATGTCAAAACCACCCTGTATCTGATTCATTGGTGCGGTTTCCCTGCTGGCAGTGGATAATGTGTACTGTACCGCATTTTTTTCAAACGGTGTTTAAACCCCTTGGTACTCATTCCCATCCAATGGGTCATATAAAACACAATACACAGGTATACAGGAGAGTACTCATGAAATTCAGACCACTGGTTTGTGCATTGGCTTTGTTGGCATCCGGCGGACTTGCCGCGAGTGTGACAGAGGAAGAAACATTTTCCTTTACGCTCAATGATGGCGGTCGCTTCAGTGTTTCCAATGTCAACGGTTCAATCACCGTCACCGGTGGCTCGGGCAACAACGTTGAAATTGTCGCGGTCAAAAAGGCGGACAACCAGGACGAGTTGGACGAGATCGAGGTCAAAATCTCCCACTCCGATGACGCAATCAGCATAGAGACCGATCTTTCAGAATCAGACAGTTGGTATTCCCATGACAACAATAGCGGTTCCGTCAGGTATGAGATTATCGTACCGACCGGGACGCATTTGAAGTCCGTTGAAACGGTGAACGGTGATGTGGAAATCAGTGGCGTATCCGGCAACGTGACTGCCGAAACGGTCAATGGTGATCTCGAACTGACCGGGCTTGCCGCAGATGCCGGTCTCTGCACTGTCAATGGCAGCATCAACGCCTCTTTCAACAAGCTTGAAGGGCAACAAAGGGTCAAGGCCGAGACAGTCAACGGCCGGGTCACGATTACGTTGCCATCAAATGCCGATGCAAGTGTCAGCGCGGATAGTCTGAACGGCAGCATCAGTGGCCGGGATTTTGGCCTGGAGACAGACGAGGGTTTTGTCGGCAGCGATTTGAATGGCGAGATCGGTGACGGCAGCGCCAGGCTGAATATCGATACCGTCAATGGTTCGATCAAGATCCGTAGCGACTGACTTCGTTGAAACGACGAATGGTGCAGTCGACCCGGTTTTCACGGGGACGACATTAGTTAAAAGTGGCACCGTCATCCCGGAAATGCGCAGCATTATCCGGGACCTCAGCACGCTCCCATGAATTCGATAAAAGGGCTCTTTAACAGATTACGATAAACGTCAGGAGGTCCCGGATAACCGCTTCGCGGTTTCCGGGATGACGGTGCCACTTTTAGAAATCATTACACCTCGCTCTTATACGGGCCGATCAGGTGTGTCGTGACCTCAGAACATTGACCAGGTTTTCAAGTTCGATGGCGCGGCTGCGCAGAAGCACCAGTAGGTGGTAGACGAGGTCGGAGGCCTCGTTTAACAATTCAGTGTCATCGCCGCTGGCTGCGGCCAGGGCAGTTTCAACGGCTTCTTCACCCACCTTCTGGGCAATACGTTTTACGCCGGCTTCAAACAGGCTGGTGGTATAGCTGCCGGCGGGGCGCTCCGCGTGCCGTTGTACGATGACCTTTTCGAGTTCTGACAGGAACGCCAGTCCCGTATGAGAGGCGTCCTCACCATCAAAACAGCTGTCGGTACCGAGATGGCAGACCGGGCCGGCGGGCCTGGCCAGGACCAGCAGGCAGTCATGGTCGCAATCGGGCCTGATATCCACCAGTACCAGCGTGTTTCCCGAGGTCTCTCCCTTGGTCCATAAGCGTTGCCGGCTGCGGCTCCAAAAAGTCACCTTGCCGGTTTCCAGCGTGGCATTGAGGGCCTCGGGGTTCATAAACGCCTGCATCAATACCCGCCCGTCAAACGCATCCTGTACGATGGCAGGAATGAGCTGGTCCATTTTTCCCCAGGCCAGAGATCTTGGTTTTAGCATGGTCTGACTCCAATACCCGCCTTGAGCAGCAGGTCTTTCAATTCAGGGACGGGTAATGTGCGGTTATGAAAAATAGTCGCGGCCAACGCACCATCTACATCCGCGTTTTTGAACACGTCAATAAAATGACTGGCCTCACCGGCGCCGCCAGAAGCAATCAGGGGTACCGTGGTGAGTGCCCTGGCTGCTTTGAGTTGATCTATATCGAAACCCTGCCGGGTGCCGTCGCTACCCATGCAGTTCAAAACGATTTCGCCCGCGCCGCGCTCGCTGACCTCGACAACCCATTCCATCGTTGCTCGGCCGGTCTCTTGCATGTGGTCAGGGTTACCGGTCATTTGGCGCGTACCCCATTCACCGTCCTGTAGCACTGAGTCAATGCCGACCACCACGCACTGGCTGCCGAATGCGTCCACCAGTTGATTGATAAGTTCTGGGTTTTGCACCGCCGGTGTGTTGATGGAAACCTTGTCCGCCCCCCGTTGCAGCACCCGGCGGGCGCTCTCGACGCTGCGGATGCCACCCGCAACGCAAAAGGGAATGTCGATCACCTCGGCCACGCGCGAAACCCAGTCATTGTCCACCGAACGGCCTTCCGGGCTGGCGGTGATGTCGTAGAAGACCAGTTCGTCGGCGCCTTCAACGCTATAACGCGTTGCCAGTTCAATGATGTCACCCATCACCCGGTGATCACGGAAGCGGACACCCTTGACCACCTGGCCATCACGCACGTCCAGGCACGGGATGATCCGTTTCGCAGGTCCTGAATCAGTGACGGTCATTCGATCACCTGCAATGCCTCGGCAATGGTGAAGCGGCCTTCCAGCAGTGCCTTGCCGGTGATGGCTCCGCTGGCGCAGGTCAATTTCAGTTGCCGCAGGTCGGCAAGGCTGCTGACCCCGCCCGAGGCCTGTAGCTCGATCTGCGGATAGCGTGCGATGATCCCGTTGTAAAGGTCCAGGTTGGGTCCGCTGAGTGCGCCGTCCCGGCTGATGTCGGTGCATAGCACATGCCTGAGCCCGCGCGTGGTCAGTTCATCCAGCAGGTCGAACAGGCCCCGTTTTCCCGCCTCGGTCCAGCCGTGAATGCGTGGCCACCAGATACCGTCGCAACCGCGCTGTACATCCAGTGCTGCTACCAGGCGGTCAGATCCGAATTCACCCAGCCAGCGGGCAAAACGGTGGGGTTCGGCAACGCACAGACTCCCCACTACCACGCGTTGGGCGCCCTGGTTGAGGCGACGGAGGACATCATCTTCATTTCTGACGCCACCACCGGTCTGCACCGATTGCCCGGCGCTGCCCAATAGGGAAAACAAGGCACTGCAATCGGCCTTTTCCCCATCACGCGACGCTGCCAGGTCGACGATGTGCAACCAGTCCGCGCCCGCTTCATGGTAGGTCCCTGCCAGTTGCAACGCATTTTCATCGTAGACCTTGCATTGCTCAAAATCGCCTTGTAGCAGGCGCACCACCCGTCCGTCCAGCAGGTCGATGGCGGGGATCAGTTGCATGGCAGTTCCAGGAAATTCTTCAGCAACCTGGCGCCGCTTTGCGACGAGCGTTCCGGATGAAACTGCACCCCCCAGAAATTACCTCGCCGCACGATGGCGCTGAAGGGTTCACCGTGTGTGCTGCTGGCCAGGGTGGCCGGGCCAAGTGGTGCAAAAAAACTGTGCACAAAGTAAAACCACGGATGCTGCGGCATGGCGGACAGCAGGGGATCGTTTATCCCGTTTTCCGCGCTTTCGTTCCGGGTTGTGTTCCAGCCCATGTGCGGTACCCGCAGACTCGACGAGGGTTCGAATTTCTCAAGGGTTCCCGGGATGATGCCAAGGCAATCAACGTCATCTTCACGGGAATGCTGATACAACAGTTGCATCCCCAGGCAAATACCCAGCACTGGTTGGGTGAGTCCCCGGATGCAATCGATGAGCTTGAGCTGTTTCAGGTAGGCCATGGCGGTGCCCGCTGCACCGACGCCGGGCAGGATAACCCTGGTGGCGGCGCGGATAACGGCGGCGTCAGACGTGAAAACCGGGCGGGTGCCGAGCCGCTCCAGGGCGAACCGGACCGAGGAAATGTTGGCACCGCCGCTGTCGATGATGGCTATGGATGGTCCAGACACTATAGTACGCCCTTGGTGCTGGGCAGTGCGGTGCCCTGGCGGGACAGGGCTGGTCTGAGGGCACGGCCCGCGCCTTTGAACAGCGCCTCGACCATGTGGTGGGTATTTTGCCCGCTTACTTTCATATGGATGGCGGCACCCAGTGACTGGCTCAATGAGGCGAAAAAGTGCTGGACCATTTCGGTTGATAGTCCGCCGACGCTATCACGTGGGAACTCGGCATCAAACTCAAACGCGGGCCGGCCGGAAAGATCAACCGCGACTTCCGCCAGCGATTCGTCCATAGGCAGTACAAAGCCGTAGCGGCCAAAACCGCGGCGTTGTCCCAACGCCTGGTCGAGCGCCTGTCCGAGGGCCAGCGCGCAGTCTTCCACGGTGTGGTGTTCGTCTATTTCCAGATCGCCCTGGCATTGCAGGCAAAGGCTGAAACCGCCATGGGCCGCAATTTGATCCAGCATGTGGTCAAAAAAGCCGATGCCGGTACTGATGTCATTGCCACCGGTAATATCGAGATCAACCTTGACATGGATGCGTGTTTCAAGTGTATCCCGACTCACTTCAGCCTGTCTTGGCCGGGTACACAGACGGTGGGTGATGTGATCCCATGTCTCTCCCTCGGGGCCGATCCGGATGCCGCCGATACCCATGTTGACTGCCAGTTGCAGGTCGGTTTCCCGGTCACCGATGACCCAACTGTCACGCAGATCGAGCTCACCCGACTTGAGATATTCGAGCAACATACCGATGCCGGGCTTGCGGCTCGCAGAGTCGTCAGCCTCAAAATGCGGATCAATGTGTTCGGCCGTGAAATGGATACCCTGGGATGCGAATAGCGACAACATTTTGTCATGCGGAGGCTGGAAGCCCTCAAACGGGTTGGCGCTGGTACCCAGGCCGTCCTGGTTGCTGACGATGACGAACTCGTAACCAGCCGCCTTCAGTTTCAGCAAGGCCGGAATGACGCCGTCGATCAATTCAAGTTTTTCCAGGCTGTCGATCTGAAAATCATCCGGCTCCACGATCAGGGTGCCGTCACGGTCAAGAAACAGTATACGTCGTTTGCGGCTCATCATCGGTCACCGTACGCCATCAGGGTTGTCTTCAGTATCGACATTTCCGATGGGCTGCCGATGGTTATCCGGACACAGTTGTTCAACCGGGGCGTCGAACTGAAATCACGGATCCTGACACCAGCATCAGCGCAAAAAGCCACCAGTGCCCCGGCATCATCGACTCCCACCAGCACAAAGTTCGCAACCCCCGGCCAGACGCGGGAAACCCAGCTACGGCCACCAAGAAAGTCCAGCAAATCCCGCTTGCCGTTGCGGATCAGGTCCAACAGGGCTGCCTGCTGGCCTGGCGCGTCACCACCCGTGACCTGCATCGCTGCGTCTATCGAGGTCGACGACAGGGGATAGGGTGCCATCACCCTTTTGAGTAGCGAGATGACGACGGGATCGGCGATCACGGTACCGCACCGCAAGCCCGCTGCGGCCCAGGCCTTGGACAGTGTCCGCAGCACCACCAGTTGCGGATACTGGCTGATCAACCCGCAGGCTGATTGCATGTCACAAAACTCGATATAGGCTTCGTCAAGCACCACCAGTGCCCTGTCTTCGCAGGCCGCGAGGATTCGCAGCAGCGACCCGGGCGCCAGCAGGTCCCCGGTCGGATTATTGGGTGAGGTCAGAAACACCAGGCGGCAGGCGGCTGATGCCTTGATCGTGCTGCACAATGCCTCAACATCGATCTGCCAGTCATTGTCTTCGGTTCTGGGAACAGACACGACGGCGGCACCCTGTATGGCGGCGGCAATACGGTACATGCCAAAACAGGGCGGGCATTCAATCATGGCATCACGGCCCGCGCGGCAAAACACCCGCAGCAGCAGGTCGATCCCCTCGTCACTGCCGCGGGTCACCAGCAGGTTTGCTTCGTCGACCGCGTATATATCAGCCAGACGCCGTTTGAGTTCTGCGGGTTGCGGCTGTGGATATCGGTTCAGGGCCAATCCTTCGAAGGCCGGGTCACCGGCCAGTGTGAATGGGGCCTCGTTGGCGTTCAACAGCACGCCGTCGGCGGCAGCGCTGCTGCGGGCGGACTCGTAGGGTTCCAGGGACAAAATTTCCGGCCGTGCCAGTTGCTGAATATCCATCATTTGACCCCCAACATACCGAGCCGGTAGGCAACCGCCTGGCGATGGGCGTCCAGGCCTTCGGCCGCGGCCAATTCCATTGCCACAGGTCCGGTAGCCAGCAGGCCTTCAGCGGTGGCGGTTTGTAGGGTCATCCGCCGCAGGAAGTCGTTGACCGACAATCCGCTATAGGCTCGCGCATAACCGTAGGTCGGCAGCACATGGTTGGTCCCGGAACAATAGTCACCAAGCGATTCCGGTGTCCACGGACCAATAAACACGGACCCTGCCGCGGTGACATCATCGGCCAGTTGAGCCGCTTCCCGGCAGTTGAGGATCAGGTGTTCGGGTGCATAGCGGTTACTGATTGCCATTGCATCGGTCATAGTGTTGCAATAAATCAACCTTGCGTATTGTAAAGACTCCGCCAGGATGCCTGCACGTGGCAGTTTTGCGGCCAGGCGTGGCAGGGTATTGCGTACATTTTCAAGTAATACATGGCTGTCACTGAGCAGCAGGGCTTGTGAATCCGGGCCG
>Ga0255052_10000425_pt1 | contig 34241 bp, 33 predicted proteins | sample JV7_2_21_MG_FD_188632 | JGI IMG/M metagenome (GOLD analysis project Ga0255052, IMG submission 188632) | Seawater microbial communities from Jervis Inlet, British Columbia, Canada - JV7_2_21 | ecosystem: Environmental > Aquatic > Marine > Inlet | place: Canada: British Columbia | collected...
AATCAGGTGCAGGTCGATATAAAGAATTGCCGGCGTATCGGCCGTCTCTTCCATTACGACGTGGTCCGACCAGACCTTCTCGAACAGAGTTTGTGAATGACCCGGGCCCATCGCCGGCACGTCTCCGGGCTAGGTACCGGCGGCGGCGGCGACAGGCTGTGTGCCGAGATCTTCGAGCCAGCCGTGGCGATCTTCCGTTTCTCCGCTGAAAAGCCCGAAAAACGCATCCTGAAGCCGTTTGGTGACCGGGCCGCGACATCCTTCGCCGATCTCGATTTTATCAACGGAACGAATCGGTGTCAGTTCAGCAGCTGTCCCGGCAAAAAACAGCTCGTCTGCGAGATACAGCATTTCACGCGGTATCGCCTGCTCGCGAACCTCGAGACCGAGTTGAGCGGCAAGCTGCATGATCGTGTCGCGCGTAATGCCGGTGAGAATGGACGAGGCGGTCGGCGGTGTATAGATCCGTCCGTCGCGGATGATGAACAGGTTTTCACCAGCGCCTTCGCTAACCAGCCCGTTGGTGGCCAGAGCGATGCCCTCGGCGAAGCCAAGACGTTTGGCCTCGGTGCTGATCAATTGACTCGACAGGTAATTGCCACCCGCCTTGGCGAGGGCCGGCACGGTATTCGGTGCGACACGTTGCCAGCTCGATACGCAGACGTCGACGCCTTTTTCCAAACCGTCGGCGCCGAGATAGGCTCCCCATTCCCATGCCGCGATTGAAACGTCGACGGGGTGGTCCGGTTTAGGCGCAAGTCCTACGTCGCCGAGCCCGCGAAATGCGATTGGCCGGATGTAGGCGCCATTCGTCAATTCGTTAGCCAGTACGACTTCCTTGCACACGTTAATCAGCGTCGCCAGGTCGTAGGGAATCGGCATACGATAAATCAGAGCAGAGTCGAAAAGACGCTGTATATGAGCAGTCAGTCTGAAGGCTTTCGGACCTTCGGGCGTCTTGTAGACGCGAATTCCTTCAAATACGGAAGATCCATAATGCAGGGCGTGTGCCATGACGTGTATTGTTGCCTGTTCCCAAGGAACCATCCGGCCGTTATGCCAGATCAGTTTTCCGCCCTCAAAACTCATTTATTGCAATCTCCGGATAAACTGTAAGGTGGTGCTGGTAAGGGGTGTAGCTTAACAATCGCCACAGGCTTTCGCATCACTGAGTGTCTCGACGCGCCGAATGCGACGTCAATAATGTCGCGAATTATTAAATAGACGCACGATTCACGTCGCTGCCGTCATCCATAGTATCCAGGCCCCGCTCGCGCCGCCTCAAGATACGATTGACGACCTCCAGGCAGGCCCGGCTGCCGGCTTCCACGATGTCCACACTGACGCCATGGCCACGGTAACTTTGGCCGTCGTGCTCGACAGTAACAACGACTTCACCCTGCGCGTCCTCTCCGACCGTGGCACTATGCAACTCAAAATTCTTCAGGGTGATACAAACGTCGGTAGCCTGTTCGATGGCATTGAAAGCGGCAGCGACAGGGCCATCTGCCTGAGCAGATTCGCTGACTTCGTCGCCGTTGTCGTTGAGAAGCCGGATGACTGCCGAGGCTTGCTGACCTGTCTGCGAGGTCACCTGCAGCGACTGAAGTAGCCATGGTCCGGCCGAGGTGCTGTCGACGTTCATGATGATCGCTTCTATGTCACCGTCGTACAGGTCCTTCTTCCTGTCCGCCAGCTTCTTGAATTCCTGAAACGCACGATTGGTTTCGAATTCATCGAGATCGAATCCGAGGTCTTTGACCCGGCCACGGAACGCATGCCGCCCGCTGTGCTTGCCAAGTATAAGATGGGAATGGCTTCTGCCGACGTCGCCGGGGCGCATAATTTCGTAGGTTGAATGGTGCTGCAGCATACCGTGCTGGTGAATGCCGGCCTCATGGGCGAACGCGTTTTCACCCACGACTGCCTTGTTCCTGGGTATGTGCATGCCAGTGATGCTCGAGACCAGCCGCGATGTCGGGTAAAGCCGCGTCGTATCCACCCCGGTTTCGAGTCCGAAGTATTCGGAACGCGTCGCCAGGGCCATCACGATTTCTTCCAGGGAACAGTTGCCGGCACGCTCACCAATGCCGTTTATCGTGCACTCGACCTGGCGCGCCCCGGCGGAGACCGCGGCGAGGCTGTTTGCGACCGCCATCCCCAGGTCATCGTGGCAGTGAACGCTGAGCACAACGTCGTCGATGCCCGGGACGTGCTCTTTGAGATACCTGAAGAGTTGGTCGAACTCGCCCGGCACCGTGTAGCCGACGGTGTCCGGAATGTTAACGGTTCTTGCGCCGGCCTCGATTGCGGCAGTGATGACTTCCGCAAGATAGGTGAGTTCAGTCCTTGACGCATCTTCCGGCGAGAACTCGACGTCCTCGCAGAGCTCGCACGCCAGGCTGACGGCACCGGCCGCGCTCTTCAGGATTTCTTCCTTTGCCATTTTGAGCTTGTGCTCACGATGAATTTCACTTGTTGCCACAAATACGTGGATGCGGTGTTTGTCGGCACCTTTGACTGCGGCGTGAACTTTTTCGATGTCCTCCCGGTTGCAGCGCGCAAGGCCGCAGATTGTAGGGCCGAGGTTTTCATCCGCAATCGCCTTGACCGAGTCGAAATCGCCAGGAGACGCTGCCGGGAAACCGGCTTCGATAACATCTACGCGGAGATCGGCCAGCGCCCTGGCGACGCGGAGTTTTTCCCGCAGCATCATGCTGCAGCCGGGGGCCTGTTCGCCATCACGCAAGGTGGTGTCGAAGATCGTTATGCGGTCAACTGCCGTCTCTTTCTTCATTAGATTTTCGTCCTGCAAGCCACTAGTTATCGAGCCAGTCCATTCGACTCCGAAGGTCTCCGCCGACCTCCTCAATCTGGTGTGAGAGATCATCATTCATCATGCGCTTGTATTCGCTCTGGCCAGACGCGTACTCTTCAATCCACTCTCGTGCAAAAGTACCGTCCTGAATTTCGGTCAATACTTCCTGCATTGTCTCGCGAACATGATCGTCGACGATTCGCGGTCCCCGGGTCAGGTCGCCGTAAGCAGCTGTTTCGCTGATGAACTCATGCATCTTCCTGAGCCCCCCTTCGTGTAGCAGATCGACAATCAGCTTCAGTTCGTGCATGCACTCGTAATAGGCAACCTCCGGCTGATAACCGGCCTTCACCAGAGTTTCAAAGCCCGCCACCATGAGCTCTGTTACGCCGCCACACAGTACCGCCTGCTCACCAAACAGATCGGTTTCGGTCTCCTCCGCGAAAGTTGTTTCGATCACCCCGGCACGGGCGCCACCAATACCCTGGCCATAGGCGAGGGCGAGTTTCAGGGCGTTGCCGCTGGCATCTTGCTCAACGGCGACGAGACAGGGGACGCCGTGTCCTTCTTCGTACTGTCGCCGCACCAGGTCGCCAGGACCTTTTGGAGCAATAAGGACGACATCGAGATCGGACCGCGGTTCGATCTGCTTGAAGTGAATGTTGAACCCATGTGCAAAAAGCAGGGCCGAGCCCTGATCAATTTCCGACCGGATCGCATCGTACAGGGGCCCTTGTACGAGATCCGGTGTCAGAAACGCAACGATTGCTGCGCCCTTGACCGCATCTTTGGGTTCCCTGACCTGCAGCCCGTCGGCTTCGGCCCTGGTCCAGCTCGGGCCTCCGGGACGAAGCCCTGCGACGACATCGAAGCCACTGTCTTTGAGGTTTAGCGCGTGTGCGCGGCCCTGACTGCCGTAGCCAAGGATTGCGATCCGCTTGCCTTCAAGACAGGCGGTATCGACATCCGCTTCTGAATACATTCGCATTTTCCTGTTTCCCTTACGGCGCAACGCCGTTTTGCGGCGCAATGCCGTTCTTCAAGATCGATCCAGCCCGGCAATGAAAACACACAGACAAGCTGCCAAAAAAAACCCGCTATCTGGTCGGGATGCGGGTCTGCGTGTCGATTTGCCTTTGTCAAACGCTACCCGCAGCTTCTCCCCAGTAGTACCACAAGGAGCAGGTCTCGTAACGGCAAACCAGCAGTTGCACGGACTCCAGCCAACCCGATTATGTTTGTCGATTCCATTGTCGCGGATCATGTTGTATGCCTATCGGTATGTCAACTGCCCGACAATCGCCAATCAACCAGTAATCAGAATCGGCCCGAGTACTTCAAGTTAATTATTGATGTATTAAATAAATCATTGAATATTAATATTATATCGTAAGGACTATTTTCCCTTTCGCTCGTCGCGCCGCCAGCGCCCCCAATGCAAGGGCGGACTGTTCCAGCGGGTAGGTCTCTGAAACATGCGGCTTTAATTTGCCTCCCAGCAACAGCCGGAACAGTTCGGCGGTGTTTTTTGCACTTGCTGCAGGCTCTTCCTCGGTGAACCGGCCCCAGAATACTCCGACGATGGAGGAGCCTTTGAGCAAAGGAAGGTTCGCCGGTATCTTGGAAATCTGGCCGCTGGTAAAGCCAATAACAAGAACCCGCCCGCGCCATGCAACCGCGCGGAGACTCTGTTCGAACAGCTCTCCGCCCACGGGGTCGTAGATGACGTCAGCGCCGTCACCGGAGGTAATCTCGTGAATGCCGTCCTTCAGACTGGTATTCGTGTAATTAATAAGGTGATCTGCGCCATATTGGGCGGCGAGATCGAGCTTATCCGACGTACTCGACGCTGCAATGACCGTCGCCCCCATCAGTTTGCCGATCTCGACAGCGGCCAGCCCGACACCACCGGCCGCACCCAGCACTGCGAGCGTTTCACCGGCCTGAAGCTCCGCCCGTTGCTTGAGCGCGTGGTAGGCAGTGCCATAGGCCAGCAGAAACGCGGCTGCCGGCACGTAGTCGATAGCATCGGGCAGCGCTACTACTCTCTGGGCATGCACACAGATCTGTTCAGCCATGCCGCCGAATCCCGTCACTGCAATGACTCTCTGGCCGTGTTTGATTTCGGCGACGTCGCTGGCAATCTCGATGACATCTCCGGCAAGCTCGGCGCCAGGAGAAAACGGCATCGGTGGCTGGTGCTGATACTTGCCGGCGATCATCAATAAGTCGGGAAAATTCACACCGCAGGCTCTTATCGCGATTCGTACCTGGCCGCGGTCCAGTTCGGGTTCGGCGACATCTTCCATGACAAGGCTCTCGGGCGGCCCGAATTCTTTACATAGTACTGCTCTCACAATGCCTCACTCCTGAAAGTGTCCTGGTGAATCCGCTTCCAGTCTATTTCTGCCTTGCGTGGCTCCGCAAGTCAGCCTGCCGCAGACCAAAGATGGTGCTGGTTCGGTGCCATATATAAAGGTATCCTGCCGCGGTTAATTTCTTGGTATCAGTATCCAAATCAATTTCGGCAGGTTTCGCGCTTATGGATTTCGACTATTCGACCAAGGTCAAAGGGCTTCGAGCGAAGCTTGATGACTTCATGCAGATCCATGTCTATCCGGCAGAATCCGAATACTTCCAGTTCCTGGACAGTGGCGAAACACGCTGGTCCATACCGCCGGTCATGGAAGACCTGAAAAAGAAAGCGCGAAAGGAAGGTTTTTGGAACCTGTTCCTGCCGGACAGCGAGTATGGTGCGGGCCTAAGCAACCTCGAATATGCCCCGCTGGCTGAGATCATGGGTCGCTCGCTGATTGCCTCCGAGGTATTCAATTGTTCGGCGCCCGATACCGGTAACATGGAAGTGCTGGTTCGCTACGGCACCGACGAGCAGAAAAAAACCTGGCTGGAGCCGCTCCTCAAGGGTGAAATCCGTTCCGCGTTCGCGATGACAGAGCCGGGCGTCGCATCTTCTGATGCGACCAATATTCAGGCGTCGATCGACAGGGACGGCGACACCTATGTCATTAACGGACGCAAGTGGTGGATATCCGGCGCGATGGACCCACGCTGCAAAATCCTGATCTTCATGGGCAAGACCGATCGGCAAGCCGAACGCCACAGTCAGCAGTCGATGATTCTTGTGCCGCAGGACACACCCGGAGTCACTGTCGTCCGGCCCCTGACGGTCTACGGGTTTGACGACGCGCCTCATGGTCACGCTGAGATGCTGTTTGAAAATGTCCGTGTGCCGGCAAGCAACCTGTTGCTGGGCGAGGGGAGGGGTTTCGAAATAGCACAGGGCCGCCTGGGGCCGGGCCGAATCCATCACTGCATGCGTCTGATCGGTCTTGCGGAGCGCTCGCTCGACAGCATGTGCGTGAGGGCAACTGACCGGGTCGCATTCGGCAAGAAACTGTCGGAGCAGGGCGTCATTCGGGAAGCGATCGCGGACTCGCGGATCGAAATCGACCAGGCGCGATTACTGACGCTGAAAGCCGCCGATATGATGGACAAGGTCGGCAACAAAGCCGCCCGCGCGGAAATAGCCATGATCAAAGTGGTTGCGCCGTCGATGGCGCTGCGCGTCATTGACCGGGCGGTTCAGGTGCATGGCGGTGCCGGCGTCAGCGGTGATTTCGGTCTGGCCGGTGCGTGGGCGGGTGCGCGCACTCTCAGACTGGCTGATGGCCCGGACGAAGTACACCTGGCGTCGATTGCCAAACTCGAACTTGGGCGTCAGAAACATTAGCAGCATGGCACCGTTGGTCCAACAAGGGCTTATGTCGCCGTTGGGCTGGCGATAGCCATGTCATGTGTTATTCTTGTCGCCCAGTCGTACTGGGGCTCAAAAAAAGGCCGGCAGGACTAAAGTTTATCGCTACACGTGGTCTGGGCTGTAAGATAGGAAGAAAGGGCCAAAACTATAAAATCAGCGCCGCGGCGACGGTGGAGAGGGTCGCGAGCGCAGCGGGGAATACTGTGCTTGGAGTGCAGTTCCTCGTTTTTTGTGCGAGTCGCTTATGAATGCACGCCGCACATCCCTCTCCCAAGATCTCAATACTAAAACTCGATCTTAAGGAGTGTTCATGAAACGGTGCAAAACGAGCAGTCGGCAAATAGCAGCTGTTTTTACAGCGGCAGTTATTGCAGCGACCGGCAGCGTCTTCGCCCAGTCTGTCGATCAGGTATTACAAGCTGATCTTCGGCGGTTAAGCCTGGCTCAGGCTTCACAGGAGCGAATTAACTCGGTGGTAGAGGGTACGCGCTCACTGGCCGACCAATACCGTGCTGTCAACAAGGAAATTGACGGCCTCAAAGTCTACAACCGCCTGATGACGGCGCAGACCAACGGTCAGCAAGCCACTCTGGATGATATTTCGTTGTCCATGAATCAGGTCGACGTCATAAATCGGCAAATTTTTCCACTGATGGAACGCATGATCGATGGGATCGAGCAATCGATCGCACTCGATATTCCATTCCTTATGGAAGAGCGCGCTAATCGCATCGCGAAGCTCAAGGAGATTATGCAGCGGTCCGATGTGAGCGTCGCCGAAAAGTTTCGCAAGGTGATGGAGGCCTACCAGATTGAGAACGACTACGGCTCATCGAGTGAGACATACCGTCAGTCACTCGAGATCGAGGGTACTGTGAGGGATTACAACATGCTGCGCATAGGCCGCATCGGACTGTATTTCCAGTCCGATGATTCCAGAATCACCGGTGCGTGGGATGTGGACCAACATGCTTATGTCATTCTCGGCAACAAGCACCGTAACGAAATCAAGAAAGGAATTCGCATGGCGAAGGACCTGATCGCACCAGAGTTACTCCTGTTGCCGGTGCCTGCCGCCAGATCTGCCGGGGAGGCTTCATAAATGAAACGTATAGCAATAATAGTCGCCACCGGACTGCTGAGTTTTGGTGTGGCAGAAGCCCAGGATTCGGCCAACACTATGGGCGAGCTACTTCAACAGATAGAACGTGGCCAGGCGCGGGATTCTCGCGAAGCCCGCCAGCGTGAAGCCGACTTCACCAAGCGCAAAAACGAACAGCAAAGCCTGCTGAACCAGGCACGGGCCGAGCGCGCGCGGCAGGAACGCAACAGCGAGCGCCTGGAGAAGTTGTTCGAAGACAACCAGACCAAGATCGTTGCAGCACGTGCGGCACTCGATGAACGCCTTGGTGCGCTCAAAGAGTTGTTTGGTGTTCTGCAGACGGTTTCGGGCGATACCCAGGCACGGTTCAAAGGTTCCCTGACGGATATCCAGTTCCCTGATCGCGCGGGCTTTCTTGTCGAACTCGGCAGCAAAATGGCAGGCGCGAGTGAGCTTGCCTCGATCGAAGACATCGAGAAACTCTGGTACGAGCTGCAACGCGAAGTAACCGAGTCCGGCAGGATCTCCAGATTCAATCAAGAGGTTACCACTGCCGACGGCGAGATCATCGAAGCCGAAGTCGTTCGTGTCGGCGTGTTCAACATCGTTTTCGAAGATGGTTATCTGCAATACGACTCGACCACCGGCAACGTCAGTGAATTGCAGCGGCAGCCGGAGCAGGCCCGTTACACCGGTTCCACGGCGGACATGATCGATGAGACGTCCGGAACCGTGACTTTCGGGCTTGACGTAACTCGAGGCGGCATTCTGGCCCTGCTTGTCGAATCGCCAACTGTCGGCGAAAGGGTCAATCAGGGCGGTATCGTGGGTTACTGCATCATCGCGCTGGGGATTATCGGCCTTTTGATCGCAATATGGCGTTGGGTCGCCCTGTCGAGCGACGGCCGCAAAGTTACAGCCCAGCTCAAACGCGACACAGCCAGCACCGATAATCCGCTTGGCCGCGTTCTGGCGGCCTACGAGTCGAATCGCAACGCCGATACGGAAACCGTCGAACTCAAGCTGAGTGAGGCGGCGTTGAAGGAAATGCCGGCGCTGACAAAGGGATTGTTGTTCATCAAGGTGATTTCCGTTGTGGCGCCCTTGATGGGTCTCCTGGGCACCGTTACGGGCATGATCAAGACCTTCCAGGTCATCACCTTGTACGGTGCGGGCGATCCGAAGATGATGGCCGGCGGTATTTCACAGGCGTTGATGACGACGGTGCTGGGACTTGTCGTGGCAATTCCGATGGTGCTGATACACACACTGGTCAGCGGCCAAAGCCGCAAGATCGTCAATATCCTCCACTCACAAAGTGCCGGCATCATTGCCCAGCATTCTGAGCAGCACGACTAGCGGGCGGGCGAGGAGACGCAATGATTTGGCTGACCGACGTCTTTGAGGCCATCCGGAGCTTTATGGAATTGGGTGGCCCCATTTTGCGGGTGATCGCACTCACGATTTTCGCAATGTGGGTTCTGATTATCGAGCGTCTGGTGTATTTCCGCTCGTCGATGCGGACCATGTCCGTCGAGATTCACGATGTCTGGGAGGCGCGCAGCGAGCGCAGGTCCTGGAACGCGCATCAGATCCGTGAGCTCATGATCTCGCGATTTTCCATGGCGACAAACAGCGGCATTCCGATGATCCAGACACTGGTGGCCTTGTGCCCGCTGTTGGGTCTGATGGGCACAGTGACCGGCATGATCAAGGTGTTTGAGGTTATGGCGGTATCTGGTTCCGGCAATGTCCGGGCGATGGCTGCCGGTGTCTCGCAGGCTACCGTGCCGACAATGGCGGGTATGGTTGGCGCTCTTTCGGGAGTTCTTCTCGTCACTTTGCTTAGCCGCCGTGCTGCGCGTGAGGTCGAGTTCCTCGAAGATTCGCTCACGATGGACCACTAGAAGGGATATACAAATGCGTAGAACAAATGCAGGAATGGGCGCTGACGAGGAGGAAAATGAAATCAACCTCACACCGATGTTGGATGTTGTTTTCATTATGCTTATTTTCTTCATCGTAACGGCTTCGTTTATCAAGGAAGCAGGTATCGACGTTAACCGGCCCGATGCGCCGACCGCGCAGAGAGTTGAAGACGCCAATATCCTGATCGCCATCAGCGCCAATGATGAGATCTGGATCGATCGCCGACTGATCGATCCACGGGCTGTCCGCGCCAATATCGAAAGGCTGCACGCGGAGAATCCGAAGGGCTCGGTCGTCATTCAGGCGGACAAGAAATCGACCAATGAAATGCTGGTCGTAGTGATGGATGCGTCGCGCCAGGCAGGGGTGTATAACGTATCCATCGCTGCCGTTCCAGATTAGGAACCGACCGCCATATCCGGTGTCAGACATATAAGCAGCTGTGGATGCTAGGCATCGGTTTTTACTGGCGTTTTTTTGCGGCAATCGTACAGGAGAGCTAATCCATGATAGGCAGATACGTATTCGCCATCGTTACCGGAACCCTGGTCACCCTGAGCCTGTTATTCATAATGCATTTGCTGATCGAATTCGGCGAAAGCGCTCTTAGCTCGCCCCGTGACCGGCACACGCTCGAGTTCGTGCGCGTCAAGCGGAATGAAAGCCTCAATACCGAAGACATAACCCCCGAGAAGCCGCCGAAGCCGCCCGAGGTGCCGCCTGAGATTCCGCCACAGGACATGGACAATGTTGATCCGAATGCACCGACGATTAACATCGCGCCGCCGACCGTCGCCACAAACGTAGACATCGGTGGCCCCGGCGGAATGAACATCGCCGAAGGCGATTACCTGCCGATCGTTCGCGTCGCGCCGATCTATCCCGCTCGGGCGCTGTCTCGAGGCATCGAAGGTTATGTCGATATGTCGTTCACGGTCACGGCAACCGGTACCGTGAAGGATCCGATCGTCATGTTCTCTACCAGCAGTCTTTTTGACCGCGCTGCAACGAGAGCTGTGCTGAAGTTCAAGTACAAGCCACGCGTCGTGGATGGCCAGCCGGTCGAGGTCTCCGGCGTCAAGACCCGAATCACCTTCAAGATCGAGGAGTAGCCGAGGAGCAGCCTGACGATTCAGGCGTGCGCGACTCAACAGGGAATATTTCGAGATGAAAAGAAAATTTGGTGTTTCAGTCAAACTGTGTCTCATCTTGCTTGCAGGTGTTCTTGCAGCGGGCGGCGCGTACGCTCAAAAGACTGAGCGGGAACAGCGAGACGAGCAGAAAACCAAGCAGGCGCAGGCAGTCAGCAAGGAAGTGTATGACAAGATCCTGCAGGCACAGGAAAAGGTCGATGTGGAGGACTACAACGGTGCGCTGCGCATTCTGCAAAATCTGAACCGAAGCGACAAGCTGACCGAGTATGAGAGGTCGAACGTTCTCAATTACATTGGTTTTGTCCATTATAACGTCGGCAATACGACGGCCGCGATTGCGACTTATGAGGAAATGCTGCGAATCCCGAGTCTGGAAGAACAGATCAGGAAGCAAACAATTTATACCGTTGCGCAGCTCTACACGATGGATGAGAATTACAACAAGGCGATTCGATACATTGAGGAGTGGTTTACGCTGGAGCTGAATCCCGCACCGGATCCGTACATCCTGTACGCCCAGAATCTGTACCAGGTTAACCGCTACCGGGACATGATCAAGCCGATCGAAACGGCGATGGAAATCGCGAGAAAACGCGAGAAGCCGGTCAAGGAAGATTGGTACGTTCTTTTGAATTTCGCGTATTTTCAGCAGGAGGACTATCGCAAAGTACGTGACATCCAGAAAATCATGCTGGTCAATTGGCCAAAGAAACGATATTGGTTTTCGCTCGCCGGGGCTTATACGGAGCTGGGCGAGGAAAACAACCTGTTTGCGTCCTACGACGCCGCGCACACGCAGAAGATGCTGGAAAGAGAATCCGAGCTCGTGACGATGGCGCAGCTCTATATGCAGCATGAAGTTCCTTACAAGGCAGCGACATTGCTCGACTACGAAATGGAAAATGGCAGAGTCTCGCGTAATGCCAAGAATTACCGGCTGCTGTCGCAGGCCTGGTCTCTTGCACAGGAAGACGAGAAGTCCATTCCCGCGCTCAAGGAAGCTGCGAGGCTGAGTAATGAAGGCGAGCTGGACCTGAGGCTCGGCAACGCGTATTTGAACCTCGGCCGTTACGCGGAGTGCGTATCCGCGGTCCAGGCCGGTCTGAGAAAGGGCGGCATCAAAAGCTCTGATAATGCCCAGATTTCCTTGGGCATGTGCCTCTACAACCAGCAGAAATATCGTGCGGCGATCAATTCGTTTCGCGAGGCGCGAAAGACGCGACGTTCGGCCAGAATCGCTAATCAGTGGATCAACGTGATTAACAGCGATATCAAGCGGAACGAGCAAATCGCACTCGCCGAAGCGGCAGCGCGAAAACAGCTTCGAGAGCTGGCGAAGCGCCGCGAAGCCAGCGGTAGAATCTGATCCGGGGACGTAGCGGACCGAGTACGCTTACCCGGCAGGCGGGGCAAGAATCACGCAGCTGATTAACCAGACGGGACGTTGACCGGACTCGGTCAACCTCCCTACAATGGCGCCCTTTTACCCGGAACAAGTAATGCCGAAGGTCACCTACATCATGCCGGCTGGCGAACGCCTTGAAGTTGAAGTCGACAGCGGTTACTCGGTAATGGAAGGGGCGATTAACAACAACGTGGAGGGTATCGTTGCCGAATGTGGTGGCGCGTGTGCGTGTGCGACCTGCCACAGTTACATCGATGAGAGCTGGCTCGACCGGTTGCCCGAAATGGATGACATGGAAGACAGCATGCTCGACGCTGCTTATGAGAGAAAGGACAACAGCCGGCTGACATGCCAGATCGAAATGAATGATGATCTGGATGGCCTGGTCGTCCATGTCGCAGACAACGAAGCATAAGTAAAGAATCCTTACAAAATAGCAAAATACGAGTAATCAGGGGAACAGCGGCGGTACTTCCGCCGTCTCAGGAGGAGTTTCATGTCAATACAAGCAGGAGAAAAAATGCCGTCCGGTGTGTTCGGAGTGATGACCGATGCAGGGCCCGGCGCAGTTTCGACGGAGGATTTATTTGGTGGCAGGAAAGTGGTTCTGTTTTCGGTTCCGGGCGCGTTTACGCCGACCTGCTCCATGAATCACATGCCGGGTTTCGTCGATCACGCCGATGACATTCTTGCCAAAGGCGTCGACACGATCGCCTGCATGGCCGTTAACGATATCTTTGTGATGGATGCCTGGGGTAAAGACAGGAGCGTTGGCGACAAGATATCGATGCTCGCCGACGGCAATGGCGAATACGCGAGCGCACTCGGTCTCGAGATGGACGCCACTGGTTTCGGCATGGGCATGCGTGGCCAGCGATTTGCAATTATCGTCGACGACGGTGTTGCGACTCACGTAGCCGTAGAGGAGGCGGGCAAGTTCGAAGTGAGCTCCGCCGAATCTGTTCTGGCGAATCTCTGACTGCATGAACTGCTGATTGTGCGTGAACATGGAGCTGTCCAGGCTCCGCGGTCGCGCGTCTCAGAAATCAGGAGCCGATGGCTTTCTGGAACTCCGGAACGATCTGGAAAAGATCGCCGACGATGCCGAGGTCGGCTACCTCAAATATCGGTGCATCCTCGTCTTTGTTAATTGCAACGATCGTGCCTGCATCTTTAATGCCGGTTAGATGCTGAATCGCGCCCGAAATTCCAATGGCGATGTAGAGCTCCGGCGCAATAATCTTGCCCGTCTGGCCAACCTGCATTTCGTTGGCGACGTAGCCGGCATCGACCGCCGCTCGGGATGCGCCTACACCGGCACCGAGCGCATCGGCCAGTTTGAAAATCAGGTCGAAATCCTCGCTGCTGCCGAGGGCGCGACCGCCCGAGACGACTTTTGTCGCCGTCTGTAAATCCGGCCGATCGGATTGTCCCGCCTGCAACTCGACAAACCGCGTGTGATCGGGAATATCGGCAGCCAGAGAGACCTGTTCAACGATTGCGGAATTGCCGGAGCCGACACCGCTGAACGAAGCCGTCCTGACGGTTGCGACCACCGGTCTGTCATCGGGTGCCTCGACCGTGAGTATTGCATTGCCCGCGTAAATCGGGCGCTTGAACTTGTGGGTGCCCAATACCGTCATCACGTCGCTGATCTGATTTACGCCAAGCAAAGCTGCCACCCTGGGCATCAGGTCTTTACCGAAAGTCGTTGAGGGGCCCAGCAGATGCGAATAGCCGTCCGCCATCGCGACAAGCTGCGGAGCTATGACTGCGGCCAGTGGATACCGGTTCGCCGGACTATCGGCAAGCAGGACCTTGCTTACTGAATCCAGTTGAGCTGCCTCATTGGCGATATCAGTGCCGCCTTCGGCGAATACGGCCACATCGATTTCGGCATCGGCCAGTTTGCCGGCACATGCCATGCACTTCGCGGTGCTAAGGTTAAGGGAGGATCCGTCGTGTTCCGCAATTACGAGTATTTTCGACATTACACCAGGCCTTTATCTTTCAGTGCGGCGACAAGTTCTGCGACGTCTTTTACGATGACGCCTTTCTGACGTTGTTCGGGTGGCTCGAAGGCAGCCGCCGTTATTGATGCCGCCGATTCAATGCCAAGATCGGCGACGGGTATCTGATCCAGGGGTTTTTTCTTGGCTTTCATGATGTCTGGAAGCTTCACGTAACGCGGCTCATTCAGACGAAGGTCAGTCGTGATAACCGCGGGCAAGTCAACTTCAATCACCTCCAGGCCGACGTCCACTTCACGCGTAACTTTGGCAGACGATCCATTCAGTTCAATCCTCGATGCAAAGGTCGCCTGCGGGCGTTCCCAGAGTGCGGCAAGCATTTGACCGGTTTGGTTATTGTCGTCGTCAATCGCCTGCTTACCGAGAAGCACCAGCTCCGCCGCCTCTCTCTTGATCAATGCCAGGAATATTCTTGCGCCGGTCAGAGGATTCACGGGCTCCGCAGTCTCCACGAGAATGGCTCTATTAGCGCCCATTGCCAACCCCGTACGCAGCTGTTGTTGACACTCACTTCCACCGATCGAGACGACAACGACCTCGTTGGTTTCGCCACGTTCCTTTATGCGCAATGCTTCTTCGAGCGCAATTTCGTCGAAAGGGTTGATGCTCATTTTGACGCCGTCTGTTTCGACGCCGGAACCGTCCGATCGAACCCGGACCCGCACGTTGTAATCCACCACGCGTTTCAGACCCACAAGTATTCTTTCCACGAAGTGTTCTCCTGGTTTCGAATAGAATTGAATTTATCGCCGACAGCCGCAGGACCGCGCATCGCATATTGTCTCCGAGGACAAACCGCTGTACAAGGCAGATATGATAATTCGCCACGGTTCGGCTCTTTATTGACAGGACATCCGCCGGAAATGACCAGTTACAATTATTTGATCAGCGTTGACGAGCTAAGACAACAATTGAGCGAGCCGCACTGGCGGGTAATGGATTGCCGTTTTGACCTGATGCAGCCGGCGAAAGGACGCGAAGAATATGGGCAGGGCCACATTCCGGGCGCGCAACATGCCAATCTCGACCAGGACCTCGCCGGGCCAGTCACTGCTGCGACGGGCCGGCATCCTTTGCCTGCGGCCGACGCAATTGCGCTGACATTGTCTGCGTGGGGCATCGGCAACGACTCACAGGTCATCGTTTACGATCATTCGAGCGGCGCGATAGCGGCCCGGCTGTGGTGGATGCTGAGATGGCTCGGCCACGAGCACGTTGCCGTGTTGGACGGCGGATATGGCACCTGGCAGAAAGCAGGATATCCCGTGTCTCACGGAGACGAAACCCTTGTTCGGGCGCAATTCCGGCCGCTGCCCGACGCAGGACTTATCATTTCGACTGACGAGCTCCTGGCGTCGCTGGAATCCGGCGGCGGGCCACCAATCGTCGATGCCCGTGCCCGGTTGCGGTACGCCGGTGGCAGCGAACCGATTGATCCGGTGGCAGGTCATATTCCGGGCGCCGTAAATCACCCATTCTCGGAAAGCGTGGCCGAGGACGGTACCTGGAAAAGCCGGGACGAACTGAAAGCAGGCTGGGCCGGGGTTTTAGGAGACAACAGGGGCGGGTCCTGGGTCAGCATGTGCGGCTCAGGGGTGACCGCCTGTCACCTGGCCTTATCGGCACGGCTGGCCGGCTATCCGGAGCCACGCCTTTATGTCGGCTCCTGGAGCGAATGGATACTGGATCCTGATCGTCCGGTAGCCACCGATGCGGCCTGAGCCGGCCGGCGACGCAACATCGGGCCGCCCATCGCTTCGATTGGCTGCGGATTTGCGATGAACTTAATGCCAAATCTGGCAGTCCAAACAATGAAAATCACTGATCTGATGGGGCATCATGTGGCACATCGCTGGGTAACAGCATGAGCAATAAAATTATTTTAAAACAGTTAATTATTGTACTTTTCTTAGGTATTTTCTCACCATTGATACTGGCCCAGGCCGATGATTTGGACCCCACAGTCGACCTGGATTATCGAGGATCGGATTGCATCTCGATCCGGACTATCCGAGACTATACGGCCCTGGATGACAGGAACCTGCTGATATGGGCTTCACCGAAGCGGCCATATTTTGTCAGGCTATCCAGTCCAGCCTGGGGGCTTAGGGGCTCGTTCCAGATAGGAACCATCTCCAGAGACGACCGGCTTTGTCCATACGGTGGTGACGCGCTTGTTTTTGACTCAGCAGGTCGGGATACAGCAAGAATTGCTTCGATTCGACGTATTAGTGAGGATGAAGCAGATTGGTTACTCGTGCGGTTCGGCAAGAAAGAGTCGGCCGACGACCAGGCCCCGGCGGCTAAACCTGTAGAAGGTGCTGAGGTCGAAGAGCTAGATTGAGTCGATTCGGCATCTGATCGGTCGATTCAATCGCGCAATCCGCAATCTCCGTGCGGACCCGCCCGGCCAACCTTTTGGGTTGGCCGGGTTTTTTGTGGCGTATTCAAATAAAAAATCACTTGCGGTCTTCACTGGTCGCCTCGACAATCCCGTGCTCTGAATTCTAATGAGCAATCGCAGGAGTTCGTCCTGACGGGCGAATTGTCCATGCCCGGACCACTAAACAGTTTGAAAGTTATCGATATGAGCCGTGTGCTTGCCGGTCCATGGGCGGGCCAGCTGCTTGCGGATTACGGCGCCGAAGTCATCAAGATCGAGCGTCCCGGTGTTGGTGACGACACCAGGAGCTGGGGGCCGCCGTGGCTGCGCGATTCGGCTGGCAACGACACCAAAGAAGCAGGTTACTTCCAGTCGACCAATCGCAACAAGCGCTCAGTAACCGTCAACCTGGCGCACCCTCTGGGGCAGGAGCTGATCCGAAAGCTTGTCGCCAGAAGCGATGTCTTGCTGGAGAATTACAAAGTCGGATCACTGCGGCGGTACGGCCTGGACGCGACTACTCTTTGCGAACTTAATCCGACACTAATTTACTGTTCGATCTCGGCGTACGGGCAGTCCGGTTCGAAATCTGCTGAGCCGGGCTATGACGCAATGATCCAGGCTGCCGGCGGGCTGATGAGCATAACCGGCGAGAGCGATGCTGACGGCGGACGCCCGACCAAGGTTGGCGTTGCCATTGCCGACATCATGGCGGGGATGTATGCCTCGACCGCGGTTCTTGCGGCCCTGGTCGCACGGGAGCAAAGCGGTCGCGGCCAGCACATAGACGTTCCCCTGTTTGACAGCCAGGTCGCCTGGCTGGCGAATCAGAGCATGAACTACCTGCTGACTGGAACGCCGCCCGACCGACGCGGAACAGCTCATCCGAACATCGTCCCGTACCAGGCATTTCAGACTGCCGACGGATACCTGATGCTGGCCGTTGGCAATGACAGCCAGTTTGCGAATTGCTGCGCGTCACTCGGTTGTCCGGAAGTCGCAGAGGACCCGAGGTACTCGGCAAACTCCGCGCGAATCGAGAATCGGGATGAGCTAATTCAGATCATCGCGAAACGGCTCACGGGTGAGACAACGGCATACTGGCTCGATCAATTTGCATCCCTGCATATACCTGCCGGCCCAATCAATAATCTTGCCCAGGTATTTTCGGACCCGGTGGTGGCGGAGCGGCGGATCGTAAGAAAGTTGGACCATTTGCTGGCTGGCGAAGTGCCGACTGTCGCGAATCCTGTTCGATTTTCGAACACGCCGGTCGAATACAAGCTGGCAGCACCGGTCCTGGGGCAGCACACAGCCGAGGTACTCAAAGATGATCTCGGCTATTCCGACAAAGAGATCGCGAGGCTGTATGATTCCGGTGCCATATGATTGTCGGGCTCGCTGTTCATGAGGTGTCCTCAAGAATCGACTCATTGCTCAGTCAGTATTTTAGAAGCGCAGAATTGCAATAAAAGCAGCAGCAGGAAAGCGAGTCGAAGATTCGATGTATCAGTGGTTATCTGAGGCGGCCGAAAACAACAGCATTGTCATTACTGCAAGCCGCCGGCTCGCGCGCGTTCTGAATTCGGAATACGGCAAAGAACAACTGGCGCGTGGCAATAAAGCCTGGCTATCGCCCAATATCAGATTCCTGGATGACTGGCTTAAATCGAGTGTTGATGCTGCAGCCGATTCCTTACCGATCGTCCTCGCTGGCCACGCGAGCGGGATTATCTGGGAGCGATGTCTGAAAGAGCAGGCAGCCGCTTCACTTCTCAATATCGGCGGGCTCGTTCGACAAGCCAGACAATCCTGGCAACGCCTCCACGACTGGCGAGTGCCACTCAGCGAAGTCTCGAACGAGGCCCGGAGTCAGGACGAACAACTCTTCGCTGCAGCTGCGCGAAAATACCAGGCAATTCTTGCCGATAACAGCTGGATCGACGACGCACAGGTCGCAGGCATAGTAGCAGGCCTTATCGAAAGCCGGGCAGTCCCCGCGCCCGAGAGTGTTGTCCATGCAGGTTTCGACCGCCTGGTACCGGCGGTTGAACATTTGTTCGCGATCATGGCGGATATCGGCTGTGTTGTGAGTGCGGCACAAGTCGATGTAGCTGCAGCGGATGTTCTGGTTGCCGCATTCGACAATGCGGACGCAGAGCTGCGCGCTGCCGGCGCCTGGGCACGGCGGCAGTTAACGGAGAATCCCTCCGCGACTGTTGGCATCGTTTCCTCTTCGCTGGACAGAAACGCCGCAGCAACCGAAAGACTGATAAGAGAAGGCATTGCGCCCGGCTGGCAATATGGCGGCGCGGATCTGCGGACAGCTGTAAACACGTCCTATGGCCGGCGCCTCGCGGACTACCCGGTAATAAGCATTGCATTGCTCTTATTGCAATGGGTACATCGAGGTCTGTCCTTTGGCGAGATCAGCCTTTTGCTTCGCACACAATTCATGTCCGCTCAGGAAACATCGGGTCGATGCAAACTCGAGATGTATCTGCGCCGACTTCCGGACCAGCCGTGGACGCCGTCAGCCCTGCATCGTTTGCTCAAACGACGGGCCGTCGATTCAGACGCTGCGGCATGGCTTGAGGGCGTTGAACGCCTTAGGTCATTCCAGGCTGGCGCTGACGACAAAGCCAACCCGGCGGCGTGGGCGGACAAAATTGACAAGCTGTTGGATGACCTCGGCTGGCCGGGCTCGAGAACGCTGGCTAGCGATGAGTTTCAGTTGCTGAATCGCTGGCGCGAATTACTGAACGATCTGGCAAGGCTGGAAATCGTCTGTCCAAGGGTGACTTTTGCCGAGGCGAGCAGCCGTCTTGCTGCGCTGGCCAGTGACACGATTTATCAGCCGCAGACACGGCCTGGCGTCATCCGGCTGCTCGGGCCCCTTGAAGCCGCCGGCATGAGATTCGATAGCTTGTGGGTGTCGGGTCTCGATGCGGACAACTGGCCGCCGGCGACGCATCCACTGACGCTCGTATCCAGGCAACTGCAGCGACAGCACTCGATGCCTGACTCGACGCCAGACGACACCCTGGAGTATTCACAAAGAGTCCTGGACCGTTTGGTGAACAGCGCCGACCGCGTGAGCCTGAGCTGGCCGAAATCAAGCGAGGAATTCGATAATACGGTCAGCCCCCTGATCGCCCCATACCAGGCTGTGACTGAGGATTGGGCCAAGGATCCCGGGTGGCATGCAGTCGAACTCATTGGCAGTCATGACACGGAGATGCCTGCAGATGACCCGGTTCCCGCCGTACAGCAGGACGAGTTCGTTGCAGGGGGCGCATATACCGTGCAGCGCCAGGTAACAGAGCCGTTTTCGGCGTTTGCACACGGACGTTTGCGCGTATCCGAACTCGATACGGTGGCTACCGGGTTGTCGCCGCAACAACGAGGCAATCTGATTCACAAAGTACTGCACGCACTGTTCGCCGAAAGGCCATCGCAGGATGCTATCCGGCAATGGACCGGGTCGGATATCCGGGAGCGCATACTGAAGGCGGTCGATGCGTCGCTCAAAGAATACGTGTGGCATGCGGACCCGGTTCTTCGAAGGGTGCTGGCACTCGAGCGCGATCGGCTTCTCACGCTTGTCGAGACGTTCATCGATGCAGAACTGACACGGTCGACGTTTACCATCGATAACGTCGAACAGGAAATCGAATTTGAACAATTTGGCGTTCGGCTCACACTGCGGATCGATCGGATCGATCGTCTGTCCGATGAGTCGCTAATTGTCGCCGACTATAAGACCGGCCAGCCCAAGAATTTTCTGAATCGCAGCGGCGACCCGCTTGATCTTCAGCTCGTTGTCTATGCATGTGCCCTCGAGGAGAATATCGGCGGCCTGGTACTAATTAATATTGACAGTCGATCAATCAAGTACAGCGGTGCAGCTGCCAGCGGTGAGTGGGATTCGAAACGTGCCGATCAGTGGGCAAAGCGGCTGACCGCCTGGCAAGAACGTGTTGCGACGGCGATGCAGCAGATTGCGAAAGGCGATGCCCGCATCAACTTGAATCTGCCGAGCGACAAGACCAGGCCGCTAAACATCCTGGGCCGTTTCGAGGAGCGACTGCGTGCTGAACGATAGTCAACTGATAGCATTGGATCGGACTGCACGTCTGAGTGCGCTGGACGTGACGCACTCATATATCGTTCAGGCGCCGGCGGGTTCCGGAAAGACGGAGCTCCTCATTCAGCGCTATCTGATGCTGCTGGCCATCGTCAATAATCCGGAAGAAGTCGTTGCTATTACTTTTACGCGAAAAGCGGCGGCAGAAATGCGGCTACGTGTACTCGAGGCCTTGACGATCGCGAAAACCGGCGCGCAGCCGGCCAAAGCGCATGAGCGCCTCACTTTTGATGCAGCGAAGGCAGTGCTCGAACGCGACGCGGAGCTTGTATGGAAACTAAGCGAGTTTCCAAGGCGCATGCGCATCCTGACCCTCGATGCGCTCAGCGCGGGAATAGCGAGGTCGCTGCCCCTGAGCTCCACACTGGGAGGCGCGCCGGTAACACTCGCGGATTCTGAGATGCAGGCGATTTACCGAACTGCAGCAGCAGCAACATTCGACTGGCTGGCGACCTCCGACCGCATGAGGGACGCCGTTGAACGAACGCTCGTGCATCTCGACAATAACACCGGCGTCTATATCGAATACGTCGCACGCATGCTGGAAACGCGGGATCAGTGGTTAGGCTTCGTCGGAGCCGGCACCTCGGGAGGCGAGTGTATCGAAGCCATCCGAGGCAAGCTCGAATTTCGTATTAGCGAAGTCGTTGTGGAGCGACTTGAGCTCGTCAGGGGCCTTATGCCCGCCGGACTGACAGGGGCATTGTTGAGCCTGGCAGACTACGCGGCGGAGAATTTGCGCGAAATTAATCCGGATCATCCGTTGGCCTTGCTCACCGGCGTGGCGGACTTACCGGGAACGGATCCGGATGCAACGCCGGGCTGGTGCAGTATTGCCGAACTCTTGCTGACGAAGGCGGGAACCTGGCGAAAGATCGTCACCAAGAAGGATGGTTTCCCGGCTCAGGACAACGGGGAGAAAAAGGAGATTCTCGCACTACTCGAAGATCTCCGCGACCAGGACGAGTTGCGGCAGAGCTTGCACAGAGTTCGTGAACTGCCGCCGCATCGGTACAGCGATGAGCAATGGGAAGTCTTGCTTGCCTTGTTAAACCTGTTGCCGCTCGCGGTGACCGAGCTTCGCCGAATTTTCGGTGAACGCGGCGTCGTCGACCACATCGAGGTAGCGCTGGCCGCGAACATGGCGCTCGGCAGTACTGACGACCCAGGAGATATGGCGCTCCTGCTCGACTATCAGATCAGCCATCTGTTGATAGACGAAATGCAGGACACTTCCATATCCCAGTACAATTTTCTGGAGAAACTCGTCGCCGGCTGGATAGATGGCGATGGTCGAACACTCTTTTGCGTCGGTGATCCGATGCAGTCGATTTATCGGTTTCGAAATGCGGAAGTCGGTCAGTTTCTTATTGCAAGAGACCAGGGCATTGCCGATCTCTCGCTGGCACCGCTGGTGCTGAGACGGAACTTTCGCTCAGGCGAAAATCTGGTGCGCTGGTTCAACAACACGTTCAAAGAATCACTGCCTGCCCACGACGACGTTTCCGCTGGCGCGATTGCATACGCTGAGGCCGTGTCGGTAGAGGAACATGCCGGAAAAGGCGACTGCAGAATTCGTCCCTTGTTCGGGAGCAGTTCGGCAGTCGAAGCGGAGGAGGGCGTCGATGTCCTGAGAGCCTGTTTGGACATGGGTGAGGACGACACTATCGCCGTACTCGTCCGCAGTCGGATGGTATTGCCGCCTTTACTCGCCGCGCTGCGCAACGCGGACATCCCCTATCAAGCTGTAGAGATCGACAGGTTGACCGATTTGCCCGAAATCATCGATATCCTGGCCCTGACTCGGGCAATGTGTCACCTGGGCGATCGAATCGCGTGGCTGGCATTGCTGCGTGGTCCCTGGGTTGGATTGACTTGGGACGACTTGCACCGGATCTTGAAAAACGATTCGCAGAGCATTGTCTGGGATCTCTTACGAAGCGAGGATCTGAGCTCCCGGCTCGGTACGGAGTCGGCGAAGCGAGTGCAGGCATTCGTTCAAACGATGCAGCAACAGCTGGATAGAAATGCTGGCGAATCTCTAAGAGAACGGCTTGAGGTGGCCTGGTTCTCACTCGGCGGTCCGGCCTTCCTGAGCGGCGAAGAGGAACTGGAAAATATATATCGGTTCCTGGCTGTCGTCGATAAATTCGAGACGGCAGGGACGCTCGCAGACGTTGCCAAACTGGAGAGCTTGCTCGACGATGAGCGCGTGTCGAGTACCGCGAGCATTGACTGCCGGCTACAGGTAATGACCATGCACAGGGCGAAAGGCCTGCAATTCGATCATGTATTGCTGTACGGACTCGGCCGGGTGGCCGGAAGAAGTGAGAAATCAGTACTGAGTTGGCTGAATTTTCCAGGACAGCACGGTAGCAGCGACATGATCATCAGTCCGGTCGGTTCCCGATCGGAGCTCGAGCACGATCCGTTGCATCGCTTTATCGAAATCTCCGAACGCGACAAAGATGAACTCGAGCAGGACCGGCTGCTTTACGTCGCATGCACAAGGGCTAAAAAATCCTTGCACATTCTGGGCCATGTTCCGCTTGCGAGCGATGGTCAGAGTTTTCGTCCGCCAAATGCTGGAAGTTTGTTGCACCGGATATGGCCACCACTTGAGTCGGCATTCGAAAATGCGTTTAATCCTGACAACTTGCCCTGCGAATCCGATGAGGACAGCAAACTGGTCGAACCCTTGCTGCGACGGTTTGCAAGTCAGTGGGAATTGCCGCACGCACCGGCGTTGCCAACACCGGACACGACAGCGATAAACAAGGAAATGTCCGCGGAGACCGTGGTTGAATATTACTGGGTCGGCAGCAGCGCCCGACATGCGGGAACAATCGTTCATCGATGGCTACAAAAGGCCGCAGATGGCACCGTGCAACTGGAGGCAGACTCGCTGGCGGAATGGCGTTCGGTCAATGAGCGATGGTCGGAGAGACTCGGTGTACCTGCGAAAGAGGTCGCGGAGATCTGCGATCGTGTCGATACGGCCCTTAGTGGCATCCTCAGCGACCCGAAAGGCCGGTGGACCCTTTATGGTGAGGGGCATGCCGAACTTGCCGTGACGGGCCTTTGGCATGGCAACGTCGAGTCCGTCATCATCGACAGAGTGCGCATCGATGAAGACGGCGTGCACTGGATTATCGATTACAAAACCAGCTCGCACGAAGGAGGCGACGTCGAAGGGTTTCTTGATCAGGAGTCGGAGCGATACCGGGCACAGCTGGAAAAATACGCGTGGCTTTACAGTAGCCTGACCCACGCACCGGTGCGTGTGGCACTGTATTTCCCCATGTTGCAGAAATTCCGCGAGGTCTCGCTTGACTAAAATTACTAAGGGGTCGAACCGCTTAACGTCCTTAGCGGTTCGACCCCTTAACTTCTTTAGCGGTTCGACCCCTTAACGTCTTTAGCGGTTCGACCCCTTAATTTCTAGCGGTTCGACCCCTTAATTTCTACAATTGCCCTTCCAGCCGAAATTCGCGTTGGCCACGTGAATTCGGCGTTCCGAGATACTGTAGCTGCTGCGTGATACTGAGCGGTGCATTTGGCTTGGCCGCAACCTGGCCGACGAATTCGTAATTCCGGTCTGGCGTCAGCCTGATCGTCCCGGCTACTTCGAGCACGCCGCTGACCGCTTCAACAGAGGCCAGAATGCCATCGTCGGCTGTTTGAAACTCGGCTCGGTAATCACCGAGCGGCGTTGCAGAAAGATATCGCGAGACGAAATTCGCGATGTTGATCGTGCCGGTGGCTTTGATGGGCACGCCGCCCTGGATCACGAGTTCTTCGAATTGCAGGGTGACGTCGCCCTCGATGCCGCTCAATGGGAATGCATCTGCCAGTGCGGCAAGTGACACCGCAGCGGCGACATCCGACATCGTCACGCTGCCGCCTGCGCCAAGCGCGATATCCGCATCAAGAAACCCCGACGCCGGATTGCTGCTGGTCGCGAATTGGAGCTTCCCTGTCAACAGGCCGAGCGGCCGGAAACCCCACTTGATGTTTGTCAGATAGACACCGCCGGCAAAGCCCTGTGCTGCGGCACCGCGCCAGACGGATCCACTGATAGCGCTTAGCTTTAGTTCCCCCGGGGCGAACCACTGATAGGCTACCCTGGCTGGAAATGAGATGATGAGTCCGATAACGAGCGTTGCGATTCCGGCGAGAATCAGGCGTTTCGGACTTGCCATTTTCAGCTTCTTTCCAGTATCAACGTGGAGTCGATGCGCCCCTCAATATCCCCCGGATTGGAGAAGCTCCCTGACTCCAGCTGCAGGTCGTATCTCGTACTCAGATCGCCGAGCCAGAGTACCAGGTCGTCGAACGCGACGTTTTTGAATTCGACACGGATTCCGTTGCTGGTCGTTGGCTGACTGCGTTGCAACTAGTTGTATAAGCCACGCTCCCTGAGTGTGTTGTCGATGATCACAACGAGCGATTGGTTGCGGCCCGTCTGCTGTATTTGTCCCGATCCCGAATTTTGCAACTGACCTTTCAGCGGTCGAAGTTCGGCCAGAGCAATTTTCCAGTTATCGGCACTGAGCGAGAGGCTCTTTTGGCCGCGATCCAGCGGCATCCAGATACCGAGATACAAAACAGCAATCACCAGAGCCACTGCGGCCGTAAGTATGAATACGCGTTCGCGCGCTTCCAGAGATTCGAACCAATCTCTCATAGGCCACTTGCCTTAATCTGAATCCGGCTGCTGACGCTGTCGCCATCCTGGTCGGTCGATCTGATGGCAGCCTCGAATTGTCCGCTTTCGCTGACACCACGCTGAATTTTGTCCAGCGTCGACACGTTTGGTGCGCTCAATCGGATGTCGACCACACCAGCCCGATAACTTATCGCTTCGATTTGCGCTTCTTTGTTCTGTTGCAAGGCGCGGCTGAGTTGCTCGAGTGACTGAAGGAACAGGGGTGGTGTTCCAGATCTACCGAGCCTTGCTCTTAGTGAGGCGACGAGTCGGATAGGGTCTTCGACCGAAGTTGCACCGGGGGCAATCTGCCGGTACTCGGTTTCAAACTGCTGCTTCAATTCCGCTTCCTGCCGCTTCAGCATATAGAAGTCAGTCGCCTTCGCAGCAGTGCCGACAAGACCGAGGGCGAGCAACAGGATGGCCGCATAGCGCCATGGCCTGAGTAATCCCGAGTACTCTGTTTTTGCTCCAAAATCGCCCTGTAGCAGGTTGACGCCGGTGCCACTCGCTACCGTAACGGCCAAGCGGGGCATAACGCCGTCCGACAGCAGGTTGACGTCGACACTTTCCATTTCGTTTCGGATTGCCAGCCAGTCGTGCTGATATTTCTCCTCGTCTTGCGGTTCACAATAAACAAGTACATGCCTGGGCATCGAGGGCGACGCAGCTTGATTCGACTCGCGGTCATCGCCGTCCGCAGTGTCATCGAGAGCGCCGATGGCCGCGAGGGCGTCACTCGGGCTGACGCTCTGCATGACGAGTTCAACATCTGCACCGTCATTGATCATCACCTGACCTTCAGCGACGAGCAGGCTGATCGTTCCTGGTATTCGCGCGAGTCCATAGTTATCGGAAATGATGGCAGAAGGTTGAATGCCGGACTCGGTCAGCCATCCAATCCATTCGGCAAGTCGCTTTCGACTGACGATAGCCACCGGAATTCTGCCGCTGCTTCTCTGTGTGCCAGCCGCAAAATGCAGCTGGTCGATATCTTCGGCAAGCTGGTCTTCGAGCGCGTAGGGCAGGGCCGCGTGGAGCCGCGATCCGCCTTTCACCGGTATGTCGACTGTGGTCGTGAGAACCTCCGTGCCGGGCACCAGGACAATGACCTGACGATTACCGATATCGGTGCCGGCCTCACTCAGGGAGCCTGTCAGCGGCGGGCTGCGGCGCGCACCAGTGCTGTCAACGGCGATCCATTGAGCCAGTTGGTCAGCCCCCTCACCAATTCGTATTACCAGGAATTCCGCCATACTCAGGTCGTTCCGAGGCTTCGCAGGATCGGGGCAACACTGCCCTGAGGTCCGCGCTGAAGCACGCTGTATAAGGTGACCCGAACCGTATCAATCCGTACCACTACCTTCAATTGAAAATAGTTCGTCGATTCGTCAAGCGTATTCAACACATCCGGCGTGACAAGAGATGAGAAGGTGCTCTGAATATCGGCAAAACCGGCAATTTCGCGTTCCGCAAGAAGCCTTTCGACATCCGCCGCAGATAAGTTTTCGTCGAGTGACTGCAATACTGGCGCGGTTGCCGTATTGATATTGATGTTCGTTCGTCCGGGCAGGGCTGTAATGTGCGGGCGAAGGATATTGAAACTCTCTCTTGCCATTCCCTCCAGAGCCGCGAACTCGCTGGCGCTGGTGAGGCTTTGATTGGCGCTACGATATGGCGGGATTATCCCCGTGTATATCGGATCTTCCGCGCCGTCCGGAAACGCCGCCTCGCTGTTGCTGTCGATCCAGTCGGCGGCAATGCCGGCAAAGCGCGGCTCAAGCTCGAGCGCAATCAGCAGTCGTCGAAAGCGCTCCAGAGATTCCGGTACGACCTCGCCATTGTCATCTATCAGGTTGTTGACGTTGAAACGCCCCTGCAGGTCCTCGATGGTTCCGGTTACCTCTCCGCCGTCAATTGGCAGCCCAGGTAAGTCGATCGCCCAGATTTCGCCGAGATGATCGGTCTCACTGTCCTCGAGGTCCTGGTGCAGGATGCCGATCACCCAGCTTTCGGCGCCAAGTGCGACCTGCACGGCTTGTTCGTGGCTCAGCAGAACCATCGTGCGCCTCACGTCCAGCGCGTTGTCCCAGGCGAGGTTCGCGGCAACCATGCTGGCAAGCGCTGTGATGAGCATTGCCGTTATCAGAGCGACACCCCGGTTTGCGGTGTGTCTTTTCATGGCGCGATCTCGATGATCCGCCGGATCTCGCCTTCATCCTGAAGCGTTAACACGATCTCGACTGCCCTCGGCCGCTGGCGGAGGCCGAGCGGTCCCGGTAACGTCGGCGGCGGCCATTGTTCTATCCAGTCCCCGCTGTCCAGGAGGTATCGAAATAGCAGGCTCTCCACGCCGTCGAGAATGGTTACACCGATGGCTTCATTGCTCAAGGTGCGATCAAGTACCGTCCAGTAGTACCGGACGAGTTCATCGTCCTCGAGCCTGTATGCGCTGCGTTGCAACGTCCCGCGAGGGAGCGCGACAGGATTGCTCCAGCCGCCGTGTGTCAATTCGAGCGCGAATTCGGAACTAAAATCAGTTTGCAGGGCGGGGTCGAACGAGTCGCCCAGTTCCTGGCGAACGGGGCGGGGCGCAAGTTGCAGGAAGTCCTGGCTGAGGTACCGGATAGACTTTTGAATGGCCTGCAGGCGATCCATTCGCTCGCCAAGTATCTCCGCGCTTAAAAGCGTCTGGCTGAGGGCGCCATATGCGAATGCAGCCAGGATGCCGAAAATGGCAAAGGCAACCAGCACCTCGATCAAGGTAAATGCCTTCTGCACTCTGGGCAAAACCATCATTCGGCCTCACCAACGGCAAGGGAGTTTCTGACCCAAACGAGATTGCTTTGGCCCGGGACACCCGGCTCGCCGATAAATCCGGTAACCGTACGGATGTTTTCATCGCCATCGCGGAGGCCCACCCGGACATCGACACGGTACAGGTTGTCGACGCCCGTCTCGGAAATCGTCGCCTGCCACGACCATTCACGGCCGACATAGTCGGTCTCACCCGAAGTCTCGCTGACATCCGGCAGGACATTCGCCAGGCGCAATTCGGCGATCTTGTTTTGTGCTATCCAGCTCGCATAGGTCCTCTGTCGCATGGCATAGCCGGCATCGACCATCTGGCTGACGCTGGCAGCAACGGCAGCAAGCCCGAGCGCGGCGATAACCAGTGCAACCATTACCTCGACGAGCGTAAAGCCTCTAGATTTCTTACGGGGACCACTAGTCATCATCTGTGCCCACCGTAATTTCTCCGTTCGCCGACACGCCAAGAGAGACACTGGACCGGTCGGTGTTGCGGACAATTTCGAGCCTGAACGGTGTTATGTCGCCGCTCGAAAGAATGAGAATGTGTGGCAGGTAAGCCTCGCTGAGATAATTGTCGTCAGCTGCGTCGTTTTGTGCCGAATCCGCCGCATCGATGTCCAGCAGTACGCGCCTGTCCTCCAGAAATAAATCGAATTCCGTGTCTTGCGCCAACTGGCGCAGCCGCATGAGTTCGTCCCCAAAGACTTCGCTCCACTGTCCCGTCAACGCATCGTACTCGACGAAGCGGTATCCCGACTGCAGGAGTTCCAGGCCAAAATCCCGGCCCTGGAGCGTTGCTTCGTCGGAAGCCATTTCGATCAACGATGTGATTCGGCGCGCTTCCGTCTGCAGCTCGCGATCGTCTCCGAGATTGCCCACGCTGAGGACGACGACTGCACTGATGATGCCGATGATCGTGACGACGACCAGCACTTCGATCAGTGTAAACCCGTTGCCGTGCCTGAGGCGGGCGGCAGCAGAAACATCGGGCGGAATCATATTGCTGCCTCGACCCGGCCGCGACCGGGCACCTTACTCCAGGTCCCAGTTTCCGACGTCGGCATCGACGCCTTCGCCACCCGGGCGGCCGTCCCGACCGAGCGTGTAAATGTCAATTTCGCCGTTATTCCCGGGACTGAGATACAGGTACTCATTTCCCCAGGGATCTTTGGGCAGCCGGGGGAGGTATCCACCGGATTTCCAGTTCCTGATGTTTGGATCAGACGGTTTGGTGACCAGTGCCGCAAGGCCCTGCTCGCTGGTCGGATAGGTGAAGTTGTCCAGCCGATAGAATTTCAGGGCACTCTCGACGCCTCGCAAGTCCTGCTGAACTCTGGCCGCTTGCGCATCGTCAATTCTGCCGATGACGTTCGGTGCCACGATAGCAGCGAGAATGCCCAGGATAATCACGACGACCATGATTTCGATCAACGTAAAACCGCGCTGCCGCACCGGCAAGTTCAGGCGATTTTCGATATTGCTCACAGTACTGCTCCGTAAATTCCTGCTGACAGCGTATGTCAGCGCCCTGCGTTGACTCACTGGCGGAATAAACGTCAGTATATCAAACATGGGCTTAGGCCAAGATCAAAATAACGCGAACCTTGCAATTCTGCGACGTATTTCCTATTGGTGGCTACCGGCTGTCCTGATTATTTCGAGCGGCCTTATCGAGCTATTCGGCGACGCCGGCCGCTCATTTCTGCGATTCGACCGCGCAGCAATATCGCTGGCCGAGCTATGGCGCCTCATCAGTGGACATTTTGTCCACCTCGGCTCGAATCATTTTTTTCTCAATGCATTCGGACTGATACTGGTCTGGCTTTTCGTGGGTATGCATTTCACGGTGCGGCAATGGCTGATTGTGATAGTTGTTTCAATCGCCGGCATCGATGCAGGACTGTGGTTTTTCGACCCTCAACTCACCTGGTACGTCGGGATGTCGGGCTTTTTGCACGGAATGCTGGCCGCAGGTATCGTGAAGGGGTTTCAGGCGGTACCGCGGGAGGCGATGCTTATCGGCGCAGCGGTTCTGATGAAAATCATGTTCGAGCAACTGATCGGGCCGTTACCTGGTTCCGAACAATCTGCGGGCGGTGACGTCGTCGTCAATGCCCATCTGTACGGTGTATTGGCGGGCGTCGCCGCCGCTGCTGTATTCTGGAATAGAGACAAAGCAAAGTCGCCGATATAATACGCGGCGTTTCTGCGCGACATAAAAACGGAGATTAAATTGACGCTTGCCATGGTATTTCCCGGTCAGGGATCACAATCGATTGCGATGCAGGCCGATCTTGCCGCCGAGTTTCCCGAGGTAAGAGCAACCTACGCGGAGGCAAGTGAGCAACTCGGCTACGACCTCTGGCAACTTGTGCAAGAGGGTCCGAAAGAGAAACTCGACGAGACGGTCGTGACACAGCCGGCGATGATGAGTGCGGGTGTTGCAACCTGGCGTGTTTGGCAGAAATCCGGCGGAGAGCAGCCGGCGCTGGTTGCCGGGCACAGCCTGGGTGAATACACGGCTCTCGTATGTGCGGGGGCCATTGAATTTGCCGGGGCCGTGAATCTGGTGCAACGGCGTGCTGAACTTATGCAGCAGGCCGTGCCTGCGGGCGACGGTGCTATGGCTGCGATCCTCGGCCTCGACAATGAAGCTGTGCTCTCGGTGTGCCGGGATGCCGAAGAGGGCCAGGTGGTTCAGGCTGTGAATTTCAATTCACCCGGCCAGGTTGTCATTGCCGGGGCTCGACCTGCTGTCGAACGCGCGGCCGAACTGGCGAAAAACGTCGGTGCCCGGCGTGCCTTGCTACTGAGTGTCAGCGTGCCGGCGCATTGCGAACTGATGAAACCCGCCGCTGAAAAACTGGCTGAAGCTCTCGCTGCAGCGGAACTGGCGGTGCCTTCGATCCCCGTAATTTGCAATACGGATGCCGTCATGTACGAAAGCGCCGAGCAAATTCGCGATGGCTTGAGACGACAACTCTTCAACCCGGTCCGCTGGGTTGAAACGATAGAACTGATGATTGCAAGCGGTACAACGAAAATTATTGAGTGCGGTCCCGGCAAAGTGCTGGCCGGACTAACGCGGCGCATCGACAAGAGCGTGTCGAGTGCCTGTACAGATTCACCGGCGGCGCTTGAATCTGCACTACAATAAAGTTGCCGCCAATATTTATGAAGGAAGCTGAGAGATGAGCAACTTATTCGCGTCCGATATCCTGGAAGGGCAGGTCGCTTTGGTTACGGGCGCGTCACGAGGCATCGGTGCGGCAATTGCCAGGTCCCTTGTATCTGCAGGTGCAACGGTCATTGGTACTGCGACAAGCGAGAAAAGTGCCGAGGCGATAACAGCGACACTGGGACCCGGCGGCCGAGGTGCAGTTCTTGATGTCGCCAGTGACGATTCCGTACAGGCGATAATCGCCGATCTTCAGGGCAACGAAGGATCGCCGACGATTGTTGTGAACAATGCGGGTATTACAAAAGACAATCTTCTGCTTCGCATGAAGACTGAAGAATGGGACTCGGTGCTGTCGACCAATCTGAGTGGTGTGTTCCGTGTCTGCAAGGCCGCTCTTCGCGGAATGATGAAAGCGAAGAGAGGACGCATTATCAATATAGCGTCGGTTGTTGGACTGATGGGCAACGCGGGCCAGGCCAACTATGCGGCCGCGAAGGCCGGTATCATCGGATTCTCGAAATCGCTGGCGCGTGAGGTCGGTTCCCGAAACATAACGGTGAACGTCGTTGCGCCCGGTTTTATCGATACAGACATGACTCGTGTGATGCCCGAAGACCAGCGTGCGGCGATGCTCGGTCAGGTGCCGCTCAAAAGGCTTGGCGAGGCCCAGGATATTGCCGATTCCGTGGTATTTCTGGCCTCCGACGCCGCAGCCTATATCACCGGCGAGACCCTTCATGTCAACGGAGGCATGCTGATGGATTGACAGGGTGGCGAAAAATGCCACTTCGACTTGTAGATTGCCAAAAAGGATTCACATACAATACCGTGCCACGGCCAAGTCGGTGCTTGAATAATCAAGGAGTTACGGCGCTGAGCGATGTAGCTGAGCGGTAAATTCCGCGCCGTGATTGAATATTATTTGGCGTTAATTTACTAGAAAATCGCCGCCACCAACTCCGGTTCCAGACAGATCCGGAATTATTTTTTCGAAATCTCTTCCTGAGGAGAAGCGAATACTATGAGCAGTATTGAAGCGCAAGTAAAAAGCATCGTTGCCGAGCAACTTGGTGTGAAAGAAGAAGAAGTGACAAATGATGCTTCTTTTGTCGACGACCTCGGTGCCGACTCACTGGATACCGTTGAGCTGGTAATGGCCCTCGAAGAGGAGTTCGAAACGGAAATCCCTGACGAAGATGCTGAAAAGATCACAACGGTCCAACAAGCAATCGATTTCGTTACCGCTCGCAAAAGCGATTCATAAAATCCGGACGCGGCGAAGGATCGCCGCGCCTGATAGCGTGCACCAAGCAATGATGGCAGTCCTGCCACATTCGACCGGAAATAACCTTGAGTAAGCGACGTGTCGTAGTTACCGGCATGGGGATTGTGTCCTGTGTCGGCAGCCAGCTCGAAGACGCCTGGCGGAACATCCTGGAAGGTAATTCCGGGATCGCGCCTATCGATGCTTTTGATACCACTGGATTCAGCACTCGCATCGCTGGTGCGGTCAAGGGTTTCGACGTGTCGGAAGTCCTGACGCCGAAAGACGCACGAAAGATGGACCCGTTCATGCACTATGGCATCGGCGCGAGCAATAAAGCACTGGCTGACTCCGGACTGGAGATTTCAAAGGAGAATGGCCATCGCATTGGGGTGGCAATGGGCGCCGGTATCGGCGGCCTTCTCACGATTGAGAACAATCACCACAGGTTGATTGGCGGCGGCCCGAGAAAGATCTCGCCGTTTTTCGTTCCCGGCAGCATCATCAACATGATTTCCGGCCACGTCAGCATTATGCACGGGATAACCGGGCCGAATCTGTCAATTGTGTCAGCCTGCGCGACATCAACGCATTGCATCGGTATTGCTGCACGCACGGTGGCGCACGGCGACGCAGATGTGATGCTGGCCGGCGGCGCGGAATATGCAACAACGCCGATGGCCGTTGGCGGCTTTTGTTCAGCGCGGGCGATGTCGACAAGGAATGACGATCCGGAAGGGGCAAGCCGGCCGTTCGACAAAGACCGGGACGGTTTCGTGTTGAGTGACGGCGCGGCCAGCGTGGTGCTCGAAGAGTATGAGCATGCCAAGGCACGCGGTGCGAAGATTTATGCGGAACTCATTGGCTTTGGGATGAGTGCGGACGCCTATCACATCACGCTGCCGCCTGCGGACGGCGAAGGCGCCCGTAAATGCATGGTCGCGTCAATGAACGATGCCGGTATCGACCCCTCAGAAATCGATTATCTGAATGCGCATGGGACATCGACGCCCGCCGGTGATATCGGCGAGACTGTCGGCATCAAACGGACCTTTGGTGACGCAGCGAAAAAACTTGCCGTGAGCTCAACAAAGTCCACCACAGGCCACTTGCTGGGTGCAGCCGGCGCCGCCGAGGCAATTTTCTCCATTCTCGCTATTCGTGATCAGGTAATGCCGCCGACGATTAATCTCGAAACACCTGATCCGGAATGTGATCTCGACTACGTGCCGAATACGGCCAGAGATGCGAAAGTACGCACCGTGATTTCAAATTCGTTCGGATTCGGTGGCACCAACGGAAGCCTGATTTTTCGAGCATTAGACTGAGTGTATCGTCGTGGTAGCGCGCTCCTTTGATGTGAGCATCGACACTGTTGTTCGCAATCTCGATGTCAGGGTGGATCTGCGCGAACTGCACCGGCGATTTCCACATAGATATCCATTCCTGCTGCAAAGCTCGGCAGCGGGCTCTCGCCTGGGCCGCTACGATATTCTGTTCGCGTTGCCAGGCGAACGGCTGGTACTGG
>Ga0255052_10000426_pt1 | contig 34237 bp, 30 predicted proteins | sample JV7_2_21_MG_FD_188632 | JGI IMG/M metagenome (GOLD analysis project Ga0255052, IMG submission 188632) | Seawater microbial communities from Jervis Inlet, British Columbia, Canada - JV7_2_21 | ecosystem: Environmental > Aquatic > Marine > Inlet | place: Canada: British Columbia | collected...
TGGCCGCCATTACCTTGGTCAGCGCCGCCGTCAGCATCGTCTTACCATGGTCTACGTGTCCAATCGTGCCTACGTTTATGTGTGGCTTCGTCCTTTCAAATTTTTCTTTCGCCATGTCCTTTCTCTCGTGACGTTTACCGTGTCAAAAAAATATAAAATACCTAAAGATCGTGAATCTGGAGCCCACACCCGGATTTGAACCGGGGACCTCTTCCTTACCAAGGAAGTGCTCTACCCCTGAGCTATGTGGGCAATAGCTACTCGGGTTCTCGCACGACCTTCCGATGGAGCGGGTGATGGGAATCGAACCCACATCATCAGCTTGGAAGGCTGAGGTTCTACCGTTGAACTACACCCGCCTTAGTAAAAAATATTCCTCGTGAAGTCTTTCTCATGACACACAAAGATTCTGACAGTCCTCTTCAACAAAACCGTCCGAATCTTTATACCTATAATGTGTGTCTTCCCAAAAGAGCAACTACAGCACCGCTCGACAGTTACCCTACAGCAAGCCAGATTGCGTCACGCGGATTCTCAAAGTCAACGATCAGAAGACGGGTCTGTAAAAATTGCTATACTCACTACCGCCTGCCACCATCAAATTCCCTATCTGGTGGAGGGGGTAGGATTCGAACCTACGTAGGCTTAGCCAGCAGATTTACAGTCTGCCCTCGTTGACCGCTTGAGTACCCCTCCGCGGACACAAGCCGGCTATTGTCTAATCCTCCTGCGTGCCTGTCAACATATAAACCACTGAATTCTGGTTGGGTTTGTCCGCGTTCCGCGGACCGGGGAATTAGAGTGCCCAATGCCAGGGTTCATAAACGAAACCGAACCGGTTATCGCGGGGATAAGTCATCGAAAAGCCGTACTCCGCAGCATATTCAGTGAGCCAATTGAACGCATCGGATATCTCGAATTCCTCAGTCAGCGGACGGCTTCCCGGCGTTGCTATATCGATGGCAGTTCCGGTGTGATGCTGGCTGTAACAAGGCGCTGCATTCACTTTGAGGATTTCGTCAATCGCCCGGCCTGCTGCAATCTTCTTGCGGATCAGTTCTGCCTGATGCTCGTAGCTGCGAAAACCCGACACGATCAGCAGGCGGACCCCGCCGCCGGCCGCCGTTTCCACCATTTGCTGCCATTTTGCGGCCGCTTCCGGCGCCAGCCGTTGTATCCGGCCAACGAGGTTCGGGCCGACGTCGATGAGGTCGGTTGCTTCCTCATAGTACGGCAGCTTGCGCTCGCCGCCATAGTTGGCCGGAATGCCGAGTTCCTGGTGGAGCTTCCTGTGGATTTCAATGAGCATGCCGTGTTGTGACCATATCCCAAAAAACTGCGGCGATTGTCCCACAACGACCGCCGACAGCAAGGGAGGGGACCGATTTTTCCTGGATTCTGCAATATGTCCGAATTTGCGGCGATCTGCTGACTAATGTTGCTAATTTCGGTTATTCGGTCGGGATACGCGCGCCGAACTCTCAACATACCGCGGTGTCGTCCTGCGCTCCCGATGCGTGGCGGGGCCGGCACGACTACAATGCCTGCCCTTTGGTGAGAGGCACGGGTATGGCCGAAGACAGGATTTTCGCTTCCGAGGACGCCGGCTCAGGGCCTTTTGAGTTCAACGAGGCCGTCGCTGAGGTTTTTCCCGACATGCTGAAGCGCTCGATTCCGGGTTACGCGGCCTCGATCCTCAACATCGGTGCTCTCGCCCGACGATATGTCCGGCCGGAAACCCATTGCTTTGATCTCGGCTGCTCATTGGGTGCCGCCACTATCGCGATGAGACACAACATCCCCGGGCCCGGGTGCCGTATTCGGGCGATTGACAGCTCGCCCGCGATGATTCGCAGGTGTCGGAAGATAATCGCCGCGGATGACGCTTCGGTTCCCGTCGACATAATTGTGGGTGACGTGCGCGAGGCCGAGATTGAGAATGCCTCTATGGTTGTCATGAATTACACATTGCAGTTTCTTCCGATCGCCGATCGAGACGACATGATCACGAAAGTTTGCGAGGGCATGAACGCGGGCGGCATTTTTGTGCTATCCGAAAAGATCGTGGACGACAACAGGGAAATAGAAAAACTACTCGTCGAACTGCACCGCGAACAAAAAAAACGAAACGCATACAGTGATTCGGAAATCAGCCGCAAGAGAGAAGCGATCGAGAATGTCCTGATGCCCGAAAGCCTGGCCGCGCATGAGGCACGATTGGCAAATGCGGGCTTCAACCATATCGCTGTTTGGCTGCGCTATTTCAATTTCATTTCCGTGGTAGCCATCAAATAAGCGATGCTGAACTACGAGTCGCTGTTCGCTGACCTGGCAGGCATCGGCCTTCCATCCTGGCGCGATGAGCTAACGGGAATACTCACAGAGAAATTCTCCGATTCGGCGCACGGCAAGCTCGGGGAGTGGCGGGCCGTCGTGTCTGATTTACCTGCGATCGAGAATCTGCCGGCCGATCTGAGTGCGCGCGCGGTCACGATCCCCCGAGTTGGCGGCACTTCCGAAAGCCGGATACGGGATTCCCTGCTGCGTCTCAGGCCATGGCGCAAGGGTCCGTTTAGCCTGTGCGGCGTGTACATCGATACAGAATGGCGTTCAGATCTGAAATGGGATCGCATAAAAGGCTCGATTGCCCCCCTCGATGGCCGCTCTGTACTCGACGTCGGTTGCGGCAACGGTTACTACGCTTTGCGAATGCGCGGCATGGGCGCGAAGCTTGTCATAGGCGTCGATCCGACCTTGCTCTATGTCATACAGTTTCTGGCCATCTGCCACTTTATGCAGGCCGAGCCAGTCTATGTACTGCCAATCCGGCTTCACGAGCTGCCAGGCGGCTCGAATGCATTCGACACCGCATTTTCGATGGGCGTGCTCTATCACCAGAGATGTCCCGAGGAGCATCTCTCGGAGCTCAAGTCATCACTAAGACCAGGCGGCGAACTGGTTCTCGAGACGCTGATTCTTCCCGGGACCGAAGCCACTACCCGAAAGCCGGAAAACCGATACGCGCGGATGCGCAATATCTGGCTTCTGCCGACTTTGCCGAAGCTCGAGTTCTGGCTGGAAGCTGCGGGCTTCGACAACATCCGGCTCATCGATATCTCTCGAACAACGACCGAAGAGCAAAGAGCCACGGAGTGGATGCCGTTCGAATCGCTGGCAGAGGCATTAGATCCCGCAAATCCGACCCGGACCATCGAGGGCTGGCCCGCACCCCGTCGCGCCGCACTGATATGCAATAAGCCCTGAAGCCCCCAGCCTTCACCAATTGGCCTGCGTTTCCTTGACCTGGGGTCATCAAGTTTCTAAATTTCAGTTTCAACAGAAATGAGTGAAGACAATGAATCTGTCACCGGCCGTTCAGAAGTATGTTTTGCATTGGGGCGAGATGGGCACCCGGTGGGGCACCAATCGTACCGTCGCACAGATACAGGCATTGCTTTATCTGTCACCGAAGCCGCTCCACGCCGATGAAATCGTCGAACTCCTGTCAGTCGCGCGATCCAATGTCAGTACCAGCATTCGCGAACTACAAAGCTACGGGCTCGTCAAGATGACCCACATTCTGGGAGACCGGCGCGATTATTTCGAGTCGCTGGGTGACGACGTCTGGGAGTTATTTCGCGTCATTATCGCCCAGCGCAAACAACGGGAACTCAATCCAACATTGTCAATGCTGCAAAAATGCGCGATGGAGGTCGAAAAGGAGAAACAAACAGACAAAGTGACCAAAGAACGAATCACGAACATGTTGAACTTCTTCGAGTCGATAAGCGACTGGTATGAACAGATTCAGGCGATACCGACTCCTACCTTGCAAAAAATAATGAAGCTCGGGCGAAGGATTACTAAAGTAGTCAATAAATAAAGCATCGCCCGTAGCGCGGGCGATGGCCCGTAGCGCGGGCGATGGCCCGTAGCGCGGGCGATTCACTCAGTGTCTGGCAATTCCGCGACGCAAGCTGGCACGGATTCGACCGAACCTTTCCCCATTCGGCGCAAGAACCAAATTGCAGACGACGTGGCCGCTGCTTCCGACCCGCCGTTTACCGCAGCGGGCGGCCGCTGAAAATATCCGCCCGGCGCATAGTCGCCCGTCGCAATTTCCCCATTGATGCATTCGCTATGCCGGTAACTGCCGGACAACAGGTAACCTTCCTCAACCGTGGATGATTTATGCCATCCTTGCGTCGCACCGGGATCGATTCGAAGTAGCCAGGTCTGTGCGCCGCTCCCGGGATCCAGACGTAACTCCTTCACCGCAAGACCAAAGTCCTCCGGATCCTCGGACACGGGCTGCCAATCCACAAAAGCACTGTCCAGGATAAGCGGCGTTTGAATGACTGCTGCGGGATTCGCGTCATCGAGAAAATAGAGCAAGATCGCGCCGGCCCTCGTACTGAAGTTCGATCCCGTAAATCCAGGCGGAATATAGGCATAGCTGCCCGCTTTCAGGGCAATGCTACCGAGCGTGATTTCACCGGCGACCACAAACATTTCGACTGACTTGCCGGGAGATGCACCGGTGGTGCCTTGCCAATCGGCCGGCAACAAAAGACGAATACTCGAGCGCCTGGTCTCGCGGTCGCCCGCGAACTGCTTCGCCCTGACGCCGGGCAAGCCCGCAACGAAAATATCCGGTAACTCGTCGGCCTGAATGTATGCCGGATAGGGCACCGCCGGCGGACCGGACGCACAGCCCATCAGCAAAAAGATCAGCAAAACGGGTCGAAACAACCGCGGGCAGTTAATTCTCATATTGCATCCAGACACAGTCCACACCATCCAAGGCCATGTGAGTTAACAATCCAATTGCGACGAGTCGCAGCCTCGGCCAGACCAGAAGTATTCCATAGGCGGCGATTGCCGGATACTGGTGCAGCGGATGAAACCCGATGCTGCATCGCCCCGCATCATACACCGGGTTTGCCAGTAAATGATCAAGGTCCACCAGCATCGTTGCAGTCATCGTAATCCATGCATGAAAAAATTTTTGACGGAAGAAAATTGCTGCAACCGCGGCCGGAACGAGTAGATGAAGTCCGAGATGTAAGTAGCTTCGAAACATCGGGCAACGTGTTTGTTTATTATCGGAAGAAAAAAGCCGCCCAGAAACTGGGCGGCATATTAAGCAAAAGGTGCATCAGGCCTGGATAGAACGAGCGTACGAATCATCCAAACATCAATGTTACGATTTAATCCTGCCTGCCCTTTCTCGATATCTGCGGATTGCTGTATCGGCTGGCAAGGGCTGGCAAGAGCGCCAGGCGCGTCAAAATGGGCTCCGCAATGAGAGGTTTCGCAGGGCCCAAAAGCCGATTCATGCTTCCGGCATGGCTGCACCGCCAATACTGCCTGTCGCTACACCTCATCTCCGTGCGTACCGATTTGGTACGGCCGGAATGCTACTACATCTTGTGCCTGAAGGCGAGTTGAGTACAAGATGTAGGCGTAGCCCTGAACTTGGAATAAAGTACGTGGTTTCTTGCATTAGAAAGGACACCTGAGTGACGGAAGCAAACGCCGGGAATGGGCGCGCGAGGCATCAACAAATCGGACTATGGCTGGGCCCGGCCGCTGCAATTCTGATATTGATCGCAGGTCCGCCCGATGCTTTGACTGATGCTGCCTGGCGCACGGCTGCAATGGGTACGCTGATGGCGGTTTGGTGGGCGACGGAAGCCGTGCCGATTGCCGTCACCGCACTATTGCCCCTGGTATTTTTTCCGATACTGGGCATTGCGAATATTCACGACACGGCCGCGCCCTTCGCCAACAAGGTTATTTATCTTTTCCTCGGCGGCTTCATGGTGGCGCTTGCAATGCAACGCTGGAACCTGCATCGGCGCATCGCGCTGAATGTACTGCAGTTTGCGGGTGATAGCGGCGCGTCGCTGGTCGGCGGCTTTATGCTCGCCAGTGCCCTGCTCAGTATGTGGGTCATGAATACGTCGACCACGATGATGCTGTTGCCGATCTCGGTATCGATTGTGTCCGTCATTCACCGTTCAGTAGACGGCCTCAACGAGCGGGAGAAACAGGACTTTCAATATGCACTGCTGCTCGGCGTTGCATACGCGGCGACTATTGGGGGAATGTCCACACTCGTCGGCACTGCACCAAACGCGATGATGGCAGCCTTCATGCTGGAGAACTATGGAACTGAGATCGATTTCACCAGTTGGATGATGGTGGGCCTGCCGCTGAGCGCGGTTATGTTGCCGCTTGCATGGCTTACGCTGACGCGATTCGTATTCAAGGTGAATTTCAAAAACTCTCGCGAAGGCCGGGCAGTACTCAGGCAGATGAAGGATGATATGGGGCCGATTACGGTTCCGGAAAAGCGTGTCAGTGTTATCTTCGTCGCGCTGGCCCTCACCTGGATCTTTCGGCCTTTGCTCACGAAATTACCCGGCCTCGATGCGCTGGACGATTCCGGCATCGCCATGGCCGGAGCGATTGCACTGTTCCTGATGCCGAGCGGTGACCAGGAAGACCCAATGCTGATGCGCTGGAAACACATCGAAAAGTTGCCCTGGGCCATTCTGCTGCTGTTCGGCGGCGGCCTGACACTCGCCGCTGCCGTATCCCGGACCGGGCTGGCGGCATGGCTCGGCGGCAACCTGCACGAGGTCGGTATGTTGCCGATCGCGATACTCGTCGTCATCGTCGCGACGATGATCATTTTCCTGACCGAACTGACGAGCAACATCGCAACGACGGCAACTTTCATGCCTGTGGTTGGAGCGATCGCGCTGGAGGCGGGCTATGATCCAATTGTGCTCCTGGTTCCCGTAACGCTTGCGGCGAGCTGTGCGTTCATGTTGCCGGTTGCAACACCGCCCAATGCGATCGTATTCGGGTCTGGTCTGCTTACGATCCCGAAAATGGCTCGAGCCGGTATGGCCCTGAACCTGATCGGTATCGTTTTGGTTTCTCTCGCGGCCCTCTTTTTGGCGCCGAGATTTCTCTAAAGGATTAAAGTCGCAGTGACAAGCTCATATTCGGTCAACAAACAAAATAAAGTCCGCCAACTCAGGGAGAAAGCGAACTATGAGAAATCGACCGTGCACCAGGTCCTCGACGCGGGACTTGTCGCATACGTGGCTTTTGTACAGGACGAGTCACCTGTCGTCGTTCCGATGATTTACGGGCGCGAAGGTGAAACACTCTTCCTGCACGGCGCTCGAAAAGCACGGATTATCCGATTACTGGAGGAGACTGCGCGAGCCTGCGTCAACGTGACGTTGCTTGACGGCATCGTTGTCGCGCGATCCACGTTTAATTCATCAATGAATTATCGATCAGTGACGCTGTTCGGCACGCCGCGAATTTTGCAGGCGAGGGAAGAAAAGCTCCATGGCATGAAAATGATCAGCGAGCACACCATTCCGGGGCGCTGGGCCGAGGTCAGAGACTCGCACGAAAATGAAATCAAGATGACCGGCGTGATCGCCATGCAGATTGATGCCGCGTCGGCAAAAATATCTTTGGGCATGCCTGAAGATGAAGACGAGGATTACGACATTCCGATCTGGGCCGGCGTGCTGCCAGTCACTTCAAGGCTTGGACAATTACAGAGCGACGATCGCGTTCTGCCGGGAGTCGAACCATCGGCTGCTCTTCGGTCATTGCAGGACAGAATTTTATGAGGGCAGGTGTCCCATCTTGACCCAAAGCACACTGTCTGATGACGCGACGAGCCGATTCTCCTGACCGGCTGGAAACCTGAGCCAGGATTCCGCCGCCAGTTCAGTGCCTTCGTCATTTATCGAGCCACTAATCACCAGAATTTCTACACCGCCGGGGTCGAAAGCGATCGGAAACGGCTCGCCTTTCGCGAGCCGAATCATCACGACGCGCTCGCTGCCAAATTCGTGTAGCTCAAGGACGTTTGCAGCCGTACCGGACGCGTTCAGCCAGGCAGCACTGTGTGATGCATCAACCACGACATGTGACAGGTCCCGCGGGTCGAATTGGCGCAGTTTCACGAGAATTCTGCAGCCGCTCTTGCTGTGTGGCGAATGCCCGGAGCCCGGCGGGTTTCGAACGTATGTGCCAACCGAATAGTCGGCATGTTCATCGGAAAAAACGCCGTCGAGAACCAGGAACTCCTCGCCGGCGTCATGTTTGTGGCGCGGAAACGAGCTGCCCGGCGCGTATCTGACTATGCTGGTCGCGCGCGCGACCTCGCCACCAATACGGTCGAGCATCAGTCGGTCCACGCCCGATTCAGGCGAGCAGACCCAGTCCGAATCCTTCGGAACAACGACCGCCTTTGCCGCGAAATCTGCGTTTATGCGCACGATTTACAAGAAGGCTTATCGACGATTATCCCTGGACGACGTGTGGAAACTGGCTGTGCTCCATTTCGTGGCGCAACAGCGCTTCTTTGGTCGGAAGGCCGCCGCCAAAACCTACCAGGTCGCCGCTGCTCCCGATTACGCGATGGCAGGGAATGATGATCGGGATCGGGTTGCGTCCGTTAGCTGCGCCAACGGCCCGAACCGCCTTCGGGTTACCTATCCTCTTCGCAATATCGCCATAGGATGCTGTGGTTCCATAGGGGATCTTCTGCAGTTCATCGAGAACTTTTCTTTGGAACTCGGTGCCGTCCGGTCGCAGACGAAGATCAAATGAATGCAGATTTCCGTCGAAGTAAGCAGTCAGTTGCCCGCGCACGTCGCCAAACGGTTTCTCGGAATAGATCCAGTCCGGCTCCGGCTCCCTGCGCATCGAGCCTTCTGGGAAGCCGACCAGGCAAAGCGCATCGTCGTCGCCCGCTAGCAACAGATCGCCGATCGGCGTGTCGAGATAACAGTAATACATCGTTTTATCCTCCGGAGTTCGAAAGGGAACTCCACAACAATAGTGCGGCATATGCCCGCCAGGGGCGCCAGGACTCGGCCCGCCGCAAAAGCTCAGCTGGCGTTGTGGGCCCGGGCTGGTTCTCGATTAAGTCCACGGCCTTCAAGAGACCGAGGTCCGAGGAAGGAAAAGCGTCCGGGTTCTTCAACACGCGCATGGCAACGTATTGCGCCGTCCAGTCTCCCACACCCTTGATGGATGTCAGGCTTCTACAGAAGTCTGCAGGCTCCTGTGTTACGTCAAAATTCAGTTCGCCATCGGCCGCGGCAGCCGCGACCCGCCGAATCGTCTCCGCACGACTCCTGACCAGCCCAATATTGCTGAATCGCGCGTGCCTCAACCGGTCAGCTGACGGAAATATGCGCCGCAGCCGGACGTCTCCTGACTCATCCGACAGGCTAAGCCTCTCGCCATACTGATCGGCAATTCGTCCGGCCATTGTGGTCGCCGCCTTGACCGAAATCTGCTGGCCGAGTATTGCGCGGATCATCAATTCAAATCCGTCCCAGGCGCCGGGCACACGCATGCCAGGAGACTTTCGGATCAAGCCTTTCAACGATTCGTCTCTCTTCAGTGTAGTACTAATTTCGCCAATCGGCGCATCGAGATCGAACATTTCCCGCGAGCGTTGCACGATCTCGAACAGGGCGCCGGTATCGACGCACTGTATTGTCAGCATGAGATACTCCGATAGCTTTTTCGGACCTGCCGGACTGACCGCAATAACGCCATGTCTTTCGCCCAGCGAAATCGTTCGTCGATACGTATCGCCGGTCACCGACTCTACGCCCGGCGTCGCACGAGCAGCGAAGAACTCCAGCATGGCTGGCCAGCTATACGGTTTTCGATAAGGGAGTCGTACCGCCAATGTCACCGCGTTGCCGTTTACATTCGATTGTTCACCAAACTTCCTGAGCTCCCGTGGCGCCCGACCGTATGTTTTCTTAAACGTATCGTTGAATCGCCTGATGCTGCCATAGCCGGCCGCTGACGAAATATGACTCATCGGTAACTCGGTTTCGTCAATCAAGCGCTTCGCGAAATGCAGTCGCTGTGTATGTGCGACCGCCACGGGAGACGCACCCAGGTGTTTCGTAAATAGCCGGCGAAGATGTCGACTCGTTACGCCAAGCCTGTCAGCGAGTTCCTCTACGTCACCGTCGTCAAGTGCACCGCCGGCGATCAGTCTCAAACCGCGCCGCACTGTGGTTGACGTTCCGCCCCATGCGGGCGTGCCCGGCGCACACTCAGGCCGGCATCGCAGGCATGGCCTGAAACCCGCTTCGCTGGCAGCGGCAGCGCTCGGGTAAAACGAAACGTTTTCGCTTTTAGGTGCGACTGCGGGGCAAATCGGCCGGCAGTATATGCCGGTCGTTTTCACGCCGACAAAGAACTGACCGTCGAAACGAGAGTCTCGCGCCAGCCTCGCTCGTTCGCAGATTTCCGTACTAAACATCGCTTATAGCCCCCTCACCAGGCATCAGTATACGACGGGGACCAATTAAAACTAGCCAGAATCGGACCCGCACTCGAAATTCCGATTGCGGAGGCGGCTATGTGCTCAAGCGTCGCAATTCGTAACTACGCAGGACACCTGAGCCAGCAGGGCCGAATCGACCGGGGCATGGATACCGAGGGAGATTTAACCGGAGCACAGTCGCGGCCCCACGCTTCTAGCTATCGATGCCGCCCATGCACATATATTTGATTTCGAGATAATCGTCCATGCCGTACTTGGATCCCTCACGCCCCTGCCCGGATTCCTTGACACCACCAAAAGGCGCCATCTCATTGGAAATGATACCGTCGTTGATGCCGACGATCCCATACTCGAGCGCTTCTCCGACGCGCCAGATACGACCGATATCCCGGGTATAGAAATAGCAAGCCAGGCCGACTTCCGTGTCATTTGCCATCGCGATCGCTTCTTCCTCCGTCCTGAATTTGAACAGCGGTGCAATCGGACCAAATATCTCTTCCCGAAAGACGCGCATGTCCTCGCTAGCGTTAATCAGAATAGTCGGCTCGACAAAGCAGGCACCAAGGTCAGAACGCTGGCCGCCGGCAACTACTTTTGCACCTTTGCCGACCGCATCGTCAACGAATGCCAGCACGTCATTGGCTGCACCTTCATGGATTAGCGGGCCGATCGTAACGCCTTCCGCGGTGCCGTCTCCTATCTTGAGGTCGGCAGCCGCCGCCATCAACTTTTCGACAAATTCATCGTAGATGCCTTCCTGCACGAGGATACGGTTCGCGCAGACGCAGGTCTGACCGGCATTCCGGAATTTGCAGATGATTGCGCCGGCTACGGCAGCATCGAGATCCGCGTCATCAAAAACAATGAACGGCGCATTGCCGCCAAGCTCCATCGACGTGCGCTTGACGGTCGATGCACAGGCCGCCATCAGTTTCTTGCCAACGGCTGTTGAACCCGTAAATGAAAGCTTTCGCACAGTCGGATTCGATGTTAGCTCCTCACCTATTTCCGACGTGCGACCAGTGATGATATTAATAACGCCAGCCGGAATACCCGCACGCACAGCCAGCTCCGCGAAAGCGTAGGCCGACAATGGCGTCGCACTCGCAGGTTTGCAAACCACTGTGCAGCCGACAGCAAGTGCCGGCGCAATTTTTCGCGTGAGCATCGCGTTAGGAAAGTTCCACGGTGTTATACAGGCGACAACACCGACCGGCTGTTTGATACAGACAATACGCTTATCCTTCGAAGGCGCGGGTATGGTGTCGCCATAGACCCGTTTTGCTTCTTCAGCGAACCACTCGATGTAGTTTGCGCCGTAGGCAACCTCCCCACGCGCCTCAGCAAGCGGCTTGCCCTGCTCGGCCGTCAGAATCCGCGCCAGGTCTTCCTGGGCTTCCATCATCAGCTTGAACCACTCGCGCAACAGCGCAGCCCGCTCTTTGGCAGATCTCTGACGCCAGCCGACCATGGCAGCTTCGGCAGCTTCGATAGCGCGCCGCGTTTCGGCGGCGCCACATTTGGCAACTTCGGCAATGACCTCGCCGTTGGCCGGATTCGTGATCGCCAGGGTATCGCCGCTGTCGGCATCCACCCATTCGCCATTGATAAAGGCCTGGGTTTTCAACAGCGCCTTATCGGCAATTTGCATGCTCATGATCTCTCGCTCCCGCGGATTTCTATGACGAATAACAGGCGAGCTAGGATAGATTCACTTTCTTGTTCCTTTCGGAGTGTACTGTGATTATCCAAATCCGCGTGAATCCTACGTCGTTCCAATGCAAAAAGCGGGTCCTTGTGGCCGCTTTTGAATTGGTGCCGGCACACGGATTCGAACCGCGGACCTGAGGTTTACAAAACCCCTGCTCTACCAACTGAGCTATACCGGCATTGTTCGGCAGGAGGCGAATTATTCTCTTTTGAGCCACTAGCAGCAAGGTCCGGGCGAAGCGTCAGAGACCTTTTGCTTGTCAACGCGAGCGCGGGCAGGTCGCCGCATTCCTTAACAGGACTCTGTCCTCACCGTATTTCTCAATCATGTTACCGGCACCCTTGCCGGGAGGCAGGCCGATATCGACAAAAAATATGGTGCCTTCGCGCATGCGTGGTGTAATGTCAGCCGGAAGGCCCAGCGATTTCGCCTGCAATTCCACTCGTTCTGCCCGGCTCATTTCGCCAAAAAGCCCGAGAGAAATTTTTAGTCCGCCATCCTCTGTGGGAACGAGGTATGCGTCACCGAGTCCACTATCCTTCAATTTGCCGAGCATGACATTTCCGATTTCGCGATTCTCGATATTTCGGATTTGCACCCAGTGACCGATGAATACCTGACCCTGAGTCCTCCGGATACTGGCCCGCATGCCCTGCTTTTCATATTCGGCCACTGCTCCGCTGGCAAGTGTGGTCGTCATAAACGGTCCGAGAGTCACACATGAACGACCGACTACCGCGGCAAGATCGGAAGGTTTGCCAGCGCCGAGGACGGCACCAACGCTGGTTGCCGCCTCGGCAATTTTTGTCCTGGAAATTTCCAGTGGCGGGCCGAGATCCGATTCATTCGAGATTTCTACGCCGGCCTGAGGCTGCTCATCAACGAATTGTCCCCAAATAAAGTAGAGAATATTCGCCAACAGCAGCAGCAAAATCAGGTTTTTCATGATTCGCTTTGTACCATGAATGCAAGTCCCTGGAGTACCAGGTTCGGACGGTGTAATGCCTTATCGCCAAGCTGCTTTAGAATGCGCGACGCATCTCCGCCGGTCAAGACGATTTTGGTCCGGTAACCTTCTGCACGCAGCACTTTGGCCGCGCGCTCAATCGCCCCACAGACTGCATTGATAGCGCCTGATTGCACAGCGCGGTCGGTATTGTTTGCGAACATGGCCATGCCGCGACCCGGGTCTCTCGGCAGTCGTTTTGCGGCAGAAATATCACTCGTATCCGATCTCAGTGCACGACCCATTAATGCGAGTCCGGGAAGAATCTGCCCACCCTGGTGAACGCCGTTCTTGTCCAATGCGTCGATCGTTACTGCCGTCCCCGCATCAACAATACAGATTGCTCCTCTAAATTCAGACCGTGCACCGATCATCGCCACCCACCGGTCCACGCCCATTCGCCGCGGTTGCCTGTAACCGTTAGTCACACCGTATGCCTGTTTCTCGCAGTGTGCGAAATGAATATCGCAGCCACAGTGGATACCGATGACACCTGACAGGCGTGTCGCAAGACTGGCGCCCGCAACGTTGCTGGCGATCACGCGGTCGACTCGACGCGGCAGGCGTGTAACAAGTGATGCGAATCCTGAATCGTGAATCTTGGAACGCGTAACACTGCCCGTGCGGTTGATGCGGCCGCTTTCGAGCAGGCCCCATTTCAATCGAGTGTTGCCGACGTCAAACAACAGCGCGCGGACTTCGCTCATGCGTGGTTGTCCCGCTCGTCTGGCAGCGAAATAGTCCCGCTGATAATGCGCCGCCGATTCTCGTCCGTTCGAATACTGAGTGCGCCGTCGTAATCGACGCCGTCTGCAACACCACAGCAACGTCCGTCGGGCATATCAACGATGATCTGTTTGCCCTTGAGCCAGTCGTACCTCTCCCAACTGTCCTGAAATGACGCGAACCCGTCGGACTCAAACCGAACCATACATTCAAACAGGCTTTCGATAACGGCAACCGACAACTTTTCCCGCGATGGCGGATTGCCGGTGCATTCCTTTAGATCAACTATTTTGTTCGTCCAGGACGGCCCGTCCAGGAGTTGCATTGAATCCGGAAGGTCAACATTCAGACCGATGCCGGCGATTACTGTTACGCCGTCGCTCGCGCCGTTTTGCACTTCGGTCAGAATGCCGCCGAGCTTTCCGTCGCAGGCAATGATGTCATTCGGCCATTTCAGGCTGATGCCGCCGATGCCGAGCCGCTCGAGCGCTTCGGCAACGCCGGTACCCAGGGCCAGTGTCAGGCTTGGTAGCTTGTCGGGAACTCTGCCGAATGTGTAGGCCATGGACAGGCACAGCCCGGATGATGGCGGTGATTGCCAGATTCGATCCTGGCGCCCGCGACCCGCGGTCTGATGATCCGCAAGTACAACGCGAAACCGGCCCGGCGCAGGAGACGGCTGCTCCAGCAGATAGCTGTTGGTCGATTCAACTTCTGACAAGACTTCGAGTATGTCCAGCCGCGCACCAGATATGCTCGTGATCGGCTCTCGAATTCTCTCGGCGTCCAGCACGTTCATATTCGCTGTTAATTTCGACGATGAAAAAACATTAGCCGCGGATTTCTTTCCTCTGCGCCGTCCATCATGCGTCGAATATTCGAGCGATGAGTGAAAACGATGTACAGCGCAAGCACGGCACAATAGATGAAAAGCGGCTGGTCCGACGGGAGACGCACCACAGCCAGATAAACCGGTGCTGACAATCCTGCACTCATCGTCGCAAGCCCCACGTATCCGGAAAGGACGAGTACCCATGCCCACACCAGCAGCATGGGAATGATGAGCCCGGGTGCCAGAATGGCCAGCGTGCCGACCAGTGTCGCAGCACCCTTGCCGCCGCGGAAGTTGTGCCACATGGGCCAGACGTGGCCAATGACGGACGCTGCCGCACAACTCAGGGTCAGCCAAGTCCGGGAGATTTCCGGATCGTTGCCTGCAATTGGCAATTCGATGCCCGGTATGATGCCTGCCGCGATAACACCTTTGCCACCATCGATCGCGACCACGCCGAGTGCAAACAACCACCCCTGGGTGCGCAACGCATTTGTCCCGCCCGCATTTCCGCTGCCTACGGTCCGGATGTCGACACCACCGCGCAATTTTCCCATCACCATCGATCCCATGATCGAGCCGATCAAGTAACTGAGAAGAAATTTGATACCAAGCTCTAACATGAGCGCGATTGTGCCGGTTTTGTACAAGAACTGCCGGGCATTGTAGCATCCGTACTTTCAGGCATTGAGCGACTTATTATTAATGCATACCGTGCCCGTTCCTCTTTTTTTCAATCCGATTGCCGGCAGGGGCCGGTCCGGTCGCAGTATTTTGCAGGTTGTCGAGATGCTCAGCTCCCTTGGTATCAACCCTGTGCTTGTAGGAAGTGAATCGGTCGGCGATCTTGAAACGAAGGTTTTTGGCGCAGTATCAGCTGGCACAAAAAGAATATTGGTAGCCGGCGGAGACGGCAGCATTCACGAAGTGGTCAACGGTATTCTCCGGTCCGGCGAGACGGTCGAGCTTGGAGTTATCCCTACCGGAACAGGCAATGACTTCGCCAAGGCATGTTCCATCCCCGTTCATTGGGAAGATGCCGTGCCGCTGCTCGCCGAGCGAATCCGAACCGACACACCAGCGCATCCGGTTGATGCAGGCCGTATGAATGATCGCTACTTCGCAAATAGCGCCGGCATTGGATTTGACGCCAAAGTGAACAAAATTGCCCGCGAGATTCGCTGGCGCATCGGCGATATCGTTTATCTGGTCGCCGTATTCAAGGGGATGATCGATGGCGTAATCACACCACACGTGACAATGCGATATTCCGGTCATACAGTCGAGGGGCCAATCACCCTGGCGAGTGTCAGCAATGGCGCCTGGGTCGGCGGCATGTTTCACATTGCGCCGATGGCAATAAACGACGACGGCGCTCTCGATCTCGTCTTTGTCGAACCGGTCGGTCGGCTTCGGATCATAGCGCTACTGCCAAAACTGATGCGAGGATCGCATGTCGATCAACCCGAGATAACGCATTCTCGAGTCACGCAATGCCAGCTCACTGCAACCGCGCCTGTGCCCTCGCACCTCGACGGTGAGGTGCAACCATTGCAGACGCATTTTGAGATTGAACTACTTCAAGGTGCCTTACGTTTGTTGTGAAGACTGCCGTGATCCGAGAAATATTGCCATCAAGGCAATCACCGCACCGACGGCTTCTATTGCCGTCAGCGCCCGACCGAAAAAGATGATGTCCCAGGCAAAGCTAAGGGTCGGCTGCAGCAACAACGCGAGGCCCACTTCCGTTGTCGTCACCTTTACAAGGCTGCTTGCAATCAACATCAGACCGACACCGTGTGCGAGCAAACCGTAACATGCCAGCCATATCGCATCGTTAACAGTCGGGATCGACAGCGACTCCCCTTCGGCAATGGCCGCCAAGCCGAGCATTGCCGCTGCAACCAGCGACATCACTGCAACCTCTCTGGACGGTACCGCGTGTCTGGAATCCGTGCGCACCTGCCGCATCGTCAACATATAACCTGCGTAACAAACGGCTGTCAGCAAACCGAAAATGACGCCGAGTTGATAGTCCTGCTGCAGGCTTTGCCAATCGAGCCCGACGATCATCGCCAGACCGATTATCGCGAGTGGGATAGCGACGAGCTGCCTGCCCGTCGGTCGCTGGCTGAGCAGCACCACGCCCGCAGCGATCATGATGAAAACCTGGAAGTTCGCAAGCAGTGTCGCCAGCCCAGGACCGATAAAGATGATGCTCCGATGCCAGAACCAAAGGTCCAGCGCAAAGAAAACCGCGGACAATATCAGTGCGGTCCATGCCCTTTTAGTGAAAGACAGCTTTCGCCCGGTCAGCAGAAGAAACAAAGCGAGCGCGACCCCGCCCAGGAAAACCCGATAAAAGCCGCTTGTCGTCGGCGACACGCTGACGAGTTTGACGAACACCGGCGAGAAGCTGATTAACACGGCGCCGGCAAACAGTCGCACACGGGGATTGCCAAAGAGAGTTATCACTGTCTGCCACCATAGCCAAGGCACCGTCCGGCGCCAAGCCATTCGAAATGCCCGGAGGTGTTCCCTTTATGCCGGCGACGGCCTTTATCGCTATTGGCTATTGGCAATTAGCGCCACGATACGGCAAAAAAACTCGAACGCTTAATCATTTCCCAAGAGTCGGCTGCCCCCTTGTTGGACCACTAGGTGCCCGTCAACCAGGCAACTCGTCTTTTCTCTTTATTTTTGTCAGCCTCGGCAACGAGCTCCAGGTAACAGGTGTCCGCCGGCGGTTCTTCAAGCCGGATCGAAAACCTGTGTAATTCGTCGCCGCGAAATACACTCACTTGCGCCGTATCGCCGGCGCGGTATCCCTTCAGCCGCCTGTCGATATTTGAGGCCGTGAGTTTGAGACCATCGATCGCTACTGCCTCGTCGGCTGCTGCAATTCCGGCCTGTTCCGCCGGGCTGCCCGCGTGGACAACACCAAAAACGGCGTGACCATTGCGATCGACGAGCGTGGCGCCCAGCCAGGGATGCGGTTTGCTGTCCGGCTTTGCCGGTTTTCCCCCTTCATCTCTGCGGCCTTTTGCCGGACGCAAACACAGCCTAACGCCGAATTTTCCAAGCAGTTGCTCGAGCGGCAGATCGTGGGTACCGCGCACATAGCGATCGAAGAAATCGCCCAGATCCGTGCCCGAGATTTTCGACGCCATCGATTCGAGCCCTCGCTCCGGCATGCCCGCGTCTGTTTCGCCGTATCGCTTCCAGCACTCGCGCATCACTACATCGAGAGAGCACTTACCGTTCGATTCGAGACGTAGTGTCAAATCGAGCGCCAACGCAATCAGGGACCCTTTTGTGTAATAGCTTACGATCGCATTGCTTGAGTTCGCATCCTGTTTATAGAATTTTATCCATGCATCGAAGCTCGATTCCTGGACGCTTTGCCTGAACCGTCCTCGGGCACGTATGACGCGAGTGATTGTCCTGGCAAGCGTTTCCAGGTAACTCTCGGTGGAGATTAGTTCGGATCGGACGAGGACCAGGTCATCGTAATAGGACGTAATTCCCTCGAACACCCATAGCAAACCGGTGTATGACTCTTTTCTCAGGTCGTACGGGGTGAATACGTCCGGCTTCATTCGCTTGACGTTCCAAAGATGGAAGTACTCGTGGCTGCACAAGCCGAGAAATTTCCGGTACCGCTGGTCGACGCCAGTGTCGCCCTTCTTGGGGAGATCATCCCGCGCACAGACCAGACTTGACGACCAGCGATGTTCGAGCCCACCGTAACCGTCATCGAGAGCCATAAGCAAAAAGACGTATCGATCGAGATCTTCAGGCGCACCCAGCAGGCGCATGTGTTGTTCACATACGGTCTTTAGATCGTGACATATGCGGCCCATATCGGCACGCGTTCGTCCGCGAATAGCAATCGTGTGCGGAATACCGTTTACTTCGAATTCGCCGATCGCAAGATTGCCGATTTCCACCGGGTGGTCGATCAGCTCGGCATAGTCATCCGCTTCATAAATACCAAAGCCGTATTTGCTTGCGGTTTTCGCCCGCATGGACGTAACGACCCGCCAGTTGCTGCCAAAAGGCCTGGGAGCCGGCTGAATTTCCAACTCGCATGCATGGTTTTCCTGTCCGACCACAGCTGGAAATACGCATGGTCCGTTGAAATACGCATGAGTGCTATCGAAGTGCGCGCCGCGGACATTTTGCTCGTACGCATAGATTTCAGCGATTAGAGTAATCGTTGACTCACATGCCTCCGTCTGCCAGCTGCTCTTGTCGATTTTCGCAAGTTCGATCTCCCGTTCATCAGCTTCAGCGCGAATGGATACAACATGCTTTGCGTAATCGCGAATCATGTAGCTGCCCGGGACCCAGGCCGGAATCGAGAACACCTGTCCTGCTGGATCGGGATCGGCGACGACCAATCGAACCTCGAAAAGATGAGGGCCGGGATCCTTCAGGCTAATGCTGTATTTGTGCGCTGGCAGAGACATGTTGTTCTTATTCGAGTTTGTCCTCTCATTTTAGCCCTAATTTGTGCCGAGTCTAGAATACACGGGTTCCACCACCTTTAGCGTCAGGCATTTTGCCGACCCGCCTGCCTTGAGAAACTCGGACATATCGATTTCGCTGACCTGGAAGCCCGCCAACCTGAGCCGGGCTTTGAGCGGTTCTGACGCTTTGTTCAGATATACCATGTCCCCGACATTTACGGCATTGCAGGCGAAATTCCCTGCGTCCACTGTATCCACAACAATTCGTTTGTGCGATGGAATCCGGCTCTCAATTGCTATGCGGGAATCAAAATCGAACGCCGGCGGGTGGTACATAAGAAAACCGTCGGCCAACGGGCAGAAACAGGTATCGATATGGTAGAACCTTGAATCGGTGAGTTTGATGGAAACGACTTCCACGTCAAAAAACTTCTCGATCTCGGCATGTGCCTCTATCTCAGTTCGAAAACCGTAACCAGTCCATAACCACGGACCGCCTCGATCGAGCAGGCAATCGCCGGCACCCTCAAAGCCGATTTTTTCGTCCAGGTCCAATAGCTCGAATCCGTTCTTGCGAAACCAGTCCTTGAGATGAGGCTCTTCCGGGCGGCGTTCATGCGGCATGAAATGACTTGCGATCGCTTTGTCGCCGTAGACGACGCCTGCATTCGCGGTAAACACCAGGTCCGGCAGATCCGGCTGTGGCTCCATGAGCACAACCTCCGCGACTTCGCTCAGGGCGTCCCGCAGATTTTCCCACTGCCTGAACGCAAGCTCCATGTCCAGCGTGCCTTCATTTCCTGCCATCCATGGATTGATGACGTACTCCACCGTAAAGTATTTCGGCGGACACATAAGTATCTTGTCCTGATTATCACTCACCGAATGCGAGCCCCCGCATGATTTTCATACAGTCATAGTAGCAACTAAAAAAAACGGGGCCGGTCACCCGGCCCCATCCTGTTTTCAATGTGAATTTTAGCCTGACTCAATTACCCGTTCTAACAGCCTCGCCCAGGTGCATCAACGGCAATGGCGTCGGGCTGGAGCCATCCATGAAATATATTTTGCTGGCCGGGTCTTTTGAAATCGCTTTGAGCGCCTCGAGCGACTGGAGCTGAATATAGGCCGGGTTCCTGGCAATTGCTTTATTGATCTGCGTAATCTCATATGCCTGGGCATCCGCCAGGGTTCTCATGCGCGCGGCCTCCTCTTCAGCTGCTTCGCGACCCGCCGCCGCTCTCGCTACCTGTTGTTGCAACTCGGTTCGCACCCTTTCGAGTTCGGCCCGTTCCCGCTCGACGGCCTGTTCGCGTTCCTTCTTCTTTTCAATAGCTTCGACAATAAACGGAGGCAGTTGAATATCGCGAATCAGCACTGCGGATACGATAATGCCTTTAGGAGCGAGGTAATCTTTCATCCCCTCGGTCAGTCCGAGCTGCAGGGTTTCCTGTGTTGCTTCCTGGAAAAAATCCTCTGCGCGCTTGATGCTCTTGCCCTGCTCGCGCAGCAAGGATCGCAATTTAGGGATCAGGTGCACCCGGACCGCCGCGACTGCATCACCGGTATCTTGCAGAATACTCGGCGCCATGACTCCGTCGATCCGATACTGGACACTGACATCCAGCCTGGTCTGCAACTGATCCTGACTGGGCACGTTGGCCGTTTCCGCATGCGTTTGCTGACGCGCGTCGAAGAGTACCCACCGATACAAAGGATTGACCGGTATGTGCAGACCCTGTGAATACACCTGCGATTGGACATTGCCGAATAGCGTAGCGACGCCGACGCGACCTGGCGGAATCGTCTTGTAAAAATTCATTCCGACCAATATGAGGACGCCAATAACAACGATCACAATCGGAAACCTGCCTTGAATATTAGACCTTGCCATAGGGCTTCTCCTGGTTTGCCATAAACATAGGGAACGTTATGGTATGGGGACGATTGTTTGTTTTGAAAGGTGCCACGGCAGCAATTAACCGGCACTTCCTTCCAACGGCAGATGCACCTCTGCAAGCATGCAGCGCACGCTTCCGCCTGCCGATCGTTCGATGTTGTCGATTGCAGCGCTTAGTATTGTTGCATTCTCTTCAATAATTTCCCGTTGTGCATCACTTAACGCCTGACGGGCGTGAGCGGACATCGCGATGATGCGATCGCCCGACTCAGACTTCAGCTCCAGCATGTTGCCGGCAAAGGACTCTAATTGGTCGAAACTGAGCGACACAATCCTGTGGCCCGTCTGGGCCAGTCGTTCCAGTACTGCTGACCGCTGATTATCTTTCGATATTGCTTCATCGCAGATAACGGCGAGTTCCTCGCCAATATTCATCAGTACGTTTGTATGATAGATCGGTGTACCGCTTCTGTCTGTCGCATCGAACGCGACAATGTCGTAGTCCATGCGCTGGGCAAACTCGCCGAGCGGATCGAGATGGGTACGTGTTGACAAACCCGCATAGGCGATGTGATTGACGCGATCCAGGACCATGCTGCCGGTGCCTTCGAGGAAATGACCTGCATCCTCATGGTGAGAAAGATCGATGACTTGTCTTACGGCGTATCCATAGTCGGAAACAAGTGAGTCGATAATATCCGGGCGGCGCTCCTGTCGCCGGCTCGGGGCTTCCATCGGATACAGGACAACCGATCCGTCGGCGTGAAAACTGACCCAATTGTTCGGAAATATGGCGTCCGGAGTGTGTGGTTCTGTCGTATCGTCGAATCGCAATACCGAAATGCCGCAACCCTCCAGCGCCATTGCAAGCGCCTCAAATTCTTCGAGTGCCGCCGCCTGTTGTTCTGCCGGTGGGGCAGCGGTCCTGCCCTGGAACCTGTTGGATTCAGCCGTCTCCGGGTTGCTCTCGAATCTTGCCGGCCTGATCATGAGCACGGCCGACGCCAGTTGTGATTCTTTTGCTGAAGACATATCGTTTGAGCTATTGGGTTCTCAAGGTATTCTCGCTTGAATGCAAAGTATTGGAAAGGTCTTTCGCGGGCGCTCAGGAATCCCGCCTATGTGTGTTTCATCTGGTTTGGCATGACAGCCGGAGTGTCCTTATTGGCGACGCCGGTCAAGTTTACGGCCCCTTTGATCACCCGGCCAGTGGCGCTCGATATCGGCCGCGTCGTTTTTGCGGCGCTCAACAAAGCGGAACTCATCGCTTTACTCATATTGTTGATCGTTGTTCGTGTGTCCGGCAGAGCAAGGGAACTGTGGATGCAGTGTTCGGCATTGATTCTGATACTCCTCGCGCAATCGGTTTGGCTTCTGCCGCAGCTTGCCGCGAGATCGCAACAGATAGTGGCAGGTGTCGAACCGGCGCCATCGATGCTCCATGGAGCCTACTCGGCCCTGGAGCTACTAAAGCTCCTGTTACTCCTTTATCTGGGCTTCAGATCACTGCAGGCAACGGACCCGGCCCGCACGTTGCAGGATCAATAAGAACACGGTGCGCAAGTATGCCTTTGATGATTCTGTCCGTCATCGTTCAGATTGCACTGATTGTTCATGCGGTCCGGACGGGCCGGTCTCCTTACTGGGTATTTATCATTTTGCTGGTCCCGGGCATTGGCTCCCTCGCTTATTTTATCGTTGAGCTCTTGCCTGAGCTCACCGGCAACCACCGGGCGCGACGAGCGTACCGCGGCATCAGGAAGACCCTCGATCCCGGTGCAGACCTGCGCCAACGGCAAAGAGAGCACCGGCTGTCCGGCAGTGTGGACGCCGCGCGTCATCTTGCCAGCGAGCTCATCGCCAGCGGCAAATTCGCGGAAGCCATTGAGCACTATGAAAAAGCATTGACCGGCCTGTACGAAGACGATCCCGACTTGCTGCTGGGACTCGCCCAGGCCCAGTTCGCCAACAATAATTACGAACAATCGAAGCAAACGCTCGAGGGGCTGATCGAAAAGAACCCCGGCTTCAGGTCTCCCGAGGGACACTTGCTATACGCCCGCGCCGCAGAACAGTGTGAAGACCTGGCGCTGGCAGAGACCGAATACAAAGCAATTGCGGCATATTACGCCGGCGCCGAAGCAAAAGTTCGCTACGCCGCGTTGCTTGAACGAGTCGACAAGAATGACGATGCGCTGGAGGCCTACGAAGATATTGTCAACATCGCAGAACTCGCGCCCGGGCATTACCGCAAAGCGCAAAAACAATGGATCTCACAAGCAAGGGACGCTGTAAGCCGCCTGAGAAAATAGGCAGTGTGGATCAGGCCTGAGCGCCTGGTCTTGCCGACACGAGCTGATACCAGCGGCGAAGGTCCGCCATTGAGTCATCGATCGAGATCCTAGACCATGCCGCGAAATCGCATGCAACAAATGCTGAAATATCAGCCATCGTAAAAGTGTCGCCGACGATGTAGTCCTTGCCCTGCAACTGGCGATCCAGTTTGCCCATGAACAATTCGAATCGCCTTCGGCCGCGATCGACGAGCTCAGGTATCTGCTCATAATCGTCAGGGCCGGTCAGGGCACGTCCTTGCATGCCTTTGGCGCGGTTGCGGAAGGTTTCTGCCAGCGCTGCCAATCCATTAGATTCGATTTTGGTATTCCACATCGCCACGAGCGCACGCTCGGTGGCGCTGCTGCCCAACAGGGCCGGCTCGGGAAATTTCTCCTCGAGGTAATGACAGATTGCGAACACCTCAGCCAGATGAGTGCCATCGTCCAGCTCAAGTACGGGAACCGTGCAATCCGGATTGATCTTCCTGAACGCGGCACCGAGTTGCTCGCCGCCGGCAAGATCGACCTGGACGGTCGGTAACTCAATGCCCTTTTCCGCCATAAAGATGCGGACACGTCGCGGACTCGGGGCCGTATTGCAATCGTAGAACTTCACTGTTGGGTTCCAAGTCGCCCGTCAGGACGGGCTCCTGCGTTTTATCTTTCTTTGGCTGCGGCCGCGATCGACGCGGCGTTCTGTCCAAACAGAACCTTTCTTGCTTCTTCGTCGGTCAGTTCCGGCTTGTGCCAGTCATTACCAACATCTACGCCGCGCTGCACGGCAGGCCTGGCTTTGATCGCATCGAACCAGCGCCTTAGCTTGCTGAACTTGTCGAGATCTGCACCCAGGCGCTTGTACGACATGACCCAGGGAAACGAGGCGATATCGGCTATCGAGTAGTCGCCGGCAAGATACTCCCGGTCCTCAAGGCGCGTATTCATGACGCCGAGCAGCCTGTCGTATTCATTCTCATACCGCTCGTGCGCGTATGGCACGGGCTCCGGTGCATAGTTGACGAAGTGGCTGAGTTGTCCCGCCATCGGCCCGAGATTCCCCATCTGCCAGAACAACCATTGCATTATCTCGTAACGGCCATGCAGATCCTCCGGCATGAACCGGCCTGTCTTCTCCGCAAGATAAGCGAGAATTGCCCCGGATTCGAACAGTGAAATCGAGGCCTCATGATCGACGATGGCGGGGATTCGGTTGTTCGGGCTGATCCGCAGGAACTCGGCGGAGAACTGCTCGCCCCGCCCGATATTGACGGGAACGGTGTTATAGGAAAGACCGCATTCCTCGAGCATGATCGATGCTTTCTTGCCGTTGGGTGTAGGCCAGTAATACAAATCGATCATGGCTTCCTCGCGCGATTGCAAAATGATTGCCTGCCAAAGTATCAGTATTATCGGCATGGCACTAGAATATCGCCGTCAGCGCGAGATGCCTGACTTACTTTCTCGGGAAACCAGGCTGTGATATTGATCGACAAGTGCACGCCGCGTTTCGCATGCGCGGGCTCGCTGCTGTTATTTGTCGTTTCTGTTGCTTATGGACAGGAACAGGATGCAGCTGAACAACAAGATGACGAATTATCGATGATTACCGTCGTCGGCCGCCGCGTAGCCAATGAGTTCCCGGCCAGCACTTACGATTCGGTGGCGACCTTGCTCCGCTACGATCCTCAATTGGATCTCCAGTCCAGAGGGCTGGCAGAGAGCCAGGCTGACATCTCTGTTCGTGGCGGCTTGTTTGAAAATACCGGCTTCAAGGTCGGTGCGGTTACTATCTTTGACCCCCAGACCGGGCACTATTTCGCAGACCTGCCCGTTGATCCGTCCGCGATGTCTTCACCGGAACTATTGACCGGCATTGACAATTCTGTCAATGGCTTCAACTCGGCGATTGCGACAGTCAACTACAGGCTTGGAGAGTTGGTTGACCATCGTGAGATAGCGCTCGGCATCGGCAGCGATGAACTTCGATTTGGCAGGATGCGCATTGGTCAGATTCTGCGAGAATCCGGACAATCAGCGGTCAGCGTTGAGTTTTCCTACTCCGGCTCTCGGGGCGACGGCAGCCTCCCGAATGGCGATTATGATTTCGAGCGTTTTTTCGCTCGCGCACAACACCGCAATGCCGACAGCCAGACAGACCTTGTCATTGCCTATCAGGACAAGTTCTACGGGTGGCCAGGAGCATACACCGGTTTTTCGTCATTGGCGGAAACCGATCATACGAAAACGAAACTGCTCGTCATTAATCATCTCCGAAACTACTCGAGTGATACCTGGTGGGAACTCGGAGCAATTTATCGGCAGCTAACGGACGATTACGATTTTGATCGAACCACAACAGAGTCCGGGGAACCTGGATCATTTGAACATGAAACGAAATCCTATGCGATCGGCATCCAGGGCGCTATACGTCTCGGTACATGGCAATGGCGCTACGGGGGACAAGTGACGGCAGACGAGTTAGTGCGGTCGACAGACCTGACCAATGGCCGATTCAATTCGCGCAGTTACACCACTATCAGCATTGTGCCGACGCGATATTGGACGACTGGCAGCGGCAACGTAGTGAGGCTGCGGCTCGGCGCTACGGCCGATTTGTCGAACCGAGACAGCAATGCGCTGTTGCCCCTCATCGGCTTGTCATTCGAACAATTCGTCGCTGGCGGAACAAACATATATCAGATCGAGTACTCGGCAGCCTCACAAGTCCCGGGCTATACAGTCCTTAACTCTCGCGAGTCGGGCCTGTTCGGAGGCAACCCCGATCTCGGACGTGAACGGGCTAATTCACTTGAGTTCACGGTGAAACGAGAGGCTCGGGCATCGCAAGGCAGCGCCACCGTGTTTGTCCGAAGAGATAAGAGATTGGTGGACTGGACCTTCCTGACCGGAGCACCGTTCGCGCGGCAGGCAAACCCTGTTGACCTTGACGTGGTTGGTATCGAGTTGCTTTGGGCCCATCGCTGGCCGAATGTTTTTTGGACTGCAGGCTACGTGTATCTGGACAAGGACGCGGACTATGGTACCGCGGCAGTGGACGCGAGTTTCTATGCTCTGAACTATGCAAGGCACCGTCTGGCAACAGGAATGATCTATCGCACGAATGATCGCCTGGAATTCCGACTGGATGGGGAAATGCGCAAGCAGGAGAAAAACTCGCTGCGCACCGGAAACGATGAGGCATTTATTGCATCAGCGTCCATTGGGTGGCAATTCGGCGTAGCGCAACGATTTCGACTGGACCTGGTTATCGATAATGTTACGAACAGTAATTTCGAGGAATTTCCCGGAACGCCCGCCGCGCGCCGGCAAGTAAGCCTGCAATCACGCTTTTCGTGGTAGGCGCCTGAGATAACGATTCAGCTTGCCGAACAATTCAGATCAGACCGTGCCGATCGAGAAAGTCTTGGAGATCATTGGCATCGGCCAGCCGCAGGCCCATGGCCAGAAAGCGTTCCAGATCGTCCGGCTGCGGCACGGAGTAATAATGACCCGCGGCTGTCTGCGGGAACGTTTCCAATGTCTCACCCGCCGAAATCTTCCTTATGGCATCGACCGTCATGCGGCAGCCATCCGGGTAAAGCTCCAGCACATTGGCGAGATAGGACCATTCCGTGCGAACCGAAGTTCTGGATAGACCGATTATCGGCCCGGTATCGATCGTCTCATCAACAATAGTGTGCAAGGTACAGCCGATTTCTTCGTCGTCGTTCAGCATCGCCCAGAAGGTCGCCATAACACCCTGGTATTGCGGCAGCAACCCAGAGTGCAGGTTTAATACACCGTGCTGCGGTATCTCGATGGAGACGGGTTTAAGGATTCGTCGGTAGCGTAGCGATATGAATAGATCAGGTTCGAACGCCCGTAACGCTGTCACGCCGTCGCTGGAATTTGGGGCAGGCAGTTCGTCTGTGCCGCCGTGAATGTTCCACGGCAGGGAATCGTAAAAGGTTTTATCGAGCATGCTGAGTCTTGCGAGCTGCTCTGGTGGCGGAGTTTCGGCTGCTGCTGAAGGACCGGAAAGGAAAAGCTTGTAGTTGTGTTCAGGCAACTGACTGGCAATAAAGCGCAGTGCGATCTTGCTGGCGATATCATCGTGTCCGAGCAGAATGATGTTCATCCGGAAAGACCCCAAAAAAAGGGGCGCCAAAAGCGCCCCTCTGATTCAGGTTTTGCAAGCTGATCTAGAAAACATCCCAGCTCACTCTCCCGTAGTAGAAAGCCCCATTGAAGCCCATCGGTGATGTGACCGGGAACTTGGCTCCAACTATGTCTACGGCCCAGGGATTGAGATCGGGTTCTTCGTCCAGCAGATTCTGGGCACCCAGCACAAATGTCAGGCTGTCGTTGAAAGTATACCCAATCTCCGCGTCAACCGTGAACTCCGCGCCGACGTCGATCGGAAAAGCCGCGGCGTCAACATGGTCCTCGAAGTACTCGCCAAAATAATTCACACGCACGAGGCCACGCCAATTGTTCCGGTTATGCGTTCCGATCAGCGAAAAACGGACATCCGGATTACCGTCTTCCAGTTGCCTGACACGCGCATCCGAAACAATGTCGGGGTTGAATTTATCAACTTCAGTATCCGTCCAGTTGCCACTGAAGGTCAATTCCGTGTTGTCGCCAATGGGCAACGTGGCAACCAGGTCGACACCTTGCGTGGTCGTTTCAAAGTCGTTGGTGAAGAACTTCACACCGCTGAAGCTGCTCGCGTCCGTCTCGCCCAGTGCCAACAACGCCGCAATATCTTCATCCGTCAGGGTCAGTGTGCTGGTCGTGCTGATACGGTCTTCGACGTTGACATTGAAATAGTCGATCGTGAGGTCCAGATTGCCAATAGCCAGAATCGCTCCTACGGCCAGATTCACCGATTCCTCCGGCTCCAGGGGTTTGGCGCCTTTCTGAATCGAGATCAGGTTAGTCGGCGGCAAGGTGGCCTCGTCCACGAGTTTCCCCTCGGCAAAGGACGTCGTTACGTTACGCACATTCGCCTGACCAACGGTCGGCGCGCGAAACCCGGTGCTTGCTGAAGCACGTACTGCGAACCCGTCGGTGATTTGCAGACGGCCCGCGAGTTTGGCATTCGTCGTCGTGCCGAAATCACTGAAGTCCTCGAATCGCACCGCTACGCCCACCAGGAAATTGTCCGTAACGTCGGCTTCGAAGTCGACGTATGCCGCGAAATTTTGACGTTTATTCACGCCGGAATCCTCGGGCTTGAATCCGGGGAAGCCGTTAGAGCCGATACCGAACCCTTGTAGAGCGAGATCGTTGTCAATCAAGAATGAATTTTTGTCACCATTCTTGATCTCGAATTGTTCCACGCGATATTCCACGCCACCGGCGACGTTCAACGGGGATGCGAATGCGTCCACTGCCACCGGGAAGGAGATGTCGATGTTGGCGTTGCGTTCGCTCTGAACGTAGCTGCCAGGTCTGAATTCTCTCGGTGTGTCGAGCTGCAACGACGCGAGTTGTGGGTTGACCGTATTTACGATTTTGAAAACCACCGCGTTGCGTCCGTAGGAAGCACTGATGTCATAAAGCAGGCCGTTTGCCAGCTCGCCTCTGAAGCCGCCGGTAATAGAAGCATCGGTCACGGCACCGCCAAACTGCGGCGTGAAACCGCCAGGTTCCAGCTCATTGAAAGCGAAGCAGTTCGGGTCTGCGGCCACTGCTGCCAATGCGATTGCATCGGGCACGTCGTCGACGATGTTGACGACCGGGCAGGCGATGCCGTCATCCTCACTGCCGAAGGTCAGATCAGCAACCAGAATGGATGTACCCAGGCCGTCGAGGCTAAAGACGCCTTCGCGCGTATTCGGATTACGGAAGAAGAAACCGCCTGTCACGTCGCGCTCGGCCCAGTTGCCGAATATGTAGGCCTCACCATTGTTGTCCAGCTCAAGGCCGGCGTTGGCCCAGACCGTGAAATCGTCCGCTATCTTCGGAGAACCCCATATTTGTACAGCGGGGGTTTTCACATCCGTGTTGCCGGCGTCAATTAGCGCCTGGGCATCACCACGTTGCACGCTGCGGCTGGTCGGATCGGAATCTTTGAATTGTGCGCTCAGATTAAAATACCCGGCGTCCGTCAATGGCAGGCCGAGATTGGCGGAGAATTGAGTGGTCTGGCCGTCGCCCTCCGCGTATTCACCGTAACGTCCTTCGACGGTCAGGCCTTGGGCGTTATCGCGAAGCTTGAAGTTGATAACGCCTGCGATCGCGTCAGAGCCGTACTGTGCCGATGCACCGTCGCGCAAAACTTCCACTTGTCTTACCGCGATTCCGGGAATGACCGACAGATCGGGTCCTTGCGAGCCATCCGAGATACCGCCTCCGAAAAATGAAATTACGGCCGCGCGATGGAAGCGCTTGCCGTTCACGAGTACTAGTGTGTTGTCCGACGGCAAGCCGCGCAGATTGGCTGGTCGTATGATGGTAGCCGCGTCAGTGATTGCCTGTGCATTGACGTTGTATGAGGGAACCACCCCGCGCAGCAATGAATCCATATCAGTCTGGCCCTGACTGATCATGTCTTCAGCAGTGATTACATCGACCGGAACCGGGGAATCCGTAACGGATCGCGCGGCACGCCGCGTACCTGTGGTGACAATCTCTTCGATTACCTCGTCAGCTCCCTCCTGCGCCTGTGCTACCGAGACGAATCCAGGCAAGGCGAAAGGCAGGGCCAACAGAAGCAGTTGCAAGCGCTTAAGATTACTAAGCATGGTCTTCTCCCCCAAAATTGTGGTGAAAATTGACTTTTGACCGCCCAATGCGGGGCACGCAGGATGCAACGCACTAGACGCACTTCTAAAGATTGAACCACTCCTTGAAGGGAAAATAAAGAAATCCCGGCAATCTGGGGTTGAATTCGAACTGGACATGACAGGAAGCGGTCGTTGCCAATTTACAACAAGGTCGTAAAAGGCCCGGAACCCGTTGCTTGCTGCACGATCGGCGATTCTTTGGCTATCGGGAATTGCTCTTGTTGTCCCTGCAATACACTCTGCTTGTGGCGATTTTCAGGCCTGAAAAAACCTTGAAATGCGCGAATTGTGACGGTGAAACCAAGCGGACTTCTTGCAACGTCAGTCTCATTATTATGGATTCCAGGCCAGTTCCTAGTCGAAGCGAACGACGATCCCGGCGTATAGATTTCTGACTGGAGCCGGCTCATAGAAGCGGCCGCCGAATGCGTTGATTCTTATGTTGCTGTTGTAGCGCTCTCCAAAGAGATTGTTGATACCAAGGTACGGTCGTAGCGTCCAGTTTCCGTTGCTGAATTCATGGCTCATGCGAAAATTTGCGACCGCATAACCAGGCACTGAGACAGTATTCGCAGTATTTGCAAAGAGCTTGCCGGAATAAACCGACTCCAGCGTTGCCGATATTCCTTTCCCGGATTCATAGTGAAGCCCGATGTATCCAAAGTGCCTGGGTAGTCCCGGCAGGGTGTTGCCCGAGAAATCATTGCCGTCGTCGTCCACGAAACTGTCGAACTCAAACTCTGACCAGGTGTAGGAAACATCGGCACCAAAACCACCACCCAGGACCCAGGACGCCGCGATCTCAACGCCGGATCGGCTGGAGCTGCCGGCATTTGAGTAAAACGTGCGCCCAGGGAACGCGGCGAGCTCGAAGGGAACCAACTCGTCTTCGAGATCTATGTGGAAAATCGTAAATTCATAGCTCAGCTTCTGACTGGCTCCACGAAAACCCAGCTCATAATTGTCGGCTGTCTGAGGATTGATTGTCTGATTGAAGCCACCCGAGCCATCGGGATTTGCGAGCTCCGTCGTCGTCGGCGTTTCAAAGGAGCTGCTGTATGAAGCAAAAACCGTGCTTGACCCTGCACGGTAGCTCAATGAAACAGATGGACTGACTGCACTGAAGTCTCTTCGTCCCGAATCATCACCATCGGCAAGAAATCGGTCCGTCACCGTATATCGAAGGTCATCGTGGCGAAGTCCCGCATTAACTGACCACGCACTGCCAAGCTTGTAGTGGCCCTGCACGTAGATACCATTACTATCGACTTGCTCCTGCTGGTCGAACACCAGACTTCCCAACACGCCCTGGTTGTTATCAAACCGCCGTCGATCATCGTCCTGCCGATCGACATCGAATCCTATGGTCAAATTCAGTTTGCTCGAGGCAAGATCGGTCAGGCTGTACTGAGCACCGGCGCCGTAGAAGAACCGCTCGAGGTCGACGGACCCACCATCAACAAATGGCAGCCGGTTAGCGAAATCACGCCAGACGTAATAGTTTCTCAGGAGTAATTCGCCACCCAGGCGGTCGGTTCGATAAACCAGGCCTATTCGCTGCTGTGACAGTTCCTCGCCCGCGTTGAACAGCACATTTTGGGCACGCGCCGATCGTGGATCAGCCTCCGCTTGTGCGGCATCTATGCCACCCGGATCCTGCTCGTCGGGCTGATCGGTGTGATTAAAGACAATCGTCAGCGAGTCACCATCGTCTGATTCCAGGCGAACCTTGCTATTGATCAGATCTCCGCTGGATGAAGAATGCTCACGATATCCCTCGAAATTCTGATGCGACGCATTGAACAGGTAATCAACACGATTTAGCTGGCCAGCAGCCTTTAACTGATACTTCTCGTAGCCGAGTTCACCGACAGCGATCTTTGCCTCGATAAACGGCTCAGATCCACCGAGCTCACTGACAACCGAGATCACCCCACCCGAGGCATTGCCATAAAGCGATGATGCCGGCCCGCGCAGAACCTCGATACGTTCGGCCGACCCGAGATCGATGCTATCGACCTGCGCCTGGCCGTCCGGAAGCGTTTCCGGAATGTCATCGACGAATATTTTGATGCCGCGAATACCGAAGCTCGACCGCAGGCCGAATCCTCTTATTGCGACACGCAGATCCTGGGCGAAGTTGTAGCGGTTTTGCATATACAAACCGGGAATGCCGTTTAGCACTTCGTCCAGCCCGAGTTGTTGTGTCGCATTCTGTATGCGGTCTTTGTTCACCACTGAGATCGAACGCGCAACATCGCGAACCGCTGACTCGATTCGGGTTGCCGTGACGACGATCTGCTCAACTGAATCCGTATCGGTTTCCTGAGCCCAGGACACAGGCATGGTCAGAAACAGAAACAGTGATAGTTTGCAGGATATTCGCACAGTGGTCACAAAGTCACAGGCAGGCACTGAAAAGTAGCGATCTCGATCATCGCGGTCAATGACTGGTGCCGTCGTATCACTCGTCGGCTTTCACTACCCATGCCGGTTCAGGCCGAGTGAACTTGCCGGCGAACCGCCACGTCCGGCGCAACAATAGAAAAAGGCCGGTTGCAACATCATTGCAACCGGCCATTAGTGCTCCAGGCTTGATCGAACGCCTGTTATGCATCCAAGTGATCTAGAAGCTGTAAGTCCCCCTCAGATACCACTGGCCACCTTCGTAACTTGTAGCCGCCCGACGCGGATACTGCAATCCGGAACCGAGATTATTCGCGTTGGGAGGAAGAGCCTGGTTTATGAACTCATCGAATACGTTGATGGCGCCCACATTAACTCTCCAGTTGTCATTGAGCTGCCAACCAAAGTCCAGGTCTACGAAAACGACTGAATCAATCGTGGTCTTGTTGACACCGATAGTGCCGGCCTCATCGAGATGCTCACCCCAGAAATTTACCCGCAATAATAGATTGAAATTGTCACCAAAGAGAGTATTGGCTGACAAGATAAATTTTTCATTGGGATAGTTGTTTTCGATGTTTACGACAAGGGCATCATTGACCGTCACTTGGGGCGGGCCTCCTGCTGGCGGCTGCACAAGTTTCCGCCCAACCACATCGACTTCAGTGTAACTAGCCGCGAATGTCAGGTCAGTGCTGGCAGTGGCAGACCAGTCCCAACCCGAGGTCAGTACCACGTCCACGCCGGTGTGTTCTACGTCCAGCGTGTTGGTGAAAAACTGGATCCGATTGGCGCTGCCCGGACTAAAGATATCGCCTGTCTTATAGATACGATCATCGATGTCGATCTTATACACATCGACGGTCAGCGTTGTATTGTCGCCGATATCAGAAGTAAAACCGAGGCTGAAGTTGACGGATGTTTCTTCCGTGAGTGGTTGGGCGCCCGCAGCAACTGCAACAGGATCTGTCGGAGGGAACACGCCCTGCTCAACCAGTATTTCTTGGCCAGGGATAGTACTATCGGCCGTGGTAACCGTAGTCCTCACACTGGCCTGACCCGGCGTGGGGGCATGAAAGCCTGTAGAGACCGCGCCGCGAATTGCAAACGCATCCGTGAACCGGTAGCGGCCTGCAATCTTTCCGTTGATCGTCTCGCCGAAATCCGAGAAGTCCTCAAAACGCAGCGCATACTGCAGCAACAGTGCATCACTGACATCGTGCTCCAGATCAAAATACAGAGCAACATTGTCACGTGCTGTAGCGACGGCGTCGTCCGTGGTGACGCCCTTCAATCCGCTGGCGCCTGATTCAAAGAATGAACTGGGTTCGCCTGCAATTGCAGTATAGGTTTCCTCACGCCACTCGGCACCGAATGCAAGATTGAGTGCATCGCTGAGCGGCAGGGAAAAATCGGCATTCACCATGAGTTCCTTCTGCTCGTAACCACCGACATCGAAATCCATCTGCGGCAAGGTCTGGAGGTCTCCGGGGCCGAGAGACGGGTTGGCCGTGTTGTTCAGGAAATAGTCCAGTTCATTCTTGCCAAAGTTGAAGCTGAAGTCGTACAACATCCCACTCTGGTATTCGCCTTGTACACCAAGGACAAAACTCGAATCGGTTTGATCGCCGTCCAGAAACGGTGTAAACCCGCCGGGCAGACCGACAAAGCCCTGTTCGCGCAGACTCTGTGTA
>Ga0255052_10000427_pt1 | contig 34136 bp, 34 predicted proteins | sample JV7_2_21_MG_FD_188632 | JGI IMG/M metagenome (GOLD analysis project Ga0255052, IMG submission 188632) | Seawater microbial communities from Jervis Inlet, British Columbia, Canada - JV7_2_21 | ecosystem: Environmental > Aquatic > Marine > Inlet | place: Canada: British Columbia | collected...
CAGTACCGTTCACACCGACTTACGCCGAGTACATTTATCTCAAGGGCCGCAAAGTTCTCGCCGACCAGATGCAGTACCTGCTCGCACATATTCCCCGTTCCAGCCCGCTCCATGCGCGGCTCAGCGATCATCTATCGGTCGGCGAATCAGCGGGCAATGCAATATCTGATTGATGCCAGCGTTTATGTTTTTCGGGCGTATTATTCGATGCCCGACGACATGGTCGATGACGATGGCAACCCGATAAACGCACTCTATGGTTACTGTCGCTTTCTCGGCGATTTCATGGAGCAGGTAAAACCGGAATACGTGGCCGTTCTTTTTGACGAAAGCCTGTCGAAGTCCTTTCGGACAGAAATCTATCCCGAGTACAAGGCAAACCGCGAGCCTGCGCCGCCGGAGTTGAAGCGGCAGTTCGCGCAGTGCCGCCGGTTCACAAGAGCCCTTGGCCTGATGGAATGTGCGAGCCCGAATTACGAGGCCGATGACCTGATCGGGACACTGGTTACGGAGGGACGACAGAAAGGTCGGCCATCCACGATCGTCAGCCGGGACAAGGACCTGACTCAGCTCGTTTCCAAGGTCGATGTGTTCTGGGATTTCGCGGGGAAAGGTCGTATTAGATACGACCAGATCCCGGAATTCTTTGGTGTTTGGCCGGAGCAGATCGCCGATTTCCTCGCGCTCGCCGGGGACAGCGTAGATAACATTCGAGGTGTGCCCGGCGTAGGCAAGAAGACTGCCGCTGCCCTGTTGCAGCATTTCGGCAGTCTCGAAAACGTGTATGACAACCTCGATAGCGTTGACGAAGTGAACGTTCGTGGTGCAAAAATGCTTGCGGACAAGCTGAATACGCACAAGGACGCGGCAATGCTTGCGCGCAAGCTGACCGGTCTGGCCTGCGATGCCGTGTTTGAAAGGCCAGCATCGGGTTTACGTCCCGTCGCGCCCGACCTCGGTGAGATCAACGCGCTTTTCGACGAAGCAGGCATCGGCCAGGCACTGCGGCGGCAGGCGGCACGCGTCTCGGATCTGGCCTGATCCGATTTCGCCCGTCAGGACGGGCTCCGACAGGGGCCGGCACACGTGTCGCAGGAGCCCGTCCTGACGGGCGATCTTAGAGCTTAAGGATGCCTGACTGGAAAAACATCTTCGCAGCACTTCGGGAAGACGCTATTTCCGTAGCAGACAACGCCAGCCCCAGCGCCGTCGGTGGTGGCGACATCAGCGCCGCGTGGCGAATCGATACTGACGACGCAGCGGTCTTTGTCAAAACCGGGCCTGGGAATTCACTCGACATGTTCGAAGCAGAGGCAGAGGGGCTTCGTGAACTCCTGGCAGTAAAAGCAGTTCGCGTGCCGGAAGTCCTGGGTTGCGGTGTGACAGCAGATGGTGCGTACCTCGCGATCGAATGGATCGAATTCGACCGGCCGACCAGCGATACGGAGCGCCTCTTCGGACAGCAGTTGGCGGCCATGCATCGTAATTGCGAAGAGAGATTCGGTTGGCACCGCGATAATACAATCGGCAAAACGCCTCAGCACAATCAATGGTCAAGCGACTGGGTGGAATTTTTCAGGCATCAACGCCTGGGTTTTCAGTTGCAGCTTGCATCCAGCGGGGGCTTTGGCGGTGAGCTGCAATCGGCCGGTGCGGAATTGAGTGAGAAAATCGCGCTGCTTTTTCGCGATTATCAACCGGTAGCATCGATTCTGCATGGCGATCTCTGGGGCGGTAATTGGGCGGTGACGAACGGCCAACCGGTAATATTCGACCCAGCCGTCTATTATGGTGATCGAGAATCCGATATTGCGATGACAAAGTTATTCGGTGGTTTTGGGCGTGATTTTTATGCGGCGTATCAAGAGAGCTGGCCGATGGAACCGGGCTACGAAAACAGGCGTAAGCTGTATCAGCTCTACCACATCCTCAACCACTTGAATCTTTTCGGAAGCGCTTATCTCGGCAGGGCGATGCGGTTAATCCGGGATATCAATTCGATCACTGCGGGTTAGTCGTCGTGTTCCGGCGCCAGAAAATCTGCCTCGAATAAGTAGAGCGTAGTTCCTTCGGGCGTCTCGATCGACAAGAACGCGGATTCGTATTCGGGATTTGTATTGATGTTCAGGTCATACCTTTCGACATCAGCCAGAACGGACGTCAGATCATCGCAGACAAAACATGGGGACGGTTTCTTGAGCGCCTTGTGCTCACTGAGTCCCAGTGACATGCCGGCGGCATCGAAGCGAAGGTGTGGTGTCGGTTCCTCGCGAAGTTCAAGCATCACTGGCGCCAGCGGCGCCCAAAAACGACCGCCACCCATTGCGTCGCGTGCGGGCAGACTCATTTCGAACCAATCACCGCATATCGATTTTCCGATATCCTCTGCGGCCGGCGAAAATGTCCTGGCTTCGATCATTCTAATCATGTGACCATCGTGATCACAAAAGGCGAGCTCGTTGAACACGTCACTGTCGATCTTCAGCAGACTAAAATCGAATCCGTGATCGGACATTGCGCGAGCATGTCGGGCGAGATCTCGATGGACGAAAGTCAATGTGGGCCCATCAGCATCCCAATTGTGCAGGCCGATACACAACTCGCCGTCGCTAACGACAGCGTATTTGTGCGGCCAGATATCTCCAACCTCCAGTTCCGAAAATCCGAGCGCTTTATAAAATCCCAGCGACTCGAGGATGTCGGGTGTCTGTACACTGATTTCTAAAAACTCCCCGAGCAACGTTAGCGCTCCGCACCCATGTCACGTGCACGATGCAGACTCTTGTCCATTTCACGCGCCGCTTCAGACAGGCTCCAGTCCGGGGATGCTTCCGGCCAGCCTGCGACATTTCTTTCGATCAGGCGGCATAAGAAACTGACGTGGTCGTCGCGGGCATTGAGCGCCGGGATGTAGCGAAGCTCTCCGCCACCGGTTGCGGTAAAGTCGCCGGCGTAGCGCATTGCGATCTCTTCAAGAGTCTCAAGACAATCCACGGCAAACCCCGGGCACACGACGTCGATTTTGTCGAGTTTCTCTGCGCCCCAGGTTCTTATTATTTCATCCGTGTACGGCCGCAACCACTCTTCCCGGCCAACACGCGATTGAAAACCTACCTGCCAGCCGCCTTCGTCGAGCTCTAATGATTCGGCAACAAGCCTTGCGGTTTTCTGGCACTGACAGTGATAGGGGTCTCCTTTATCGAGTAATCGACGAGGCAGCCCGTGAAACGAGAACAAAAGACGCTCACCACGGCCATGCAGGTCCCAGAAATCGCGAGTGCTGGCGGCTATCGCGGAGATATAGCCGGCCGAGTCGTGATAATGGTTGATGAAATGCAATTCCGGGACCCAACGGCGGCGGCTTAGGGCGGTGGTCACCAAGTCAAAAACGGATGCCGTAGTCGTGCCGGAGTACTGCGGATAAAGGGGCAGCACGAGCAATCGCCGGACATACTGCCGGTACATAGTCTCCAATGCGCTGTCTATCGATGGATTGCCATAGCTCATCGCCATCTTGACATGCGTGGCCCCGGACAGGCGGGTGGAAAGTTTTTCCTGAACCAAACCTTCGATGTCCATTGAATGCAAAAGAAGCGGTGAGCCCTGGTCTGTCCACACTTTTCTGTAGGCGACCGCCGACTGCTCGGGTCGCACGCGGAGTATGTAGCCGTGGAGCACGAGCCACCAGATCCAGCGGGGAAATTCCACGACGCGGGGATCGGCCAGGAACTGCTTCAGGTAACGCCTCACGGCATCCGGCGTTGGTGCATCGGGTGTGCCGGTGTTGACGAGCAGGACGCCCAGAGACTCGGGAAGCCCATGCTCATACTCGGGCGAAGATTCAAAAAGTGGCATATAAGGGATTGCCCGTGGTCAGGTCACGCAAGTGCTTGAGTAACAATACTAAATCACCGGAACTGACGCTAGCCCGCATGGCGCACGCTGGCCACCAGCCACATGCTATATTCACAGCACTTTGAGGCAGGCGATCGATGGCTGGCGAACCGGAAAAAGTTGAAGAAAACGATGGTCCCGACCGATGGATACTTATCCGGGACGTCGCCGTGTTCCAGGTCAAACTTCTATTCGACGGTTTTCGTGACCTGCTGCTGCTGCCGGTTTCATTGGTCGCCGGAATTCTTAGCCTGATTCGCGGGGGAGCAAGACCCGGCCCGGAATTTTATGACCTGTTGCGCGTTGGCCATCGCAGCGAACGCTGGATAAATCTTTTCGGTGCGGCCTCGCGCGTTCACGGTTCACCGACAGACAATGACAAATTCGCGATCGAGGATGTCGACAAAATGGTTTCACGTGTCGAGGCTTTCGTTATAGACGAGTATCGGAAAGGGGGAGTCACCGCACAGGCAAAGGATCGCCTGGACAGCGCATTGAATTTACTTCACAAGAAAACTCGGGGCCGGAACAGCGCAGACACATAACACCGGGTCCAACCTTGAAGACAACGGTCGTTAATCGGAGACAGTCGTCCGGCAAAATATCTTCAGTACTATGTGAATCTACGCACCAACGCGGCGCAGCGAGTTGCTACGGTCTTGGGACAAGAATAAATATCGAAACACAGGGTCGGAATTCACATGATTGCTCAAATGAATCGATTGCGGGCCTGGATCGGCGTCGCTCTGTTCTTTTGATACGCAGCTGACCAAACAAGGCCCTTCGGGCTAACGCGATTCGACGTCCTTCCCGGAAAGAAGGTCCTCGATACTCGGTGGCGGATGATCCGGCCCCATGCGGCCATCTTTGAGCCTGCCGACATAGTCTTTGTAGGCTCGCATTGCCTGATAGCCGAATATCCAGCAAATTGGCAGGTTTGCCCAAACCATTACGCCGAGCCCGATGCCCGTCATGTTGTCGAGGTCGGTATCGGTCTGTATGTGTCCCAGAGTTGCGAGGAACGTCAGGCCGCAATAAACGAGTTTGAAAGGCAGGATACCCCTGTCGCCGGCGAGATAGATGGTTCCCTGCTCGCCGTAATAAGCCCAGGCGATGATGGTCGATATCCCGAATGACCAGGACGCAACGGTGATGAGCCATTTACCAAGCCCGGGCGTAACCGAATCGAGCGCTTTGGCCGTTAATGTTGCACCGACATAAGTCTTGTACAGTCCACCGGCGACGATTTCCGGTTTAACCGTGGCATTGAGAGCATCCCAGGTGATCACAAAGCCCGTAGCCTGCGCGGTCACGACACCATCGATGCGATGGTAGGGCTGACCCGTTGCCACGTTCTCTCCTGCTTTGACAACAAGTGTAACGATCTCGCCGTCCGTCCATTCACCATCCGGCGCAGCGTTATCCTCGTATTGCCAACCCGAGTCGGTCTGTACTGCGTCCGGAGCGCTCGCAAACATGACGTCCGGGCCGCGGTTCCAGATACCGGTAGCAAGAATAATCAGTGCCGTAAATGTACAGACAACGATTGTGTCGATGAATGGTTCGAGCCCCGCGACCAATCCTTCCCGCGCAGGTTCGTCGGTTTTCGCCGCCGAGTGCGCGATTGGCGATGAACCTTGACCGGCTTCATTGGAGAAAACAGCGCGTTTCATGCCGAAGAGAAAAGCGGATGCGACCGTGCCACCGATAAATGCGCCGCTTGCTTCCGTTGGTGTAAAGGCGTTTGCGATGATTAGCGCAAAAAGCCCCGGAATTTCTTCGATGTTCAGGAAAAGAACGTAAAAGCCCACGAGCAAATAAAGGGCGACCATGAACGGCACCAACGTGCCGGCGACCTTGCCGATTCTTGTGATGCCGCCGATGATGACCGCTGCGACAAGCGAAGCCAGGACGAACCCGCAAACCCAGCCCGGAATACCAAAATATTCGTTAGTGACTTCGGCGATATTCCAAGCCTGGAACATGTTTCCGCCGGTTGCCGATGACATCAGCAGACAGACGCAAAAAATGATCGCGATTGCTTTGCCCAGCCATTTTAGTTCCGGTTTCAATCGGGCGAGCGCCTTGTCGGCCACCCACATCGGCCCACCATGCGGATTCCGCGGGTCGTCGGTGTTTCTGTATAGCATCGACATCGTAACTTCGGTCAGCTTGATCGCCATGCCGAGGAAACCAACAACCCACATCCAGAAGATCGCGCCCGGACCACCGAGCGTAATGGCGAGCGCCACGCCGCCAATATTTCCGAGCCCGACCGTACCCGAAAGGGCCGCTGAGAGCGCCTGGAAGTGATTAATAGCACCCGGGTCGTCAGGGTCGTCGTACACGCCGCGAACAACGGCTGGTCCATGTGTCAAAGCCCTGTACTGTGAAAGGCCGCTCCAGACCGTGAAAAGGATGCCTGTACCAACAATGATATAAAGCCAGGTCTCGTTCCACAGGACGGCGTTAATCGTCGCCAGTATTTCGCCGAATGCCCCCATAGCGCTCCTCGCATTTTGCTGCCGGTGTTTTGCTCTCCCTGCCTAAGACCGTGTTCTGTTTGGTATGGTGCTCAGTAGCTGGTGCTCAGTAATTTTTCGGCGGACCATGTCGGCCAGGCCGCGCTCGTTAGTGCGTTGCCGCTTGCATGATTGCGGTTACGCCCATGCCCCCGGCCGTGCAGACCGACACCAGGCCGCGCCCTGATCCTTTTTCGTGCAGCAGCTTGGCCATCGTCGCAATTACCCGGGCACCTGTCGCAGCAAACGGATGTCCAATCGCGATGCTGCCACCCTTGACGTTGAGCTTGGCAAGCTCAATCGGACCCAGGGGCTTATTACGATCCAACTTCGAGCGGCAAAACTCTTCCGACTGCCAGGCTTTCAGCGTGGCGATAGTCTGTGCGGCAAAAGCCTCATGAATTTCGTAAAAGTCGAATTCCTGCAACGGAAGGTTGGCTTTCTTTAACATATCCGAGACCGCAAATACCGGCGCCATCAGGAGTCCGTCGGCGCCGACAAAGTTAACGGCCGCAACATTGACAAATGTTATGTAGGCAATGATCGGCAGGTTTTTCTGTCCTGCCCAGCTTTCGGAGGCGAGTAACACGGCGGCGGCGCCATCGGTCAACGGCGTGCTGTTACCCGCTGTCATCGTTCCCTCTTCACCCTTGTCAAAAACCGGCTTCAAGGCGGCGAGTTTTTCATAGCTCGTATCCCGGCGAATGTTATTGTCTTCTTCGGCACCATTGTAGGGAACGACAAGGCCGTCATAAAAACCGTCCTCGTATGCATTCGCCGCGTTCACGTGGCTGGCAAATGCGAGTTGGTCCTGGTGCTCACGAGGCACGTCCCACTCCTTCGCCGTAATCTCCATACTCTCGCCCATCGACAGGCCGGTGCGCGGTTCTGCGACGCCGGGGAGTTCGGGCACAAGATGCGGAGGTCGAAGCCGAAACCAGGGAAGAATCTTCCCCAGTACAGATCTGCTGCTGTGACTGTCCAGCAAGATTCTGCGAAGCCCGTCCCGATAAACGATGGGCGAGTCGCTTATGGAATCTGCTCCACCGGCAATGCCCGCTTCGATCTGCCCCAGGGCGATTTTGTTTGCGATCTGTATGCAGGCCTCGATGCTCGTGCCGCAAGCACGCTGCAAATCGAAAGCAGGCGTCTTCAGTGAAAGTCCCGAACCGATGACCGATTCCCTGGCAAAATTCCAGTCCTTTGAATGCTTTATCACCGCACCGAGCGCAACATCGCCGAGCGTCTGATCCCTTAAGTCGAACTTGTCGACCAGGGCACTCAATGTCGCAGTCATCATGTCCTGGTTAGAACAGTCTCTGTATACAGAATGAGCGCGACAGAAGGGAATCCTCAGGCCCCCGACTACCGCCACCCGAATCGATTGTCCATCGTGCAACATAACCGTCTCCGATATTCGAATGAGCGCGCTGCGATCGAGCGGCAACTTTACACTATTGCGCCCATTGAACATAAGCGCTACGTGCTACAGTCGGATTTACCAACAACAAGATACGAATGACAACTTTTACACCGAGCAAAAACTGGCGTCAGGAAGCCGGGGCACTCTTGCGCCTGGCCGGTCCGCTGGTCATCAACAACCTTGCAATCGCAGGCATGCAATTTGCGGATGCGGTGATGGCTGGACGCCTTGGCGCTGAAGCTCTCGCCGCCGTCGCGGTTGGAGGCAGCGTCTGGTTTCTTGGTTTTACGGTGATGCTCGGGCTGACGATGGCCATCTCGCCGATTGCGGCCCGGCATTTTGGTGCGGGCAATCCGTCGCTCATAGGAGCGTACACTCGCCAGGGGCTTTGGTTGAGCGCAGTGCTCGGCGTGTCAATTCTTATACTCGCCCAGTTGTTAGTCGAACCGGCACTTCATTTCGTGGGTATCGCGAGTGAGTTTCGGGACCTGACCGTAGCATACGTTCGCGCGATCATGTTTGGTGCGCCCGCCATCTGCGCGTTCCTGGTGTTCCGGTTTACGACGGAGGGCATTGGCCATACCCGACCGATCATGTACACGTCTCTGCTCGCGCTGGCGTGCAACGTGTTCCTGAACTATGTGTTGATGTTCGGCCACTTTGGCGCGCCTGCGCTGGGCGTCGTCGGCTGCGGTTTGGCAAGCGCGATCACGATGTGGCTGATCATGATTGTGCTCGCAACGTATGTATATCTTCATCCAAAGTATCGACCTCTGCAGATATTCGCTCGTGCAGCCCCCATTCGCATCCCGATTCTCAGGGAAATTTTTTCCCTGGGCACACCGATAGCACTGATGATCACGGCAGAAGCAGGCCTGTTTTCGGCGGTGTCGATTTTGATGGGCACGCGCAGCGCTGAAATCACCGCGGCGCATCAAATTGCGATTAATTTCGCGGGAACGATGTTCATGATTCCATTGGCCCTTAGCTCCGCGGCGACTATCCGCATCGGTCATGCCCTGGGCGCTACCAATCCGGTGGCAGCCCGGTTCAGCGGTATGACCGGTATTTTGATGTGCGCCTTATTCATGACTTGCACTGCGCTATTTCTGCTGGTTTTCAGGAACGCCGTCGTGAGACTTTATACAAACGACCCGGCGGTGCAGGCGATCGCCATCAGCCTCTTGCTGATGGCTGCGGTATTTCAAATAGGAGACGGTGTGCAGATCGGAGCGACAGGCGTGTTGCGCGGTTACAAGGACACACGGGTGCCGATGGCCATCAACATATTTTCGTACTGGTTCCTGGCCTTTCCACTCGCCTATTTGGCTGCCATCACATATCGTCTTCCGCCTCAATATGTCTGGGCAGGCTTCGTTCTTGGCTTGTCGGTCGCCGCAATATTGCTAACGGTCCGCTATCTGCGAGTGTCGCGGCAATATTTGGGATAAAAGGAGACAGATCGCGTTTCCGACGTCTTTGGCTTCATGCCCGCCGTTCGGGACTTAAGCTCGCACGAGGAAGATACTCGCCACCCGCTGCCCGCAACGCCAGCGAAGACCAAAACGCTGCGTGAGCCCAATTAACCCTGGCCGAATCCGGGGCTCTCGTCCGCCAGGTACTCGTCTTCTTCGGGATTGTTTTCGCGGTTCAGTAATTTGTTGCGGTGCGGGAATCGACCGAAGCGGTCGATGATGTCGGCATGGAGATCGGCAAACTGGGCAATGGTCTCGAACGTCTCTTTGTAGGTCGCTGATACCGACCCGGCAAGGCGTTCGTATATTTTGCGGGATTTCGCCTGCACCTTGCGTGATTCGGCATGTTGCAGGGGCATGTAGAAAAATACCCGATGTATGGGCGCCAGGCCCCTGTCCGTTTTCTCCATTGCTCCTTCGACACAGAGCTTCAAGGCAGCTTTATCCTTCTCGAACGCTTTGGCAGTGCCGCGATAGATATTCCGCCGGAACTGGTCGAGCAGCAGGATCAGGGCCAGCCGACCCCCGGGCGCGTGGGCCCAGTGATTGAGCTCACCGGCTGATGCTCTCTCAACGTCCTCTGCAAACTCCTTTTCAATCTCGTGATCGAATACGGGGTCCTCGCCAAACCAGATATCCATGCGCCCATCGATCTGTGGGGCGCTGAGTTCATGCTCCTTGAACCAAAAGGACAGAATTGCATCCATGCGGATCTGGTCCTCGTCGGTAATCGTCGCGTCCATGCTTTCGATCAATAATTTTACTGCCATATCACACCGCCAATAAGGAGAGTCACATCCATGATCGGGAGCTTCGATTCGATCTGCGAACCAAGTCACAGAATTGGGCGAGTCCATCCGCTCATAGTGTGTTTTAGCATTATATTTCGGGAAGCTCTATTTAATTGTTCGATCCCGGCGAGGCAGGCTCTATGCGACTGATTACGACATGCATAATCTGTGCGTTGCTCACCGCCTGCGGGGGCCCGTCTGCCGGGCCCGAAGAGGCCCTCCGTCAGTGGGTCGCCGACGCAGAAAGCGCCGCCGAGGATCTGGACCGTCGAAGCCTGGTTGCAACGATCTCGGAGAATTATGCGGATGCCAGGGGCAATGACCGGGATGCAATCGACAAGCTTCTGCGTTTCTATTTTCTGCGCCAGAAGGCAGTTGTGTTGGTAATGAAAATCGACGAGATGACGATCACCGACGATACAGCTGCCGAAGTCTTGCTTACAGTCGCCGGCGTCGGTACAACCAGCCGTGCGCTCGGCGTCAATGCCGACGCCTACCAGTTTTCTCTGGAGCTGGAGATGGACGATGACGAATGGATGCTCATCGGTGCTCGCTGGGGAGAAGTAGGGCAGAAGCTTCATTGAGCATCGCAAGGCGGGAGTAAATATGAACAGTCGAAGCTTTGGATTAAGAACCGCATCGCTTGTTGTCATTGTTACGATGTCTGGCTGTGCCGGAACGGATGCAGTGATCAGCTCTCCCTCCGTCAGACTCACGAGCGTCGAGGTAACGGACGCCGACTTTCACCGGCAAACTTTCCTGCTTGGCTTCGATGTCAGCAATCCGAATCCGTTTCCGCTACCGATCAAGTCGGTACGATATCGCGTTCGGCTCGGAGAGCAGCAATTCGCCAGCGGGGAGACGCGGGGGAATTTCACCGTACCGTCGGATGGTAACGGCGAATTCATGATCAGTGTGGAATTGGATCTGCTGAGAACGACTTCACAACTCTCGTCACTCATTGGAACCGGCATTCACGGAAACATGGATTACCAGTTGAGCGGAAGCTTTGCGGTCGATATTCCCTTTGCTAAACCACTGGCATTTTCCAGTAGCGGGCGCATTGAATTGTAGGCAGCCGGATTGTAGAAGCGAATTCCGATTCGCACTGAATATTTCTACCTGACGCGCGGGTCGCGACAGACAAGCCGTGTCGGCACGGCCGAGTTGTGCGCGGACCGAATTACTCGTGAGCTATTGGTTTGTCGGTAAAAAGGATGTCCTTTAGCTCGGCATCAAAGGTTGAATCCCTGCGGCGAATCCACTCAAGAACCATTGCCGCATGCTCCTTTTCCTCGTCCCGGTTGTGCGCAAGAATCGCCGCGAGGTCAGTATCTTTGCACGCGTCAACCCGCTGGTTGTACCAATCGATGGCTTCCAGTTCCTCCATAAGGGAAGTAATTGCGCGATGCATATCTCTGGTGTCGTCAGGTAGCTCGTCGATGGGTTCGTGATAACCCTCGTTTGCCATGATGTGTTCTCCCAAATGAGTCTTCCCTTATTCTGTCAGATTTTTGTCGGCGTTACGCAATACCGGTCAATTTTATCTGCCACCGGTTAATCAGGAGAAGACGGTGCAATCGGTAATAAACGGTTTGCGCGGATCATCATCGGCAAGCGAACAGCCGCAATTGGGGGGCTAGGAATCCGCGGAGGGCAGTCTAATTTGAAACATGACGCCACCATCAATGTTATCGGCACTGATCGAGCCACCGTGGCCTTCGGCAATGAGTCGGGCGATGAACAATCCCAGCCCCAGGTGTTTGTCTCTGTCGTTGTCTCTTACGGATACCATTGAATCGAACAACTGAGTCAGCATCTTATCCGGCAGCGGTGGACCCGGGTTCGTTACCGTCACAATCACGTCACTTGCGTCGAATGTCAGCGAAATGTCTATCTGGTCGCCGACGGTGCTGAATTCCACGGCATTTTCCGCCAGCTTGTCGAGCATCTGAATTATCAATTCGGGTGCACCTTCGATAATGGCTTCAGCTGGCTCCGAACTTAGCGAGAAGTGCCTCTCCGGATAGGCGTCGCCGTAAGCGGCGACGGTTGATGTGAGCGCATCGTGCAGATTGAATCGCTCGAGCTCCGGGTCTTCCATGAGTTCTTCTACCTTGCTTGCTTCACTCATCGCGTTCAGGATTTTTTGTAGACGTTTTGCGCCGTCTTTTGCGCGCGCGGTGTAGCTGGCAGCTTCGTCTGTTAGCGGTTCGTGCTCCAGGTTTTCGAGTGATGAAGTAACTATGGTTAAAGGCGTTCGCAGTTCATGCGATAGCCTGGCCGCCAGGGAACGCAAATACTCGTTGTAGTTGCCTAGCTGTTGCAGGACGCTCGCAAAACTGCGTGAGAGATCACCGATTTCATCGTTTGCGTACGCACTCGGGAGGTCTACGTGCACTTCGTCCTCGTCAAGCGCAGTTTCGGCCGCGCTGCTAAGGCGCCGAATCCTCAAAGACAGCCAGTTCGAGTAGCCAAGAAGCGCAGCTGCGACAGCGAGTGTCGCGAGCAGCGTGAAGTTCATCAGTCTCGTTAATGCCTGGTTGGTCAGGCTGAGAATCGCGTCGGTTCCCTGCTGGAGAATAACGACACCTGTTTGTACATTACCGGACCAGACCGGCTGCGCCACGGCGACGACAGCGCGACCATCACTGCGACTCCGGAACCAGCTCGTCGTTTGCGCAGCACTCAATGCCTGCGCGATGTAGTTCTGCTGCTCGCGGCCCGAAGGGTGAGGTTCGGCGAGCAGCGCCTCTTCGCCAGGTTCTAATAGCATGTTGTAAGCCATGCGCATCCAGCGTGAGGAACCTTGTCTTGCCTCCCGGTCCGATCGGAAAAGCGAGATGTCGCCTGCCTGGGCCAGCCGCCATCCGGTCCGGTCAATCACGATGAGTCGCAGGCCAGGCTGGACGTAACCTGTAACCACGCTCTGCAGCAGCGGAGACGTAGTGACAAACCGCCCCGGCAGCCGGCCGCCAAAACTCGAGCTGCGAATACCGGGGTCACGCGCGCTTTTTGTGTTTGTAACAACGATACCAAGGTGTGAATCGAGCAGGCGTCGCGGCAGACGCGCTTCGAAACGGTAACCGGATGCGGTGTCCTGCCAGTAGGCGAGAATTCTCGGTTCAGAGAATCGCCGACCGTCCGTTTGCACGGTGGCTACGAGGGATCCTGGCGCCTCGGCTGCAAATTCAAATAACGATGTGAGATCGGTTCCATTGCTGGCGACCAGCACGATTCGATCGGAGAATACGTCTGCTGCATCGTTGTTGGCGCCTGCATCCGCAGACGCGTAAACGATGTTGTCGTCGCGGACATCAACGAACAGAAAAGCATGCTGTCCGCGAATGCCGAATGCGAAAAAAATCGGCCCATCGACGCCCCGCACCGTTCTCGCCGACTCGGGCGCAATGGTCCAATCGTCGATGTACCCGTCGATCAGGGGAGTTGACGAAAGCGGATGGCCGTATAACTGGTTCTCGCCGAATTGACTGGTGGGCGCGGCAATGGAGAACTCGTCCGGAAACTGCGACAGGGAATCGGCAATCGCCAGTGCCGTGCCGGACAGCATATTTTGCTGGCCCTCTCGAAGCGCGGTCTCGGTTTCGCGAATGAACTGACAGCCAGCCCACGGCAGTACCAGAGTCAGCAGGCTAACCAACAGCAACTGGCGTCGAAGGTTCATTTAACCGCCTGTCAGCCGCTTATCCAGCGATACCCCATGCCATAAACTGTTTCGATGGCCGCAAAATCCGGATCGATTGCGACAAACTTGCGTCTCACTCTTTTTATGTGCGAGGTAATGGTGTTGTCATCGAGTACCGCCTGCGCCGCGTCCATCAATTGCTGCCGGTTTTTGACGTGGCCCGGGTAACGGGCGAGCGCGTGAATCATCCAGAACTCTGTCAGCGTGAGTCCGACCGGCTGGTCTTGCCATCGTACCGTCATACGGTCGACATCCAGTTCGAGATCACCGCGCGTAATGCGATTTTCCGCGCCTTGCGGTTTCTGCATCGCCTCGAGGCGCCGAAACAAGGCGGCGACTCTCGCCATCAGATGGGGCAGGCTGATGTCCTTTGTCAGGTAGTCGTCGGCCCCCAGACGCAGCCCTGAAACAGCATCGAACTCACTGTCCCTTGCCGTGAGAAAAATGATCGGCAAATCGCTGGCGCGGCTGCGGAGGTCACGGCACAGATCGAAGCCGCCCTCGATATCGTCCTTGAGGTTTATGTCGATGACGACGAGGTCCGGCAGACGGGCTTCGAACGCATCCATTGCGGGTCCGCGGGCGCCGTAGAGATCAACCGAGTAGCCCTCGCGTCGAAAAGCCGCCGCGTAGTTCTCGCGAATAGCGGCTTCGTCTTCAACAATCGCAATTCGTTTCGACACGGTTTGCTCCAATGATGTCGGGCAGCCCTGGAGCCAAAAATACGCGCGCTTTATGTTTGGCTGCTCCGGGTGCCCTGAAGCCATAATTTGCCACATTATGCCGGTGCATTGCCATGCCAATGCCCGGGCCACGCCTGATCGCGTTGCTGAACTGTGACCCATGGCAGATAAGGAGTGGGGATATGGAACATCGGGAAGGCGGCGCAACGGAACGCAAGGCTATCAGGAAAAAAGGGCGGTCATCGATCGTGAAAAATGGCTGGCACCCTGCGCTGCCCGCCGGGACTTGCGCAAATCGCATGAGTGAACTCATGAAACGGCATGCGTCATGGTGCTGGATGACGCTCGGCGTGCTGCTTTGCCTGTTGCGACCCGGCCTGGCCAATGCAGTGCCGGAAATCTTGTTCGACGACCTGAGGCCCAGTCAGATGCAAAGTGGCAGTCTCCTCTTGCGGATGCAATCCGGCTATCGGGTAGCCACGCGAATGAACACGGATATCGATCTGCAAGTCAGCGGGCTAGTCGCGCACGTATCCGTGCAACAGAGATTTCTGAACGATGGCGCGGAATGGGTGGAAGGCATCTATGTATTTCCGTTGCCCGATGATGCGGCTGTCAACCGGCTGCGCATGCACATCGGCGAGCGAATTATCGAAGGGGAGATTCGAGAAAGGGAGAAAGCGAGAAAAGAGTATCAACAGGCAAAAATTCAGGGCAGGAAAGCGAGTCTTGTCGAACAGCAGCGAGCGAATCTGTTTACAACTGCAGTCGCCAATATCGGTCCCGGCGAAGAAGTAACGGTTGAGATCGAGTATCTGCAGAACCTGAAATACGACGAGGGCACATTCAGCCTTCGGTTTCCGCTGACACTGACACCGCGCTTCATACCGGGCGCTCCGTTGCCGGGCCGTAAAGGTTCGGGCTGGTCGCGGGATACGGCGCGTGTGCCGGACGCTTCGCTGATCACGCCGCCTGTCGTCACCAATTCGAAGGACCATGAAGTCACGCTGGATGCGAGAATCAATGCAGGCGTGCCTCTGGAAATTGTCGCCAGCCGATATCACCCGATCGACGTGCAACAAGTCGGTGACAGCTTCCAGGTGACGCTGATGAATGGTACGGCGCCACTCGATCACGATCTCGAGCTTCTCTGGCGGCCCGTTCCGGATAAGGCGCCGCGAGCCATGGTCTTCTCTGAAATGCGGAAGGGTGACCCGTACATCCTGATGATGTTGCTACCACCGAACGAGACGATCGCTGACTCTGTCGTCATGCCTCGTGAGCTGATCTTCGTCATCGACACGTCGGGTTCCATGCACGGGACTTCAATTGAGCAGGCGAAAAGGGCGTTGCTCCTCGCGCTTGATGGCTTGAAGCCGGCTGATCGGTTCAATGTCATTCAGTTCAATTCTGTTACGCGGTCGATTTTTCCGCGCAGCGTCATGGCAGATACCGGAACCATACGAACGGCCAAAGCTTATGTGCGCGGTCTCAAGGCCGATGGTGGCACCAACATGCGCCCGGCACTCGAGGAAGCACTACGGAGCGCCGCCAGCGAGACTCACTTGCGACAGATCATTTTCATGACGGACGGCAGCGTCGGCAATGAGCAGGAGCTTTACACGCTTATCGAGCGGGATCTCGGTCAAGCGCGTTTGTTTACCGTGGGCATCGGATCGGCCCCCAACGGCTGGTTTATGCGCAAAGCGGCCGAGGCCGGGCGGGGAACATACAGCTATATCAGTGCGCTGCACGAGATAGACGAAAAAATGGAACGGCTGATCCGCAAACTGGAAAAGCCGCAGGTCACGGATATACGGATCCAGTGGCCGGACGGACTCAGCCCAATCAGTTATCCGGAAGCCGTTCCCGACCTGTACTCCGGCGAACCGATCGTTGTCAAAGCGCGGCTCGAAAACCAGCCGCGGCCGGGGGATCTCATAAGAATCAGCGGCGATTCCGCGGGCGGAACCTGGGGCAGTGAATTGTCGCTTGCCGGGGCAAGCGACAGCCCGGGTGTTGCGGCGCTCTGGGCGCGGGCTCGAATCGAAACACTCCTGGACGAAGAGCGGCGTGGCAGGGATCCGGCCGAAACCAGGACAGCCGTTGTGAAAACGGCACTCGATCATCGCCTTGTCAGCAAGTTCACGAGTCTGGTGGCAGTGGACAAAACGCCACAGCGGCCACTCTCGGCGGGCCTCAACAAAGAGCAGGTTCCCAACCTTCTGCCTTACGGGCAAAGTCAGCAAGCGATATTTGGCTTCCCGGCAACCGCGACCAGTGCCCCGATGCATCGCCTGATCGGTGTTGTCAGTTTGCTTGCCGCCCTGCTTCTATTTGCGTTTGCCCGTATTCAGGGATCAATTCGTGAACTGCCAGCCGCCAGTTAGGTTTCGAGCGAGTCATATTATCGTGGCCTGTCTGTTTTGCTTTGGATTCTGGCAGTTCGGGCAGGGGGCCTATATTCCCGCCAAGGCTTGGGTCGCGCAGGAACTCATGCAACGCGCGTGGCGGCGCGCCGGATCCGGCGAGGAACATGCGGCGCCGTGGCCCTGGGCCGATACCTGGCCCGTCGCGCGGCTGTCTGCGAAGGGCGGCGATATTAACCTGATCATACTGGAAGGCGGTTCCGGCAGAACATTGGCGTTCGCCCCCGGCCACCTGAGTGCAAGCGTCCTGCCTGGTGAGACTGGCAACAGCATTATCGCCGGACATCGCGACACCCACTTTCAGTTCCTGCAATACGTGAAGAAAGGCGAATCGATAATTCTCGAAACGACAGAAGGCCGCAAGCACCTTTATCAGGTTACTGGCATCGACGTTGTCGATGCCCGTCGCGGTAGCCTGGTCCTGGATACAGAGTCTCCGATGTTGAGTCTCGTCACTTGTTATCCGTTCGCTGCGCCCACAGTGGGCGGGCCAATGCGCTACGTCGTCACCGCCAAGATGCTTTTCTAAAAACAGGGGTCGAACCGCTAAAAGCTCTTAGCGGTTCGACCCCTATCCTCTCTTAGCGGTTCGACCCCCGTTTTCCGGCGATTTTCAGGATCGCGGCAACGCTGATTGCATCGGTAATCTGACCGCTGCTTACCATTTCCAGGGCATGGTCGAGCGACAGCTTTCGAATTTCCAGTTTCTCGGTTTCCCCGAACTCGGGCTCACCTTCGCTCAGGTTTTCGGCCAGGAAAACGAAACCCTCTTCATCCGTTATCGAGTTACTCGTATGAAGATGCATGATATTGGTCCACTTCGCTGCGCTGAGCCCGGTCTCCTCTTTCAGCTCACGCTTCGCGGCGTCAAGCGGTTCTTCGTCGCTTGCAGCGCCCCCCATCGGGACCTCCCAGGAGTATGCGCCGAGCGTGTAACGGTCTTGTCCGACAAGCCAGGTATTACCTCCGTCATCCAACGGAACGATGGCGACGGCTTTATTTTTGAAATGAATATGGCCGTACTGATTTTCGCCACCGCCTGGATTCACGACGTGGTCTTCATACACTGTAATCCACGGGTTGTCGTACACGACTCTTGAACCGAGTTTCTTCCAGGTCATGATGGAGAACCGGCCGCTTCTGTCTCTACCAGAAGCTCAAAACAACTGAGGCCTGCTTCGCTACGCTGACGAATCGATTTGGCGAAAAATAGCGACATGAATTTCATGATGCCCTTAAAGCTCACGCTTGAACAGGAAATGAATCGAGTCGTATTGTCATGGACCGCCTCCAGGTGACTGGCAATTCGCGTTTTGCGCCACTGGTTCTAATGGGTACGTGTTGGGTTGTCCGGGCTTCCATGGCGTATCACCATTTGTGATTGCGCGTTGTTGCCTGCTGGGTCATAGTCAATAGTTCTGATGGGGCGTGTCCCTGCGATGCCCTTGCCGGTATCGCCAGTCCAGATATCTTATGGAATCAACACCAGCCAGACTAGTTAAAGGGCCGGTAGGCAGACATTTGGTCCACATGACCGTGCCTACGCTCTTTGGCATCTTCACGATGATGATGCAGGCGTTCGTCGACACTTACTTCATCGGGCGTGTCGGCGACCGGGAACTCGCCGCATTGAGTTTCGCGTTTCCTATTTTGATGATAGTAACCAGCGTCGCGATCGGGCTCGGTGCCGGAACGTCCTCAGTCGTAGCCAGGGCCGTTGGCGCTCATGATCATCGTCGTGCCCGGCGTCTCGCCACCGACAGCCTGATACTGTCCTTTGCCATCACCGCGGTCATATGTGCTGTTGGCCTGGCCACGATAGGCCCGCTGTTCAGATTGATGGGGGCACCGGAAGACATGATCCCGTTGATCGCGGGCTACATGATGATTCTTTACTCGGGCGTTCCGTTCGTGGTCGTCGGCATGGTTGGCATGAGCAGCATGCGCGCGACAGGCGATACACGACTGCCCGGGATGCTAATGGTCATCGCGGCGATAGCGAACGTTATTCTCGATCCGATTTTGATCTTCGGGATTGGTCCCATTCCGGCGATGGGGCTTAATGGCGCGGCAGCGGCCGCGCTCACGGCTCGCGGCGCGATGTTCATTGGAGCGGTGTTGCTCATGTACTACCGCCTGGATTTGTTGAGTTTCAATCGACCGCATCCAACCGAACTCAGGAAATCCTGGGCGGATATTCTTCACGTCGGCCTGCCGGCTGCGGGAACCAATGTGATTATTCCGATCGCGACAGGCGTGGTCACTGCAATGATTGCCAGGTACGGGCCGGATGCTGTAGCAGGATTCGGCGTTGCCAGCCGCATAGAGTCGCTAATGCTCGTCGTGTTTTATGCGCTGTCAGCAATCATCGGACCGTTTGTCGGGCAGAACATGTCGGGCGGAAAAGCGGATAGAATCTATCTTGCGCTAAGACTCTGCACAGTATTCTGTCTTGGTTTCGGACTACTTATTGCTGTGCTGCTTGCGTTGGGTGGAAACTGGCTACCCTCTATTTTTAGCGATAGCCCGGAAGTGACCAGGGTTGCGGGGCTATATCTCTGGATCGTGCCAATCAGTTACGGCACCTATGGCATGGTAATGATAATGAATGCCTCATTTAACGGCATGGGCAAACCCATGCCCGCTGTCATGGTCAGCATTGCTCGAATGACCGTTCTTTATCTTCCCCTCGCATTCGCGGGCGACTATTTGTTCGGGGTTGCGGGAATCTTTGGTGCCTATGCGACAGCCAATATCGTTAGTGGGTTCTTTGCTTATGCCTGGGCAAGAAGTTCCGTAAGAGGGCAATGCGATAAACATGCGACTCCGGTAATCATTACAGAATCTGTATAGAACACCAGTAACTTCATGCAAGAAGCCGCTGCCGATAAAAGTAGTGCATGCCGATACCGCGGCTGGCCATAAAAAGCATAAACGCCAGCCACAGTCCATGGTTACCCAGGTACTGCAGTGCATACCAGGCGGGCACGAATACGACGAATGTCGAAATCAGCATGATGTTCCGCATTTCCTTCGCGAGCGTGGCCCCTACGAAAACACCATCGTAGAGATAAGACCAAACGGCCACGAGCGGAGACAGGATGAGCCACGGCAGATAACGCGTGGTTGTCTCGCGTATAGCAGAGAGGTCGGTCAGTATCGCGATTATCGATGCGCCGGCGAGCGCAAAGAAAATACTGAAGCCGACGGCGACAATCAGCGACCACCGCAATGCCAGCGCCACGGAGCGTTTCAAGGCCTCCCTGTTCCCTTCGCCAACGGCCTTTCCAACGAGGGCTTCTGCGGCGTGCGCAAATCCATCGAGCGCAAATGCAAGCAGGTGCTGCAGGTTCATGAGAATGGCATTCGCAGCCAGGATCAGCCCGCCCAGACGAGCGCCCTGCGCGGTGATGAAAGCGAAGGTAAACATCAGTGCCATCGTGCGCACGAACAAATTCCCATTCACGGCAAAGAAGGCCGCATATTCTCGAAGCGTAGTCAGCTTCGAAATGATCCAGTGCCCTTCATGCGCCCTCAGTTCCCTGACGACAAATCCAAGCCCGACTGCGAGGCCCGTAAATTCTGCGACAACTGAGGCGAGAGCTACGCCGTCGACTTTCATTCCGACAAGATTTACGAGGACCAGGTCGAGAACGATGTTTGTAGTATTGATTGCGAGAACAATGACCAGTGGGACGCGCGCGTTCTGCAGCCCGATAAACCAACCGATCAACGCGAAATTCGCGAGTGTTGCCGGCGCGCTCCAGATGCGTATGGAGAAATACTGATCGACGAAACCCGCAACTCTGACATCGGCCCCGATAAGGCTCAGGGCAATCCTGGCGATGGGCGCCTGGAGCAGAAGCAAGACGGCGGCGATTGCCAGGGCGACGATTAACGCCTGTCCCAGTGCGACCCGGAGCCCGTCAAAGTCGTCGGCGCCAAATCGCTGTGCGGCGATGCCAGTCGTTCCCATTCTCAGGAAATTGACGCCCATGTACAGGAAACCGAATATGGTCGCGCCAACCGCGACCGCACCCAGGTAAGAGGCATCCTCGAGGTGCCCGGTCACGCCGGTATCGACCATGCCGACTAATGGCACAGAGACATTCGACAGGATCATCGGCGCAGCGATACGCCAGACGCTTCGATTATCTGGCAGGGTGCTGCGTGAATTGAGGTCGGCCAATGTTTCCGGTAATCGCGGCAAGTGTTGCGGGCGTTAGTAAGGAATGCCCATGCGGCGATACACGCGCGCAAGGAGCCAGATCGGAGCGATCATTATCAGCTGCATATCCCGGGCCAGGCCATGAATATCACGACGCGACCCCTTGGCGAGATACAGCCCTGTCATGCCGAGTATGAGCATTGCGATGGAAAACCAGAGAAGGGAGGTGACAGCAGTGCTCAGCAATGCGATCAGTGTGGCGATCGCGACGACGAAGGGCAGCATGCCGAGCGCCAGCGAAATCGAGATAATGAAGTAATAGACTTCCGCAGCCATCAGAAAAGTAATGCTCCAGTTGAGCAGCGGAGAAATTTTCAGGAACGCGTCGGGTATTGGCAATGCCCATAACATTCCGACCGTACCAAATATGAACAGTGGCACGGCGATCCAGTGCAGAACACGGTTTCCCGTCTGGCTATGGTTGTCGCCGTATTCCGCAAGCCAGCGTTCAGTATCCGTCATTTATGCTCCAGTCGATGGCGGGCCGCTATTCTACCCTCTTTGAATTGTCGACTGCCGGTGTGCGAAGAGGCCTCGTTACCCGATTATGATCAATTGGTCACTACATGGCAGCTGCCTTGGACGGCGATTAAGTCCTGGTTCAGGTTTCGCGCGTTTACATAGCGACCACGCAAGTCGGACTTTGCTTTTTGTGGCAGAAACTGTGACCTGCATGCAGGGTCCTGCACTCGCTACCGGGTACAGTTGTCGCGTTCCACTACTTTGAACAGCAGGACCGAGGTACTCACATGGACAGCAAATCGCTAAGACTCATCTGTGCAATAGCAGGCCTCACGGCAATGCTGGCGGGTTGTACCACGCTTGACGCCTATACGCAGGAATCCAAGACGAGCAACGCCACCAAAGGAGCAATTATTGGCGCCGTATCGGGTGCGGTCGTTGGTCTGATCTCGGGAGACGACTCAGTCGAGCGACGCAAGCGCGCGTTGATAGGTGCCGGCGTCGGCGCCCTGGCCGGTGGCGCCATTGGCTACTACATGGATCAGCAGGAGGCCAAGCTCCGCGCACAGCTCGAGGGCACAGGCGTGAGTGTCACGAGAATTGGCGACAACATAACGCTGACGATGCCCGGGCATGTGACGTTTGCGACGAACAGTTCAAACCTTAGCCCGGCGTTCTTTGATGTCTTGAATTCGGTATCAATAGTCTTGACTGAATTCGATCAGACCATCGTGGAAGTGGCAGGTCATACCGACAGCGACGGTAGTGTCCAATACAACCAGGGATTATCGGAGCGCCGTGCGCAGTCGGTGGCACAGTACTTCCGCACTCAAGAAGTAATGGAACAGCGCCTGATCACGGTAGGCATGGGCGAAGCGAGACCGATATCGGATAACTCCACGGTCTCAGGCAAACAGACCAACCGCCGCGTCGAGATCACCATGGTGCCCGTCACGGCGTAAGCCAGGAGTCTGCGCGGTAGAAATATCTGTAGCGTGCTGCCGCGACAGGCGCAAACCGGACAAAAACGGACATTCAAGCCCCGCAAAATCCGCTCACTGCAGCGGGCTACAAATAGTATTGCACAGTTATGGTTGCTCGATTGCACACGTCAATATAGCTCCGACAGGCCTTTGCGCAATCTACGCACATTTGGCTGTCCTTGCGTGCGTTGCATTCCTTCTCGCAAGCTCTGCAAATTTCCATTGCTGTCACAGCAATACCGGCCAAATACGAGGATGCAACTGAGGCAAGCGAGGCAACTGCCCCGCAAACAGCGATCACTGCTTCATCGAGCTCCACACATCGTTCCAGATCCTGGGCAACCAAACCAAGGTCATTGGTGAAATAATCGACGCAGGCCTCGGCCGTTATCACACACTGCCGAGCGGCCACAGCAAGGTCAGTAACAGACCCATCATTAGCAATTTCGTAAAACTCGGCGGTCGCACTACCTATATGAAGCGCTTTGCCATGAGCGCTTGTGTTACCGAACGTTCCAGCCAATGCCAAGGTCCCGGACGCGAGCAAGAACTCCCGGCGCCCGAATACGGTATCTCGTCTTTTCACGGCCATGCCCTCCATAGCCAGTCAAAGAAAACCGCTTGAATTATTATGTGAAGAAGCGAGCAAATGATGCGAACTATGTCACATATAGAGATATCGGCCCATAGAGATCTTTGAGCTCATAGATGAGCCTTTATTGTGAAAACCAGAACGGATTCACTCGTTTCGAAACCGAATCTCGCGGATGATCAATTTATATCCGCTTTCGGTGGCGATCTCTGCCGGTCGAGAGTCTATCTCCTGACTGAGACAGCTGCTGGGCTGTCAGGCGACAGTCAGTTCCTCTGAAATCTGACACTGCCTGTGCGGTCGAGCCTGAATGATCACACCCAGGAGTCTGCGCGGTAGAAAGTATGCCTACTGCGAAAGCACCACAGCGGTCCATTTTTCCGATCTTTTTCGTTACGTAATCCTACTATGCGCCTCAAAAGATCGAAAAACTGTTCTCGCTTTGGCACTTTCTCGCTACGGATATTTCTACCGCGCAGACTCCTAGCCCTTGATGATACGCGGCAGAATCAGCTGGTGGCGCGGGCAAACGGACTTGGGATTTTGATAGACAGCACCCGCAAACGCCTGCAGATAGGATCGCAAATCACTCAGGTTGACAATTTCGTCAACAAATCCGTGTTGTGCACAATACAGCGGGTCTGACGTGTCGCGATAGCGCTGTGCCAGCTCATTCATCTTTTCGATGATGGGTTCCAGCGGCCGTCCGGCGTCTTTCTCCTTGACCGCGCGTCGTGCATAAGTTGCAACAGCGGCAGTTTCACCGTGCATCACGGCGATTTCGGTTGCCGCCGTACCGACCGTAAACGCGTTATGGCGATTGGCGGTCGGACCACCGAGAACATAGTGGGCGGCGGCACTGCCTTTCCTCAATACGACAAGCATCAGCGCCACTTCTGTCTGCTGGATAGAATAAATCAAAGACTGCCCGAGTCCGAGCAGCTCGGCCCGCTCCGCTGTGTCGCCGACGTCGATTCCCGTCGTGTCCTGAAACCAGATCATCGGCACCCGGTCGCGGTCGCAGAGAGTCACGAACTCGTTCATCTTGATGAGTCCCTGACGATATAGCTTGCCGCCTATACCGGGATAGTCACCGTACTCGGGGTAGCCTTTCCCGAGAAAACCCTGCCGGTTGCCAATACAGCCGATAAGCATGCCGTCAATTTTACAGAGACCGGTGTACATCTCCGGTCCGTAGTCCGGACGAAACTCCATATGTTCGCCGCCGTCGACGAGCCGGGCAAGGATCTGATCAAAGTCGTACACCTCCTTCTGGTTGAAGGGCAACAGACTGTAGACATCTTCTGCCGGAAACTTCGGTGCAGCCGGTTCTGCGACGCGGAAGAATTCCGGCGCGTAGGCAGGTATACCCTTCATGTATTCCTTGATGCCGTCCAAAACCCCGGTCTCTTCTTCATAGACGTGCGAGAAGAAACCGGTATGGTCGTAATGCGTCTCTATATTGCCGGGTGGGCGGCCGGTAAATTCCCTGGTCTTGGCAATAATCTCTTCCAGCATTTCTGCATCGAAACCACCGCGCGGCGCCATACCGGAGACAATACCGACGCCGCCGACCGCCATGTTGGCATCCTTATGCGCCAACAAAATCGTGGGGCTGATGCTTTGATATCCGCCGCCTGCCGGATTAGTGCCGTAAATCCCCGCCAGCACCGGGATGCCGGCCTGCTCGAGTTCGGCATGTCGAAAAAATGGTGTGCCACCGCCACGCCGATTGGCGTAGAACTTCTCCTGTTCGGGAAGTTTTGCGCCGCTGCAATTGACCAGCCAGACCAGCGGAATATTCAGCCGCATTGCCAGATTTGTCACGCGCAGGATGTTTTCAGACTGCCCGGGCAACCATGCGCCGGCCATGAGCTTATTGTCGAAACCGATAACGACGGCCCAGCGTCCCTCAATCTTTGCGAGACCATCGACAACGTTGGTCGTGCCCTCAGCGTTATCGAGCGGGTTGTACAGGGTGTGCAACGGTCTCCAGCTGCCCTCATCGACGAGATACTCGAGTCGCTGCCAGACCGTCATCCATCCACGTGCATTGATCTTGTCGGTCGGAAAACCAACTTCCTCGACCTTTTTCTTTTCACTATCGATTGCGGCCTCGGCCTCCCGCAACTTTGCCAGGCTTTCGGCGGCGCGCTTGATGCGCCCGGCCTTCAGCTCTTTGCCGAATTCATCCATGTTCTCGAAATACGGTATCATTCGTCTGTACTCTGGTTAGCGATTGGCGGCGAAACCGCAGGCCACACTGGAGATGATCATTTTCTGCACGTTGGACGTTCCTTCTACAACCTGAAGTGATTTTGCGTCACGATAGAAGCGCTCCGCAGGGTATTCGGTCGAATAGCCGTAAGAACCGAAAATCTTCATGCACTCGTTGGCGGCGTGGACGGCGGCCTCGGAGGCCGCAAGCTTCGCGACGGACGTTTCATACTGATTCGGTCGGTTCTGATCTTTGAGCCACGCAGCCCGATAGACCAGTAGCTTCGCTGCCTCGTGTTCGACGACCATGTCGGCAATCTGGGCCTGGATCATCTGATGCCTGGAAATGGGCTTGCCGAACTGAGTCCGCTCATTCGCATAATTGATAGACAGTTCAAGAGCGCCTCCGGCCACGCCCAATGCGCCCGCGGCGCAGTTGATGCGCGTATTGTTGAGCTGCCACATGCAGATCTTGAAGCCATCACCTGCCTCGCCGAGCAGGGCATCCTTTGGAATCTTCGCGCCATCAAAGACAAATTCGCCGGTCGGCGAACAGTGCAGGCCGAGCTTGGTGTCGATTGCCGTTGCCGTGCAGCCCTCGAGGTTCTTGGGCTCGATGATGAATGCCGAGATTCCCTTGTGTTTCTTTTCCTTATCGGTGTAGGCATAAAGCAAGCCGGCGTCGCCGACATGCGCATTCGAAATCCATGTCTTGCTGCCATGCAATTCCCAATGATCGCCTCCGTCAGTGGCATAAGTCCTCATGCTCGATACGTCTGAACCGGCATTGGGCTCGGTCATGGCGAAGAAGCCCAGCTTTTTACCTGAGATCCATCCGGGAATGTATTTATCTTTCTGCGCATCGCTGCCGTACCTGGCGACGGCGAGCGCGGGCCCGAGGTTCTGCATATTGAACTGTACCCGCCAGGAAGCAGATACCCGGGCAATCTGTTCGGCCATCAGGACGGATTCGAGGAAGCCCATACCATTGCCGCCCAACTCCTCCGGCAGCACACAGGAAAAGAAGCCCAATTCCCCCATGCGCGCAACACGATCGGCGCGAAACTCATGTTTGCTTTCTTCTTCTCGAAGCGTGGGTGCTATATCTTCTTCAGCAAAACGCTGGGCAGTTTCTTGCACCAGTCGCTGCTCTTCAGTTAATTCAAACATCTATCCAGCCTCGATGTATTCAATTGACGCACTCAGTCGATTACGGCGAGCACATCATCCTCTTCGACTGCATCGCCTTTCTTGACTTTGATTTCAGAAATTGTGCCGTCGCAGGGCGCGTAGACGGGAATCTCCATTTTCAAGGCCTCGACGACGAAAACCTCATCATCCTCCTCAACGCTATCACCGACTTCCACGGACACCTTCCAGATGTTGCCAGACAGCGCGGCCAGAACTTCTTGTGCCATTTCTATTCCTTTGTTGTATCGATTACTTGAGTAACGTCAGAAAAATTCCCGCGGCGATAACCGTGCCGATAACACCGGCGATATTCGGGCCCATTGCGAACATCAGAAGATTATTCTTCCTGTCGGCCTCTACACCCATTTTTTGTACGACGCGTGCTGCCATTGGCACGGCCGAAACACCGGCGCCACCGATCAGCGGATTTATCTTGTTGGACGTAAACAGATTCATGATCTTTGCGAGTATTACGCCGGTCGCCGTTCCTATTATGAACGCGACCAACCCGAGGAAGAATATGAAAAGCACATCCTTGCGGAGAAAATTCTCGGCGTTCATAGTTGCGCCGACACTGATGCCCAGGAAAATCGTGACAATATTCATCAATGAATTTTGCGCGGCATCCGTCAGGCGATCGACAACCTTCGACTCCCGAAACAGATTACCGAGCATAAACATCGCAATCAACGGTGCGGATGCAGGTACGAGCAAAATGATAACTATGGTTGCTGCAATCGGGAAAAACAGTTTCTCGCGGGCCCCGATCTTGCGCCCTTTCTTCATTCGGATCCTGCGTTCGTTTCCTGTTGTCAGCAAACGCATGATCGGTGGCTGAATGATCGGCACCAGCGCCATATACGAATAGGCTGCAACGGCACAGGCGCCCAACAGTTGTGGTGCGAGTTTCGCTGCGAGAAAAATTGTTGTCGGGCCATCCGCGCCGCCGATAATGCCGATGGTCGCCGCTTCCTCGAGCGTAAAACCAAAGGACGTCGCAGCGAAAAACGTGACGTAGACGCCGGCCTGCGCGGCTGCTCCGAGAAATATCAGGCGGGGCTGCGAGAGCAATGGGCCGAAATCCGTCAGCGCACCCAGGCCAAGGAAAATCAGCGGCGGGATCACTTCCCACTCTATGCCATAGTGATAGAAACGCCAGATGAGGCCCTCGCCGGGTACCATGAGTTGGGTCAGCGGCAAATTGGCAATCAATATGCCGAAGCCGATGGGCAGCAGCAGCAAAGGCTCAAACTTCTTGCTGATGGCCAGATAAATAAGAATCAGACTGATCAGCCACATCACCGCTGTGCCCGGGGTGACGGCGAAAACACCCATATGCTCAAAAATGGCCATGCTAGCCCTTGTCTTCAGGTTCGGATCGCTTGACGGCAACGAGCGCAATAATCTTCATGGTCAGGTACAGCACCGCCATACCGAGGAACACGCCACTAATCCCGTTCACGAATATGTTTATCGCTGCGTCCAACAGATCTTGCTCCGGATATCGTTCTTGTTGGCCGGCGCCCGGCATGGGAGCGTATCATCGCGTAATGGGTTGACCTATTCAATCAGTACCGGGAATTACGCCCACCTCTGTCGGGTCTCGACCCGGCACCGAGCTTAGCGTCCAGCTACAGTACTCAGGAGGAGGCATCGTTCGCATACGTGTATGCACTTGGCACGAACTCGTTGGGAACGCTGTACAAAGCCGATAGAATAATGTTGTGGCTCCCAGGGGCCGCAAGCCAAAAATAACAATAGCGGCAGAGTGAAACAGACTTTCGGAAAGGATGAGTCAGGCAGCTGGATCGAGGCAACGGGCCTCGTGCAACGCTTGTTGTCGGATGACAAGGATGGCTCGCGGCACCAACGCTTTATTCTCGATGTCGGCAATCGGCAAACGCTCCTCATTACTCACAACATAGACATTGCACAGCGGGTGCCGGTAGGGCTCAGAGACCGTGTCAAGTTCAGGGGTATGTACGAGTGGAATGACCTTGGCGGGCTGGTTCACTGGACACATCATGATCCTCATGGTGTCGAGGATGGCGGATTCGTCAAGTATCGCGCCAGGATTTATCAATGACATTGCGGGCAGGCAAAAAAAACCCGATCATATCTGACCGGGTTTTTCCAGATTTCTTCGTAGCTGTCAGACTTCCATCACTTTCTGAAGCTTTTTGATTGCATTGCCTTCGATCTGCCGAATTCGTTCGGCCGAAACGCTGTAGTGGTCGGCGAGTTGGTGCAGCGTTTGCTTTTCCTCTGCGAGCCAGCGGGTCTCAAGAATATGTCGGCTGCGTTCGTCAAGCGTCGTCAGCGCCTCCTTCATCCGAGTGGTTGCGTCATCGTGCCAGTCGGCTTTCTCGCACAGCACGGCGGGGTCGGCGTTTGGACTCCGGAGATAGGCTGCCGGCGTAAAGAAACGGTCATCATCGCTGGCATCGGGGCCGGGATCGAACACCGCATCCCGGGCCGTAAGTCTGCGTTCCATTTCGGTGACTTCGTCCGGGCAGACACCAAGGTCATTGGCCACGGCGTGCGTCTCGTCATGAGATAACCAGGCAAGGCTTTTCTTGGCTTTGCGTAAGTTGAAAAACAGTTTTCGCTGCGCCTTGGTGGTGGCTACTTTGACAATGCGCCAGTTGCGCAGCACATATTCATGAATTTCCGCTCTAATCCAGTGAACGGCGAATGAGACAAGCCGCACCCCAAAATCGGGATCAAATCGTTTGACGGCCTTCATGAGCCCGACATTACCTTCCTGAATCAGGTCATTTAGCGGCAAGCCATAGCCCGTGTATCCTTTCGCGATATAGACGACAAAACGAAGATGTGCCATGACGAGTTCGCGCGCAGCTTCCAGGTCTTCCTCGTCACGGAACCTGCGGGACAGTGCTTGTTCGTCTTCCCTGGACAGCACCGCTATCGAGCCGACCGCGTGGATGTAAGCGTCTAGACTGCCGACCGGGCCGGCGAGGGCAAGGTCATATTTGGTAGTTGCAAGGGCCGTTGTCATCAGATTTATGATCCTCCTGGTGGATAGAAATTTTAGCACTCTAGTGCTTAGAGTGCTAACAGTGCTGCAGAGTTCCCTGACAAATGCATGTCGAAACCGTTTGTTTTCAATAGGATAAGAAAAAAATGACGTGCAGGATTATGTCAAATTTCAGGGACGTGGCAGCGGATTCACTACCTCGGCTCTATTCTGCGCATATGACGGGCAGCGGCGAGCCATGAACCCGCAAGGCCTAGGAGGACACCAGTACCCATGATGAACAGGCTTTCGGACAGATCGAGTTCCAGGACGCTGAATGCACTGTTGTAAAGACCGGCCAGCCGCCTCACCGGTTGCTCCAGCGCATAGAGCCCGTACCTGACAAGCGCTAATGCAAGCAATCCGCCACCGAGGCCATACCACAGGCCGGAATACAGGAATGGCCGCCTGACAAACGCATTGCTGGCCCCGATGAGTTTTGTTACTTCGATTTCGTCGCGGCGGTTTTGAATGTCCAGGCGAATCGTGTTGCCGATGATGACAACAATTGCAACGCCCAGGAGCACGGCACCGATGGCGATAGCGCGACGCAGGATGTCGAGTATTGCGTGGAAGCGCTGCACCCACTCCGTGTCTACCTGGACCAGATCAGCCTCCGGGAGATTTCCGATTTCTTCGTGGAGCAGGATCATCGACTGTTCAGTATTTGCGCCACTCGGCCTGACGACCAGCGTGTGCGGCAATGGATTCGTCTTCAAGTGGTCGAGTGCAGCGCCAAAGCCCGAGGCTGATTTGAATTCGTCGAGAGCATCTTGCGCCGAAATGACCGTCACCTGTGCTACGTCGGCGCGCTGTCTGATCAGGCCAGCCAGCCGGGTCGCATCCTCCAAAGTCACATCACTTTTCAGATAGATAGAGAAGTCGAGCGCATTTTCCCAATTGCTGCCAATAGACTGGGCGTTCTTGATAACAAGATACATAGCGGCGGGAAGCGCAAGCGTCACTGCAATGACGAGCACGATCATCAGGCTTGCGAAAGGCTGACGGGCCAGGCGACCGAGGGCGTCACCAGATGTGTTTACATGACACAGAAACCAGGCAGATACAGGACCAGCGGATCTTCCTGCTGGAATCGGCTTGCTTGTTTTGCTTACCGTCATCGATCTTCCGGTGAAGGCGCCTCGGCGCCCTCAAAGTAATCCGAAACCTCGTCGCGGTCCTTTTCGACCTGCAAAGCGCCGTTTTCCAGCGGGATTCGGCGACAACCGAGCTGGTCAATAAGCGCAAGGTCGTGGCTTGCAATCAACAAGGTAACACCGACCTCATTGAAGCGGCGAAAGATGCGCATGACTTCGAGAGACAGGTCCGGGTCGAGGTTTCCCGTCGGCTCGTCCGCAATCAGGAGTTTTGGCCGGCTGACAATGGCGCGCGCAATTCCTACACGCTGTTGCTCACCCGCTGAAAGGGTTGCGGGACGCTGCTTCTCCTTGTTCAGCAGGCCGACCTGATCGAGAGCGGCACGGACACGCCTTCCTGCATCACGGTATCCGATGCCGGAAATGATAAGCGGCAAAGCGACGTTATCGAATACAGGCCGGTCATGCAGCAACCTGTGATCCTGAAAGACCATGCCAAGTTGTCGCCTGTAGGCAGGAATTTTTCGTTTTGATACACGACCTGTATTTTGGCCGTCGACGATGACCTGCCCGCTCGTCGGTCTTTCGATCAGGGCAATCAAACGAAGAAGTGTGCTTTTGCCGGCGCCGGAATGACCGGTTATGAAAACCATCTCTCCCCTGTCCACTGACAGGGTCAGACCCCGCAAGGCTTCCTGGCCGCCGGGGAATCTTTTTGTTACGTCTTCGACTCGAATCACGACAATGCGGACCTATGCAGTAGCGTCAGTTCGTAACAAGGCATTAACGTACTCGCCGGCCCGAAAGGGTTGCATGTCTTCGGCTGCTTCGCCGATGCCGATAAAACGAACGGCCACGCCGAGCTTGCCGGCAATCGACAGCAGAATACCGCCCTTGGCGCTACCGTCCAGCTTGGTCACGGTAATTCCTGTCAGCCCCAGTACTTCGTGAAACTTTTGCGCCTGCACCAGGGCGTTCTGACCCTGGCTCGCGTCCAGCACGAGCATGATCTCGTGCGGTGCTGCAGCATCAAGTTTCGACACGACTCGCTTGACCTTCACAAGCTCGTCCATCAGGCCTTTCTGATTCTGCAGGCGTCCGGCCGTGTCGGCGATCAGGACATCGATATTTCTGGACCGCGCGGCCTCATAAGCATCAAAAATGACGGCTGCCGGGTCGGCACCCGCTTGTTGAGCAATAACAGGGACATCATTTCGCTCACCCCAGGCCTGCAATTGTTCAACGGCGGCGGCACGAAAGGTATCGCCCGCCGCGAGCATGAGTGTATGTCCCTCATGCTTTAGTCGTTTCGCCAGCTTTCCAATGGTTGTCGTCTTGCCGGCGCCATTGACACCAACCATCAGAATCACAAACGGGCGGTCGCTTTCGGGGATGACGAGCGGCTGTTGCACTGATTCCAGGATATCCGTCATCGACTGACGCAAGCCGTCTCTCAATGCATTGAGGTCCTTCAGTTCCTTGCGGGCAAGACGTTTTTGCAGGCCGCCAGTGATTCTAGCCGCTGTTTCCACGCCAACGTCCGCCATGACGAGCTGGGCCTCCAGTTCGTCGAGTACCTCCTCATCGATTTTGCCGCCGGGAGCGAGATTACCAAGGTCGTAGCTAAGCCACGAATCACCGCTGTTGAGCCGGGTGCGAAGCCGCCTGATGAAGCCACCACGCTTACCGGAGATCGATGTGTCTTTTGCCTGATGCATTGTCACATTGTGTTTTTTCAAATGTCGAATAACTTACACTAACGCAGTCATGCGTATTGAAATGACACTTCCGTTCTTGCTGCGAGGGAGACATGGCGAGAGTTAAGCGTCCAGGCCACAATCGATCGCTGCCGGGGCGGCTGCGTATTGTAGCGGGAAAATGGCGCAGTCGTCTGTTGCAGATAATCGATGAGCCCGAATTACGGCCGACAGCCGAAAGGATCCGGGAGACCCTGTTCAACTGGCTCAGTTCGGCAACAGCGGATGCACGATGCCTTGACCTTTTTGCCGGCACGGGCGCACTCGGGATCGAGGCACTGTCACGCGGTGCCGCTCACGTTGTTTTCATAGAAAAGTCCGCTACGTTGGCTGGAGCGATACGGAAGAATCTGGCCGAACTGGAGGCAATGAACGCCGAGGTTTATCAGAAGGATGCTCTCGACTATCTGAGTAAAGCCGACCCGCAGCCGTTCGATATCGTTTTTCTCGACCCACCATTCGAAACGGACCTGCTTGCCGATTTGTGTAAAGTGCTATGCGAGAATGGTTGGCTGACAGCGAACGCGGTCGTGTATCTGGAGCGGGGTAAAGACCAGGCAAATCCGGCACTTCCGGACGGCTGGGCCATTACACACGAGAAAGTTGCCGGGAAAGTGAGCTATTCTCTGGTGAACACCGGAACGTGAACCTGAAGGAGCGAGTGTATGGCTGTCTCTGCGATGTATCCAGGCACCTTTGATCCGATCACGCTCGGGCATGAAGACCTGGTACGACGGGCGACCCGTTTGTTCGACAGGGTAATAGTCGCAATTGCGGCCAATCCCGGCAAAGAACCCATGTTCTCACTGGAAGAGCGGGTTGAACTTGCCCAGGCAGTGCTCGCGGATTTCGACAACGTTGAAGTCATGGGTTACAGCGGGCTCACGGTCAGTTTCGCGAAAGACCACGAACTGCAGGTCATTATTCGGGGCCTTCGCGCCATTTCCGACTTCGAACACGAGTTTCAGCTGGCCAATATGAACCGTCATTTGATAGAGGATGTGGAAACCGTCTTCCTGACCCCGACTGAAGCCTACACATACATATCCGCGAGTCTCGTACGGGAAATCTGCAGCATGGGCGGGGATATATCGGAATTCGTCTCGCCCAAGGTAAGCGTTGCGCTGATGGAGCGCTGCGGCCAGACCTGACGAGTGATTCACTGCCTAACGTTGGCAGTTCTTGCAGTAATAAGTCGATCGTTGTCCGAGAACGATCACCGAGATCGGTCGCTTGCAACGCAGGCAGGGTTGATCGTCACGGCCATAGACTTCGAGCTGCATCTGGAAATATCCTGGCTCGCCGTCACCGCCATGAAAGTCACGCAGGGTAGTGCCACCTGCGTCTATCGCTTTACCGAGTACGGTTTTAATCGCGTCAACCAGGGATTCTATGCGCTGCAGCGCGATGCGGCCTGCCTGCCGTTTCGGATGAATGCGCGCTACGTAAAGTGACTCGCTTGCGTAAATATTGCCGATACCGACGACCACAGCTGCATTCATCAAAAACTGTTTGATACTTACTCGCCGCCCCTGCGCAGTCTGCCAGAGATAATCTCCGTCAAATGCTTCATCGAGGGGTTCCGGCCCGAGATTGCGCAACAAAGGATGCTCGAACGGATCATCGGCCCAGAGCAGTGATCCGAACCG
>Ga0255052_10000428_pt1 | contig 34135 bp, 28 predicted proteins | sample JV7_2_21_MG_FD_188632 | JGI IMG/M metagenome (GOLD analysis project Ga0255052, IMG submission 188632) | Seawater microbial communities from Jervis Inlet, British Columbia, Canada - JV7_2_21 | ecosystem: Environmental > Aquatic > Marine > Inlet | place: Canada: British Columbia | collected...
AATCTTGCATGTGTTTAATTATATTTAAAATATTTATAAAACAATCTATGTGGAGATTTTTGCCATTAAATAGTCCGCAGAGTCTATGGAGAAGTAATATGAAACGTTCGATTATCCTTTTAACATTAATATCAACTGCCGGCCTGTTGGCGGTTTGGTCTGCACCTGTTTATAGCCAGGGCAGTGAAGACAGTGAACAGATGCTCATTGAAGAGATCATCGTGACCGCACGCCGCAGGGAGGAAAGTCTCAGAGACGTTCCGGGTACCGTTACCGCCCTTACCGCGGCAACCCTCGAAAGTGCCGGCGTGCAACGCGCCGAAGATTTTATCAAGCTGGTCCCTGGCGTAACCCTGGTAAACGCGGCGGAAACCGGTGACACCCAGGTGAATATTCGGGGTATCAACGGTGCACGCGACGCAGAAAACAGCTTCGCATACATACTCGATGGTGTGCTTTACTCCAACCCGGCGGCTTTTAACCGGGAGTATACCGACCTGAAACAGATCGAAGTTTTCAAGGGTCCACAAGGTGCTATTTATGGTCGGAATGCCGCGGCGGGTGCCATCATTGTGACAACTACAACGCCCGACAACAAACGAACCACAAGCGGAACAGTCAGCTACGCCGGTGACAGTACCTACCTGATCAAAGGTTCCACCTCCGGCGCCTTTGTCGAAGATGAAGTGTTTTTTCGCTTCTCAGGTGACTGGCGTAAATCTGATGGTTATTATCGCAACAGCTTTCAGAACAACAAACCGATCGTCGATGCGTATGAAGGATATAACCTCAAAGGCCGGCTGGTCTGGGACAAAGGCGAGAACCTGAAAGTTGACATGAAATTGCGCTATGGCAAGGTGGATGCCTCATCCATTACATTCAACTCGACTTTTAATCTCCCGGTTTTTGCAGAAGCGTTGAGCAATCCGCCGGCCTACCAGGATGTCAATGACTTTGACTTTCTGTTCCAACCCAATATTGTCTCTGACAATGACCAGAGGTCGATCGAGTTTTCCACCAAGGTCGACTATGACATGGACGGTATGACACTGACGGCCTGGGGGCTTTACAGCGACATTGAAAACGACCTGATATCGGACGGTACCTCAGCTGCTTTTGGTTTCTATAATGTCGATGAAGTCTGCCAGCAAACGGTTCTCGACCTCAATGCAGCTGGTGTACAACTCCTGGCACCGCAATTTCTAGGCACCTCACCGGTCGGTGTAATTTTCGACCCGGTCAATGGTTCTTTCCTGGGGGCCTACACACCCACAACCTGCGACGGTATCCAGGAGCAGGTGCGTAACCAGAAAGACTTCAGCCTGGAACTGCGTCTGGCGTCTGATAATGACAGCAAACTGCAGTGGATGGCCGGTGCCTATTTCCTCGATATTGACCGTGAGGTTGGAGTTTCCCTGAACAAGGATGACGGTGGTAAACCCATCCGTGGTTTGTATCAGCCTGAACCCGGAGCGAATTCGACGGCTTCATTGACCCATGACCAGTTTGATAGCCGGGTTTATGCTCTTTTCGGTCAGCTTGAATATAACGTAAGCGATGACCTGGAACTCTCCCTGGCGCTTCGTTACGATAGTGAAAAGCGAAAGGTTTCCAGCCTGGTGCCGTTTGATGCGAGGCAGTCCTATATTGATCTCAATTTTGACGGCGTCTTCGATGACCCGCTCAATCCCGCACTGAGTAGCTTGATCAACCCCACCGGCATCATCCCGGATAAAAAGGAGACTTTCTCCGAGTTTCAGCCAAAGGTAGCGATCAGATGGGATGCAACCGACAGTACCAGCCTGTTTGCCAGTTGGGGCGTTGGCTTCAAGGCGGGCGGTTTTAACAACTCGGGCAGTGCGGCGACCGTTGGCATCTTTATCAATGGATTTATCAATTGCTTTAACCCGTTGGGTATCTGCTTTGCAGATGGTTTGGGTGTGCCCTTGCCGGTGATCAATGATGACTTTGATAAAGAAACTTCCAGCGCTTTTGAGGCGGGTTTTACCAGCAACCTGATGGGTGGACGTCTGCAGTTGAATGGTGCGGCCTACAAAACCAGGGTCACCGATATGCAATTCTTCGAGTTTTTTGTAGGAACCTTTGGATTGCTCCGGGTGGTTTCCAACATCGATAAGGTTGACATATCCGGCGTCGAATTGGGCGCCAACTTTCATGCGACCGACCATATTCGTTTTTACGCTGGCGCCAACTGGGTGGATAGCGAAATCAAGGCAAACAGCTCACGTCCCGACACGGTGGGCAACAAGTCGCCCTATACACCGGACTACACCGTCAATATCGGTGGCGACCTTGATTTTCCAATGTCAGACACCCTGTCGTTTATCGCCCGTGTTGACGCACGGTTTGTAGGGAAGACATGGTTCCATACGGTGCAGGAAGGGCTGCGGCCGACGATCTTCATGCCCTTGTTTGAAATGGGTTTCGGTCCGGGCGCCGGCGGGCTTGGCATAGCGGAGTTTTCCAATGCGCGGCGTGATGCTTATGCAGTTGTAGACCTGCGGCTTGGCATCCAGGGGGATAACTGGTCTCTGACCGGTTTTGCCCAGAACCTGACCGACGAAAAGTACCTGGAAGAGGTCATTCCGGCACCGGAATTTGGCGGCTCCTTTAACCATCCGGGCACGCAAAGACGTTACGGTGTGGAAGCCACGTTCCGGTTTTGAGTAAAAGCAGAAGCGTGAATATTGGGGCACTGAATACCGTTGGGTACTGAAGTGCTTTGTGCAGGTGCCGACCGACGGTCATGGACAAAAAAGGGCGCAGGATGGTTAAAACCCTGCGCCCTGTGTAGGCTCGAAAACCCGATTATAACTGAAGCCTAGCGTGCGTGAACCCTTTCGACTGCAAAGAATTTACCTTGCCCATGGCAGTTGCTACAAGCCTCACCGAAAAAGGAAGTGTTGGTAAACGCGTGTGCGGCCGTCGCTTCGCTGTCGTGGCAAGCCAGGCACGCTGCTGCGATTGGCTGCATCGGGTCCCACAGTTCCAGAGGAGTCATGGTAGGCAGCAGACCATCCGGCGGCGGTAGCAGGTAGGAGTCGTTGACATGGCAACTTTCGCAATTGCGCAGATCACCCGGGAATGCGATATTGCTGAAATCAACTACTCTGCCCCTGGAGCGATTTACCACATAGCCGTTTTCCAGGTCTTCTCCACGGTGGATCTTGTGGATCATGTACTTGAAGTGAATGGTAGAAGGTGGTTCGCCATTTGAGAGAAAATCGGGCCGATGGCAAGTGACACAGTATTGAGGATTATGCCGGGCACCACCGTGTTTATCCCGGTTGAAGTGGCAATTCTCGCATTTGACGTCATCGACCACCATACGTCGTGGGATTGCCACATCGTCGGTCACCGCAAACGCAAAGGTCGTATTTTCCGCGTTGTCGCGCTCGTCGGATACTTCGTCGCCGAGGTCAATCGCAACGATGTCGCGACCCTCGAAACCGGCGGTGTATGAACCCTCTGCATCTGCGGGAAGCGGGGTGGTGAAAGTATAAGTCCAGTACTCCCCGTCCTTGATTGCTGCTGCTAACTCTCCCACTGTCTCCTGAACGAAGAAAGGACCGAAATCTTCATTCGGCCCGACAATTGAGAACCTGAGCCGATCCAGTTCAGCCGGGTCGAGCGGGCCATTCTTGCTGCCCAATGAAAATGTAACCGTCGGCATATCGCCGGGGTCGGTATCGGTGACATCGATGATCTCAACCAGGACACCCGGGAACTGTGTTGACTTGAAGAGCGGCTTGTGTGCGCCTGGAATGGAGCGGTCAAATTCTTCGCCTGAGCTGGGTTCATGGCAATCTGTGCAGACATCGTCATTGAAAACAGGGAAATTAAATTCAGAGTGGCCCTCGCCCGTTTCAAAATCCACATCATTGTGGCAGGCACCGCAGACCAGGCGTGAAGGGTGATCCAGCCAGTTGGTGTGCTGGGCGCCTGGGGTTCCCCTGAACGTTCCCGGAGCGTTAGACACACAACCCAGTACCGTGATGTCGACGGGCAGCTTCTGGACGGTGTTTCCGGTAGCGTCGTCGATCACGTAAAACTCGGTTCCGTCTCTGAGCCACTTGGTGGTTTCCTTTGAACCGGAACCTGTTGCGCGGACAATCGGTGGTCCGTCAGGGGCACCAACACGAATTTCCATCACTTCAGGGAAGTCCCAGGTCAATTCGGTGGCGCCGCGAAGGGACATATCACAGACAGGTATTGGGTTAGGATTGGCCACCAACGGGAAGTTCTCTGTCGGGATGCCTCCGGTATGACAGGTTTCGCATGTATTCAGTGGTGCCGGGAATCCGGTTTCCTCTTCAACTTCCCTGTGTTTCTGATGGATGAGAACGTTGAAGCTGCGGTGTGGACCTGAACGATGACCCGGATTGTGACACTGGGTGCAGATACCGACTTCCGTGTAGCGTGAGCCGTGCATGGCAAGCGGGTCGTGGCAGCGACCATTGCAGGTCTCGGTAGTCACAATATCCCGGGGTACCGGATCGCCTATGCCGGAGGGTACAAAATTGTATACTTCGTTATCCACGTAGCGTTCCAGCTCAAACTCCCTCAAATCACGCCGCCCGACAGCACCTAGCGTATGCGTCGCATCCACCTCGTAGGTGTCGGGAAGTAATGTGGTGAATTTATAGGTGTACACGCCGTCTCCAAGGGACTCGTACGCACCATCACGATCTCGAAATGAGTCACCGTGGTAATTGACCTTTTGTTCCTCACCCTGGGGGATAAAGGCCAGCATGAACCGCATATCCACCGGGCCTGGTGTGGAGACGCCATTGATATCCAGTGGCATCCCACCGGGGTCTTTTAGTGAAAACGTGACCAGTGGAAGAAAATCATCCGGAATCACAATATCGAGGATTTCTACATCCAGACCTGGCCTGATGAAAGCGATTTGGGCGTCAGTTAAGTAGTACTCTTTGTTTTTGGTCGTGTAGTAGCCAGCATCTTTGGCTTCGGATTTAGCGGCCAGGTTGGTAGCGATACAGAGAAACACCAGGCTCGTCAGTAGTGGTCGAACGTATTTCATCATCATGATTTACTTCTCCCGATATGCATTTCTGCCCCTGCTAAGGCGGATTGTGCTTTGTGCTTTATGATGAGCAGGGAGAGTCTTCACGCAACGCTCCCAAAAAAACGCTGCCACATTGATCGCGCTTATTACTTGACCTAGATCAATTACGAACCAAGGAATTACAGTGAATTACATTTATTTACAGATGGTTTACACATGATTACAATTATTTACACGCGATTACAATTGATTACATAGCACAGGCTGATGGGGAAGCTGTGTAAAGGCTATTCGGTAACTCATAATTCACTGCGACACCGGTGCACCGGCTCTGCATTACTTATTCCGGAAAGTTCGTGCGATGGGTTTTGGTGATCCTGTCAGTATTGTCATTTGGGATCCTTGTTTCTTTAGCAAGATCCTTCCACGTAAGTTAATGGGGGTGAAGCTAGTTCTTATCCCATTTGGGCTGTTCGGCCGCGGGTGAAGGCTCGGTGGTGTCCACTTCTTCTGCGCTACTGGTAGAAATCCCTTTATCCAGAACAACGGCATCGAGATAGCTGAGCAAATGGTCCAGCTGGCTGGCGTCCAACAGGCCGCGCCAGGCCGGCATGGTGCTGCCGGGTACCCCCAGCAGTATGGCCTTTTCAAGTTCTGCTTCCGACCAGGCGGCCAGCCTTGCGCCGGTCAGGTCGGCGGCCGGGGGCTCCATAAAGCTGCCAATCCAGTTTTTGCCAGTGCCGTCGGCGCCGTGGCAAAAGGCGCAATTATCCAGGAATACGATCTGTCCGAGCCGTACATCCGCTGACGCGTTACTGACATCGGGCGCCCGGTCATGCAGCCGGTAGGGTGTGGCGCTGGTTTCGGCATCCCACGGCCCCAAACGGTGATCGTAGTGGCGGCGGGGAAAGGACGACGACCGGGCCCGCCAGATGACGCCCTCGTTGTCCACTTTACCCTGGTCATGGCAACTCATGCAGGATGTCAGGAACATTTCGAGGCCGATGGTTTGTTCTTCGTTCAATTGGTCCGGCGGTGTGTCGGTTGCCAACCTGCCTTGAGCAAAGGGATAAGCCAGTGAATATTTCTGACGGTGTTCCGGCCAGCCATTCTCCAGCGTGTGGTATCTGCCTGGCGCCTGTTTGCCGCGCATGAATTCCCGCCGGATATAATCCACGACGGCCTCCCGCTGATGGGGGTTGAGAACCCGGGAAAAACTTTTCATAGCGGTGGAAGCCCTGCCGTCGGTCACTGCCGCGAGCATACGTTCGCGGGTCAGCACGTCCGGGTCGGCCCGGGTAAAATCGCGTGGCACCGGGTCCAGAAACCGCGTGGCCAGCGTGCTGGCGTCCCCGGCATACGCGTGACACTGGTAGCAATAATAGTCATATGCCTTTTTGCCTTCCTCCAGGGTGTCAGCGGTACCGGAAGTACCGGCCAGCCCCTGGTTGGCTGCCAACGTCAATATCAGGAAAATCAGGTTTCTCAAAGCGGAAATTTCTTGTGCTGGTAATTAGCCGCTTATGGTAAACTACTCGGCTAGTTTCGAAAACCGTAACCAACGCAAATAATAAATCAAAATTGTTTGAATCAGAAATTGTTTGAACCAGAAAAATCATGAATCCAGAACCCGGACACGTGACCGGGATCGCGTTGCTCATTCGGACGGTTTCACCTGCGGGTGTCCAGCAGTTATCATTGACGGTCGCCGAACACATCATTTAACGGTTTAGCAACAGGAGTTTGATCATGATTTACCCAAAGCAGTTTCGGATATACCTGACGATTTTTCTTTCTGCGGCCTTTTGTGTGTCCTCAGCCAGTGTTCTCGCGCAGACTGCCGAGGAGTATCACGAAAAGGGGATGGCAGAGTATAACGAAATAAATTACGGGGCCGCGATGAGCAATTTCAGGAAGGCCGCTGACATGGGCCATGCGCCTTCCCAAACCATGCTCGGAACGCTGCTGGACGCCGCGGAATACAACGAAGAAGCCCGCGATTGGTTTAAACGCGCCGCTGACCAGGGCAATACTGACGCACAATTGGGCCTGGCCAGGATGCTGGCCATAGGGGATGGCGGCGAAATCGATTTCCCCGGTGCGCTGAAGCTATACACGGCGGCAGCTGAACAAGGCTCGCTCGAGGCAATGCGAGTCCTTGAAACGAATTATCGCAAAGGCGGGTTTGGCGTCGAAGCCGATTCCGAACGCGCCGATTTCTGGCTTGAAAAGGCCGCCGCCGGCGGTGACCGCTGGTCCAAGGAACAATTGGCGGCGAGGCGTGCTTCCGATGAAGACAGTTGATTCGTGCACGGGAGTACATTAGGACAAAACAGATGAGGACAAGAACCCTGCAAAAATACTCCTTACTGGCGTTGGGCACCGTTCTGGCTGTCGCTGGTGGCATATCCACCCGGGCAGCGGACCTTTCTAACGGTTCCGGGATATATTCGGAACATTGTGAATCCTGCCATGGTCCCGGCGGTGAGGGCATGGGCGGAATGGGTGAACTCCGTCCCTGGCAACAGTTGATGAAACCGGACGGGGACCTGTTCAACACCATCCGGGATGGCGGCTTTGCCATGCCCGGATTCGACGGCTTGCTGACCGGCGAAGAAATTTTGGACGTTATTGCTTACATGAGAACCTTTCAATGAATAACAGGAAGCACCTCCTGATGGTGTTCGTTTCCGCGTCGCTGGCGTTGTTCGGCGCAGGTTGTTCAGACACTGACAGAACGGCCACGGACACGGATGCCAGTAAACCTGCCGCGGGTTCGGCCACTGCGTCTGAACACCCCCCGCTGTTCAAACTGCTCGGCCGTTTCGATATCGGCCAGAATATCTACGCAAGATCACTACTCGCTGCAGATGACACCTTGTGGGTGGGCACTTCTGCAGGCCTGATGGACATCAGCCTGGTGGAATACACGCCCCGGAAGATATACACCCGTGACGACGGCATGGCCAACGAGTATGTGTTTGCCGTCGGCCGGGAACGGAGCGGTGACATCTGGCTGGGCACCAACGGGGGCGGCGCCTCCCGGTTCCGGGATGGCGAAATAAAGACATTTTTCCCATCGCATGGCCTGGCCGACTACTGGGTTTACGCGTTTGCCCAGCAGCGTAACGGCGATCTGTGGATAGGTACCTGGGCGGGCGCCAACAAGATGGACCCGGACGCCGAGACCTTTGAAACCTACGTGGAGGAACTCATCAACGAATGGGTATACGGCATCGGTGTTGATTCGAAAGACCGCGTATGGTTTGGCACCGAAGGCGGTATGACCATGTACGACGGCGATAACTGGCGCCACTGGACGCACGAAGACGGATTGGGCGCTGATAATTTGAAGGGTTTACCCCATAGTGACAACACCGGCCTCGGCACCCGTAAAAGGCACGATTTAAGTGTCATGGTCGGGACCGGTGAAAGCTACAATCCGAATTACATTTTCAGTGTCGTGGTCGATAAGAACGATCACGTGTGGGCAGGCACCTGGGGTGGCGGCGTATCCAGGTTCGATGGTGAGACCTGGACCAGCTTTTCCAGTGCCGATGGTCTGCCCGGCAACATCGTTTACAGCGCCCTGGTGGACAGCGACGGGCTTTACTGGTTCGGCACCAACAACGGCCTGGTCGTCTACGACGGCAGCAACTGGACCCGCCTGGGCCATATACTGGGCGTCCCGGAGTCAGATGTGTACGCCATTACCGAGGACAGGAACGGTCACGTGTGGGCCGGATTCAGGGGTGTGGTGATCCGCCTGGAAAAGGCGGAATGAGGAGATCAAGTCGATGATGATGAAGAATCTGTCAATACTCCTGTTGGTGGTCATCCTGGCTGCAGGCGGCCTGTACTGGTATGGGCAGAACGAACCGGTGCAAACCGTGGCCGAGCCAGTACCGGCAGTACCCGATGAACCCGCTGTCCAGGCTGAGCCGTTACGCCGGGCCACACCCACCATGCCGGCCGCACATATCACGGCTGATTCGGAGATTTCGGGTGTCGTGACACCGGACCCGGACGCCCAGTACACCCATTTCCGGGTGGGTGAGCGCAATGTCCGGCGTATGATGGCCGAGGGAGACGTAATGTGGGTGGGCACCTCTGGCGGTGTGGTCCGCTACGACACCCAGAGTGACCAGTTCAAGCACTACAGTAACCGTGTAGGACTAATGGCCAACGGTGTCTTCCACCTGAGCCGGTGGAGAGGAAAGATCGCCATTGGCACCTATGGCGGTGGGCTGGCACTGCTGGACGAGTCGACCGACACTTTCAAGCACTACAACATCCCCGAAGGCCTGGCCGATGCCTTTGTCTATGACATGGCCGAGTCCGAGGACGGGCACCTGTGGATAGCAACCTGGTCGGGCGCCAACCTGGTGCTGGACGGTGACTTGGACAACCCGGACAAGTGGCAGACCTTTACGGTCGAGAACACGGATCATGGCTTGCCCAATGACTGGGTTTATGGCCTGGAGCGTGGCGAGGACGGGGTGATGTGGTTTGCCACCGAGGGCGGACTGGCCCGCTACAAGGACGGGAAGTGGGATAACTGGAACCACGAAGACGGGCTGGGTGCCGACTATGACCTGGTAAAAGATGATATCCAGTTCAAGAATGATCCGTCAAAATATTCAGAACACCACAGCCGCCAGAAAGTGGAAATGGGTCTGGAACAGATCGATGTTGCGTACAATCCGAACTACATCGTGGCGATACTGGTTACAGAGGGTAATGTTGTATGGGCCGGAACCTGGGGCGGTGGTCTGGCCCGCTTCGATGGCGAAAGCTGGACGAATTACACGGTTAAGGAGGGCTTGCCTTCCAACCATGTGTTCATGCTGCACCGCGATAACGATGGCCGTATCTGGGTGGGAACAGGGAAGGGTCTGGCCAGGATGGAAGAAGACGGATCTTTCTCTGTCTTTGACACCGCGGACGGTTTGTACTCTGATATCGTGTTTTCGATGGAGCAGTCCGGGGACGGCACGCTTTGGATCGGAAGTTTCGGTGGCGTCACGCATATCAAGGACCTTCCCTGACCGGCAAGTCCGGCGGCTGAGATACGTTGTTGGTCCGGGTGTGGTAAAGTCCAGCGGCACCAAGAGGGTGGCGACAGCAGGGAATTACCATCGCCGGCGGCATCGTGGCAAAATGATTTTTACTCATCAATCTGATATTTAACTAACATTAAAATCAATCCCATAAATTGTATACACGCTGGATAGAACCATGAAAAATACAAACGGAGCAGATTACACTCCCCGCCAATTATTCCTTTTAACCCCGATGTTGATTCTGACCGCACTACTGGCATCGTGCGCCCCGGTTGAAACCAAGGTAGAGCCGGTTATGGATCTATATTTTCCGGCGCCACCGGATCCGGCACGTTTTGTTTTTGAACGCAGCGTTGTCGGTAGCGCTGATCTGCTGGTCGAGGACGAAGACTCGCGTATGCGGCGCTTGCTGACCGGCGAATTGACCACCACCATGGCATTTTCCAAACCGTTCGATGTAACGGCGTGCCAGGGGACCATGTATGTCAGTGACACTGTACGCCGGAGCGTGTTTGCCTTTGATGCACCTCACAAGCATTTCTTCCTGATCGGTGACCGCGAACCCGGACTGCTGGCAAAACCCCTCGGGCTGGCGGTGGATGCAGCGTGCAGACTCTACGTCGCTGACGCAACTCGCGGTGCTATCGTGGTCTATGAACAGGACGGCAGTTATGTCAAGTCCATCGGCGGCACGCAATATTTCGACCGCCTGTCACACCTGGCGGTCAACCCCGAAGGCTCGCGGGTGTTTGCGGTCGACACCGGCGGTGTAAACAGTGAAAACCATCATATCCGTGTCTTCGACCTGGAAAGCGGGGATCACTTGTATGATATTGGCACGCGTGGTTCCGAACCGGGCCAGCTCAATCTGCCGCGTGACGTATCGCTCGCGCCAGACGGCTCCGTCTATGTCGTGGACGGTGGGAATTTCCGTGTCCAGGTATTCAGCCAGGAAGGTGAATTTCAGCGGGAGTTTGGAACCAACGGCAGGCAATTGGGGCAATTCGCCAGGCCCAAGGGGATCGCGGTGGGCGCGGACAACAACAGCTACGTCAGCGACGCATCACACGGCAATTTCCAGATTTTCGATCAGCAGAACGCCCTGTTGCTGTTCGTCGGAACCCGCTCCGAGCGGAACGACCGGGCCCGGTATATGCTGCCCGCGGGACTGCACGTGGACGAGGACGGGCGGGTGTACATGGTCGATCAGTTCTTCAAGAAAGTTGATATATTCCGCCCGGTAAACCTGGATGAGAACCAGGGTTATCTCGGTAGTTGGGTGATGAACCCGGCTCAGTAGCGCCGGGTTTCAAGCACTCAGCTTGTGTTGAGCCTGTGATGGCCCGGCTGTTCAGGAGCTTTTTGTCACCTTTGCGGCAAATTCGTAGCCGACGTTACGCACCGTTCGAATCAATTTGGGTTTTGCCGGATTTTCCTCGATCAGTTTACGTAACTTGGCCACCGACATGTCAACGCTCCTGTCTTCCGGCCGCCAGTCGCGTCTCGACAACTTCATCAGTATCTGATCCCGGCTCAATACCTGCCCGGCATTTCCGACGAGGATGGCAAGCAACCTGAATTCATGATCCGTCAACTGGGCCGTCTCCCCCGAAGGTGAAACCAGTTCACGGGCATCGAGATCAAGTTGCCAGTCGTTGAAAATAATCTTGTGCTCATTCTCCTTGCCAGGTTCATCCCCGCTATCGACTGTGGTTTGCGAGCGTTGTGTACGGCGCAGAACGCTGCGGATGCGGGCGAGCAACTCTCTGAATTCAAAAGGTTTTGTTACGTAATCGTCGGCACCCACTTCGAGGCCGACGATGGTGTCGACCGAGTCCTTTTTACCGGTCAACATGATGATGCCGACCGAGGTCTGGGCGCGAAGTTGCCGCGCCAGGGTCAGTCCATCGACGCCGGGCAGCATGACATCGAGGATGACAAGGTCAGGCCGGTTCTGTTCGTTCATCTTCCACATGGCCGTGCCATCGGATGCGGTGTCCACGGTGAAGCCTTCCTGGACCAGGTAGCGCTCCAACATACGGCATATACGGGGGTCGTCATCAACAATTAGCAGATGTGCAGTGTCAGTCATGGTCAAAAATCTGGTATCTTTTCATTTCGGCGTTCAGGGACAACAATAAATGAGTTACAGGAACCATACTATCAAAACCCGGTATTTAATACTTTTAACTGCGTCCATGCTGTATGCACCGGCATGCTGGGCAGAGCTTAGCGGCGATTTCCTTTTCTTTCCTCAACTCGATTCAATGTTCCGTTTTGGCCTGGACGAGGAGTCGATGTCGATGAGTGGTAATCATGATGGCCTGGAGGAAGAACACCACGAAGCCGGTGTCGATCTGTTCCTGACCTTCGAAGTGGGCAATTTCAGGTTTCTTGGCGAATACCTGCTGTCAACAGAAGAGCAGATGATGGAACGTTTCCAATTGGGGTGGGTCGCCGGGGACACCCTGTTTTGGCTCGGCCGCTTCCATAACCCGGTTGGGTACTGGAACACACGCTATCATCATGGCGCCTACCTGCAGACGGGCATAAGTCGCCCGGCGATTGCCAAGTTTGAGGAACATGACGGGATTTTGCCGATGCACCAGGCGGGTTTGCTTATTGACGGCATGTTTGGCAGTAACGAGCTTGGGCTGGGTTATTCGCTGGCGCTGGCGAAGGGGCCAGAATTTACCGGTGTGCTGGAGCCGTGGGACGTGCTGGATCCTTCTGAGCGCGAACACGATACCAGTCTTACCCTGAATTTTTACCGGGAGATAGAAACCGGCCGTTTTGGAGTGTTTACCAATTACACCAGGATCCCGTCCAGTGTCGCAACGATCGATGAAATCAAACAATGGGTCCTCGGTGGCTACATGGACCTGGAGTTTGATCGCTGGAGCGTGCATGGATCGGTGTTCCATGTTGAAAACGAATTGCTGCGGCCGACCGGTCCGGACAAAAATTCGTTCCTGAACGCCTATTTACAGGGGGAATACGAAATAAGTGAAAAATTCAGGCTTTTTGGCCGTATCGAGGGTACGGCGGACGCCAAAGACGATGCCTACCTGGAATTATTTCCTGATTTTGTCAAGGACAGCCTGGTCGGTGGAATCCGTTTTGATTTTGTCCGGCGAAACGCCTTGAAACTGGAATTTTCCGGCAACCGGACCGTGCATGAGAATTTCACCCAGCTCATGCTGCAGTGGAGCGCACAGTTTTAATGCGAAATTTGCTGCTTACAAGCCTTGTTGCGCTGTATTGCGCCTGCCTGCCTGTCGACGACCTGGCGGCGCAGACGACACCACGGCAACTGGTGCTTGTCAGCAGTTCAGAATCAGCTGTCACCGGATTATCGAACAAGGAAACAAGAAAGGTCTTCCTGGCCGTACCCACGGTCGTGGACGGGGTGCGTCTGAAACCCCTGCTGAACGAGAGTGACCCGCTGGTTAGCGAAGTATTTCTTCAGAAAGTCATATTCATGTCGAAGAGCAAATACGAGAGACAACTCGTTTCCCGGGTTTTCCGTGTCGGGGGCAGCCGTCCGCCGGTATTTAAAGATATCGCGAAACTGCTGGCTGAGTTGCGCGCGTCTCCGGACAGGATCACCTATATGTGGTCGGACCAGTTTACACCCACGGATGGGGTGAAATCGATTGGTGTGCTGTGGGAAGATTCCTGAAACTGAAGCAATTCTGGCAGAGCTTTACCGGTCGGATGGTCATCGGGTTGCTGATGATACAGGTCGCCCTGACACCATTGTTGTTCTACGGAATCCTGAATTTTATCGAGCGCGGCTTCGAGTCCCAGTTTCTTGACCAGGTGCGCAGTAACACACGGCTTTACGCCACACTGATGGAGGCCGCGATCCAGCAGGGCGACGTATCGCGCCAGGTAGAAGTGTTGAACGAGGCGCTGTTCAACGAGGACATGCTCCACGCGGACCTGGTCCTGCCCGGCGGAAACATCATCAAACCCGAGTTTGAAATCTGGTACGTGGCGTCGGATTTTGAAGAAGACTTCAGCTTTGATGATAAGGACAACCATGTCTATAACATCGTTGCGGAGTTGGTCGACAGTACCGATGGCGAATATATAGGTTCCCTGAGGCTGGGTTATGACGAGATGCCCACGCATGACCAGATCCAGGCCGCCTACCGCTACGGATCATTGATGGCAGCAGGCTATGCCGTGCTGAGTATCCTGATAGCCGTCCTGTTCGGACAGCGCCTGACCCGGCCGGTCACCCATTTACAGGAAATGGCGAAGCGAATCGCAAGCGGGAGTGATGTTGCCAAGCTGAAGGTGGAAACCGATATCCGCGAGATTGGTGACCTGGCCCGGGATCTCGACCTGATGCGCAAAAACATGGTGGACCGCAGCAGGACGGTAGAAGACCGGGAACGGAGGCTGTTTGCCATCCTCGATAACGCGGGTGAAGGCATTATCAGCATCGATGAAAAAGGCGTTATCGGTTCATTCAACCAGGCGGCCGAGTCGATTTTCGGATTCTCATCCGGACAGGTGCAAGGTGAAAACATTTCGCAACTTATCCCGTCACAGGATGGGAAAAGCCAGGTTTTTTCAATAGTTAATGCAGCCGGTATCCGCGATAAACCCGGCGAAAACGGCCATAGAATGGAAGCCAGGCACCTGGATGGCCGTACAGTTCCCGTTTTCGTGACGGTGACGGAAATCCACCAGGACCAGGAGCATGTCTATATCCTGATCGTGCACGATCTGACCGCCGAAGAGGAAAGGGAGAAACAGCTACTGACGTTTTGGCAGGTCCTCGAACAGAGTCCGATCGGCATCATTATCACCGATGAAAAGGGGTCAATCGAGTACACCAACCCGCATTTCAGCCGCGTGACCGGCTACAGCGCAGAAGAGGTCTTTGGTAAAAATCCACGCTTCCTTCGAACCGAGTACACGACCCGGGAAACCTACCGGGAACTGTGGAGCACCATTACCGGGGGCGCTGTCTGGCGGGGGGTGTTTCAAAACCGAAAGAAGAACGGGGATCTTTACTGGGAATCGGACACCATTTGCCCGGTCAAGGACACCTCCGGCAGGATTGCGCACTACATAGCGCTCAAGGAAGACATCACCGAGCACCGTGAAAAGGACCGGATGTTGACGCAGGCCATGAAGATGGACGTGGTGGGAAGAATGACATCCGGTATTGCCCACGACTTCAACAACCTGCTGACCATCATCCTTGGCAATCTTCAATTCCTGTTGACAGATCTTGATGAAGAAGCTGACGCTGAAATGCGGGAGATCGTCTCCGACGCCATGTCAGCGGCCTATGACGGGTCAAACCTGATCAAGCAGTTGCTCATCTTCTCACGGCGTGAGGAACCGGATGTACAGCCGATGGAGATCGCCAGTTTTATGGATGATTTGGCGCCATTGCTGACCCGGACCATACCGGCGGATATTGTGACCCAGATGGATATATCCGAAAACGTCGGGTCCGTGTTGATCGATGCAAACCGGCTTGAAAGCGCCGTGCTGAACCTGGTGATCAACGCCAGGGACGCCATGCCCGACGGCGGCCGTCTTACGATCTCGCTGGACAAGGTCAGCCTGCGGGAAGCGGAGGCCGTGGAAGGCGGGTTGATTTCAAAAGGGGACTACCTGTTTCTGAAGGTCGCAGACACCGGCACCGGCATGACGGAAGAAGTCCGCCAGAAGGCGCTGGAGCCGTTTTTTACCACCAAACCCGGTACCAGCGGCACCGGGCTTGGTCTGAGCATGGTCAATGACCTTATTACCCAGTATGAAGGCGGTATGCGTATTGAAAGTGAACCCGGCGTGGGCACGGCCATCACGCTGGTCCTGCCCCTGTTTGACAGGACGGTGCCTGCGGAGGCCAAAAACCAGCAAGCGCCGATCGATCTGCCCAGTGGAGAGGCAACCATCCTGTTGGTCGAGGACCGCGAAAAGGTGCGTCACTTCGCTCGGCGGACCCTGAGCCGTCTGGGTTACCAGGTGATCGAAGCGGAAAACGCCGCCGAAGCACTTGATTGCCTGCAGGCCAACCCCGGCATCGATCTTTTGTTCACCGATATCGTGATGCCGGGTGAAATGGACGGCAGGGACCTTGCTCGCCGGGTCGGAACGCTGAGACCGGGCCTGAAGGTGCTGCTCACGACCGGTATGGAAATGCGGGCAGAGACAGACAGCGATGTCAACCAGGGTCTACCGCTGCTGCGAAAGCCCTATTCCGCTGACCAACTGGCCCAGTCCATCCACCAGGTGCTGACCACCGGACAGCTCAAAACCTGAAAATATTTACCCGGTTTACATTCGTTTACATTTGATTACATTTCTCTACCGGGGATTACATTGCACTGCCTGCCAGATAGGTATTATTGACCTCGGATCAAACCGGCAACGGCTTGAAAATTGAAACCCATCGCAGGTAGTAAAAATGAAAACTTTCACGAAACAACTTACATGGCTATTCGCGGGTGCACTGGTTTTCAGCGCATCATCAGCGATGGCCCAGATTGCCGGCAGTCAGCATGACATGACCTCAGCCAACAGCCAAAACGTTACGGGCACGAACGACCAGGTTTGTGTTTACTGTCACACGCCTCACGGCGCCGACACGAGCGAGCCAGGACTTCCGTTGTGGAACAAGACTCTGCCAGCCGGCACCGGTTATACCCGGTACTCCTCGACCGGCACGCCGAGCTTCGACTCCACGGAAGCCGACGTAGGCTCTGTCTCCCTGGCATGTCTTTCCTGCCACGATGGCACCCAGGCAATGGACTCCGTTATCAATCTGCCGGGTAGTGGTGGATGGTCACTCGCTGGCGCCAACATCGATTCAGGCACCAGCATGACGGGCACACCGGTACCGATGCTCGGTACTGACCTGTCGGATGACCACCCGATCAGTATTCCTTACGCCGCGGGCGGCGCGCTGGCAACTGATCCAATCGGTCTGTTCCCGGGTACCCTGGCGGACGCCGACTTCAACAAACCTTACAAGGCGGTCATCAACTCCCAGTCAATCTGGTGGGTGGACACCCCGGACGGTGGTAACGCCGGCGCCCGCGACAAGAAGGATTTGCCCCTCTATACACGCCTCGAAGGCGCCACGGCAGAGCCATTCGTAGAATGCGGAAGCTGTCATGATCCGCATAACGCAGGTTCACAGGTAGCGGGTCAGACTGTTGCCTTCCTGAGGACGGACGACAACGCGGCCAGCCAAATCTGCGTCGCATGCCATAACAAGTAACCCCCCTTGGTGTCAGCGCCGGTCAATCCGGCGCTGTACCCGGAAGTTAGTGATAGCGGGTCGTGGAGTATATACTCTTCACGGCCCGACTCATTTATCTTGAACAAAAACCAGGAGGCCTGCAGCCATGCGACTCATCCCTTTCGAAAATCCCCGATGGCAATCGACTCTTCCCTGCAAGAAACGTCTTTTGCTGTGTATCGCGGTAATGATGATGGCGGTTTACAGTGGATTGCAGGCACAGTCACCCCAGGACGTTGTGGCCACGGTCGACCAACACGAGATAAGCGCTGAGCAATTTCAGGCATATTTTGACCGTGCCCGCCGGTTGGAGTTTTACCATGCAACACCGCCCCCGGAAGAGTTCGCGGCGTTTCGTGTCAAGACCCTGCAGGATATGATCAACAAGCAGTTATTGCAGGACGAGGCACGGCGCAGGGGCTTGCACGCCGATACCACACTGGTGGAGGCCAACCTTGCACAGCTCACCCGGCGATACGAAGGCAATCCCGATTGGGAACAGCACAAGGACGTCATGCTCGTCTCTTTCCAGGAACAACTGGAGAATAACAACCTGGTCGAACAACTGGAAAATATCACCCGGGACGTGGGAGCGCCTTCGGAACAACAGCTCAGGGCGTATTACGAAGCCCATCCGAAGGTCTTTACCGAGCCCATTCAACGCAGGGTCTCCCTGATCCTCATCGGTGTGGACCCTTCCAGCCGGACCGATACCTGGGAGGCTGCCCAAGAGCAGGCAGAGCGGTTGATGGAGCGTTTGAGTGATGGGGAAGATTTCGCCATGCTGGCTGAGGCGTTTTCTACCGATATCACGGCCGAGAGCGGCGGGGACATGGGTTTTTTACACGAGGGTTTGTTGAACGCCCAGGCAGAAGAAGCCATTGCCGCACTGTCGCCAGGTGAAATATCACCACCGGTGCGGACCCTGGAAGGCTACGCTGTTTTACGTCTCGATGATATCCGCGAACCGGAGAAGAAATCTTTCGACACAGTGCGCGACCGCGCAACCGGCCTGTGGCACAGGGAAGAAGGTCAAAAAGCCTGGGAAAGACTGATCGAAACACTCAGGGAAACGGCCACTATCAGCGTCCTGGACCCCACCCTGCAAGACCCCTCCGCTCCAAAAAGCGTATGAATGTACCGGGTGATGCTTGAACGCTTGTGGAATACCAGGTCCGTATAAGAAACTTATTGCTGGCGGGGTTGCTTAGCATGCTTGCGATGCTTACGCCTGTCCCTGCCCAGGGCCTGAGTCTTCCACCGATTATGCAGTACGGGTATCTCGGTTATGACTTCAGCATGACCCAGTCGAAGACGGCCTCGTCGCAAACCCACAGTGCGATGGCCAACTGGAATATCTCGTCATATATCAAACAGCCCTATATCGCGCAGTACACCGGCGGTCTCACGCTGCGTTACAGTCTTGCAAACACCACGGCCAACAAGGGCGATAAACGCTACACAATCTTTGGCAACCTGTCGCTAAGGCTTTTCCCGATGAGCAAGTTTCCGTTCCAGATGTACTACCAGGAAGAAAATTCGCAGACAGACCGGGACGAATCCGACCTGACGACCTCCCGCCGAATCTATGGGTTGATACAACGCTACACCAGTAGCAGGAATATCACGGCCTTGTTCCAGGTCGAGCAGAGTGAACAGACTTTCGATGACCGCGTCGCGGAAAGGGATCAATTCGGACGCAGTTCCATGGTGAATCTCGATTTCACGATGCCCAGGGGAGCATGGGGCCTGGAGTGGCGCAACCAGTTCCGGAAAGATGAAAACAGCCGTTCGAATGTCAACAACGAGCGCTGGTTTTCAGTGCTCAGACACCACTGGCGGCCGGGTTTTAATTTTTCAATGAACGGTTTTACGTCCTACCGGGACTCGACCCGTTCACGGCTTGAAGGGTTTTCCACACGTGATCGGCGGGCTGAATTCAACAATTACCTCAATTGGCGTCCGGATACCAAGAGGCCGTTGTTTGTCAATTCCACGTTCAGACACACCGAATCCCTCGGGGGGGGAGGTGAATCCGGTGGTGGGGGTACGACCACGTTGACGGGCAGTATGAACTACATGTTTGTGGACCGGTTTAACCTGATTGCCAACGCAACAGGGTCGGTACTCCGGATCGATGGGGACGAGGATTTCAGGACCAGCGCGCTCGCAGAGGGCCGTTACCAGTCGTTCACCCACCGCTGGGGGACGTTTTCCTACCAGTGGAATACGGCCTTGGGAACGCGTTGGGAAGACCAGTCGGACGAGTTTGGAAGAGTACTGACTGGAGTGGCAAGATTTGGACACAATCTGGACAAGCTTTTTTTCCCGGGACCCCATCCCCTGACCGTACGCTTCTCCCAGTTCCTGTCCGCGTTGGAAGGCACGGATGGCCAATCGACCCAGAACCTGACCCAGTCACTGTCGTTGGGTTGGAACTACAACACCACCCGGCGCTCGTCGGTATTGAGCGTCAACCTCAGTGACAACCGTTCCCGGGGTGGAGGTGGACGCGCCGGTGACCAGAATCGGGATCTACAACTGGCCACCTTGCTATTCGCGCAAACTGAGAATCTTTCGCGGCAATCCAGGCTGGTGGGAAGTGTATCGCTGCAGGCCCGCAGGCAGTCGTTTTCGATCGATGCTAACCCCACTCTGGTGCCCAGCGGTAATGCAGATATCAGCTATTTCAACCAGATGCTTTTCCGGGTCCCGTTTCTGCGCTACCGATCCACGCTGAGGTGGTACAGCAGTAATTTCAATACCTCCCTGGACGACCCCACCCAGTCCGCGGGCACGAAGGGGCTGTTCTGGGAAAACCGGCTGGACTACACGTTGGGCAGGTTGGATTTAAGGTTGTTCCTGCGATTCTCGAGTGTCAATGACATCAACAGGAACCTGATCTTTTTATCGGTCCGCCGCAGTTTTGGCGGTTTGTTGAATTAACCAGACTTGGCATGAACATGGCGCTGCGAGGCGCCTGGATGACATGAACGAATTAGCAGGACTTTGTACAGATGAGTAAGCTCTCTTTCCACAAATTTTTTGTTGCCGCGACGGCCACGGTACTGCTCGTGGCCGCCGGTGAATGGGCCGGCGGTGAACTGCGTGCCGAGTACGGCGATGTCGTTATCAACAACTACTCCGATGAGGCAGGTATGAGACCGGTCATTTTCCCCCATTGGTTTCATCGTATCCGCTACCGTTGCAAGGTGTGTCACGGTGACCTGGGCTTCAAGTTCGAGGCCGGCGGAAACGACATCAATATGCTCAAGATCATCGATGGTGAACTCTGCGGCGCCTGTCACAACGGCGAGATCGCCTGGGCGGTTGAAAACTGCGACGTGTGCCACTCGGCCAAACCCGGAACGCCCACGCAGGTGCACGAGAGCACGCTCCAGAAACTGATCGCCCCGGTCGACAAGACACAGGGGAGCCAGGAATGAACGCCAGCCATTTCAGGCGGTGGCTACCGGTTTACGTGCTGGTTGTCACGCTGGCCTGTATCTCGCAATGGGCGGTCTCCGCGGAGAAAACGGATCCCAATAAATTCAATCGCCTGATGACACCGATGTCAGAACGTAACCCGCCACCGGCCGAAGACGGCATTCATGACCCGGAGAGTTTTGGCACCGAGTTGTTGCAGCCGCCCAGGGAGGCTTTCAGCACGCTGACCAGGAGCCCTTCGGGGAATAACGTCAACTGGACAAAGGCGCTGGAGAAGGGTGAAATCGCGCCGCGTTATCACCGCGATGATGATAACGCGAGCCCCGTGATCATGGATTTGAACATCGTCAGGGAGGTCAAGGGTTCGATGCCCAACGTGGTGTATCCACACAAACAGCATACCGAGTGGCTGGATTGCTCAAATTGTCACCCCGCCATTTTCATACCACAAAAAGGCGCCAACCAGATCAGCATGGCGCAGATCCTGCTGGGGGAGGCCTGTGGAATCTGTCACGGAAAGGTCGCATTTCCGGTCTCCGAGTGCCGGCGGTGCCACTCGCAACCCAAGTAGACAGACATTACGCAAAGCGATGAACAGGCAACACAAAAACCCCTCCGGACGCGCCTTTATCTGGGCCATGACCGGGCTGTTGCACATGAATGTCATGAACCTGCAGGCGGACGGGGAGGCAGGTAACGGTAAACAGGGTAAAAACCAGCGCCAATTGCAACAGAAACTGGCGTTGGTTGAACGGATGTTGTACCAGTCACCACTGGGTGAGGCGGCCATGAAAGACCCTTCCGGGATGGAACCTGCCGTGTACAAAGCCTGGTCGGGAGCCAAACTTTCGTTTGAACTGGCGGTGGATAGTCTCGAGAAACAAAATGGCGGTAACGCCAGTGCGTCGTTGAACTCTGCTCTGGCGTTCTACCGTGAGGCATCCGCCTTGAACCGCGAGGCCAAAAAAGCAGAAGTGGATTTCCCGGCGTTGTTATCTGACCTGAAAAACCGGGTGGAAGGCTACCGGGAATCACTAAACCGGATCGCGGAAGAAAAGAACATCCCGGTTGCGGACAGACTGGGCAACATCGAGGTCGACGAGGCCCTCGCCACGGTTAAAGGTTATGAAGAACAGGGTGAAATTGAAAAAGCGGTGCAGGTACTACAGTCCCTGCAAGCGGCCATGGAAAGTGAGCTGGTGCTGATCAGGAGTGGTGAAACGCTGGTATCCATCGTGGAGTTCGAAAACCTCGAAGAAGCCTTCGAATTCGAAATTCGAAAGAATGAAAGTAATGAAAAGCTGCTTGAACTGCTGTTCAGGAACAACACGCTCAGTGATGGAAAGCGCCAGTTGATTTCGCAGTACCTGCAGGAGAGCCGTGATGCCAATGTGCGGGCGATACAATTTCGCCAGCAAGGCAAGCTGGAAGCCGCCCTGATGACATTGGAGTCAGGTACGGAAGCCCAGACCCGGGCGCTTAAATTATTTGGTGTAAATATGTAATGACCTTCGGCCACGGGCCGGGTAATTGAAAAAAGATGGAGATATCAGTAATGAAGAAGTCAATGGTGTTGGCCCTGTTCCTCGGGCTGACCATATTATCGGGTGGCGCCTGGTCTATCGACAAGGTGACAAACCGGTTTAATTCAGTGGAGAAATTGCTGACAGAATCGAGCGCCGCCAGGCAAATCGAAAGCAGTGGTAACCCCGAGGCCCTCGCCGGTCGCGACCAGGCACACAGCCATTATGAAAAAGCCAGGCTGGCGAAGGAAGCCGGTGACATCGAAACTGCCAATGCCGAACTGTCAATGGCTACCCGGGTGATGATGCAGGCCGTGAGACTGGCGGACCGGGGCGGGGTCGTACACGATAAGAAAGTTACCGACTTCCGTAGCCGCGAGAGTTCCATCACCGCCTTGCTGGATGCGCATGGCCGGGTCATGGAGGAGAACGGCACGGTTGCGGAAGGCGAAGGGCTGCAGCGGCTGGTCGAGCAAAATCTGCAGGAGGCTAATCAACTCGTTGAGCAGGGCAAGGTGGACGAAGGCAGGCAATTGCTGGATGAAACCTATGTCGCAACCAAAATGGCGGTGGAGAAGATACGCGGGGGCGAGACCCTGGTGCGTTCCCTTAATTTTGCCGACAAGGAAGAAGAGTACGAATACGAGTTGGACCGCAACGACACGCACCTGATGCTGGTGCAGGTTTTACTGGATGAAAAGCTAAAGGACGCACGGATCAGTAAACAGGTCGAACCTTTCCTGAAAGAAGCAGACACCCTGCGTAAACGCGCTGAGCAGGAAGCCGGCAAGGGCAAATTTGGGGAGGCGGTCCTAACGATGGAAGAGTCGACACGCCAGGTTACGAGGGCAATCCGAATGGCCGGAATATTTATTCCAGGGTGATAATTATGAACGCAAGGTCTCTCAGGTGGTGGATGACGATAGTCTTGCTGGCCGTATCGGTCACCGCGGTGGCTTCCAACTGGAAAAAGCTCAGCAATGATGGCCTTCACGACCCGGGTAACCCGGCCTTGAAGTTATTGCAAAACCCCGAGGAGTCACTGCGTGTGCTGCCACCCGATACGACCGGCAACATGGTGGACTGGATACGCGCGCTGCAAAACGGTGATATTGAACCGCGCAGTACGATAAAGGGTGAGGTGGAGGAGGAAATCCTGGATCTTGATGTGCTGATAATGGGCACCGGTGCAGGTTCCGTGCCGTTCATCCGTTTCCCCCACAAGGCGCACACCGAATGGCTGGCCTGCAGCAACTGTCACGAACACCTGTTCAAGTCAGAGGTGGGCGCCACCGAGTTCACGATGATGCAAATCCTGAATGGTGAATACTGCGGGGTCTGCCACGGGGCGGTTTCTTTTCCACTCACCGAATGCAACCGCTGTCACAGTGTGTCGCCGGATGAGGCGGCGAGGATCCAGAAAGCCAAAGTGATGGAGGAAAAACCCGGGGAATGAACCGCAACTGCCACAACTGGCGTACACCACTGTTTCTTGCCGTGGTTATCCTGCTCACCGCCTGGCCGGTGCAGGCCGAATACGCGGATGTGGTGCTCAATGAACACTCGGAAGCCGAGGGCATGCGACCGGTGATCTTTTCACACTGGTTTCACCGGATCAGGTTCAAATGCAAGGTCTGTCACGGTGAACTCGGCTTCAAAATGAGGGTGGGGAGCAACCATGTGTCAATGGAAAACATAACGGCTGGAGAATTCTGCGGGGCTTGCCACAACGGGGAAATCGCCTGGGCAGCCGATCAATGTGACCTGTGTCATTCTGGCAAGCCGGGCCTGAAGACCGGGATCCAGGGAGGACACGAAACCCTGGGTCCGGGGATTTGGTAAAGTGGGCGCCATGCGGCCCGCCTTCCTATTACTCTCAACGATGATGCTGGCCGCGTGTGCCGGCACCCAACAGCCTGAACAATTTACCCTGACTGCCCGGCAGACCTCGCCCACCCTCTGGCCCGCCTATCCCGATGTCCCGCGTTTTCAATACCTGGGTCAGCTCAGCGGAGAAGCAAACTTCGTCAGTGAAAAACGTGAAGCAGGCAGGGGCAAACGCTTCCTGGCCTGGGTGGCCGGACTGCGCGAGGAAGCGCCCGATGTGGTGACACTGCTCAGACCCCAGTCCGGCATGGTGGATGAGGAAACCCGGCGGATACTCGTAACGGACGTGGGTCTGAACGCCGTGATGGTATTCGATGAACAGACCGGTGAACTGGATCTGTGGTACCAGGCGGATCGGCAGCAATTGTTTTCCGCCCCCATTGCCATCGTCAAGATTTCGCCGGACGAATTCCTGGTTTCTGACGCCGAGCTTGGCCGCCTGGTGCGGCTATCCGCCCAGGGTAGACCGTTGGGCAGCATTACTTCAGAGACCCTGCAACGGCCTGCCGGCATGGTCTTCGATGCGGTGGAAGACCGCATTTACGTGGCCGATACCGCCGCTGACGATATCAAGGTATTTTCACCACAGGGCCTACTGATGGAAGTGATCGGTGAGCCGGGTGAAGGCATCGGCCAGTTCAACGCACCCACGCACCTATCCCTGGACGGCAGGCACCTGTTGGTCAGCGACACGTTCAACTCCCGTGTGCAGTTGCTGACGATCGATGGGGAAATCGTCCGTACAATCGGCGAGCGCGGTCTGTTTGTGGGCAATTTTGTCCGTCCCAAGGGTGTCGCGTCAGACAGTGAGGGCAACATCTATGTCATCGAATCCTTTTTTGATCACCTGCTGATTTACAACGACGGTGGGGAGTTGCTGCTTTCAATCGGCGGAACGGGCAACATGGTCGGCCAGTTCTACCTGCCTTCTGGTGTGTGGGTGGATGAACGAGACCGTGTATTTATTGCCGATATGCATAACGGCAGGGTGATCGTATTGCAATACCTGGGTAATACATGATGCTTCAGAGGATTGGGAAACTATCCGTTGCACTGGCAGGTCTGCTGCTTGTCAGCCTGGCATGGGCGCAGCGTTCCCCCGATGTCGCCTCGACAAAGCACAACCTGTCAGTTTCCGGCACCGGCACGGTTACCGCCACATCCGAGAGCCAGATTTGCGTGTTTTGTCACACCCCGCATGGGGCCAGCAAGTTCCCGGGGTCACCCCTTTGGAACAAGCAGCAGAGCGGGGCGACCTATTCGACCTACACCTCGGCCTCGCTGGACGCGGAGACCATCGCGGGCCAATTGCAGAACCCTGGAGGGTCATCGAAGCTGTGCCTGTCCTGCCACGACGGCACCATGGCCGTCGGCACCGTAAACGTGCTTGGCGGGGCACAGGACGTCACCATCGCGATGACCGGCACGGGTCCGGGTGGCACGGTGCCGGCCGGTGCCGGCACCCAGACCGGGTTTACCCGGAACCTGGATGTCGACCTGCGTAACGATCACCCGATATCCCTGACCTATGACACGACCCTGGTCAACCTGGATGGCGAACTTTTCGATCCGGCAACCGCCGCGCATATCGGCACACGTTCACCGGGCAACAATTACCCGATCCCACTGGAGCCAACGGGCCCTACCGGCGAGGCACAGGTGCAATGCGCTTCCTGTCACGACCCCCATATCTACGACTCGGGCGAGACCAACAGTATCAAGTTCCTGCGTCTGGAACGGTTTCAGCAAACCTCCCCCGCACAGGGCCTGTTTGACGAGAACAACGACATCATCTGTATCGGTTGTCATGACAAGGAGGACTGGACGCTGTCAGCCCACGGCAACGCAATCGTCGCGGATGAGGTCTACACCGCAGGCGCCGCGAGTCAGCGGGAATTTCCGGCCGGCACCACGGTGTGGCAGGCGGCCTGTCTGAACTGCCACGATCCACACACCGTCCACGGCGCCCGCCGCCTGGCCCGGGAGGGCACCGACAGCACCAGCGTACCAAAAAGCGGCGGCAACTCCGCCATCGAGGAAACCTGTTACCAGTGCCATAGTGCAAACCCGATCATCAATGCCGCCACCGGCGATGTCCCCGACATCAAGAGTGATTTCCTGCTCAACCGGCGTATGCCAATCACCAGCGCCGATCAGCCGGCTGGCCAGGAAATGCACGAGGTGCTCAATGCCGATCTGGAAGAATCCCAGCTACGCCTGGGCAAGACCAATCTCAGCAACCGGCACGCCGAGTGCACCGATTGCCACAACCCCCACCGAGTGCTGCGCAACCGGGTGTTCAACAGCGGCGGCGCCTCCACCTTTGGCACTCACGACCACAGTTCACCGCATACAAACCTCGCCTCGGGCGTGCTCAGCGGGATCTCTGGCGTCGAGCCCGTCTACGGTTCGGCCGCCTTCCTGGCCCGTCCGTCGACCTACCAGGTCAAGAGCGGCGCTGCCGCCAGTGGCGGGAGCACCAGTGTCCTGGCCCCGCATGTCACGCGCGAATACCAGGTCTGCCTCAAGTGTCATTCTGATTTCGCCTATTTCGACAACGACCTGTACCCAATCGGTAGTCGGCCCAACCTCGGTGATTCACTGGGTGGCACCGGTCCGGGTACCAATGACCTTGACCAGTACACCAACCAGGCGATGGAATTTCAGGCACCCATCGGCGATCAGGGTGAAACCAGTTCCACCACCGACCACCGGTCCTGGCACCCGGTGATCGACTCAACCGGGCGCAGCGCCGGCAACCGCAACATGAGCGCCAATGCCTTTATTGCGCCTTGGAACGGGGATATCGGCAACCAGACCATGTATTGCTCCGATTGCCATGGCTCCACCACCGCCAACAACACCGTCGTGCCACCGGGCGGAGACCTGGGTTCGCCCTGGGGACCACACGGTTCAAACGAAGATTTTCTTCTGAAGGGTACATGGGATGATCGCACCGGCAATCCCAACCGGGGCGGAACCGGCAACGACCCCAACAACGGCATCTGCTTTAAATGCCATGAATGGCAGACCTATTCCAGCCGCCGCGGCGACAACCGCAACAGTGGATGGGGTGGTGACAAGGACGATAACCTGCACGCGTTCCACGCTGACCAGATCGAATCCATGCGCTGCACCTGGTGCCACATCGCGGTGCCGCATGGTTGGAAGAACAAGGCCCTGCTGGTCAACCTGAACGACGTCGGGCCCGAGGCAGGATTGACCGGTTCGAACGAGGTCGATATCACCTCCAATGGCCAGACCTACACCCAGGGTCCGTACTACCTCAACGCCAAGCTGAAGGTGCGCACCTGGGCCCGCAGCGGCAACTGGTCGGTGGGCAACTGCGGCTCGGCCAGTGGGCAGCGGGGGGCCGGGAGGAACTGGATGGAAAATGTCTGCACCAATCCACCATGAGGCGGTTGCTTAACGCTTTGGGTTCCCTGAAGCTGACCTTCGGGGGCATGCTGTTGCTGGCGTTGGTCATTTTCTACGACCTGCAAATCTCGGTGCTGTCACCGGGCTGGCTGGCGGCCAGTCTGGGCTTGTTGAGTCTGAACCTGGCGGCGGCGATCATTGTGCGGCCGCAGTTCCGGCAGCAGCCCGGTCTGCTGGTTTTCCACCTGTGCCTGATGTTGGTCACCGGACTGGCCGGCCTGCAGGCGATGACGATATTTGATGGCCGTGTCGAACAGGCGGAGGACCAGCCTTTCGCGGTTGAAAATGTCGAAGTCATCAAACAGGGTCCGTGGCATATCAACCGCCTGGGAGAGGTTCATTTTATGCAGGGACCGGTTACCGTCGAGTATCGTGAGGACCTTCGCCGTGGCCGTACACAAAGCAAAATATATTTTGATCAAGGGGGAAAGCTGGAATCCAGGACCTTTGGTGATACACGATCAACACACAAACGGGGTTACCGCTTTATTACGACGCCGAACAAGGGATATGCCTTGACGCTGGTTTGGGTGGGTGATGATGGAAACTCGACCAGTGGCAATATCCACATGCCCTCGTTTCCGATCCGGGAATGGGATCAGCGTCAGCAGTGGCGCACACCGGCTGGAGAGCAGGTCACCCTGTCCCTGGATATATTGCCCGTGGCTGCGGATGGTAACTGGACACTGGCCAGCGAAGGTTTCGAAGGCCGTGTATTGCTGACCACTAAAGATGGCAGCGGGACCGAATTAATAGACGGCCGCGCGGTCGCCGTCGCCGGAGGCTCGCTGACGCTGGACGGCGTGAGTCTGTGGATTGGTTACCGGATAGAGTTCAATGCGATTTTGCCGTGGCTGTTCGCCGCCGCCGCCCTGGGTACCGCTGCCCTGGGCTGGCATTTCTGGCGCAACCCGCCCCAGTTCCGGGTGGCGGAACATAAGATCAATGCTGCCTGAACAGATCGGTATCGCTATTGCCCTGGCCTGTTTCCTGGGACTTGGCATTTTTTCCTTTTTCCGGTCAGCGGGACCGGTGTCACTGGTGCTGGTTTTGCTGCTCACCGCCACCGCTGCCCTGCTGGCGGGGATCGTGGTTCGGTGGGAGCGTGTGGGCCAGGGTCCGTTCATGACACAGTTTGAAGTGTTACTCAGTAACCTGTTCAGCCTGTCATTGATTTACACACTGCTGATTTGGCGGATCGATCGGATTCGACCGGGAATACCGGTCGCTTTGTGGCTGTTTGTGATGCTGTCGGCCTGGGCCTTGCTTTCCCGTATTGAGCCGGTGGTCCTGCCACCCACCTTTGACCACCCATGGTTGTGGATACATGTGATCACCGGCAAGATATTTCTGGCCTTTTGCATGACGGCGACAACGCTGGCTGTGGTGCTGTTGTCACAGCAGCTTTCGGGTAAACAGCCCTTGACCGTCACCGCGCGGCGCCATGATCCCGTTGTCTGGCGGTTGATGGCGGTGGCATTTGTTTTCCACAGCTTTATGTTGATCGCCGGGGCCGTTTGGGCTCACGATGCCTGGGGGCGTTACTGGAGTTGGGACCCGTTGGAAACCTGGTCATTGCTGACCTGGCTCTCGCTGGCCATCGTGTTGCACGTCCGGCTGACGTTTCGTATCCCGCTGGCGCTGGGCTGGGTATTGGCGATCACCGTATTTGCACTGGCTTTCCTGACATTTTTTGGTGTTCCTTTCGGCAGCCAGGCACCACACAAGGGGGTCATGTGAAGCCACGCAAAGACCTGCGGAACCGGGTGCTCGTGTTGACGGTGCTGAGCATTGCTTTGGCGGGGTTGATGATTTCCAAACCCTGGTCCGTACGGGACCAGATGCCATCTGGTCAGGCCATCGTTGACATGGTCGCAGACTTCACCGGCGATCCGGAATCAGAATTGGACCCGGAATTCATCGCGGCGGTGGCCGCGCTTCAGTCGGGGCATTTTGCCAGGGCGTTGGAGGTATTCAAGCGTTTTCAAACCAGGGCACCCCACCTACCGGAAGTGCATGTCAATCTTGGCTTCACGTACCTGGGTATGGGGCAGCTTGCACTGGCGGAAGCGTCGTTCCAGCAGGCGCTCCAATTACGGCCCGGTCAGGCCAACGCGTATTACGGCATGGCGCTGATACACGAACGGCGTGGGGACCTGGATCTGGCCAGGGGCGCGATGCGCACCTTTATCCACCTCGCCGACGAGGCCGACCCATACGTTCGAAAAGCAAACGCGGCGTTATGGGAATGGGGGGAACCGCCGCAGTCTTAACCCGCATATTGCAATATACGGTTTAAACCCAGTTTCAACTACCTGCGCTTGGTTTCGCTTTACAAGCGCATCACCATGCTCTGCCCCAACAGCCAGAGATTGAAAACCGTTATGGCCACCACGAAGAAATGTGCTGGCAATAACTGCACACCGGTGAGATCACCACCACCCCGCAATCCGCCCCGGGCACGGTATCTGACGATCTTGATCGCCACCCAATAACCGAATACCATCAACAGCGACTGGCCCAGGAATATCCACCAGTCGGGTACCGGGGTTTCCATCATCAGGATGTGCCGTTCCATCCACGTCAGGGGTCGCATACCCACCCCAAAAGGATTCATCAATACTTTGAAAAAATCGGGGATTTCGCGGACAAAATGATCAAGGTTGTGAGCCAGATGATAGGCAAATGCCAGCGGCAACGAGGCGAAAGCCAGTTTCGAGAACAACTGCTTGAATGAAACCGCCTTGGGGGCGGTCAATCGAATCCCGTAAATGCACAGCGCATAGAGCGCGACCGGTAAGGCGAAACCCACCAACATCAGGATGGTAAAGGTCAGCAACAGCGGGTCCCCTTCACCCAGGACCCCGGACAGCCAGGCCACCGATTGACCCCACGGGGGTAACATTGTCAGGCCATGGAAGATGGTGATCGCCAACAGCCCCAGCATAAACCAGGCACCATCCCATTGGGCCTTGGAGTCCGTGGTGGCCTCCTTGTCCATGGCCCGAAGCCGCCAGGTGACATTCTTGTGTGGACAGGAAAGAACACAGGAGCCACAGGAAATGCAGAACGTGTTCTGGCCAAAACGGCCCACGGTCAGGTGGGTGGGGCAGGGCTCGATCTCGGTGGTACCGTGGTAACACTCCATGGTGGTGCAGCTTGCACACACATCATTGTCGACCGGACGTATCTCAATCGGAGCCAGACGACTGTAATAACCGATGGTGCGCCCCACCGGACAAAAATAACGGCAGAATGACTTGCGCTCCCACTTCATCAGGCAGGCACTGGCCAGGACGAACATGACCACTGCCATCCCGGCTGTCGCCCAGGGGATGTTGGTCACGCCGGCACCCAGTTCCAGCCAGGTCAGACCCATAAACAACGCCAGGGCCGGGTAGACGTTGCGGTACTTGAGGGGTACCTTGGCGGTACGCTCACGGCTTTTATCCGGGCGCCGCCAGAGCTTACGCAGCACGGTCAACTTGGAAAGTGTTTCCCAGGGACAGATGGCGCACCATGCTGAACCCAGAAAGAACACCGAAATGATAACCAACGGCCACCATAAGCCCCATACCATCACCGTGGCAAAGTTGTGTTCAGCATGTACCGTGCCAAAAATACCGGAAACGATGACCAACAGATAAAACACCACCGCGACCACTTTCAGCGTTGCTACGGGTTTGGCGCTGGAATTCAGATAGCGCACCACCGGGGCCAGTACCGGAACCCGGGTCAAAGGCAGGCTGAAAGAGCGGGGGTCACTGGGGGGCTTGCCTACCAGTGCCCATACGAGGGTCAGGATCATAAACACCAACACCCACATGATAAAATCCCATGGCAGGGCAGGATGCTGACCGCCACCGTGGCTATGGCCCATGGCCGCCGGGCGTTGCTGGAGTTTGACCGCCATCTGCGCAACGTATCCCTCTGGCAGATTGGGGGCGATAAAGGCCTGGAACACGTATTCCGTCACGTCAGCGATCTGCTGCCGATCAAGCACCTGCTTCCAGGCGGGCATCTCGGTGCCGACAACTCCGTCGGAGATGGAATAAAATATATGTTCCCGGCTGAACTTGTACAAGGAGTATGACTGGGTAAAGTTGCGTGGTTTGGGGAAAATGAAGTGGCTGCGCGGACCCTTGCCGTCCCCATGCTCGCCGTGGCAGACGTAACAGCTATCCTGGTAAAAGGCCTTGCCTTGTTCAAAATCGCCGTTCAGGCTGAAAGGCATGGGTTTGGCGATATCCTCGAGGTCCCAGTGGAGGTTGTGCTCGTGACCGGCGGCCATGCCCCCGGGGGCCGCCGCCATATTTTGCGCCATCCATTTTTCCTCCCCCATGGGGAACATCAGGGAGTTGCGAACATAGTCCACCACATGGACGATTTGCTCATCGGATAGCCGCACGCCCCAGGAGGTCATGGCGGTGCCCGGGCGGCCATGGGTAACCGAGTAGATCATCCGGTCCCGGCTCAGTTCCCGGCGCGCCTTGTCGTCGGTAAAATCCCGTGGGGCAGGGTTCAACCCACTGGTTGCATACACCCCTTTGTCACCCTTGTCGCCATGACAAACGGAACAGTTTTCGGCGAAGATCACGCTGCCCGGGCCGGCTTCTTCGGCCTTGGCGGACTGCATCAGCTTATCCCGGATGTAGTCGACTATCTCCCCGGCCTGGCCAATACTCAGGCGTTTCTCCCAGGCCATCATGGCGGTGCCCGGCTTACCTTGCATGACGGTGCTGATCATCTCTTCCCGGGTCAGGGTTGCCATTGCCTCGTAACTGGTAAAATCCTTCGGTGGCGGCACCAGACCGCTGCCGGATTGGATCTGTCCTTCACCGAGTTCACCATGGCAGGCTGAACAAAGATTCTGGTAACTGGTTTCGGCGTCGAAGGACTTGTCCTCAGATTGCTGGGCCTGGACGTCCCGGGGGTGCAACAGGGACATGCTGGCCAGGATAGCCAGCACCAAAAAGACACGGAAAGCGTGTGCCATTATCGTTACTCCAATTCGTGAATACGGGAACTGTTTATTATTTTCAATCAGGTTACCAAAGTGTAATACACTAACGACTTTCCGCCAAATAGCACAATGCCCGGGCTGGCTTATTGGTCTCGCCTCACGTGCCAGTCATCTGTGGTTTCGCCGAGTGGCCGGAACAGGAAATACAATTCAGGCGTGATGCGAAGGTCATGATCGATCCCCGCCTCGTAAGCCGGTGCCAGGGTCCTGATAAAGCGCACCAGTGATTCTATTTGAGCTGAACTGAGCATATCCTCCCAACTGGGCATCACGCCCCGTCCGCCGCTTATGCTTTCGGCAAGCTGGGAATCACTTTTGTGCATTCGCTCGCGCAAGGCGAACGACGGGGAATTGACATAGTAGGAAATACCGTTGAACCCGTGACACCCGCCACAGAACCTGGTGTACGTCATCTCCCCCAGGTCTTGCGCGTTGGTAGTGGTCTGATGGATTGAAGCATCAATGGAGTCGACAGTCCTTACCTGGCGCGATACGAAGCGGTTACGAATGTATAGAACGACTTCACGTGCCTGTTCCTCGGTGATTGTTTCCCGCCACGCGGGCATGATGTTGTTTTTCCCGTCAAGGATACTGGCAATCAATTCAGAATCCACTTGCTGCAATTTCTCGCCGAGCAAAAGGGACGGTGCGTTGGGAAAGGCGGCACGGTCTTCAAAACCGTGGCAGCCGGCGCAAAATGTTACATAGACTTCTTTCCCTGTTTCCCGGTTGCCAAGGGGCATGTTTTGTCCTTCGGACACCGGACCAAGGAAAGACTGATAGGAACTCGAAGCCAGGCGGGAACCGCCCGGTACGCCTGCAGCATAAAGGCTGAACCAGTAATTGGCCTCCAGCGGATCATAAAAACCGACCGGGATCTTTGCCCGTGATTTTGAGTGCAACAGCCCGAGGTTCCGCTGGGCCAACAGGTTGCCCTGCTCGGCGGCCTGGTGGAACCAGTGATGCGCCTGGTCGTAATCGAGTTCCACCCCCTCGGAATAGAAGTACATAAAGCCAAGAAGATTCTGCACGTCAGGGTCCCCCGCCTCAGCCAGCGGCAGCAGTCTCTCAAAGGTAGTCCTTGGATCTGTTGCAGGGTGTCCCTGGATCGTTGGTGAATTCCAGGCACCGTGGCCTGTCGTGTCCTGGGCAAATGACGCCGTGCAGGACAACAGGAGAATCGAAAGCAATACCCCGCAACCAGGTGTTTTTCTCATCATCACATTACTGGAATATTCGAGTGATCAGTATACCACGCAGGTCAGCAGGCCTTTGGGTCAGCGTTGCTCAACTGTGCTGCCTTGATGGTTCTGATTTGATCACTGCGTATAATGACAGGCAATCGGGCAGTGGAGGATACAAATGAAAAAGTGGGCACTGGCAGTTCTAACGTTGTGCCTGTTTCTCAGCGGGTGCAGCGTCAATCCG
>Ga0255052_10000430_pt1 | contig 33989 bp, 30 predicted proteins | sample JV7_2_21_MG_FD_188632 | JGI IMG/M metagenome (GOLD analysis project Ga0255052, IMG submission 188632) | Seawater microbial communities from Jervis Inlet, British Columbia, Canada - JV7_2_21 | ecosystem: Environmental > Aquatic > Marine > Inlet | place: Canada: British Columbia | collected...
AAGAAAAAACCCAAAGGAAAAGCACTGAAAATTCTTAAGGGTTTCAAGGGCGATGCTGCATACCCGAGCCATGGTGCCAGCCACCAGGTCCTCAAGATGATCAAAGACGGCAAAGCGGGCCGGCCCGATGTCTACATGTGGTACTGCTACACACCGGTTTATGCCAACGGGGAGTGCCAGGAAAACATCGACATCATGAAGGATGAGAGCCTGATCCCCTACTCGGTGTGTGTCAATGCCTATTACGATGAATCGGCGGCCCTGGCGGACATTATCCTCCCCAACCCCTCCTATCTGGAGTGGTGGGACTGGGAAGACATGGTCTCGCCGGATCAGATTCCCGAATGGTATATTCGCCAACCTTTTGTGAAACCGCTTGGTGAAAGCCGCGATTTCAAAGACGTGGTCTGTGATTTGGCCGATCGGATGGGATTCCCCTTGGGTTTCAGCTCGGCCGAAGAGTTCGTTAAGCTGTCCTGCGAAAAAACCCCTGCGATAAAGGCTGCCGGCGGCTTCGAATACATGAAAAAGCACGGCGTCTATCATGATCCCAAGGCCAAGCCCAAGTATTACGCGCACAAGAAGGAAGTCAAAGCAGCAGACCTCAAGAAAGATGGCGTGATCTTGGACGAGGCCACGGGCGTGTACTGGAACTCCAAAAAATCCAAGCACCCCGAAAAGGGCTATACCAAGGCCAAAAGCGCCTACAAGGGCTATGTCGGTCAGGAGATCGGAGACAAGGTTTACAAAGGCTTCCCGCCGGATAAGCTCAACAAGTCCGGATATTTTGAGCTGTACTCCGAGCTTCTGGAGCTCAAAGGGCTGTCACCCCTGCCTACCTATTATCCGATACCTGCACATCAAAAAATGGGACCGGATGATCTTATTTTGACCACTTACAAGGTAGCGACGCAAATCCATTCGCGTTCCGCCAACTGCAAGTGGCTCACCGAGACCTACAACGACAACCCGGGCTGGATTAACCCCAAAACCGCCCAGCGTATCGGCATTAAAACCGGAGACAAGATCAAGGTCAAATCCGCAATCGCCGAGATAACGACGACGGCCAAGGTCACCGAAGCCATTGTACCGGGTATTATCGCCATTTCACACCATCTGGGACACTGGGAATACGGACGCTATGCATCCGGAAAAAAAGCGCCTCTGGCGCATGACGATGATCCGGGTCTCAAGGAAAAGTGGTGGGATACCTATGGGGTCCATCCCAACTGGATCATCCCCAACAGTTCGGATCCCATCAGCGGGCAGCAGAGCTGGATGGACACAGTGGTCAAGGTGACCAAGGCTTAAACCCCAAAACAGTAGGTGGTAATGGAAAAGAAAGACAAACAAGCGGCTGTGGCCAGGCAAAGAAGCAATGTTTATGGACTCCTGGCCACGGTCTTTGGACATGAAGTCAGTTCCGAGCTCCTTCAACAGATCAAAGACCCCCAATTTATGGGGGTCTTGTCTAATATGGGGTTGGAACTGGATAGTGATTTTTTTGAGAAACCTGAGGATGAACTGCTCGAGGACCTGGCCGTGGAATATGCCGGCCTATTTTTAGGCCCCGGCAAACATATCTCTCCGCATGAATCGGTCCATCACCAACGTTCAGATGGTGACTGGGGTCAAATGTGGGGTAAGTCGACGGTGGAAGTTAAAAATTTTATCGAGTCGGCCGGGCTGGATTACAAAGAAGCCTACACGGGGCTCCCGGATCACATCAGCGTGGAGCTCGAATTCATGCAGCAGGTGACTTTGCGTGAAGAACAGGCGTTAAGCGAGGGCGATCAGGAGGGTGTTTTATATTGTCTAAAGATGGAAAAAAAATTTATTGAGGAACACCTTATCCGTTGGATTCCCGCCTTTTGTGAAAAAATCATCAACCGAGCGGAATTACCTTTTTATCGAGAAATGGCTGCATTGACTATAAAATTCATGGAATTCGAGAAGGAAAAAATAGATGAATTCTGAAAATCAGACTGAATTTTAGGGTCTTTCTGACAAACTCAACCCCTAAGGAAACCTAATTGTGTATATTATAGGGTCTGTCCGTAATTCCCAAAACAGATTTAATTAAATCACCCAAGTTCCGCATCCTCCATCCACCGGTCCATCGCCCCACGCCGAGGGCGGGTTTTCGTAGAATGATAAAGGGTTATCCACAGCTAACAATACCAAGGGGATATAGAGATGAAGAACATTGTAAAAATACCGCTAATCATAGGGGCCATATTTGCCCTCGCTTTGGTGGTTGTCATTGTGACAACCATTTCTTTGAAAAAATCGGAATTGACATACAAGGTGGCCCAACTCGAAGGCAAATATAAAGACAGAACCGGCGCCACTTTTGTCGGCTCCGAAACTTGTAAAAGGTGTCACGAAAGGCGGTATTTAGACTGGTCGACGTCTCTTCATTCCAGGATGATGCGGGATGCCCGGGCTGATCAGGCGGCGAATATCGGCGATTTTGAGATGCCCAGCGATGTGAGAAAATTTACCAAAGAAGATGTTCATTATGTTCTTGGCAGCGCCTGGAAACAGCAGTACCTGAAAAAAGAAGGGCAGGATATCACGGTCTTGCCCGCCCAGTACAACGTGTTCACAGGAGAGTGGAAGGCCTACTTCCCGGATGAGCCGGCTAAAAGAGACTGGTTTAAGGAGTGCGCCGGATGTCATGCGACCGGTGTGGACCCGGAGAAAAAGACATTCGTGGAGATGGGGGTGGCCTGTGAAGCCTGTCATGGACCGGGGAGCAACCACGTGGAAGCGGTTCCCGGTTATGAGATCAACACGATCATGCAGGCAGGGCGGATGACCCCTTTCCAGGCCGCTCAGATATGCGGCTCCTGCCATACCAGAGGCCGAGACAAGACCGGAGAGTATGCCTACCCCGTCGCCTACCAAGACCATAAGGGATATGGCAACATAAGACTTTATTTCAACGAAGCCACACCGGGCAATAACTCCGAATATTTCTGGCCCAGTGGGGAATCCAGGTACAGTAACCAGCAATATTTGGACTGGAAGCAGAGCGAGCATGCCAAGGTGGGTGTGGTCTGTAACACCTGCCACAATGTACACAAATCCAAGACAACCCTGGTCTCCACAGGAGCCGGAGGCCCCGGCCTGCTTGACTCCATCATCTCCAAAACCCGGTTGTTTGAGGACCGGCTGTGCAAGAGCTGCCACACCACTGTGCAGTACCGCTCAGCCCATCGGATACATACCTTTGGTAGCTGCATCCGCTGCCATATGCCGAAGGTGGCGAGGATTGGCGAGGCCGGGGACGCGCACAGCCATACCTTTAGATTCATGTTCCCTCAGGCCACCATTAAGATGGGCGGTATGGAAAAGCAACCCAATGCATGCAACGCCTGCCATCATCACAAAGATGTTTCTCCTGAAACACTCACCGCCTTTCTCGAAGCGGCAAAAAAGGCAGATATGCCCAAACCCTTTACTGTTCATCAGAGGCCGATGGAACTTCAGAAATAATGGGAAGTAATCAGACGACAAAAACAGACAGGCGACAGTTTCTGAAATTTTTGGCTGGTGCGCCGGTTTATGCGGCTTTAGGGTCTGCAGGCATCGCCCACGCAAAGCCCACGCGCTTTGGAAAGCTGATGGATACAGGATTCTGCATCGGCTGCAAGCGTTGCATGTCCGCCTGCAAGCGCTGGAACAATCTAGAAGTCGAGCGTAATGAATTGACCACCGACCGGGAGATCGATCTCACGGCCAACAACTGGATTGTGGTCAACCTGTTGACCGATTCCAAAAACCGCGTCGCGAAAACCTATATCCACTGGGCTTGTCATCACTGCATAAAGCCGGCCTGCGTGGGCGTATGCCCGGTCAAGGCCCTCAGCAAGTTGCCTAAAGGACCGGTGGTCATAAACGAGAAGAAGTGCATTGGATGCCGTTATTGTTTTCAGGCCTGCCCCTTCAAAGTGCCCCGGTTCGACTTTGAAAAACGAGTCACCCGCAAATGTCACCAGTGCTACGATCGGATACCACTACTGAACTATATGAAACCCGCCTGTGTGGCTGCCTGTCCGGTCGGGGCGCTCCACTTTGGCTATAAGGAAGAGATCATAAAAGAGGCCAAGCAGCGGGTCCAACTGCGGGGGGGATCAAGTTACATCATGGGTCTGACCGAGGCGGGCGGAACGGACATGCTGACAATTTTGCCCACCAATCCTCAGGACTTGAATCTCGTCGTCGCCCCAAAGAAGATTGTCAACCAGAACCTGGATAAAATCAGGATTACGGCCGCTGGGTTCATGGGGGCTTCAGGGCTGGCCGGATTGATGTACCTTTATGCTGCCTTGACAGGTAAAGCCGACAAGGAGGGTCATGGTCAGCCAAACTAACAAATATGTTAACTCGCTTTTGATCGATGTGGAACGTTCACCGGGCTTTTACATCTGGGTCAGCTTACTGGTTGCGCTCATCTTTTTGGGCGGTTACGCCCTTTTTATGTCTTTGATTCACAGCATGGAGATATTGGAATTTTCTACCAATGTTCCATGGGAGATGATGGTATCCAATTACGTTTTTCTGGTCGGATCGAGCATCGGGCTTTGCATTGTTTCGTCTTTGGGTCATGTGTTCGGGCTCCAGCGTTACAAGCTGATTGGGAAACGGGGCACGTTCCTGGCCCTGATAGCCATCATATTCGGGCTATCCTCGATCGGTCTTCACCTGGGACATCCGGAGCGGGGAGCGATTTACAATCTTTTGACCCCCAATTTCCGGTCAGCCATGTGGTGGATGGGATCGCTCTATCCGCCTTACATCGCTTTTATTGCCGTGTGGTTTTGGCTTCTGGCCAGAACGGATCTATCTATAATAGCCGGTGAATCCACCGGGGTAAAGGCGAAGATCTATCGCCTGCTGGCCCTGGAGCGATTGCGGCCTTATCTGAATCAGCGGTTTCATTTTGAAAAACTTGAAACCTGGATCTATCGGCACCTGCCTTTGGAAAGAATGGGTCTGTCATTGGATGCTGATGGGGCGGATTTGAAATGGGCAGGTATCATCGGTGCGCTGGGGCTTGCATTCGGCCTCATGGCTTATACACTCGAGGGAAGTCTATTTGCCCACGCCGAGGCCCGGCCATTTTGGTATGGCGCCCTTTTTCCTATCGATTTTTTCCTCGGCGCCTCTTTTTGCGGCTTCGCCTGGCTGTTGTCCCTGGAGATTATTACTTATAAGGTTAAAAGTAAGGAAATCCCTGAGCATCTTGGAGAGCTCTTCTTTGAAATGGCCGAATTGCTCGCACTGCTTTTAAGTTTTGGCGTTCTTTTTACCACATACAAAATGGGGCACGGACTTTTTGAGCCGGCCAAAGCCGAAACCATCATGCTGTTTTTACAAGGTCCTTTTAGCTTGGCTTTCTGGGTGTTCGAGATCACAATAGGGCTGATCATGCCTATCTTTATTTTACTCTATGCGGCCAAAAAAAAGAAGATGGCAGGGGTTTTGGTCGCCTCGGTGATGGTACTGGTCGGCTACTTTGTAAAGAGATATGATTTTATAGTCGCCTCACAAGTCTATCCGGTTATCAAAATAGACCTCACCTCATTTACACCAGTCTTTATGGAGGTGCTCTTGGTCGCAGGGATCATCGGTGGGTTTTTGTTAAGTTACACTTTGGGTGATAAATTTCTGCCGTTAAAAGAGGGGAGATTCCGTCAGACAAAGTGACGGAAGAATCATTGCAGATTATATTTTTATCAGATGAATAGGAGAAAAGATGAAAACTAGTGGTTGGATTAAAATTGCGTTTACAGTATTACTGGCCGCCGGACTACTGGGTTGTTCCTCGGAAAAGAGCGCGATTGAAAAGGTGGCTGCTGCTCCAAAAGCCTACGTCGGATCGGAACAGTGCAAAGTCTGTCATCTTGAGCACTACGATTCCTGGAAGATGACCCTGCACAGCCGGACACTTCAGAGTGTAACCGAAAATAGGGACGCCTTGATCACCGACATCGATCCCGAGGTGATCCGCTCTGATCTGAAAAAACGGGAAAAAGAACTAAAGATACCTGTGGATGAAATCTTCATCCCCACGGTCGAACAGATAAAATACACCCAGGGCATTCAATGGAAACAGCGATATGTGGTTGAAAAAAACAACACGCTTTATATCGCTCCTATAGAGTACGATGCCTGGAACCATACCTGGAGCAATTACCGTGAAGCAGACTGGGACCGACGTCCATGGATTGAAAAGTGCGGCGGTTGTCATGCAACCGGCACCAATCTGGAAAAGGGTACTTTTTCTGAAGCGGGGGTCGGCTGTGAGTCTTGCCACGGCCCAGGCTCCCGTCATGTTGTTCTGCCCAAGACCGCTGTCTTTGACAAACGCCAGACGGTCGTCAACCCATCCAAGCTTCCGGCAGGCATCAGGACCCAGATCTGTGGTGCCTGCCACGGCAGAGGCGAATCAACCAAAGCAAAAAATGCCGATTGGCCGGTCGGTTTTAGGCCGGGCAGGGCTTTGGGTTCCTATCAGAGGGATACCGTCTCAGTGGGTGAGATCGATTACAGCGATAAATCCACTGACCGGCATCATCAGGAATACAATGACTGGCGCCAGTCCATACACGCTCAAAAAGGTGTATCCTGCACCTCGTGTCACTATGTCCACCAATTGGGTCTTCCACCAACACAATTCCAAACCGTGGGAGCCGGATCCGGCCAGTGTCTGGCCTGTCATACCGGCAACACCAACAAATACGCACATTCCATCCACTCCTTTTCCAACTGTATCGGCTGTCACATGCCTAGAATTGACATGAGTGCCGAATCCGGGCCCGCGCTGCGCCACACCTTCAAGGTGATGTCCCCCAAAGACAGCCTGGCGGCAGGCGGCGTCGACAAGCTACCGAATTCCTGCAGCAGCTGTCATTATCATAAAGATACACCGCTGGAAAGCCTGGTCGGTTTTTTGGAAGCATCCCGAAAAAGGGATATACCTCTCCCTTTTACCGTGCACCAGTCCCCATCGCCTCCGGAAAAGTGAAGGGGGAGTCGCCATGAGAGGGAATGTAATCATCGGTTGTTTAAGGTCAGCTAGCAAAGCGGTCGGCATCCTGATTTGGGGAATCGTATTCGTGGCCGTTTCTTCCGGACCGTCCTCGGCCCAGGAGGAGGTCACTTCAAGAATCTATCGGTATCGCGAACGGGTGGCAACCGGGTATTACGAGGGTTATGAAGTCAGCCCCCGCCGTCAGCGCGCTCTTTTACAGGGGCCAACGGTCCGACAGGGTCTGTTCCCGTTCGGGTCCGCTGCATCTGCAGTGCGTACTCGAACACGGTTGCCGGATTCCCATGCAGGGCTCTCCTTTTACGAGCGACTCACCTGCATCGCATGCCATGCAGAACAGGCTCGGAATCTCCATTCGGTTCGGGCCGGGATCACTTGCCGGCAGTGCCATGGTTCGGAGCCGATCCCTGCCATCAACCATTACTTTTCGCCGATGAACTCGATTCGCCGGCATGCTTATATCTGCGGCAAGTGCCATGAGGGAGCTAACGTCGGGTTTGCCGGCTTTTATGTCCATGAACCGTCGGGGACATCCCTTGAAACCAGAAAGAGCTTTCCGATCCTGTTTTATACCAGTTGGGGAATGTTCCTGCTTCTGATCGGCACCCTGGCCTTTTTTGTGCCCCATGCGATTATGGTAGGATTGCGGGAATTGATCGAAAAAATAAAATTACCTAGAAATATGGCTGAAAAGCCGAGCGCAATCAAGTCGCACAGATCCAAGGCAGGAAAAAAGGCCCAAAAAGATGCTGATTAAACGATTTACCAAAACAGAGCGCCTGTTTCACTTCTTTCTGGTGGTGACCTTCCTGATTCAAAGTGGGACCGGTTTCAGTCGCATGTTCATTACCACCTATTTCGGTAGAACACTCAGCCGTCTATTCGGCGGGTATGAACTATCAATTCTTATCCATTTTTGGACCGGAATTCTTATGATGGCCGGCTTTGGGATCCATATTATTTATCTGATTAAAAAGATCGATCGGCAGAATCTGGCCAACAGCCTGATGGGGCCGGATTCCCTGATTCCCGGTCCTCTGGATGCTAAGAATATTTTTAAGAGAACCCTTTGGACGTTGGGTTTGGCTCAGTTTCCCAAGCTGGACCGCTGGGCGTACTGGGAAAAGTTTGATTACTGGGCGGTCTTCTGGGGTCTCCCGCTTTTGGCGATTACCGGGGTAATGCTTAAATTTTCCCTGTTGACCACCCTGGTATTCCCGGGCTGGTTGCTCAATATCCTGGCGTTGCTCCATAGAGCCGAAGCCATTTTGGCCGCCTCATTCATCTTTTTTGTTCATTTTTTCATCGGCCACTTCCGTCCGCTCAGTTTCCCCATGAATGAGGCCATGTTCTCAGGGAATATCCACCTGGAAGAAGCATTAAAAGAAAAACCATTGTGGGTGGAACGGCTGAAGCAGGAGGGGAAGTTGGAACAGATGGAGGGCAAACCACCGGCACCTTGGTTCAGGGTGCTCTATTTTATTTTTGGATATGTCGCTTTGGGGTTTGGCCTTTATATTCTGGTAAACGGGATTATCTACGGTCGTTATATTCAGATGCACTGAAACAGGCTGAGAAAATGGAAAAAAAAGAATTTATTTTTGTGAAAGCGATTTTTTCCTATTTTTTTACCATCTGTTATGTTATTATTAACATAACCCAAATAAAGGAATAAGAAATGCAGGACTTTGAATCACTTTTGGAACACTCAGCGGCCGCCCATGGCCATATTTGCCCTGGGCAGGCAGTGGGTGTTCGTATGGCCATTCTAGGTTGTCGGCTGATCGGTTTGGATGAGCCGAAACACCGCGACCAGATAAAAAAACTCATTGTTTACGTTGAGATGGACCGATGTACCGCTGATGCGGTCGCCAATGTCACCGGCGTCAAGTTGGGGCGCCGGTCACTGAAATTTATGGATTACGGCATCATGGCGGCTACATTTGTAAATCTGGAAACCGGGAAGGCCTTCAGAATAATATCCACAGAAGAATCTCGAGATCTTGCACCCGCCTATGCCCCGGAAATCGGAGGGAAATACGAACAGCAATTGGAGGCATACAAACGGATGCCGGACAGTGTACTTTTTCGGGTTCAGCAGGTCGAAGTACCGATAAGCAAATTCGACCTCCCCGGTCCAACCCGCTTCAAGGTGACCTGCGATCGCTGCTGTCAAACGATACGCGATCATCGCGAGGTGATCAAAGATCAGGTTGTATTGTGTAAAATCTGTGGAGATGAAGCTTATTTTTCAAATGCCCATGATATTATCTGGCCGGATATGAATTGGTCACCGGAAAAGCGCCCTCAGATTTCACAGAAAAATAAGCCGGAATCCAAAAAACAGCATAATCAAAATAGGCACAGAGATAGGGGTAAAATCGACATTCATCATTTTCATATAAATTCAGCCCATTCACCCTAATATGAAGCCTGACAAGATGTTCATCATTACCGGAATAGGGAACTTAAAGAAATGTTAAAGAAAATAAAATTAGAAGACGCGGTGGGCACCGAACTGGCTCACGATATTACCGAGATTCGTCCCGGCGAATTTAAGGGACCCGCCTTTCATAAGGGCTACACGGTTTGCAATGAAGACATCTGCCATCTGCAAAAACTTGGGAAAAACCACCTTTATCTGATCGATATGGAAGAAGATGAGATCCATGAAAATGAGGCGGCGGCCATTCTGGCAAACGCCCTTTCCGGGGGGGGTATCGAATGGAAGGACGATCCAAAAGAAGGCAAGATCAAGTTGCTTGCAGAAAAGGATGGCCTTTTTACGGTGAACACAACCGTTTTGGCTGCATTCAACATGATTGATGAGGTCATGTGCGCCACCCTCCACAACCATACAATCGTAAAAAAAGGCGCGTTGGTCGCAGCTACCCGGGCAATTCCTCTTATAATGAAACGTCTTCCGATTGAACGGGCAGCAGCTATCGCCCGCCAAAACGGTGCGGTTCTTTCTGTTAAATCGATACGTGAGGCAATGGTCGGATTGGTAATCACAGGCAGTGAAGTCTATCACGGCCTGATCGAGGATCAATTTGCACCTATCCTTACCGAAAAGATCACCGCTTTAGGTTCAAAGGTGGTCAAATTGACTTTTACCCCGGATGATGCCCAGCGCATCAGTGAGGCCATCAAGGCCCATCTGGACGATGGGTGCGATTTGATTTTACTCAGCGGTGGCATGAGTGTCGATCCCGACGATGTGACCCGCCAGGGGATTCGGCTGGCGGGATCAACCGAGATGCATTATGGTGCGGCCGTGCTCCCCGGCGCCATGTTTTTACTCGCCTATCTGGGAGACGTCCCCCTGCTCGGGATCCCGGCCTGTGGACTGTATCATCGAATAACGGTTTTGGATCTGGTGTTGCCCCGTATATTGGCCGACGAGCGCATGGGTAAAGCAGAACTGGCCTTTCTCGGCCATGGAGGGCTCTGCAAGGAATGCCCGGAATGCAGTTATCCTCACTGTCCGTTCGGCAAAGGAGCATAGAAGTGACAAAAGTTTTAAATTTGGAAGTGACTTAAAACTACGAAAAAGAACAGCTGTCTAGACCCAATGGAGCTAAGCTGATATGAAATTGATTGATACATACAACCGCCACATTGATTACCTCCGAATATCCATCACCGATCACTGTAACTTCAAGTGCTTTTATTGCACACCTTTTTCAGGACGCAACCATCTGTCAAAATCAAAGATCCTCTCATATGAAGAGTTACTAAAGGCATCGGAAGCCGCTGTTTCCGCCGGTATCACAAAAATTCGAATTACAGGCGGCGAGCCGCTTGTTAGAAAAGGGGTGGTGGAATTTTGCCGGATGCTTTCCGATTTAAAAGGTCTCAGGTCTCTGACCCTCACCACAAATGGCCTGCTGTTAAAAGAGATGGCCTCCCCGCTGTTTGAGGCAGGGATCAGAAGAATTAATGTGAGCCTGGACACCTTGAAACCTGAACGATTCCAAAAGATAACCGGTTACAATCTGCTTTCAAACGTACTTGCCGGTATAAAAAGAGCAGAGGAAGTCGGGATGCATCCGATCAAGATCAACATGGTGGTCATGCGGGGGATAAACGATGACGAAATAGAAGACATGGTCAATATTACCTTTAGGAAACCTTATCATGTCCGCTTCATTGAACTCATGCCGACCGAGGGCTGGGATTTTGAACACCATAAATCTCTTTTTATACCACTGGAAGAGGTTATGAAGCGGATCGGGAAAATCGGTGAGACTCATATTGAGTCGGCTACAAATTCAAACGGACCGGCGAAAATTTATTCATTGCCGGGGGCCAAAGGTAAACTGGGATTTATTTCCCCTTTAGGCTGGCATTTTTGTGGTGCCTGCAACAGGCTGCGGCTCACCGCAGATGGAAATCTCAGGCCCTGCCTGTTTTCAAAAGATGAGATAGATATCAAAGGGTTCCTTCGTGACGGCGCTTCGTTGGAAACGCTTGCAGATGTTTTCAGGCAGGCTGCAATAAAAAAACCCGGGGGCCACGGTCTTGATAAAACCGAGGTTCAACAGACGTTCGGACGAGCGATGTACGGAATTGGAGGATAGGATACGCCGGTATGTTTACAAAAAGGCGCATAGTTTAGGACAATGGTAAAGCTCAAATTAAAATCAAGCCAATGGATTGTCGATGACCAGGATAAAATCGTCATCGGCAAAGGAAGAATGGAAATCCTGGAGAACATCGAAACAACGGGATCAATTAACCAGGCCGCAAAAACGATGAAAATGTCTTACAAAGCGGTTTGGAGCAAAATTAAAGCGACCGAAAAACACCTGAACATCAGAATCGTCCACACCGATAGAAAAGAAGGCACGCGCTTATCCAAAGAAGGCAAGGAACTGCTGGAAAAATACAGGCTTTTAAAAAAAGAATGCACATCTGCCGATGATGATATATTTAGTACCATTTTCAAATAAAGTTATACCCTAATCGAGTCAAAATTCGATTAGATGTTATTCGTTTTTCGAATCCAAACGCCAACCCAGAGGCAGTTGCTTGAAGCGGCCCCCAACTTCAATCGGATCACCTTTGTAACCCAGTTTCTCAAAGCCAATATAGAAGGTGCTGTTGATCATATTCTGCATGTCCGCACCCTTTTTATGGACTATCTTGAAGTCGATTCCTTGAAAAGCCAGTTCCTTGAAATCCACCTCGCGTTTGTCCTGATGACAACGTCCGCAGGATCGTTCCTTCCTCAAACTTGCATGGCACTGGACACAGGACAGGGCCAACTTTTTTGCCATAACCTCGTGTGTCAACCCCAAATACATCCGGGTCTCAACCCATTTGTATTGGCCGCTGTAAGGAAGTCCGGCAGCCGCCATGCCATCGGCAAAAGCCTTTTGCCAGTTCGGATCCTCCCAGTAACCATCAGGGCCATACAGATGCGGCACAAGAAGGTTATTATGCACCGTGTCAGCGGCCTGTGTACCGCCCATGATTTTAAAAGGGTAGATCCTTGAATTGGGATCGTTGATATTGCCCACCGGCTCGGTGATCAAGGTCACCCCCTCGCTGTTGATTTTGTCTCCCAAAAGATAGCGCTTCACCTTGCCGTTGTACCAGGCATAGGCGGGTTTGACACTTGTCTCCCAGGTAAAGTCGCCATATTTCCAGTCGTAATCCGGCATACCGTGCTCATCTTTTTTGGCTTTGCGCTTTTTATCTCCAGCGGTGGACCAATCCCAGAAGGTCTTGGTAGGATTGCATTTTGCATAAACCGGGTTGTGGCAGGTCATGCAAGCCAGGTGCTCGGTATGGCGATTGAGATGATGATTTAAAAGCCCTTTGCCCTGGTGCGGTAATGCGGTGTGACAATCCTCGCAGGATCGGCTCCCTTCGGCCACCGGCAGGGAAAGACTGCGGCCTGCAATCCGATGATTTTTGGTCTTGTGGCACTCATGGCATTGGAAACCGAGGCCACCCATATGGATGTCACAGCTGCTGGAGTGAAAATCGAGAAAGGGATTGAGCTTACCGTGTTTGACCGGATCTTCACCGCTGCCGGAAAAATGGCATCCACCACAAGTCTTGCGACTGGGCTTGCCCACATTCTCGGCTACCATGACCAGATCCACGTTGCTATCGGGCATCCCCGCACCCAGAGGATCTTTCTTATAGGTTCCTGTGGTGTCGTGGCATATGAGACAGTCAATTTTGGTTTTGTCGGTGAAATCAAAGGAATCATCTTTCCAGCCGTAACCGGCATGGCAACTGGTGCACCGGGGCCAATTACTGGCGACATGTATACAGAAGTTGTTAATGGTTTTGGTGGCCTTGCCCAAATCGATCCGTTTCTCATCGCCCAGGGTGAACGGTGAAGGTCCTCTCCATAACCAGTGGGTACTGTTTAACATCTCTTCAGCCTGAGCATCATGACAGCGAAGGCAGTCTTTAGTCACCTCGGTCGGCTCGGGTTTCTCGGGAAGATTGACCAGTTGACTGTGGGCCGGGGCATTTTTTTCGTGGCAGTCGGCACACCCCACCGGTCCCTTATCCCATTTCTTGTGGCATCCCATGCATTGTCGATGATGGGCAGCCTTGAGCCCGATTCTCCCGGGCAATTCAGGATTGAAAGAGGCCTGGTGGCAGGCGGAGCACCGGGTGGCTTCCGAGCCTTCGGGGTCCGCCGGCCGGAAGTGGTGGCAGGCGATACAATCGTTGAGAAGAGTTGCATGTTTCTTATGCATAAACCGTACGATTCCAAATAGATCTTGTTCACGCTTGATGATAGGGTTGTTCAGGAGGAAGTAGTTGTACTCCATGTCCTCGAGCTGCAGTGTTTTAACACCAAGGCGGGCCCGACGCTGGGAAAGGGTTTCTTTGAGCACTTCTTTGACGAGGGGAACCACTTCGCTTGACCGAAGCACGGCTATATCCTGACGAGCCTCCCAGGGGTGGGGCTTGGTTGGGAAGATCACGGGGCGTTTGGGCAGGACGGATTCATCGAGTCTGGCTCTGCTTTTGAAGAGAGTAACAGCAAGAGTTGAATAGAGGGCGACCGCAGCCAAAATCACTATAGTCAAAAATATACCGATCTTGTTCGGTTTTATTCTTAGACTCACGAGGACACCTCCTGATCTCCCAAACTGAGTACTGGAAGGTAGGTGATACAGATCCGGTAGATAAACATAAGGGTGGAAATCAGCCCGGCAGTGATTGCTATCTCGCCAATGGCCGGGAAATAGGATGTTTCAGCGTATGGAGGTTGATAACCGACCAGAAAAACGTTCATCCGGTTTACGGCAACCCCGCCGATGATGAGGGTGCAGGCAATAAAAAGAGCCCGCCTGGAATGACGAACCCCTGGGATTAGAAGCATAAACCAGGGGATGATGACCCCGACGATCATTTCCACAAGAAAGGACTTGCTTTGAACCGTTCCGTCCAAAAGGTAGACGTAGGTTCCCCGTACGACCATATCACCGATTTTTATGCCCATATAGATTCCCAGCAGATAAATTGTGACCCGGGTAAGCGGGGTCAAAATACTCATTTCCCCGTCCGATCCGATGGAACTCGTGGCCAGGGTGGTTTCAAAAACCACCACAGGATAGCCCACGGCAATGGCTGAGGTGAGAAAAAGCAAGGGGAGGACAGGCGTGTACCACAGCGGATGCAGCTTTGTCGGGGCGATGAGCATGAGCGATCCCAGTCCCGACTGGTGCATACAGGAGAGGACAACCCCGGCAATGATAAAAATCCACATGACCTTGCCTAGTATCCGATCAGCCAGCTCCAACAGGCCTTCAACAGCTCTATCAAAGATCGATAATCGCCCCGGCAGGGCAACCTTTCCTTTGACCTGCTCCACCACAATCGGAATGAATTCGATGTACAGCACGTGCAGATAGATCATCACGCACATGGCAACTTCAAAGAGAACCGAATTGTTCTGCCAATAAACAACCGGGTGCCAGATAGCCCAGGAGCGTCCAATATCGATGACAAGGCCCAACGAAACAAAGGTATAACCTAACATGGCGGTTAAAAGGGCCGGCCGGGTTATGGCCTCATATTGTTGCCGCCCGAAGATATGTGATAGAGCGGCGGTGGTAAACCCCCCCGCAGCCAAAGCAACGCCGGTGGCGACGTCAATGCCGATCCACAATCCCCAGGGATGGGTATTATCCAAGTTGGTCACAGCCGCCAGGCCGCCGATGTAACGGGCGATGATGAATAGAAAACCAACAACCATGAAAGCAACCATGACCATCACACCAGGTGTCCAAAACCTCGCGTCTACCGGTGCAGGTTTGGCATCGGCATTCATACCCTGCCCCCCGTTTTATCCGGTTCGGAGTTACCTTTGATCTGTTTTCGGTTTAAAGTCCACATAAAGCCTCCTAAAATAGCAAACAGAGCCAGTGGCGCCCACAGATAGCTGAACAATCCATGCTGGATGGTCTCGGTGAGGTGGGGCATGGGGCGGGTCGGCAGGTCTAGAAAACCCAGCTTCTCGAAGGGCTCCCCTGAGATGTATAGCCAGGAAGTGCCGCCGACCTCATACTCCCCGTAAATTCTATCCAGGTACCGGCCGGGGTCACTCATAATCCTCTGGTAGGCAATTTCAATGATCTGGCTGCGCTTGCCGAAGGTAATGGCCTCGACCGGGCATATGTCGGCGCAGGCAGGTTTCTTTCCCTCTTTGCTCATCCGGTCATAGCAAAAGGTACATTTGCGCACCTCAGGAGTGAGCGGATCATGGTAGTCGTAGGCAGGGATCTGAAAAGGACAGGCCACCATGCAATAGCGACAACCGATACACTTTGAAACATCGTAGTAGACCGCACCGTTATCCCGTTTGGTCATGGCGCCCACCATACAGGCAGATACACAGGCTGGATCCTGACAGTGCATGCACTGGATTTTGACAAAGGTGGGGATCAATCGATTCCGTTCATCTAACTTGCCGATATAATGACGATTTACCACGGTATAGGCGGAGGCATCCGGCCTACGCTTGTGCTCAAGGATGCTCAGATCATCAAATGAGGCTTGGGGAGAAGGGAGGTCGTTGGCTTGATTACAGGCTTGTTCGCATTTTCGGCAACCCACACAAATGGTGAGGTCCACAACACATCCGTATGGGTCTAACGGCGCCTTGGGCTTGCGGGCGGCTTGGGGTTTTTTCAATCCAGCACCCAAGGTGCCGCCCACCAGCATCAGGGTTCCGGCTACCCCGAAAAAATTACGTCGGTTGATTTTCATTGCTTCCCGGTTCGAGGATGGTAAAAATAACTCTCTCAATAATAATAAAGTACGCAATTTCTATGCCAATCTTGTGGATCAGACCACCGGCATGACACAAGCCGTCTTGGGGAAAAAAGTCATATTGTACAACTACTTGAAATTAAACCATAAAACCCTTATGGCTTTAGGTCAGGAGCCGTTTTGTTCTTATTTTATTTCCATCCTTTCAGGACCTCCATAGATAAGGATCCTCTTAATTATTAGAATCGTTCCTGGTGTTTTGACCGAAACCGTGTTGGTATCCCCACAATTCACAGGCGTGTTTCATCCGGCATGGAGGGCAAATCCTATGAACTCTGACCTTGCTCAGAGATCCCGGATAGGGTAAAGTCAAAAACCAGATAAGACGGATGAGGCGCAAGTAATGAAACAATTAATCACCGAAAATAATGTCTTTAAAATCAAACTCCTGCGAAACATTTTAATTGTTTCTTTATCGATAGCCACAGCGTTGTCGGTCTATAACATTTTTTTTATTTATCCTATGTTTACCAATCTGCTGATCGAATCAACCCAAAATGATTCTGTTCGTGCCGCACGGCACCTAGCGTCAATGTTCTTTCCGGAACAATCTGAAGTAACAAAAAATTCTTTAAATGTGGATCTATTGCAAGAAATCGATAATCACAAAAATGATTTAGAATTGATGAAAATTAAAATCTATTCAAGGTCAGGCAAAACCTTATTTTCTACCGACCCCAGAGATGTGGGTGTTATAAATAAGCTGAAATATTTTCATGAAACTGTAGCATTAGGTGATGTCTACACTGAGTTGGTGCCTAAAGACACCGTATCCCTTGAAGGCATGAAAGTGCAGGCCGATGTAATAGAAACTTATGTGCCGTTGATGAATGGTGATGATTTTCTAGGGGCTTTTGAAATCTATTATGACATCACGGATAGAAAAAATCAGCTTGATGCTCTATTGTCAAAGTCGTCCATTGTTCTTTTTACTTTAACCTTCGGTTTACTGTTTGCCATTATTATAATTTTTTTTAAAGAGCGTAAAACGACGGCCAGGCAAATGTTGGCTGAAAAGGCATTGCGGGACTCGGGAGAAAGGCTCCATTTTCTGTCATCCCATCTGCTTACGGCCCAAGAAAGAGAACGAAAGCGGATCTCCTTAGAGCTCCACGATGAATTGGGTCAGTCACTTACGGTATTGAAACTGCAGTTACGGTCAATCGAAAAAGCGCTGAAAACGGAGCAGATCGGACTAAAAGAAGATTGCGAAAAAACTTTACAATATGTGGATCAAATTATTGAGAGTGTCCGCAGGCTTTCCCGTGACTTAAGCCCGTCAATCCTGGAAGATTTAGGCCTGACAGCTGCCATTCAATGGCTGATTGAAGATTTTGCCAAACATTCAACCATCAAAGTTGATATTGATATGCCGGTCCTTGACAACCTGTTTTCAGATGATGCCCAAATTATTATTTACCGAATTTTTCAGGAAGCATTTACAAATATTGGTAAGCACGCCCTGGCCGATACTGTATCGGTTGTGGTAGAAAAAGCGGAAAGCAGCGTCCATTTTCTAATACAAGATGATGGAAGGGGATTTGATATCAAACAGATTGAAGCCCGGTATCCTACCGAAAGGAGCTTGGGCCTGTTGGCCATGGACGAGCGTGCCAGAATGCTTGATGGACAACTTATAGTGTACAGCCAGAAAGGCACGGGAACCCGCATAACCTTTACCGTTCCGATTGATTCTTAGGAAAACCGGAGATGACCCATTACCGAATTGTTTTGGCGGATGATCACATTTTGCTGCGCCGGGGAATCAAACAGATTATCGAAACATCTGCGGATATGAAGGTAGTGGGAGAAGCCGACGACGGGCTCGACCTGCTTAATCTGCTGAAAACAATAACACCGGATATGGTCATTTTGGATATTTCCATGCCGAACCTCAGAGGGGTAGAAGCCACCCGCGAGATCAAGATGATCTACCCTGAGATAAAAATATTAATCCTGTCCATGCACAAAAAAAAAGAGTATCTTTATCATGTCCTTTCCGCAGGCGCCAACGGCTATCTTCTCAAAGAGGACACCGACACCGAACTTTTTTCTGCCATAAAAACAGTCCGTGAAGATGGAATATACGTATCGCCCCATCTTTCAAAAGAGTTAACACGTGACTTTATTAAAATCTGGAAGGGAAATGGCAAACTGCCGGTAGAACCTTTGACGACCCGTGAAAGAGAAATCCTTAAATTCATTGCCGAGGGCAAGTCGAGTAGAGAGGTTGCTGAACTTTTATTTATCAGTCCCCGTACCGTACAGCACCACCGTGCCAATATCATGCAAAAATTAAACTTAAAGAAAACCGCCGATCTGGTAAAATACGCCATCCGCAAAGGTTACACTTCCGATATATCTTAATCACCTTCCCCTTGTGAATCCCTAGTACGATGCTCAAAAATATGTCCCGTTTTATCATCTGAGAAAAAATATCAGTAAATAGGCACTTTTACCTATGGGTAAATAGGTATTTTAGCGGATTGTTTTTTCATGCTTTCCTTTGTAAAAGTTCCACTGACAACAGAGGCGCTATGCATTGTATTGCACGTTGGGTTGTAACATAGCGCCTGAAACTCCAATATTTGTCTATCAAAAAATCAGATTTTTATCCATCTCTCACCGATATGAGGACTTTATGAAGGGTTGGCATTTTATCATCATGGGTACCGTGGTCGTGCTCACCCTGGTCGCAGCGATTGGATATGCTTTGCGTCCGGCACCTATTGTTCAGCCTATTCAAATGAATCATAAAATACACCTGGAAAGCGAACCGCCGGAAGGGCAGGAGAAGATCACCTGCATAACCTGTCACAAATACTACAACACACGGACTGTGTCTGGAAGGCCCTCAATTCAAACCTGTCTCTCCTGTCATACGACATCTTCAAAAGAAAATGAGAAAAGGCCGGAATTGGACAAACTTCTCGAATATGACAAAAGAGGCGAGAAAATTTTCTGGGAAAGAATTTACGATGTTCCGGATCATGTGTTTTTCTCTCATCGACGACATACGAGTATCCCTCAACAATCATCGGAGGGAGTGGCGGCGGAATCCCGGAAGAAGCACAAAGATGAGGATAAAAATAAGGAAAGCGCTAAACAGATTCAGGAACCGATCAAGTGTGAGGTCTGTCATGGTCTTATAGCGGAAACGGTAACCCCGCCACCGGCTCCGCTGAACGAAATAACCATGGAATTCTGTATCGATTGTCATAAACAAGAAAATGTCACTGAAGACTGCATTGCCTGTCACCGATGACGGGATCGGAGACCAACGAATGGTTGACACGCAGACTTCTAACAGGAAATTTCAGAGATGAAACTCTCTAGACGGCGATTTCTTCAACTGATGGGGGGAGCCACCACCGGACTGGCAACGGCCGGGTGCAGCTGGGAGCTGATGCCGGCATCGGACGCGGAGCCGAAAAAATGGACGAATCTGACAGAAGAGTGGATTCCCTCGCTCTGCCAACAGTGTCCTGGAGGATGCGGGCTGATGGTTCGGGTAGTCGACAATCAGGTGGTGAAAATTCAGGGAAATCCGCTTTATCCCATTAACAAAGGGCGAATCTGTATGAAAGGGCATGCAGGGCTCCAGGTACTTTACGACCCGGATCGCCTTCAAGGACCGATGAAACGGAAAAGAGGCTCTAAGAGCTGGCAACCGATTGGCTGGGAAGAAGCGATCCAGGTCGTGGTGGACCGCCTCACCGCCCTTCGAAAACAGGGAAAGTCGCACACCCTAATGATTCTGGGTGGACAGTACCGCGGGTACCGGAATCGCCTCTGGCAGCGATTTGCAGAGGCTTATGGTACGCCAAACTACATTCGAAACCGCTGTTTTGAGCCGGAAAAAGCGGCAAAAACGCATTTTTTAATGCAGGGGATTACCCAACCATTGGGGTACGATCTCAGGAAGACAAACTTCCTGCTCTCCTTCGGTTGTAACCTATTAGAGTCTTGGATATCTCCTGTCTATCAACTTTCCGCCTATGGGCACCTTCGGCAAGGGCGACCTGGTCGTCGCGCGCGTATCGTACAGATAGATCCACGCCATTCGATAACCGCTTTAAAAGCAGATACCTGGATTCCGATCAAGCCGGGAACCGATGGCGCATTGGCCCTTGGGATAGCTTATGTGATTATTCGGGAAGGGCTCTACGACCGGGGATTTGTCGATCGCAATACCTTTGGTTATGAGGACTGGGTCGATGAGAGCGGGGATAGCCATCGTGGTTTTAAACGACTCGTTTCTGAAGAATACAATCCCTTGAGGGTATCCGACCTCACGGGTGTTCCGGTGAGAACTATCTTCAGTTTGGCCAGGGAATTTGCAACCCAGAAGCCGGCACTGGCACTTGGTGAGCGGGGTCCGGCTTTTCATTCCAATGATATATACACCCGGATGGCAATTCACAGTCTAAACGCATTAACCGGAAACATCGGAAAGCCGGGAACCCTTTTTGTTCAGGGGGAATTGCCGCTAACTCCCTGGGAGCCGGTAAAAAAGGATAATCCGGCAGAACAAGGAGAAGCTATGCCCCGAATAGACGGGGCGGGAAAAGGCAAATATTTTCTGGCCTCTGATGTGGTGGAGCACTTACCGAAGTCGATTCTGACGGCAGAGCCTTACCCTGTTAACGCGATGTTTTTATTTCATACCAATCCCCTCTTTTCCCATCCGAACAAAGCACTATTTGCCAGCGCATTCGAGAAGATTCCGTTTATCGTCAGTTTTTCTCCCTTTCTGGATGAGAGTTCGCAGTATGCAGATCTGATTCTTCCGGATCATACCTTTCTGGAACGCTGGCAGGACGATCCTGTGACGCATCAGGCCGGTTTCACCCTCTTTGGTATAAGCAGGCCGGTTGTAAAGCCGCTGTATGATACCCGGGATACGGTTGATGTCCTGTTGGAAATTTCCCATCGATTTGGAGAACCGATGGAGAGTGCATTCCCCTGGGAGACCTATGAAGACATTCTGTATGAAGGAACCCAAGGACTGTTTGAATCAGAAAGAGGTTATGTGATTGATGAACCTGCCAAAGAATCATTTCGAAAGATCATGGAAAGACAAGGATATCGTGTACCCGAATTTGAATTCTTTGACGAGTTCTGGGAGGCTCTTCTGGCTCGAGGCGCCTGGTGGGATCCGGCAGATTCTTACGGTGAGCCTTGGCGAATGTTCAAGACCGAGTCCCGAAAGTTTGAATTCTATTCGTTGAATTTAAAGCATCAATTGAAAACGGCGGCTCAAACGATTGAAAAAGAAAGCGGAATCCCCGTTGATCAGGCATTAGAGGCAGTCCTGAACGAGCAGAGACTCCAGGTTCGTGATGACCGCCTCTATTTACCACACTTTGAGCCAATGCCTTACGCCGGGGATAAGAAGAAGTATCCTTTCCATCTGACAACTTACAAACTCATGTCCTATGCCGGCGGCGGTGGCGCAAATCAGCCCTGGTTACAGGAGAACCTGGCGGTGCATCTGAAGGGCAAGTGGGAGAGCTGGGTTGAGATCAATCCCCAAATCGCTCAAAATATGGGGATCACAGATGGCGATTGGGTCTGGCTGGAATCTCCAAAGGGCCGGGTGAAAGTCAAAGCCAGGTTATATGCCGGTACCGCGCCCGATATGGTCGATCTCCCGGTAGGACAGGGGCATTTGGCTTTTGGACGATGGGCAAAAGGGAGAGGCGTTAATCCGAACGACCTCGTTATCAATATGGACGACACCTTAAAAGGGGTTGGCGTATGGGGAACGACACGGGTCCGCATAAAAAAGATTTAGATCCGAGCCAAAAAAAGAGAACGATGCATCTGTGGGGAATGGTTATCGATTTGGACAAGTGTACCGGATGTCAGGCCTGCGTTATTGCCTGCAAGGCGGAAAATAATATCCCCTTCGTCGGACAGGGGCAAGCAGAGAAAGGGCGGGACATCAAATGGATGGAGATAATTACTGAAACCCATGGTGAATACCCCAAGATGAAAACCCGTTTTATTCCCCGCCCGTGCCTGCATTGTGATGATCCGCCCTGCACCAAGGTATGCCCGGTACACGCCACCTATAGAAATCCCGAAGGAATTGTTGCACAGGTCTATTCTCGGTGCATTGGATGTCGATTTTGCATGGCGGCCTGTCCTTATACTGCCAAATATTTTAACTGGAATCATTTTAAAATTCCGAAGGTCATGCGGCGGTATAACCCGGACGTTTCCGTACGGCCCAAAGGGGTCGTGGAAAAGTGTACGTTCTGTCATCACCGATTGATGAAAGCCAAGGATCGGGCCGCGTATGAAGTGAGAGAGTTCAGACCGGAGGAATATATTCCTGCGTGCGTGGAAAGCTGTCCCAGCCAGGCCATGTATTTTGGAGATCTAAAGGATTCAAAAAGCGAGGTAGCGAAACTTGCGGGAAGCCCCCGTGGATTTCGTCTGTTGGAAGATTTAGGAACCAAGCCCAAAGTCATTTATTTATCTGAAGGAGAAAAACATGACCTCCCGTGAACCTGACCCGGCAGAAAGACACCACATCCTCTTGAACCCGATCCTGCTCACGGGAAAGCGTTTTTACATTACGGTCGGAGTTCTTCTGGTTTTTGTAATTTGGGGAGCATATGCCTATAGCCTGCAGTGGCGATATGGTCTGGGCGTTACCGGGCTGAACCAACCGGTATCCTGGGGATTTTATATAACCAATTTTGTTTTCTTTATCGGCATCAGTCATGCCGGGACATTGATTTCGGCTATTTTACGTATATCGCAGGCCGAATGGCGGCGCCCGATCACCCGCATGGCGGAGGTTATTACGGTGATGGTGCTCTTTATCGGCGCGGCCAACATCCTGGTAGACCTGGGGCGACCGGACAGAATGTTAAACATCCTTTGGTACGGACGATATCAATCGCCCCTCCTCTGGGATGTCACCAGCATTAACGCCTATCTGACTGCCAGCGTGCTATATCTCTACATCCCTATGATCCCAGATATTGCCATTCTGAGGGACCGGATACGCGGCATGTGGCACTGGTTCTACCGGGTTCTGGCCCTTGGATGGACCGGAACACCGAAACAACAGCAGGTATTAAATCGAGCCATCGCGATCATGGCGGTCCTGGTCATTCCGATCGCCATATCGGTTCACACAGTGGTATCTTTTGTTTTTTCTATGACCCTTCAGCCCATGTGGCACAGCACCATTTTTGGTCCCTATTTTGTGGTGGGAGCTATCTTTTCAGGAATTGCCGCTTTGCTTATCTCCATGGCGCTCCTCCGGAAGCTATACCGCTTGGAGAACTACCTTCTTCCCATTCACTTCAATTATTTGGGAATGCTCCTCCTGATTATGTCTTTGCTCTGGTTTTACTTTACCTTTGCGGAGTATTTGACCGGCTTTTATGGAAATGAGCCGGAGGAGATGAAGGTGTTCTGGGCGAAGTTCAGTGGAGAGTACGCCCTCTATTTTTGGACGATGGTAATTTGTAACTTTGTGATACCGGTCATCGTTTTATGCCGGCGAAAAACCCATACCATCCTCCGCGTCGTCATTGCATCGGCTACCGTCATTATCGGCATGTGGTTGGAGCGGTTCATTATTATTGTGCCGACTTTGGTTAATCCACGTTTGGAAGTCTCCTCTGCTGTTTACATCCCTACATGGATAGAATGGGGAGAACTGGCCGGTTCTTTTGCCCTGTTTATTCTGCTCTATGTTCTGTTCACAAAATTCTTCCCCATTATTTCCATCTGGGAGATCGAAGAAGGCGAACAGGTCGGGTTGAAAGAAGTGGAAAAGCGCATCCGCAGCTACATGCCGCAAAACATATGAATCAAATATCAAAACGACTGGAGGCGATGAGAATGAAACATATCCAAACCCGAGAGGAAAAAATTGTCTTTGGGTTTCAGCTTACCCTGCTGGCTTCTTTTGTACTCGCAGTCGGGGGGATTATTGTATGGATCGTCCATCTCATCCGGTTGTCCCATGAACTCCAGGATATCCCCTCGATCTCCATCGGAATATCTATTGTCGCAATACCCGTGTTTCTGGTTCTACTCGGGGTCTTCAATTACGTGTTTTGGGGAATGCTTTTGCATCAGGAGTGAGGTCAAACGATGAAAGGATACATAAGGATAGAAATGATCTTTTCATACAGGATCGTTCTGCTCTTCTGGGCACTGGTTCTATATGGATTAAACAGCGGGCCGAGTTTCGGAGAAGAACTAAAACTTCCGGAAAATCCTGTTATCGGGAGTGAAGTGTTTATCGGCAAAGGCTGTATAAAGTGCCATACCATTTTAGGGGTGGGGGGAACTGTGGGGCCCGATCTGGGGAACATTCCACTTGACCGCAGTTTTATGGATCTGGCCGGGACAATGTGGAACCATTCGCCCGCGATGGAACGAAAATTTCAAGAAGAAAAAGTTCACCGGCCCCGGCTCACCTCGGAAGAAATGCAAAATCTAATCGCCTTTCTGTACTACCTGGATTACTTCGACAAACCCGGGGACCCCGATGAAGGCGAAAAGCTCTTTATAGAAAAAGGATGCAGCACCTGTCATTCTATAGGCGGAAAAGGTGGAATGGTGTCTCCCCAACTCCCGTTAGATCGTTTCAAACAGTATATTTCTCCTGTTTTCTTTACCACGGCACTGTGGAATGCAATGAAGAATATGACCCAGGCCATGCGCACCCACCACCATCCAAACCTGGAACGACCTTTTTTCAACGAAAATGACGTCATAAACATCCTCTCGTATATCAAAACCGCAGGGGTTATCACGAAAGAATATACCAGGGTTTATATAACTCCCGGCAATCCCAATTCGGGACAAGCGCTTTTACTTAAGAAAGGTTGTGTGCAGTGCCACACCACCACAGGTCAAGGGGAACATTGGAAAATCGGATTAAGGGCTTTGGATCTTAGGGGGAGTTTGACCCAGATCTCGGGAACGATCTGGAATCACGGTCAAAAGATGTGGGCGATGAGAGCGGAATTAGGCATCTCAATCCCCGTATTTACGGAAGAGGAGATGTCGGACGTCATTGCCTATCTTTATTTCCTGCAGCATATAGACGAACCGGGTGATCCCAACCGGGGGGAACAACTATTCCAGGAACAGGAAAAGGGTTGTGGCAAGTGCCATCCTATCCGGGGTGTTGGCGGCGATAAAGAGATTGCCCCTGATCTGGCCACAGAAAAAGATCTCGATACGCCTATCGATATCATACGGGCGATGTGGAACCACGGCACTGAGATGGAAGAAAAAATGGAGGAAAAAGGTGTCACCTGGCCCAAAATGGAAAAGGGTGAGATGATCGATTTAATGGAGTTTATCCGAACCCAAAGAGCGGGGTAATCACAAAGCATATGAACTAACGGGAGATGGAAATATCGGGGCAATGGAGTCCTGATCCACCACTCTCATATAAAGTAAGAAAGGGAGGTTTATTATGAAAACATTTGTGATGTTTATGGTATTAGCATTTTTCGGGCTTATTGCCCTGGCTGCTACAGTCCCGGCAGCAGAAAACGAACTCAAAGCGATGAAGGTCGACAAGGGTCCGGCTATTGATGGAAAACCGGATAAAGTCTGGAACAAGGTGAGGCCGATCAAGATGGAACTGATCGAGGGAAAAGATGGATTCAATGTAACAACCTCCGTAAAAGCCCTCTATACCGATACCGATCTTTACTTGCTGTTCCGGTGGAAAGATGCTACAGAGAGCATAAACAGGGTCTATGAGTTCGATGGCAGCCAGTGGGTAAAGCGCGAAGGCAACGAGGATCGGCTAGGGATATTGTGGGACGTCAACGGTAATATCAAAGAATTCAAAACAAAGGGGTGTGCGATTCTTTGCCATGAAGATGGAAAATACATGAAAACCAATGCCCCGGGGGAAAGGGGGGATGTCTGGCACTGGAAGGCCCAGAGATCCAATCCGGTCGGCTATGCCGATGACCAACTGCTGACCGATATTAAAAAGACGAAAGGTCATGAAGAAACCGGAAGAGTTAGTGATAAAAAGACAGGGGGGAGCTATTCAAAAAACTGGGATAAGGAAGCCAAGCTGCCGAAATTCAGCTTCAAGGATAACACGAAGTCCGGTCCGATTCTGCTCAAGGCAGAAACCGCAACTTTCTCTAAGGATGCCACTTTTAAGAAAGGGACCATTTTGCCCCGGGAAGTCCTGGCGAAACCGGTCGGCAGCCGAGGCGATATTGAAGCAAAGGGAATTTGGAAAAAAGGAACCTGGACCCTGGAAATGAAGCGGGCCCTCAATACAGGTCATGATGACGACGTGCGGTTTGACCTTTCAAAAGCGTATTATTTCGGGATGTCAATATTTGATAACGGGGATGCTAAAGAACATGCAATAGCCAAAGAGACCGCCTATAAGTTGATATTTAAGTAACCGAAACAGCAAAACAATGGAGGGGTAGGCTCAGCCTCCCTTCCATTGTTCCATTCCCTCATACTCCCCTACCCTCTTTTGTTTGCCGTTCCCCCATCACAAATATGAAGTAATCGGCAATGATGTCCAATTGAAATTAATTGAACTTTAACCGGATCTTAATAGTTTGATATTTAAGATAACTTTCCGTTTATGCCAATACCAGGCTTTACAGCGGACAGGGTAGAAAGGGTCTATAATGTCTGAATTTATAAAATCATTTAAAAATTTTAAGATACTCAAACTTAGTTATTTGAGAAATATCCTGATTGTCGCTGTTATAATAGCCACCCTGTTAGCGGTAGGCGATATTCTGTTCATATATCCCTCCTTTTCCAATCTGTTAACAAAAAACAAAGAAGATGAAGCGACACGCATGGCAGCCCACCTTAAGTCCTATATCATAACAAACCAGACGGAATTATCCTCCGATTTGCTGTCTCCTGAGCTATTTCATGAGATCCAGGAGCATTCAAAACATTTTAAATTGATGCGGCTGAAAATATTTTCAAAGTCCGGAAAGACGCTATATTCCACAGATCCCAAAGATATTGGAAAAATAAACAAAAACAGATACTTTTTCGATATTGTAGCCAAAGGTAATACCTATGCGCGGGTTGTGAAAAAGGGTACCAAGTCTCTTGAAGGCCAGAAATTTCAAGCACATGTGGTTGAGACCTACATACCGATAATGACCAATGATGCGTTTAGGGGCGCTTTTGAAATCTATTATAATATTACAGATGCAAAAAATAGGCTCGATAAATTATTATTTACCTCCTCGGTTATGTCCTTCATCCTGGCGATCAGCCTGCTTATTGGGATTATTCAGGCTTTAATAAAAGTCGGGATAAATGTTACCCAGCGTGAGGAGGCAGAGGAAGAATTAAAAAACCACCGTGACCATCTTGAGGATCTGGTGACCGAGCGCACCATTGAACTTTCATCGACCAATAAAAAGCTCAAACAAGAGATCACTGAACGCGAATTAGCGGAGGAAGCGCTGCGGCAGAGCGAGGAGAAACTGGCGGGAATTCTCAATTCGATTCCGGACATGATCATTGTGGTGGATAAAGAGTTGAATGTTACGTGGGCAAACCATATTGTCGTTGAATTGATCGGCACAAACCCGGTCGGAAAAAAATGCTTTGAGACCTTTGATATCGGCCGGCAGCAGTGTGAAGCCTGCAACGTTCAAAAGTGCTTTGAAGAGGACACAAGTGACGAACACGAACTTCAAATAATCAGGCCGGATGGATCCCGAATGGATCTCTGGTGTACGGCCAGTGTGGCCACCCGGTCCAAAGATGGTGTCCCAAAGTCTGTAATCGTTGTCTACCGCAATATAAAGGAAAAAAAGCTGCTGCAGACTGAAACTGCCCGAGCCTCACAGCTGGCATCGATCGGCGAACTGGCTGCCGGTGTAGCTCACGAGATTAACAACCCGATCAACGGCATCATAAACTGCGCACAGATGCTTATTGATGAGGAGGCGATATCCAACGACCAGGCTGAAATTTCACAGAGAATCTTAAAGGCCGGCAACCGAATTGCCATGATTGTACGCAATCTTTTATCTTTCGCCCGGGATCATAAGGAGGAATCTGAACTTATCCACGTTCAGAATATCCTTGCCGACTCTCTGGACCTGACCGAAGCTCAAATTCGAAATGACGGGATAGATTTAATCGTAGATATTCCCGATGATATTCCGATGATCAAGGCGCACAGTCATCAGATTCAACAGGTCATTCTGAACATCATCAGCAATGCCAGGTATGCGCTTAATCAAAAATTCCCCGGCAATAATAAGGAGAAAATTTTTAGGATCAAAGGAACTGCGGTGGATGCCGACTGTGGAAAATATGTTCGGCTGGTTTTTTTGGATCATGGCATCGGTATTCCGGCCGACATTTTGGACAGAATCTGTGATCCTTTCTTTTCAAACAAACCACTGGGCGTGGGTACCGGTTTGGGTCTGAGCGTCAGCCATGCAATTGTAAAAGATCACGGGGGCAGACTCTATTTTGACAGCGCCGAAGGCGAATATGCCAAAGTCATTGTCGATTTACCGGCCGCCATGGAGAAAATCGGAGATTTGGGTTTATGATTTTATTGATTGAAGATGAAGAGATTTTGAGATTTACCTTTAAATCCTTCCTTACCAAGGCAGGGCATGAAGTTGTAACTGCAGAAGATTATGACTCGGCCCTAAAGGTTATTTCCGAGATTGAACTCGACTTGATCATTGCCGACATTATCCTGAAAGGACATACGGGCCTGGACATTCTACGGGAGGTCAAGACTCAAGGCAAGCGCATTTCGGTCATCATGATCACCGGAAAGCCGAGTATCGAGACCGCTTCCGAGGCTGTTCGTCTGGGCGCGTATGATTACCTGACAAAACCGGTGGAAAAAAACGCACTTCTGAGGGTTGTCGGCCTCGCATTCAAGTATAAAGCTGTTTTAGATGAGAAGGATCACATTGAATCAGAAAAGGATAAATACCGTTCCGATCTAGAAACCATTTTCGCCAGTGTTCAGGAAGGGATCGTCACCGTCGATACCCGGATGCAGGTGATGAAGACCAACAAAGCCTTCGAACAGATATGCGGTGTGATCGCCACAGATATTATCGGTAAGCGCTTTGATGAAATGCCAAGCCGATGCAATTCATCCTGCAGCAACATCTTGCAGGAGGCGCTGCAAACACGAAAAGAGGTCCGGGTTGTACCAATGGAATGCCACCATAAGGATAAGAGGCGACAGATGGTCGTTTTAACCGGTTCCCCTCTTAAAGACCGGTCTGGTAATTTTACTGGTGCTGTTCTGGTGATCAGAGATGTGACCCGGGAAAGTGATCTGGAACGTGAACTGAAAGAACGGCGCCATTTTCACAATTTAGTCGGCCGAAGCGGGAAGATGCAGGAAATCTATAAACTGCTCGAAGATTTGGCCGGCTCGAGTACCACTGTTCTGATTTCCGGCGAAAGCGGCACCGGAAAAGAACTTGCAGCCAACGCGCTCCATTATCGTGGCAATCGGAGCCAATATCCGCTGGTTAAAGTAAATTGTTCGGCCCTTTCCGATTCGCTGCTTGAAAGCGAGCTGTTCGGTCATGTTAAAGGCGCATTTACAGGTGCTGTTCAAGATAAGATGGGTCGGTTTGAAATGGCTGACAGCGGGAGTATCCTGCTTGATGAAATCGGTGAGATTTCCAATAAGATACAGCTAAAGCTGCTCAGGGTGATCCAGGAAAAAGAATTTGAGCGGGTTGGAGAATCAAAACCCAAAAAAATTGATATACGGATTATCGCCACCACCAACCGGAATCTAAAAGAGAGGGTCAGGTTGAAACATTTTCGGGAGGATTTGTATTACCGGCTCAAAGTTGTAGAGGTCATCCTGCCTCCTCTGCGTGAGCGGATCAGCGACATTCCGTTGCTTATTGAACACTTTTACAAGTTGTTTAACCATCGCTTTAACAAAGATATTGAGGGTGTTTCCGATGATGTGTTCCGGATCTTTTCGGCATATCCCTGGCCCGGTAATGTGCGCGAACTGGAGCATGCTATGGAACATGCATTTGTGCTCTGCCGAAGCCGCTTTATTGCAGTCGAGCATCTGCCGCTTGAGTTGAAAGAGCACCCTGGATATCCAAAATTGTATTCTAAAAAAAATGCCCCCCTTAAGCTTCAGACCATTCTTGAGGCTTTGGAAAAGACCGCCGGAAATAAAACCAAAGCAGCTCGTCTTCTTGGAATAAGCCGTAAAACGATCTATCGCAAACTGTCCCAATATGAAGACCCCATTTAAGCCGATCTTTTTGTTGTGACAGACCCGGATGAGTGACGTCACACTTTTGGGACATGGCACACCTTTTTCAATGACGATGTTCCTTACCTTCCTGCCCCACCAAATTATAACTATCTAAATTTACAGCAATAAATCTCCTTCAAAGAAACAAACAACCTGTTGGCATGTATTTTGAATATACTTGCGGCAACATACCCCTAAATACCTTCGGAGATTTTAATGGAGTCACAATGGTTTGTAGGAAACAGCCATGGAACCGGCTGACCTGAAAACCCAAAAGCCAAATGGGAAAAATACACAAAAACGAAGTTTGTGCCCTATTGTTCAATCTCCCAGCCAGGAGTGTTATTTCCTGGGCATGAACAGTAACAAAATATCGATGACCATTTATTACTGCCAGAATCATTACGAAAAATGTGAGCTTTATAAAAGGATTAAACAGCAAAAAAGATCAGGCCAAAAGTAAAAAAAACCAAAAAAAATATTTTTACCTAAGCTAGAGGAGGCCCCAATGGGAAAAGAGTCCGATTTGAATCGGAGGAAATTTATGGAGATCGGCATATATACCATCAGTGGTACCATTGCTGCTGTGAGCAGCGTGGCACTGGCGCGCTTTTCAATCGGACCATCATTTCATAAAATGAAAACGAAATGGATTGAAGTTGAACTTGAGAATAACCCGGATGATAGCGGAGGTTTTGAAAGAGTCGTTTTGGAATATAAAGAAAAACACGGCTGGTTATCACGTTATGAAACGGTACTCGCATACGTCAAACGGGTAAAAGAAGATGAGGTGATTGCGATTAATGCGACCTGCACTCATTTGGGTTGTATTGTGACCTGGAAGGAAGACCAAAAAATATTTCAATGCCCCTGCCACGATGGCAGATATGACGCAGAGGGTAGAGTTATCAGCGGGCCGCCTCCCGGACCGTTGGATAGACATAAAACAAAAATTGAGAATGGAAAAATACTTATCGCAACGGAAATCGTACCTTTCGGAGGGAAAAAAAGTGAAACTGCTTAAGCATATATATTACTGGATAGACGAGCGGATAGAGATGCATGACTATATCAAAAAGGATATTTTGGACAAACCGATCCCAAAAGGGCTCAATCTCAGTTACTGTTTGGGAGGCATTACATTCTTTTTATTCTTGATGCTCGCCGTTACCGGTTATTTCATGACCCTCTATTATGTCCCCGCACCAGACCATGCCTATGATGTAGTTGATTATATGACTTATGAGGTTTCCATGGGGCAGATTGTGAGGGGTGTCCATTACTGGTCCGCCAATTTAATGATCGTAACCATATTTCTGCATATGATCAGGGTGTACATCTATGGTGCTTACAAAAAACCAGGAGAAATAAACTGGATTACGGGCGTTTTACTTTTTTCGTTGGTTTTGGCCTTTGGCTTTACAGGATATCTGTTGCCATGGGATCAGAAAGCCTATTGGGCAACAAAGGTCGGTACCAGTATCATGGGAACTATTCCTGTAGTTGGTGAATATGCTTTAAAGCTAACCCGCGGTGGCGAACAACTCGGCGCACTGACTTTGGTGAGATTTTACGCCCTTCATGTGATATTTTTGCCGATCGCCACCATGATTTTTCTTATCGGGCATTTTATGATGATCCGCAGACAGGGTATCTCAGACCCGCTTTTTAAGGAGGGGCAAAGAAAAACGCTATGAAAAAACAACCCGACAGTAGCAATGCAGAACATTCAGGAGAGATTTTTTATCCATCCTTTCTTTTTAAAGAGATCGTGGTGATGATGCTGATTTTTATACTGGTGGCAGTTGTTTTGGCTATGGTTTTCCCTGTCGGACTTGAAGACCCGGCTGATCCAACGGACAACATATACATCCCAAAGCCTGAGTGGTATTTTATGTCTTTATATCAGCTTTTGAAATATTTCCCCGGGAAACTTGAAATCATCGCCACTGCCATCATACCTGCCGGTGGTATTATCGGTCTTTTGATTCTGCCTTTTATTGACAAGGGCATTGAAAAAAGACCGAACAAAAGACCGATCGCAATGATCATCATGATTTTTGCGATTGTAGCGATTATTTCACTCACGTTGATCGGGCTCAACGCTTAACGGAAAAGGAGGTGTAAGCAAAAATAGCAACATATCGCTCAAAATGGGTTCTTCAAATGAGTTGTAATTATCGTAAATTATTTAAACAGAAATAAATCCCTAAAATCAAGGAGGAAAAAATGAAAAAAGTATTTTTGATTGTTTTATTGGTTTTCGCCATGGGATCTTTTACAGTTTACCAGGCATCGATTGCGGAGTCAGCATCGGCAAAAGGAGATTTGGTGCTGGTTGCAAAAAAGGTGAAATCAGCACCTGCCGACGTCGGCAGCTCACAATGGAACAAGGCGAAAGAATCGAAAATTGTCCTTACCGGCGCAGGAAAATTCGAAGGTAAAAATTTAGAGTTCAAATCAAAATCTATTTACACAAAGAATGAAATATTTTTTCGTTTTGAGTGGCCGGATAAAGATAAAAGCATGAATAAAAACAGGTGGAAATTCACCGGCGGTAAATGGAATAAGATAAAGGCCAATGAAGATCGGCTGGGGGTTTTATTTGAGATAAACCGCGTCAATAAGCTTGCAACCAAAGGCTGCGCCGTTTTATGTCACAATGAATCAAAGAACGAAAAAGAATGGTATTTTGCCGTGAACTCGTCAAAAGAAATGGCTGATCTTTGGCATTGGAAAGCGGTCCGATCAAACCCTGTCGGCTATACAGAGGACGGCTATGTAAAAGATAATCCATCCAAGGAACCTGAAAAAGGTAGAAAAAGGGATGCCGGTTCGGGAACAAAGGCCAAAAGCAACAGGACAAAAGATAAATCAAAACCTGCATATATGCAGGACCCGTCCAAGCCAGCATCCATTAAAGGTTCGCTCCTGGTAGATGAGGCTGTCAAAATTACCGATGCCGCCGCATTCAATGAAGGCGATGAAATTCCCGGTTACATGCTCAATGCGGCATGGAAAGACAGTTTTGCGGATGTCAAGACAAAAGGGGTATGGAAGAACGGTAAGTGGACGCTCATGATGTCGAGAAAACTGAAAACCGGAAATGACGATGATGTCCAGTTTAACACCAGAAAGAAATATCCTTTTGCCACGGCGGTATTTGACAATTCCGGTGGAGAACATAGTTATAATTCAGAGCCATTGAAACTCGAGTTCAAATAAAACAGTCCGCTAAATTAAGAAAATAACAAGGGCTCGTTTTGTAAACGAGCCCTTGTTATTCGCCTTCGATATACAGGTATTTCTCTCTACTCCTTTTTTTGATTAAGG
>Ga0255052_10000432_pt1 | contig 33893 bp, 30 predicted proteins | sample JV7_2_21_MG_FD_188632 | JGI IMG/M metagenome (GOLD analysis project Ga0255052, IMG submission 188632) | Seawater microbial communities from Jervis Inlet, British Columbia, Canada - JV7_2_21 | ecosystem: Environmental > Aquatic > Marine > Inlet | place: Canada: British Columbia | collected...
GCTCGCCGTGTGGGCGTAGGCCTTTGTCGCCAGGCGACGGCGATCGTCGAGATTCAGTCCGTCGCCCTGCAGCGATGCCAGCACGCTGTCGTAATCAGCGGGGTCGACGACGACGGCGACGCCGTCGTGGTTCTTTGATGCTGCGCGGATCATCGCCGGGCCGCCGATATCGATGTTTTCGATGGCGTCGTCGATGGTCGCGTCCTCGCGCGCGATCGTTGCCTCGAACGGATAGAGATTCACACACAGGAGATCGATGGGCTCGATGCCGTGTTCATCCATGACACCTTCATCGGTACCGCGACGGCCCAGCAGCCCACCGTGAATCTTCGGATGCAGGGTCTTGACCCTGCCGTCCATGATCTCCGGAAAGCCTGTTTTGTCGGAAACCTCGATGGCGTCGACACCCGCTTCGCGCAGTTGCTTCGCAGTGCCGCCAGTGGACAGAATTTCTGCGCCGAGTTCGGCGAGGCCCTTCACAAAGGGAATCAGGTTGCTCTTGTCAGAGACACTGACGAGAGCACGTCGGACTTTGAACATTTATTGAATCAGCGAGTAGGTTCGTAGTTTCTTGCGCAGGGTACCCCGGTTGATGCCGAGTATGCCTGCGGCCTGGCTTTGATTGCCGTCGGTAAAGTCCATGACGGCTTTGAACAGCGGGCGTTCAACTTCGCCCATTACGAGGTCGTAGAGCTCGCCGGGACGATCGCCATTGAGACAGGCGAAGTAGTTATTAAGTGCGTCTTCGGTGTGCCTGCAGAGTGGTTTCTTGCTTTTGGATGATTTTAAAGGTTCTGGTTTCGGCTTCTTGTTGGCCACGTTGTGTAATCCCGGTGCACAGGCTCGCCGCTAATCGAGCCATCCTCCCAAGCTTCCGAGTGACTACGCCGCCAGGGAAACTCCGCCGTCGTCGCGGTCAAAGTATTCCCTGATGAGGTCTAGTTGTTCAGAAGCACTGTCGACGCGCACTGCCCGGTAACGAAACTCGTCTGCATTCGCGAGGTTGTCGCAATACCAGATCAAGTGCTTTCGAGCCACCCGAACGCCTCTCTCTTGCCCGTAAAAACGGTGCAAATCATCCAAGTGGCCGAGCATGATATCACGCAATTCAGTTTTATCCAGCGGCAGTTTTTTGTTGTCGTTTTGTAGAAAAAGTTTTAGTTCACGAAAGATCCACGGGCGTCCCCGAGCACCCCGACCGATCATCAAGCCATCAGCATTAGTTAGACGCAGAACTTCAAGCGACTTCTCCGGAGTTGTCAGGTCGCCATTGGCAAGAACCGGTATCGACAAGCTCTCTTTAATGCGTGCAATCGTTTCGTATTCGGCATCACCTTTGTACCTGCATGCGCGAGTTCGGCCGTGCACGGCAAGCGACTGGATGCCGGCGTCCTCGGCAATGCGGGCGATGACGGGCCCGTTTCTGTGCTCCCGGTCCCACCCGGTACGAATTTTGAGCGTGACCGGTACGTCGACGGCGGCGACGACCGACGTGAGGATGTCCTCGACCAGTTTTTCGTCTTTCATGAGCGCGGAACCGGCCAGTTTGCGGCAGACCTTCTTCGCGGGGCAGCCCATGTTGAGGTCGATGATCTGCGCGCCGCGATCGACGCAGGCCTGTGCCGCAAGCGCGAGCTGCTCAGGATCCGAGCCCGCGATCTGCACGGCGACAGGTTCGGTGTCGAGGTCGAGGTCGAGGCGGTACTGCGATTTCGGCGTTTGCCAGAGACTCGTATCGGCTGTCGTCATCTCGGATGTCGTCATGCCCGCGCCGAAGTGCCGGCACAACTTGCGAAATGGCTTGTCGGTAATGCCGGCCATGGGCGCCAGCACGAAGGGGCTGTCGAGCTTATACGGACCGATCTTCATTAGAAAAAGAAAGGGGTCAGAACCCTTTTTTGGCTGTCGAGGCTTGAATCATTTCACAATGAAAAGGGTTCTGACCCCTTTTTCTTATTTGAAGTCATGGTCCGCGCATTTCAGCCGCCCGCCGGGCTGGCGGTAGCAGACGGTCAGCTTGAAGCCCGTGGCTTCGGCATCGGGTGCCTCGATCGCAAAGACGGCGCTGAACGTATCGCCGGGTTTTACGGGTCGCCTCGTATCCAGATTCTCGGCCAGGTAGTCGGCGGGTTCCAGCACCTTGCTGCCGATGATGTCCTCGAAGCGGTCGGTCAGGGACACGCTGATCAACGGATACGGCAAGGGTTCGTCGGATTTGTTACCGACGCGCGAATAGATGGTCAGAACTTCGTCGTCGTCGCCCGTGCTGCCCTTGGTTGCCTCAAAGCGCCACCCGGAAATATCCCAGGCCGGCGTCACCGGGCGGCCGAACATGCGATAGATGGAGCCGACCGAATCGCTGAAGGCCGGATACGTCGCCAACGCTTCCCGGTACTGGTGCAGCCCCTGCAACAGGAGCAGCAACGCCAAGCCGGCAATCCCGGCGACCAGGCCGTAATTGATCGGCTCCCTCGGCGCGGGTTCGTCGGCCTTCGCCAGTTCCGCGATTTGCGTGGCCAAAGCCGACTTCAGGTTCGGATCGCCGGTTTTTTTCCGGGCCTCTTCGAGTTCTTCTTCTTCGTCTGCATCACGGATGAACTCGCCTTCCATGATGATGGTCTCGACGAGCGGATTGTCCCCTGCCACCGCCGCAACCGCTTCTGCTGCCGGTTCGTCATCCGCCGGTTCGTCGTCCTGTGGGACATCATCTTGCGCCAGGACCTCGTCGCCGGCCTGCTTCTGTACGATCGTAGACGCGAAACCTTCTTCATCTTCCACGGCGAGCGCCAGCAAATCCTGGTCGATCATCATGTTGACGGTTTGTTCATCCGCGCTCTGCGGCAGGATCAGCGGCTTGGGCTTTGCGGGTTCGTCTTCGTCGGCCTGGGCGTCGAGGCCGAGCTCGGCCTCGAGCTGCGCATCTTCCGCGGTGCTTGTGACGAGTTCCCTGTCTTTCGCTTCGGTGAGGTCCTCGTCGTCGAAGTCGAGTTCGAATTCGATATCGTCGTCTTCCTCGGGCTCGACCTCCAGCTTGGGCTCGTCTTCCAACTCGGGCTCGTCTTCCAGCTCGGGCTCGTCTTCCAGCTCGGGCTCGATTTCCAACTCGGGCTCGTCTACCAAATCGGGCTCGTCTTCCATCTCTGGGTCGGGCGTTTCGTCTTGCGGGACCTTTGCCGCGGCTTCTACTTCAAATGCGGCGGCGATCAGGTCTTCATCGATCGACGTATCTTCGAGCGGGTCTTCAGCCGACGTCTCTTCCTCGGTTCGCGCATGGATACCGCTGAGGTCGATGCCCATGGCCTCGGCCTGTGTTGCGAACTGCTCGTCGACGTCGGGAATTGCCTCTTCTACGACATCGTCATCGACGTTGCCGGGGATGGCCTCGTCGAGGTCCTCATCGATATCCTGCTCATCTACCTCGCCGAGCAGGTCCTCCCAGCCTTCCGGGTCACCAAGCGCCAGGTCGACTTGCGCCGCCTCCACGTCGGAGGGGGCATCACGCGATCCAATGACGGGTGCAGGTTCGGCCGATGGCTCATGATCAAAGTCGAAATCGTCAGGTAGCGGCGTGTCGTCGTCGAAACGCATTTCGTCGCCGCCGCCGATATGTGCAGGCTCCTCGAAAAGTTCCGGGGCGTCCATCTCGCCGGGTTCTGCTGACAAGTGCTCGTCAACCGGTGTCGGCGTCTCGTCGATGAACCATTTCATCGAGCCCGTATCTTCGAGCTCTTTGGCGACGTCTATATCCTTGAGTTCGTCGGCGACCTCTTCCTCGTCCTCATCGAGTACGCGCCACTCGACGCCGGTGTCCTCGATTCGAATATCGGAGCCGGCAAGTTCGTCCAGCGTTTTCAGGAGCGCGGCACTTTGCTCGGCGGAGATGGTTTTTGGTGGCTCGACGGGCTCGAGCTCGGCCGAGTCTGGTGTCAGTTCCGGAACGGAGCCATCTGATGGTGGTGCGGGTGTGGCCGCGGGTTTTTGCTCGGACAGGTAGTCGAGCGCATTGAAGGCGATGGCACAGCCGCCACAGCGCACCTTGCCGGCGGCCTGCTTGAGAACCTCGGCGGTGATGCGAAATGCGGTGCCACATTCAGGACACTGGGTGAACATGTCTAGCTTCGCCTTTTTCTACCAGTCAGACGGGTCCAGGTCTGGCCGCTTTGTGGGCGCAACTCCGGTTCCTCGAAGTCGATCCACGGCGCGTACGCCTCGAGCACATCATCTATCTGCTCCGACAGTATGCCCGACAACGTTAGCAGCCCACCGGTCTTTACGTGTTGCGCGATCGATCCGGCCAGTTCCGCCAGCGGTCTCGCCAGGATGTTGGCGAGCACGACGTCGAATTGCCCGTCGATATCACTCGCTGACGATGTGACCGTCAGTCGATCCCGGACGTCATTTTGCGCTGCGTTTTGCCCTGTGGCTGTGACGGCCTGCACATCAATGTCCATTGCGTGCGCCTGCCTGCAGCCGAGTTTGAGCGCAGCGATCGCAAGCACACCCGAGCCACAGCCATAATCGAGCACAGTGCAGCCTTCAAGATCGATGCTGTCGAGCCACTCGAGGCACATCGCAGTGGTCGCGTGCGTGCCCGTGCCGAACGCGAGCCCGGGGTCCAGCCGCACGACGATGGCATCGGCATCGGCCGTGGACTCTCCCGGACAGATCCAGAGGCGGTCGCCGAAACGCATCGGACCGAAATCTTTGAGCCACTCGCGCGCCCAGTCGCGATCTTCGAGCGCCTCAACGCGGTACTCGGGCAATTGCTCGAGCGTTAGCGAGTTCTTGAGGTCGCACTCGAGGGAACGCAGATCGGCGTCTGCCCCGAACAGGCCGGTAATCCGCGTGTCGTTCCAGAGCAGCGTCTCACCCGGTGCGGGCTCCAGCACGGGCTTATCGCCGGCGTCGCTGAAGGTAACCGAATGTGCGCCATTGCGCAGGAATACTGCTTCGACACTTTCGGGGTTCAGCGCTTCAAGTCTCATGACAAATTGTTGCCACTCCATCGGTCACTTCGTCGTAGGAGCGCGCCCCAGCGCGCGATCAGAGTTCGAATCGCGCGCTGGGGCGCGCTCCTACGAGTAGTCAGACAAGTCCCAGCCTTTTCTCCAGGTAATGAATATCCGTGCCTCCCGCCTGGAACGCGGCGTGCTGGAAAATTTCCTGGTGCAGGGGCACGTTCGTCTTGATGCCCTCGATCACGATTTCCGTCAGGGCATTGCGCATACGGGCGAACGCGGCATCGCGATCGTGACCGTGCGCGATGAGCTTGCCGATCATCGAGTCATAGTAGGGCGGCACCTTGTAGCCGCTGTAAACATGGCTGTCGATGCGGATGCCGGGCCCGCCTGGCGCATGCCATAGCGTAACGAGACCTGGAGAGGGCATGAAGGTCTTCGCATCCTCGGCGTTGATCCGGCACTCGATTGCGTGTCCCTGAACCTTGACGTCGTCTTGCGTGATGTCCAATTTCTCGCCGCTCGCGATACGCAGTTGTTCGCGGACGATATCGACCCCGGTAATCATTTCTGTCACCGGGTGCTCGACCTGCAGGCGCGTATTCATCTCGATGAAATAGAATTCGCCGTCCTCGTACAGGAACTCGAATGTCCCGGCGCTGCGATAACCAATCTCCAGGCAGGCGTTGACGCAGCGCAGGCCGATTCTCTGCCGTTGCTCCTCGGTAATCCCGGGCGCCGGCGCCTCCTCGATAACTTTCTGATGGCGCCGCTGCATCGAACAGTCGCGCTCCCCGAGATGGACCGCATTGCCCTGGCCGTCGGCGAGCACCTGGAATTCGACGTGGCGCGGATGCTCCAGGAATTTCTCCATGTAGACGACGTCGTTATCGAATGCCGCGCGAGCCTCGGCCTTGGTCACCGTAATTGCGGCAATCAACGATGCCTCGGAGTGCACGACGCGCATGCCGCGTCCACCACCCCCACCCGAGGCTTTGATAATGATGGGGTAGCCAATTTCCCGGGCCATCCGCAGGTTCTCATCGGCGTCATCTTCGAGGGGTCCGTCCGACCCCGGCACACAGGGCACGCCGGCCGCCTTCATTGACTTGATGGCGGAGACCTTGTCGCCCATCAGGCGAATAGCGTCCGCAGGAGGGCCGATGAATTCGAATCCGGAGGTCTCGCAGCGTTCCGCAAAATCGGCGTTCTCGGAGAGGAATCCGTAGCCCGGATGAATCCCGACCGCGTCTGTGACCTCGGCCGCGCTGATGATTGCAGGCATGTTGAGGTAGCTGTCGATGGACGCCGGCGGACCGATGCAGACGGTCTCGTCCGCGAGGAGCACGTGTTTCAGGTTGTTATCCGCGCTCGAATGCACGGCAACGGTCTTTATGTCCAGTTCGCGGCATGCGCGCAGCACACGCAGCGCGATCTCGCCGCGATTGGCTATGACAATTTTTTCGAGCATGTTGTTATTGCCCGCTTAGTCAGGTTGACGCTGGTCAATGACGATCAGTGTCTGTCCGTACTCGACAGGGTCGCCGTTTTGCACGCGAATCGACTTGATGACGCCGGAGACGTCGGCCTCGATCTGGTTCATCATCTTCATGGCCTCGATGATGCATAGCGTGTCCCCTTCGTTCACTCGGTCGCCCACCTGTACGTACGGTGCAGCTCCCGGTGAGGAAGCCGAATAAAAGGAGCCGACCATGGGTGCCGTTACAAGATAGCCGTCGTCTTCGATGGGCACGGCGGCTTCGGCCGGCGCTGCAGCTGCGGGCGCTGCGGCAGGGGCAGGCGCTGCCACAGCGACTGGTGCGGCAACGGGGGCTATCGGTGCGTGCGCCGCGTAGCGACTGATGCGCACGGACTCTTCACCTTCCGTGATTTCGATCTCTGCGATACCGGACTCGTCGAGTAGCTCGATCAGTTTTTTTACTTTTCTAATGTCCATTAGTCTCCCTCACCATTCGCCAGGTGGCGGTTGGCTGCCTGCAAAGCGAGTTCATAACCGAAGGCCCCGAAACCAAACAGGCAAGCCACGGCGATGTCGCTGAAAAAACTGTTATGTCTGAATTCCTCACGCGCAAACGTATTGCTGAGGTGAATTTCGATGAACGGGATATCGACCGCAAGCAGGGCATCGCGCAGCGCAACACTCGTGTGTGTGAATGCGCCGGGATTGAGGATGATGAAATCCACACTGTCCTTTTGCGCTTGCTGCACACGATCGATCAACTCGTGTTCGGCGTTGCTCTGGTAGCAGGCGAGTTCATGTCCGAGCTCCGCCGCCACCGCCGTGGCGCGCGCCTCGATATCGGCCAGCGTCGTCGCGCCGTACACGTCGGGTTCGCGCGAGCCGAGCAGGTTCAGATTCGGGCCATTAACAAGGAGAAAAGCCGACATTTGCCGCCAATCGCAACCAGTTCAACGGAGATGCCGGCAATTCTAACCAAAAGTGGGGTCGAACCGCACTTTATTTAGAGGTCCAGAGCCTTCCTCGCCGTATCGGCGTCGATATCGCCTGCATCGAGACGTTCAAGGATGTCGGTGATTTTGGTGAGGTCAGGGCGGTGCAGTTCGCCGAAGTGTGCGCTCAGGAACTCGCCGTCTCTCGTTACTATCATCGTGAAGGGCATGGCGTGGAATACCAGTCCGGACTGTTCCGCGACAGCCATCGCATCCATTTCGCCGACGAGAATCGGGTAATTGAATTCCGCGGCCTCGGCGTATTTCTGCACTTCTTCCATCATATCCACGGCGATGCCGATGATAAGAATGCCGTCGTCTCCCTGTTCCGCCTGGAATTCCTTCAGGAGCGGAATCTCGCGGCGGCAGGGCGCGCACCAGGTCGCCCAGAAGTTCAGGAGACGATGACGACCATCGAACTCCGAAAAATCATGCATTGCACCGTCGAGCCCGGTCAGTTCGAACGACGGGTGCGTGTTGACCTCTGGCGTCGTCACCGCGGGTGGAGGTGGTATGTGAGGTTTCAGGCGCGCGGCCGTGAATAGCGCACCGGCCACGAGCAACAGTAGCGCGATCCCGAAGATCAGGGCAATTTTTTGCACGGTTTTCTTACCTTTCTATTGTTCTGTGCTGGCTGTTACCGATGTTGCAGTAAACGCCTTTCCAACGTGTTCGGCAAATACCTTTGCCTTCATGTAGCCGACGACTTCGTAGCCGTCGCGCTGCTGGCCATCCGTGCCAAAGAAAATAATCGTGGGCGGGCCGAATACACCGAAGCGATCGAGCAGCGCCTTGTCCTCATCGTCGTTCGCCGTAACGTCAGCCTGCAACCAGACGGTATTCGACAATGCATCCCGAACCTGCGGGTCCGTGAACGTGTAGGCTTCCATCTCCTTGCACGACACGCACCAGTCGGCGTAGAAATCGAGCATCGCGGTCTTGCCCTGGCTTGATGCTGCGGCGACCTCGCGATCGAGATCGTCGACGGACTTGATGCGCTGGAACGGCAGCTCGTCATGTGCTGCCACCGTGACGCCGGTGGCGCCACCGAAGCTGACGCTCGCGAGCGGTTGCAGCGGGTTCGTGCCGCCCGTAATTGCGCCGAGCATCATCAACACGCCATAAATCATCGCAAGGAAGCCGAAGCCCTTGCCCATCTTCTGTGACGGCGTCGCGTCGGGACCGAACGTTGTCAGCCCACCCATGAATACGCCGGCCATGAACGTGAGGACGGCCCAGAGCGCCAGCGTCACCGTGCCTGGCAGGATGCGCGACAGCATCCAGACTGCAAGGCCGAGCATCATGAAACCGAACGCGCCCTTGATGGCGACCATCCAGGGGCCGGCCTTGGGTAACAGTTTGCCCTGTGCGGCGCCGACGAGTAGCAGCGGCGCACCCATGCCCATGCTCATCGCGAACAGGGCGGCACCGCCACGCACCATGTCGCCCGACTGCGCCATAACAGTCAACGCTGCGATCAATGCAGGTGCGACGCACGCCGTTACGACGAGTGCCGACAGTGCGCCCATGATGAACGCGCCTATCATCGTGCCGCTCTTTTGCTTGCCGCTGACGTTTGCAAGTTTGCTCTGTATCGAACTCGGCATCTGCAAGTCGTACGCGCCGAACATGCCGACGGCGAGCAGTACGAAGAGACCCGAGAACAGGATCAGGATCCAAGGTTGATTGAACGTCGCCTGCAATTGCATGCCCGCGGCCGCCGCGGCGACACCCGCTCCCGTGTAAATGATGGCCATGCCCATGACATAGCTGAGTGCGAGCGTGAAGCCGCGCATCGGTGAAACGTCGTCACCTTCGCCGGCGATGATGCCCGCGAGTATCGGCACCATCGGTAACACGCAGGGGGTAAACGCGAGGCCAAGACCCGCAAGGAAGAACACGCCTGCAGCGACCCAGATACTCGACTCAGTGATGATTTTCGCAAGCCGTGCCTGCTCAGACACGGGTTGGTCTGGCGGTGCCAGCTCCGAGAGATCGCTGACAGCCGTCGCTACGGGCAGGCTGACAGTGATGACGTTTGTCTGCGGCAGGTAACAAAGCCCGCCGTCCGCACAACCCTGGTAGCCGATCTCGAGTTCGAGATCCATGGCCGTGGGTGTTGCGCGTGCGATAGCCAACCGGCCGATGACCTCACCGTAGTAAACCTCGGACTCGCCAAAGAACTCGTCAAACTTCGATTTGCCCTTCGGCAGGTCGAGTTGACCGGCTTGTGCGTCGGGGCTGAGCGATTTTGCCGTGATCCTGTGCTTGTAGAGATAAAAGCCGGGCTCGACGCGAAAACCGACTTCCACGGTATTGCCGTCGACAACGAATACATCGGGGAAGAACACTTCCTCGGGCGGCGGAAACTTGCTTTCACCGCTGCTGCCGAGGTCACCGAAATCGAGCTTGCCGGCCTGCGGTGCCGATTCCGCCATGGCAACGTTCTCTACCCATTCCTGCGGCATGTAGCAAAAGCCACCGTCGGTGCAACCACGGCTCTTGATAGTCAGCGCTACGGAGTCGGGCCTGTCACCCTCGATCGTGTACGGAACGCGCACGAAAAAGCTGCCGCGATGGATGATCTGCTCGCCAAGGAACTCGTCGGAGTAGACCTTGCCTTCCGGCAGTTCGGGCTCACCGAGCACGATGGACGCGTCGCTGGATTCGAAGCCGAAGGCACTCTGATACATGTAGAAGCCGCTATCGACCGCCCAGTCGATCTCGAAAGCGTCGCCTGCGTCGAATACGACATAACGAAATACCTCCTGCGGCGGAGGCGGCCTGTCGTCAGCGGCATTCGAGGCAACGGCAGTGAGCAGCGCCAGGAGCAGCAGAAGTGAAGTGATCAGCGAGCGTGGGTTCATAGACATCAGGTCACGAGCAGGGTGGGCCTCAAGATAGACCGGTTTCGAAGGCAGTTTGTTTCGGAAATCAGGCCGCAGCGCGACGCAGGATACCGGGGGCGGTGGGCGTTGTCATCGATGCTTGTCGCGTTTTTCGGCCTTTCGCACCACTTAATCTGAATCTTGAGCTTGAAATTTGGAGGCTCATGCCTATTATTAGCACTCCTTACGGCCGAGTGCTAACAGCCCGGTCAAGAATACCGCCAAAAGTCGGTTAAAAATCAATAGCTTATAGGAGAAGTAAACCATGAAGATTCGTCCGCTTCATGATCGGGTCATCGTCAAGCGCATGGAAGAAGAGCGCACATCGCCTGGCGGCATCGTCATTCCTGACGCTGCGACCGAAAAACCGATCAAAGGTGAAGTCGTCGCTGCGGGTAACGGCAAAATCCTGGAATCAGGAGATATCCGTGCCCTCGACGTCAAGGTTGGAGACAGGGTCCTGTTCGGCAAATACGCCGGCACCGAAGTCAAGGTAGATGGTGAAGAACTGCTGGTGATGAAGGAAGACGACATCATGGCAGTGATTGAAGGCTAAAGCTCTTCACCATCACCAATTCTAATTAAGGCGACGGCAGGAGCCGCGCCGAGTCAAACAGAGGAAATATCAATGGCTGCTAAAGAAATACGTTTTAGCGACGACGCTAGGCAGAAGATGTTCGCAGGTGTGACCATCCTCGCCAACGCGGTGAAAGTGACGCTGGGTCCGAAAGGCCGCAATGTCGTGCTCGACAAGAGCTTCGGCGCACCGACGGTTACGAAAGACGGCGTATCGGTCGCGAAAGAAATCGAGCTTGATGACAAGTTCGAAAACATGGGCGCACAGATGGTCAAGGAAGTTGCTTCCCAGACGTCTGACGTCGCCGGTGACGGTACGACAACCGCAACGATTCTCGCCCAGGCCATCCTGCGCGAGGGCCTGAAATCGGTTGCTGCCGGCATGAACCCAATGGACCTGAAGCGCGGCATCGACAAGGCAAGTGCTGCCATTGTCGAACAGTTGTCCAAGCAGTCGAAGCCCTGCGAGGACGATAATGCGATCGCACAGGTTGGCTCCATTTCCGCCAACGCTGACACCGAGATTGGCGAGATCATCTCAAATGCCATGCAAAAGGTCGGCAAAGAGGGCGTCATCACGGTTGAGGAAGGTTCCGGCCTCGAAAATGAACTCGACGTTGTCGAGGGCATGCAGTTCGATCGCGGTTACCTGTCGCCTTACTTCATCAACGACCCCGCAAGCCAGCAGGTCGAGCACGAAAACCCGCTGATCCTGTTGTTCGACAAAAAGATCTCGAACATCCGTGATCTGCTGCCGATACTCGAGGGCGTTGCCAAGGCTGGCCGTCCGCTCTTGATCGTCGCAGAAGACGTCGAAGGCGAAGCGCTTGCGACGTTGGTCGTCAACAACATTCGCGGCATAGTCAAGGTTGCTGCTGTCAAGGCACCGGGCTTCGGTGATCGCCGCAAGGCCATGCTGCAGGACATCGCAGTCCTGACCGGCGGACAGGTGATCTCGGAAGAGGTTGGCCTGTCGCTCGAGAAGGCAACGATCGATGACCTCGGCGAGGCCAAGAAGATTCAGATCACGAAGGAAAACACGACCATTATCGATGGCGCAGGCCGTCACGAAGACATCCAGGGTCGTGTCGATCAGGTCAATGCAGAGATTGAAGAGTCTTCGTCCGACTACGACAAGGAAAAACTGCAGGAGCGCGTTGCCAAGCTCTCCGGCGGTGTTGCCGTCATCAAGGTCGGTGCTGCCACCGAAGTCGAGATGAAAGAGAAGAAGGCGCGCGTCGAAGACGCACTGCACGCAACCCGCGCGGCCGTCGAAGAGGGCGTTATACCGGGTGGTGGAGTCGCATTGATTCGTGCGGTTGCCGCAATTGGTGGACTCAAGGGCGACAACGCCGACCAGAATGTTGGTATCAACATCCTGCGTCGTGCGGTTGAAGAGCCTCTGCGCCAGATCGTTCGTAACGCGGGCGAAGACGCAAGCGTTGTTCTGAACGCGGTTGCCGAGGGCAAGGGTAACTACGGTTACGATGCCGCAAAGGGTGAGTATTGCGACATGATCGAAGCCGGCATTCTCGATCCGACGAAGGTCACGCGCTACGCGCTGCAGAACGCATCGTCTGTTGCCGGCCTTCTGCTCACGACCGAGGCAATGGTTGCCGACGCGCCGCAGGACGATGCGGCCGGTCCCGCGATGCCCGACATGGGCGGAATGGGCGGCATGGGCGGCATGATGTAAGCCACCCCGCTTCCAACAAGACCAGAAAAGCCCGGCTTCGGCCGGGCTTTTTTGTGTGACGAGTCGCTACAATGACCCTGCAGAGGAGGATGTCATGCAGGTCTTTGTCGTCGCAGTTTCGGTGGCACTCGTCGTGTCGTTCATGTGCTCGATCTTTGAATCGGTGCTTCTCTCGATGAGCCATGCCCGGGTCGAGGTGCTGGCGGAGAAGGGCAAGGCGTCGGGCCGGATACTCAAGGCGTTCAAGGAGCGCATCGACATCCCGATCTCCGCGATCCTGATCACGAATACAGCAGCGCATACGGTTGGCACAGCGGTCGCAGGCGCCAGTTACTCGCAGGTATTCGATCCCGAATCGTTGTGGATTTTCACGGTCGTGTTTACGGTTGTCGTGCTGCTCTTCACCGAGATCATTCCCAAGACCCTCGGCGTGGCATATGCAGGGACCCTCGCAAAGCCGGTGGCGTACGGTATTCGAGTGTTGACGACAGTCTTGCATCCGCTCGTGCTAGCGAGCGAGGCGGTCTCGCGATCGCTGCGCCGCGGCAAGGCAAACCCGGTAACGTCGCTCGACGAGATACGGCTGCTGGCGACGATCGGACACAGCGAAGGCGTCGTCGGCGCCCACACGGCCGAGATGATTGTCGGAGCGTCGGAGCTTCGCAAGCTCACGGCGACCAACGTGATGTTGCCGCGTCAGGACGTGGTGTTTCTATCGCACGACGACAGTCCCGCGGAGGTGCTACGCACAATCAACGAGTCCGGATTTAGCCGTTTCCCGTATTCGCCCACCGGCAATCTCGACGAGGTCGTAGGTGTCGTGTACGCGAAGGAAGTCCTGTCGCATCTCGTCGAGTCGACGTCCGACAGAATTCGTTGGCAGAAGCTCGTGCACGAGGCGATTGTCGTGCCGGAAAGCGTGGCGCTCGATTCCCTGCTGCGGACGTTTCGCCAGACGCGCCGGCACATGGCGCTGATCGTTGACGAGTACGGGGACTTCCAGGGAATTGTCACGCTTGAGGACGTCATCGAGGAAGTCGTTGGCGACATCTTTGACGAGTCGGACCTGCCGCACGAGGATCTGTGGCAGCGCCCCGATGGCGTTGTCCGCGCGTTCGGCACGGCCGAGCTGCACCGTGTGTGTCGGATTCTTGGTGTCGAAATGCCAGTCGACGCCGAGATTGCCACGGTAGGCGGCTTGATATCAGAATCACTCGGCCGCATCCCGAAACAGGGCGACACAATCGAGTGGCACGGTCACTGCCTGACCGTCCTGTCCGCCGGCGGACGTGGCGCCGATCTCGTCTCGATAGTGAAAGTCGACTAGGTCCGCCGCAGCGCCTCGATGCGTTCGGAGATCGGCGGGTGGCTCATGAACAATTTCATGATGCCCGGCTTGCCGCCGGCGATTCCGAATGCCCGCATGGCTTCGGGCAGCTGACTCGGTGTGTTTGATTCGAGTCTTGCGAGCGCATTGATCATGGGCTCGCGGCCGTTGATCTTCGCGGAGCCTGCATCAGCGCGAAATTCTCGCTGTCGCGATACCCACATCACGATTGTGCTCGCGAGGATGCCCAGCACGATCTGCGCTGCGATTACCGAGATAAAATAGCCAATGCCGTGACCCGATTCGTTGCGCAGGATTACGCGGTCGACGAAGTGCCCGACCAGGCGCGACAGGAATATGACGAAGGTGTTGACGACGCCCTGCACGAGCGTCAGCGTGACCATGTCGCCATTCGCAACGTGCGAGATCTCGTGCGCGAGCACGGCCTCGATTTCATCCTTCTTCATGCCGCGCAGCAGACCGGTACTCACGGCGACGAGTGCCGAGTTGCGGCGCGCACCCGTGGCAAACGCATTCATGTCGGGCGCATCGTAGATAGCGACTTCGGGCATATCGATGCCAGCCTGCTGCGCTTGCCTCTGCACCGTTGAGATCAGCCAGGATTCCGCCTCGTTCGAGGGCTGCTCGATCACCCTGGCGCCCGTCGAGCGTTTCGCCATCCACTTCGAGATAGCCAGCGATATGAACGAGCCACCGAAGCCGATAACGGCCGAGAGTATCAGCAGGGACTGGTAGTCGATGCCGACCTGTTGTTCGTCGAGGATCGAGTCAACGCCGAGAAGGCGCAGCACGATGCTCAGGACGAGAATGACGGCTAGGTTGGTTGCGATGAACAAGGCAATGCGCTTAAACATTGTCGAGCCTCCAGAAATTATTCAATTGTCAGTGTTGATGGCGTTGCGGACGAATTCAAGCCTTGCTTTTTTTTGCAACCCTGACCCAGATTCGGAATCCCAGCAAAATGCTCAGGATGACCGCGTAGATTAACGGCTCCTGAATGTCCTTCTTGACCTGCCACCAGTAATGCCAGACGCCGAGTATGCCAGCGATATAGGCGCCGTAGTGTAATTGTTGCCAGCGCTTGCCGAGGCGCCGTCGCATACCGTTCGTCGATGTCACCGCCATGGCGGTCAGAATCAGCAGTGCCGCGAAGCCAAGCGTGATGAAGGGTCGCTCGACGATGTCTTCCGCGATTGCCGACCACAGGAATTCCTGGTCGAGAATCAACCACGCCAGGAAGTGCATCAGCATGTAGAAAAACGCGAACAGGCCGAGCATGCGCCGGAAACGCGGCAACCAGTTCCAGCCGCTTAGTCGACGCAATGGCGTCACCGCAAGTGCGATCATGATGAAGCGCAGCCCCCAGTTGCCAAGGCGGTCCTGAATCTCTTCGATCGGATTTGCGCCGAGGTTGCCTGTGATCTCGAATGTGTCGGTAACAACGAAAATACCGGGCAGCAGGCATAGCGCGAATACGACCGGCTTCCAGACGAAGCGAATCTGTTTGAGCGTATCCAATTGTCAGTAGTTCTTGCGGAGGTCGAGCCCTTTATACAGGTGTGCCACCTGTTCGCCGTAGCCATTGAACATCTGCGTTGGTTGCTTGGCTACGAAGCGGCCGCCGCCGATGCGGCGCTCACGCGCCTGGCTCCAGCGCGGGTGAGCGACCTCGGGATTGACGTTGGCGTAGAAACCATATTCCCGGGGCTGCGCGAGGTTCCAGCTCGACGCTGGCTCTTTCTCGACGAAGCTGATGCGTACGATGCCCTTAATGCCTTTGAAGCCGTACTTCCAGGGCACGACGAGCCGGATCGGGGCCCCGTTCGGATTCGGTAGCGTCTCGCCGTACAAACCTACGGCGAGGATAGCCAGCGGGTTCGTGGCTTCCTCGATCGTCAGGCCTTCACGGTATGGCCAATCGAGAACGGATCGTCCCTGGCCCGGCATGCGCCTCGGATCGTGCAGCGTTTCGAACGCAACGTATTTTGCTTTCGACGTCGGCTTGTAATGCTTCACGATGTCAGCCAGCGATATGCCAACCCACGGTATGACCATCGACCAGGCCTCGACACAGCGCATGCGGTAAATGCGTTCTTCGAGATCGAACGGTTTTATAAAATCGTCAAAGTGGAAGGAGCCAGTGTTTTCCGCATGCCCGTCAACTGTGATGCGCCACGGGAGTGGTTCGAACTCCGTCGAGTAGATGGCCGGGTCTGGTTTCCGGGTACCAAACTCCCAGTAGTTGTTGTACGTAGTGACGTCGTCATAGTCGGTGGGTGTTTCGCGGGTGCTAAATTCGCTCTTGCCGACATCCGGTAGTTTTTGGAAGTTGCCACGCGGCACAACGGCGCCGAGTGCCGGGGGCGCGAGCGCGATGCCGCCAGCCGCGATGCCGGCAGCGATGAAATCGCGGCGATTGAGGTAGTTATCCTTGCTCGTAATTTCCGATGGCCTGATATCCGCAGGCTTTCCGATCAGCAACGTTTCTCTCCAGAGGGCGTCTCTGTCATATTAGACCGAGTCGCAGCACAGTATATTTCAGAAAGTTATGAGCTCACGTTCCATACCCGAATCCTGACCCCTTTAATTTGTGGCGAACTCCCACGAATTTCGCGAAAGTTCAGCGAATTTTCCGTGAATGTGTGGTTCCAAGTCATTAAGGCCCGGTTAAGCCGGTATCGGTAAGCTTGATATCAGGGCAAAAACCACCACTTCTCGGCGAATGGAGAGGACGGTCACATGAGCAGCACATTTCCCGGCGTCATCAGGATGGACAGACGGCTCGCGCCGACGGCTGCGTTGCACGTCGAAGTGGTCGCCGACCTGGTGTGCCCGTTTTGCTACCTCGGCAAACGCCGCCTCGATCATGCGATGCAGGCCGTGCAGGGACCGAGTGACGTCAACTGGTATCCGTACCAGCTGAATCCCGAAATGCCCGAGAGCGGCCTGCCGCTCGATGAGTACCTGTCCACGCGCTTTGGCAATCCGGCGAATATCGAGCCCGCACTTGAGCAGCTCACTTACGAAGGGCGCTTCGAGGACATTGATTTTCGCTTCGACCGGATTTCGCAGGTGCCGAATACTCTCCGCGCACACCGGCTGATGTACCTCGCCGAGTCCGAGGGCGCGGATCAGACCGCACTTGCCGAGGAATTGATGAAAGCGTTCTTCGAGCGCGGTGAGGACATCGGTAACAAGGAAATCCTCGTTGAGTTGGGCGAGCGGCATGGTCTTGCCGCCAGCGACGCAGAGAAGATCATCGACGATGAAGCCGCGAAGCAGCTTGTCTTGTCACGCGAGGCGCAGGTGCGCTCGAGTGGCATCGCCGGCGTTCCCGGTTATCTGCTCAACCGGCGCTTGCTCGTGATCGGTGCGCAGGATACCGACGCACTGGTCAACGCCTTCGATCGCGCGATGTTCGGCGAAGGCAATGACAGTATCGTGTCACCGGCGCTTCACTGACCAGAAATTTGATTGTGGAAGCCCGCCCCAGCGGGCGATCCCGCGCTGGGGCGCGCTCCCACAGCCGCGAGGTTAGCCGTAGGAGCGGCTTCAGCCGCGATGCTGTAATAACCAATCAACCATCAGCGCATTAACTTCTTCCGGCTTCTCCTGCTGGCTCCAGTGCCCGCAGTTGTCAAGCATGTGCAATTCAAGATTCGTGACTAACGGCTGCATGCCCTCGATGTACTCTGGCGCGATGATTACGTCGTCGACGGCACCGATGAACAAGGTCGGAATGTCGATTTGTTGATCCACTCCCTCGAGCGTCTCCCAGTTATGAGTCCAGTTGCGATACCAGTTGATCGGGCCGGTAAATCCTGTTTTCGCGAAGGCATTGGCGAAATAGTCGCGTTCCGCATCGGTCAGTAATGGCTCACCGCTTCCCTCCACACGCGCCATCACTTTCAGCAGACTGACGGACTTCATCTCGTCGGGCAGCTGGTCGAATTGCTGCCGTGACACCTGGTTGCGCCTCATCATCATGTTGAAAAAGTGCACCGGGTCCGCGGCAAAGGCCTTGTCGGCCGCGTCGGAATCCTGGAAGTTGACGATGTAGAAATCGTCGCCAAAGCGGCTGCGCATGATCTGAATCGGATCGACCGGCGCACGCGGGAAGTGCGGAATATTGAGGATGATCAGACCCTCGATCCGCTCAGGCGCACGCATCGCCATCTGCCACAGCACGAGTGCGCCCCAGTCGTGCCCGACAAACGTTGCGGCTTCGAGTTCGAGCGCATCGAGCAGGCCGTGGACGTCGGCGATCAGTTGCTCGATGCGGTAGTCGCTGACCCCCTGCGGGACGTCCGAACGGCCGTAGCCGCGCTGATCAGGCGCAATGGCACGAAATCCTGCATCAGCCAGCGCCGGCAACTGGTGGCGCCAGGAATAGGCCAGTTCCGGAAATCCGTGCAACAGGACGACGGCAGGGCCCTGGCCCTGTTCGTAGACCGCCAGGTCGATACCGTTCGCGCGGAGGATGGATGGTTCGGGGAACATCAATGACTCCTTTGACCTACTCTGATGCGCTGGCGCAATCGATGCACAGGCGTGCGGTGGGGTCGACCTCGAGGCGTTTGGGGTTGATGGGCTCGTCACAGCTCCCGCAGATGCCGTAGTCGCCCTCGTCAATGCGTTTCAAGGCAGCGGCGATGTCTCTCAGCATTGTTTCGCGGCGCTGTCCGGAGGCCTGTGCCATCGCCTGGGCCTGCATCGCGTCCATACGTGACAGCCGGCCGACGCGGGCCTGGTCGAGTTCGACAACAGCCGCCGAGGCGTCGCCGGTTGCCGCGAGGCGCTCCAGTTCCCCGCGCATCTCGATGAGTTTGCGTTTCATGGAATCCATGTCGGTGTCTATCGTACGCCATCCCGGACCGGGCGCGAAAACGCGGCCGGAGCTGCTCGAGCTTGTGTTTTGCACCGTGTGAGGCTAATTTGCGCGGCAAGACGTTGAAAGGGACAAACAGGCGGGCCGATCGGGCCTGAGCGACCGGGGGATGGTGTGAGCCCCGGGCCGGAATCCGCCGAATATCACCCTGGAGTCGCTGCCCGAAAGATCGTCGAGTAGGCGCAGCCGATTGGTCCACGATACGGACGTCGGGCCAGGAGGCCCACGAGGTGTCCCCGGCGCAGGGTCAGGGTCACGAAACCGGGTGGTACCGCGATGAATTCCTATCGCCCCGGGCGCGTTTGCGTCCGGGGCTTTTTTGTTTGTGGAGTATGAGATTGAGTTTTAAGGAAGTATCCAGCCGTTACAACGGCCCGGCTCTCGAAGAAGAGGTGCTGGCGTTCTGGCGTGAGCACGAGACCTTTGAGAAGACACTCGCGATGTCGGAAGGTCGACCGCGTTTCAGCTTCAACGAAGGACCGCCGACGGCGAATGGCAAGCCGGGCATCCACCACGTGCTTGCGCGCACGTTCAAGGACATTTTCCCGCGCTACAAAACCATGCGCGGCTATTACGCGCCACGTAAAGCAGGCTGGGACACCCACGGCTTGCCGGTTGAACACGAGGTTGAAAAGCGCCTCAAGAAAGAAGGCAGGATCGACAGCTACGACAAGCAGGAGATCGAAGCCAAGGTAGGCATCGCTGAATTCACGCGGCTGTGCCGCGAATCGGTCATGACCTATATCTCCGACTGGGAGAAGATGACAGAGCGCATGGGCTTCTGGGTGCACCTCGACGAGGCCTATTACACGCTCAACAACTCCTATATCGAGTCAGTCTGGAATCTCCTCAGCATCATCCATGACAAGGGACTCATCTATCGCGGCTACAAGGTCGTGCCATACGACCCGCGCATAGGTGCGACCCTGTCGTCACACGAACTCGCGCTCGGCTACAAAGAGACCGAAGACCCTTCAATTACGGTGCGATTCAAAGTCGAAGGCGAGGATGACACGTACTTCCTCGTCTGGACGACAACACCCTGGACGCTGCCATCCAACCTGGCGCTCGCCGTCGGCGAGGACATCGACTACAGCTACTGCGAGTCTGAAGACCAGACGCTAATCGTCGCCGAAGCACTGCGCGAGGCCGTGTTCCGCGACATCGAGCATGCGGTGACTAAAATTGTGAAAGGCAAGGACCTCGTCGGGCAGCGCTACGAGCAGTTGCTCGACTATCTCGAGGTCGATGCGCCTAATGCGTTCCAGGTGCTGGCGGCCGATTTTGTCAGCACCGAGGACGGTACAGGCATCGTGCACACAGCGCCGGCCTATGGCGTTGACGATCTCGCACTTGGCCAGCAGTACGACTTGCCTGTCGTACACGGGGTCGGACTCGACGGGAACTTCATCGACGCGGTCGAGCCGGTTGCCGGCATGTTTTTCAAGGACGCCGACAAGCCGCTGATCCGGATCATGAAAGAGCGCGGCATCATGTTCCGCTCGGAGCGCTACAAGCATAATTATCCGTTCGGCTGGCGCACGGGCGACCCGATCCTCTACTACGCCAAGAATGCCTGGTACATCCGCACCTCGCAGTTTCGCGAGCGCATGACTGAACTCAATCAGACCATCAAGTGGGTGCCGGAACACATTCGTGACGGCCGCTTCGGCAAATGGCTCGAGAACAACGTCGACTGGGCGCTGTCGCGCGAACGTTTCTGGGGCACGCCTCTCCCCATCTGGACCGATGGGGACGGTAATTATAACTGTGTTGGTTCCGTAGCTGAGCTGGAAGAATTATCAGGTCAATCGTTGACGGATCTCGACCTGCACCGGCCAGCTGTTGACGATGTCACATTCGAAAAAGACGGCAAGACCTGGCAACGCGTTCCTGAAGTCATCGACTGCTGGTTCGACTCCGGAGCGATGTCGTACGCGCAGTGGCATTATCCGTTCGAGAACGAGGAAATTTTCGAGAAGCACTTCCCAGCCGACTTCATTTGTGAGGCCATCGACCAGACACGCGGCTGGTTCTACACGTTACACGCGATCGCCACACTGGTCTCGGACAGCGTGGCCTTCAGGAACTGCATCTGCCTGAACCTGATCGTCGACAAAGACGGCAAGAAGATGTCGAAGTCGCTCGGTAATATCGTAAATCCGTACGACGTTTTCGATACGGTCGGCACAGACGCCTTGCGCTGGTATTTCCTCGCGCGACTTTCGCCCGACATGCCGAAACGCATTTCGGTCGAGATCGTCGCGGACGTAGCGAGTTCATTCATCAACACGTTCTGGAATACCTACGGGTTTTTCGTGCTGTACGCACGACTCGACGACGTGGATCTGACGCAGAATGTCCCGGTCGACGAGCGGCCAGAAATCGATCGCTGGGCGTTGGCGCTGACGCACAAAACGATTACAACGGTGACCGAGGCGCTCGACGACTACGACGCCAAGACGGCCGGCGAGGCTATCGAGTCCTTCGTCGATCAGTTGAGCAACTGGTACGTGCGGCGCAACCGACGTCGATTCTGGAAATCGACCGACCCTGCGGATAAGCACAAGGCGTACCTGACGCTCTATGAATGCCTCAAGGCAGCGCACGAGCTGATGGCGCCGTTTGTGCCATTCCTGGCCGAGCACGTGTATCAGAACCTGGTCAAGAGTGTCGATCCCGATGCGCCGGATAGCGTGCACATGGTGCCTTGGCCGGAGGCCGAGCCCACCTGGCAGAACGACGAACTGCTGCACGATATCGGGGTCGTGCAAAAGGTCGTGGGACTGGCCCGTGCCGCGCGCGGCCAATCAGGGGTCAGGACGCGGCAACCGTTATCGCGATTGCTAATGCGTGCGCCGAACGATGTGGTGGCGCAGGCGCTCGAGGACCACCAGGACCAGATTCGCGAGGAACTCAACGTCAAAGGCATCGAGTTCATCGCGCGCGACGCGGGGCTGGTCAGCTACCGAATAAAACCGAATCTTCCGGTGCTCGGCAAGCGCTATGGCAAATTGATTCCCGCGATTCGCAGCGCGCTCGAGGGCGCCGACGGCGGAGAGATCGCCGGAGCGGCTGCTCGCGGCGAGAGTTTCGAGCTAGAGGTTGGCGGCGAGACGCTGACGCTCGGTGGCGACGACATCCTGATCGAAACTCACTCGGCTGAAGGCTACGCCTGCGCTGAGGATGGCGGCTACCTGACGGCGCTCGACACGACGCTGACGGACGAACTCGTCAACGAAGGGCTAGCGCGAGAGATCGTGCGCTCGATCCAGGATGCGCGCAAGCAGGCCGGCCTCGAAGTGTCGGATCGCATAGTGCTCGGTGTGTCGGGGTCGGATGGCGTCGAGACGGCGCTTGGCCAGCATCGTGATTACATAATGTCGGAAACGCTTGCGACTACCTGGGAAACGGGGCAGGGCGAGGCACTGTACTCGGATACCCGCGAGCTCGGCGAGGAGCACTGGACGCTGGAATTCAGGAAGGCCTGACACCGGTACCTGACACCGGTACCTGGCACCACTTTTCGAACGTTTCGAACGTTTCAATTGCGTGAAACGTTCGAAACGTTCGAAAAGTGGTGCCAGGTACCGACTCAGGATACGGACTTGACGAGAAATGCCGGGACGTTTTCCTGGTCTTCCTGTAGCGGCAGCGGGTCCTGCGAATCACCAGTTCGGCGAACGATCTTGCTGTAGAGGGAGACCACGGAAGCGGCGCAATCGCTGGCTTCGTGGACCGACATCTTGCGTACGGAGGCACAAATCGGGCCTTCGCCGTTCAGCGGCGCGACACGGTGCATACGCCTCTTCAGTTTTGAAAACGGTTTCTTGATAGGCCGCGGCAGCTCATCTTCGGTGATGTCGTCCAGGTTATCCTGGTAGGCCCTCATAAGTCGTTGTTTTATATGGCCATCACCGGCGAGCACCGACACCGCGGCATAAAAGCGGTCGACGTGGTAAGTCATTTCCACTCCAGCGTTTCTTTTCTTGTTATGCCGCTTGTTTTCACCTCTCAGCGGCTTCTTACGCTTTCTGCATCGACTACGTCCTGTAGTCGCCGGGCCTTAGGGGGCTCGTCTTATTCCTCCCTGATCTATCAGATACCTGCGCCCGTTTCTTATATCAGAGTTTTCGAACCGCGCGCAAGTGTGGGAAACCGGCGACAGAGGCCAGCAGGATGTGCAGCCTCACTGTTTACCGCGTTCGAATCGGGTAGTAGACGAAAGTCAGCAACTCTGCTTCTTCCGTCCTGGTCGGATCGCTGACGTAGGTTTCCCAGGCATCTCCGTCCCGGTCGATGCCCAGAGCCGCAATATAGGCGGCGATTTTGCGATGCGTCATGCCGAGGTTTCGATAGGAGCCCAGGTGCCTGACGCGAATGACCGGGCCCTCGTACGTCGTGCCGATCCGAACCTTGCCATCCTCGCGCGGCGTCTCCTCAGTGACTCCACGCACCGGAATCGCGGCGTCGAATCTCAGGTTGGCTCCCTCGAAACTGCGCACTATCGAGATCGGTGCCCCGGCCTCCGCCAGCCGGTATTTGTCGATGAACGAAAGGACTTCGAAATACGCTTTCCCCATCGCCTCCGACATCGCTGCCGGATCCGGCGTCGATGTCGCCGGCAAATAGGCGATCTGCTGTGGCTCGACGACGATGTGTTCAACGTCGAGATCGCTGAAGTCGGTGCGAGGAAGCGTCTCGACCAGGTCTCTCAGCCCGGTAAGACCGCGTTCAAGCTCCTGCCGGACGACGCTGGACAACAACAATGAAAAGTACCGGCCGACGATATTGAAGCCGTAATCGTGCTCGAATATCCAGGTCACCTGGGTGCTGTCGTTCTCGGCGGCGATGTCGAACCAGGTCCGTGCCTCGCCAGCCTCGCCGGCATTGATAACAGTCGACACGTGGTCGAACGGCCGGCTCTCGACGATAGTCTGGGTGCCGCTGCCAATGACGATTCCGTCCCAGGTTACAGTCGCGCCAACACCACGATCGGGCCCCGAAAAGACGACGCGCGCATTGGGGTCTGTCGCATTCTTCGGCGACCAGAGATCGACGCGCCGAAAATCGTTGATGAGGCGACCACGGTTGCCGGTTTCGCGTCAACTGACGTGCTGACTTCGACACGGCCATAACGTGGCAATGTGAGACCGACAATGATGAGCAGCGCGATGATTGCGCCGATGCCATACAGAAATTTTTGCACGCCGTACTCTGGCACAATGCGCGTATGAATGCATCAGCGACCAGTGACCTTCCAATCGGCGTTTTCGACTCTGGCGTCGGCGGGCTGACCGTGCTGCACGCGATACGCGAAGCGCTATCAAACGAGGATCTTGTCTACCTCGGCGATACGGCGCGATTGCCATACGGCACCAAGAGTCCGGCGTCGATTTGCCGCTATGCGAGTCAGGCGACGGCCAGGTTGCAGGAGCAAGGTGTCAAGTTGCTCGTCGTTGCCTGCAATACTGCGTCGGCAGTTGCGCTGGATACATTGCGCCGGCAAATGGACCCGGTGCCGGTCGTCGGCGTCGTCGAGCCCGGAGCAGCGGCTGCCGTCGAACGGCATCCCGGCGGCAAGCACCTGGTTCTGGCGACGGAGGCCACGGTAATACTCGGTGCGTACCGTGCTGCAATCAGCGGGAGGGACCCGGAGGCAGACGTGCGGGAGCTGGCCTGTGAATTACTCGTGTCCCTGGCGGAGGAGGGCTGGACCAGTGGCGCCATTGCCGAGGGCATCGTGAGCCGCTACCTGGAGCCGCTGGCGGAAATGGCATTCGAGCCGGATAACGTCATCCTCGGCTGCACTCACTTTCCGTTGTTGCGAAATGCTATCGAGAGAGTCGTCCCGGACGGAACTTCGATCGTGGATTCGGCCAGTACAACGGCGGCAGTCGCCGGGCACTTGCTTGCCGAACGTGGCTTGCTCAACGAGCAAACGTCCGCCGGGCAGCTACGTTTGCTGGCCACAGACGGTGCCACTCGTTTCGCGCGCGTCGGTGGGCAGTTCCTCGGCGATCACCTCGAGGCGACGGACATCGAGCTGGTTGATTTGTAGTACCGAAAAGGGGGGTCAGAACCCTTTTCTTGTCAAAAGGGTTCTGACCCCTTTTTCGTTCGTGCAATAATTGCTGATTCGTTTTTCCAAGAGTAATTAACGTGACCGCATCGACATCCGTGCGCATCGCACACTTTCTCGCACTGGCCACGCTCGTGGCGTCCTGCGGCGTGGAAACGCCCCCCGAGACGACGCCGGCAGCGGCTACGACGGCCGCGCCGCGACCGGAAATCTACGCCGACTTCGCGCTGACAGCTGACCTGAGTCATCTCAGCGACAGTCAACGGGAGATGATCAAGGTGCTGATCGAAGCTTCCGGGATCATGGATGACCTGTACTGGCGCCAGGCCTATGGGGACGACTACGAAGAGTGGCTGGCTACCATCGGCATTGATGAAGCAAGGCGCTTCGCTGAGCTGAACTACGGGCCCTGGGACCGGCTTGCCGACGAGGTGCCGTTCATCGACGGCGTCGGCGCGAAGCCGCTAGGCGCGAACTTCTATCCGGCGGACATGAGCAAAGAGGAGTTCGACGCGGCCTATTTGCCGGGCAAGAAAGGCCTTTATTCGCTGATCCGGCGAGATGCTACCGGCGAACTGATCATAGTTTCCTACCATGTCGCGTATGCCGCTGAACTGAGTCGTGCCGCGGAGTTGCTGCGCCAGGCAGCCGGTCTTGCAGAGGATCAGAACTTTGCGACGTATTTGAAATTGCGCGCAGCAGCATTGATCAGCGACGACTTTCAGATCAGCGACCTGTTCTGGATGGACGTCAAGACCAACGAGATCGACGTGGTGATCGGGCCCATCGAGACTTACGAGGACCGCTTGTACGGCTACCGGGCGTCCTACGAGTCCTACGTGCTGATCAAGGATATGGAGTGGAGCGATCGACTGAGTCGCTTCGCGATGTTCCTGCCCGAATTGCAGGAAGGGCTGCCGGTACCCGACGAGTACAAGTGGGAGACGCCCGGAACAGACTCCGACCTCAATGCTTATGACGTCGTCTACTACGCCGGCCACAGCAATGCAGGTTCCAAAACCATTGCCATCAACCTGCCGAATGACGAGCAGGTGCAGCTGGAAAAAGGCACACGGCGCCTGCAGCTCAAGAACGCGATGCAGGCCAAGTTCGAGAAAATCCTGGAGCCGATTGCCGGGCTGCTGATCGATGAGTCGCAGAGGCAACATGTAACTTTCGACGCTTTCTTCGGTAACACAATGTTTCACGAGGTTGCCCACGGACTCGGCATCAAGAACACGATCAACGGCAAGGGCACGGTGCGGGAGGCGTTACTCGACGTCTCTTCCAGCATCGAAGAGGGCAAGGCCGACGTGCTGGGTCTCTACATGGTGACCGAACTGCACAAGGCAGGTGAACTCGGCGATGTCGACATCATGGATCACTATGTCACGTTCATGGCGAGCATCTTCCGTTCCATTCGTTTCGGTGCCAGTAGCGCGCATGGCAAGGCGAACATGCTGCGCTTCAACTTCTTCGAGGAGCATGGCGCATTCGTCCGTGATCCCGAGACGGGCACGTACCGCGTCGATGGTGAGCGCATGACGCAGGCGATGACCGACCTGTCGGCCTTGTTGCTGACGTTGCAGGGTGACGGCGATTATTCGGGTGCGTCGGAACTGACCGCGACCAAGGGCGTGATCGGTATGCAGTTGCAGGCGGATCTCGACCGCCTGACGAGCGCCGGCATCCCCGTAGACATCACATTCAGTCAAGGCGTGGCTGAGCTCGGCCTCGACTGACATTCGAACAGGGAGAGATTCGATGAGAAAGACACTGTTGTGGGTTGCCTCACTGGCGCTTGTGGCCTGTGGTGGTGGCGATGACCGCGTTGCCGAAGTTGTAGTAGAGGAGCAACTACCGTGGGCGGAATTCGTCGCGACGACGATCGACGAGTACTACCGGAGGAATCCGGAGCGGGCCGTCGACGCGGGACTGCACCAGTACGACGGCAAGGCCCGAGACTGGAGTCTGGTCGCCATGCGGGACTATGCGGGCTGGCTGCAAGCCACCGTGGGCGAGGCGGGTTCCTACGCTGACCTCGAGGAGTTCGAGGCATTCGAGCGCGAGTACCTGGTAAAGGCGCTCGGCAGCCAGGTTTTCTGGATCAATGAGACGAGCTTCCTGACGAAGAACCCGACTGCCTACACAGGCCGCATCGGGATGGGCGTTTACATCGACCGCGAGTACGCGCCACTCGATGTGCGTCTCAGGGCCTACACGGAATATGTATCCAACCTGCCGCGGATGCTGCGGCAGATGCGTAACAATCTCGAACCGCCGCTGCCGGCGCCCTACGTCGAAATGGGGGAGAGAATATTCCTGGGACTTGCCGATTATTTCACGAACACGGTCCCGGGCCTGTTTGCAGATGTCGAAGACGAGGCGCTGCAAAGCCAGTTCGCGTTCGTCAACGATGCCGCGATCGAGGCGATCCAGCAGACGGCAGAGTGGCTCGGGACGCTCAAGGTCACGGCGACACAGGACTACGCGCTGGGCGAAGAGTTGTTCTTGCGCATGATTCGCGACACACAGGGTCTCGACATTTCGCTCGCGGATCTCAAAGCAGCAGGCCAGGCGGACCTCGATCGCAATCTCGAAACGTTGTACGAAGCTTGCGCGGAGTTTGCGCCGGGTGAGAGCACTGAGGACTGCGTGCTCAAGGTGCAGAACCGCAAGCCACCGGAAGGCGCCGTCGGTGGGGCGACGCGGCAACTGCCGGGCATCAAGCAGTTCATCGCGGACAACGACATTGTTTCCATTCCGGGGACCGAGGAAGCGCTGGTCGGTGAGGCGCCGCCGCATCGCCGGTTTAACTTCGCCTATATCGAAATTCCCGGGCCGTTCGAAAAGGACCTGCCCTCGGTCTATTACATCGCGCCACCGGACCCGTCGTGGAGCGAGGAAGACCAGCTGGCGTATGTTGCGGGCGAGACCGACCTATTGGCGACATCGATACACGAGGTCTGGCCGGGCCACTTTCTGCAGTACCTGCATTCGAATCGAACGGAAAACAACGTGGGCCGGCACTTCAGTACCTATTCGTTCGGCGAAGGTTGGGCCCACTACACCGAGCAGATGATGCTCGACGCGGGCTACGGTGACGGAGATCCGGAAGTTCGTATCGGCCAATTGCTCAACGCGCTGCTCCGGAACGTGCGCTATATGTCGGCGATCGGACTGCACACGGAAGGCATGACGGTCGAGGAAAGCCGGATGATGTTCCAGGAACAGGCGTTTCAGGACTTCGGCAATGCATCGCAGCAGGCGTATCGCGGTACTTATGATCCGGGCTATCTGAATTACACGCTCGGCAAGCTCATGATCAACAAACTTCGTGACGACTGGACCGAAGGGCGCGGCGGACGCGAGGCCTGGGGGCGTTTTCACGACGAGTTTCTGAGCTATGGCTCACCGCCGATTCCGCTCATACGCGGCGAGATGCTAGGGACAGATTACGAGGGCGATAGCGGCCTGTTACCGAACTAGCGCCTGGCGTCGATCATGCCCAGGAACTCGGCGCGCGTACGCGCGTCCTTGCGGAACAGGCCGAGCATCTGGCTCGTGACCATCGAGACATCGGATTTGTGAATGCCCCGGGTCGTCATGCACTGGTGCGTCGCTTCGATAACGACGCCGACACCCTTCGGATTCAGCACGTCCCAGATGCAATTCGCGATCTGGGCCGTCATCTTTTCCTGCACCTGGAAGCGGCGCGCGAACGCCTCGACGACTCTGGCAAGCTTGCTGATACCGACAACCTTGTTGTTCGGCAGGTAGCCAACGTGAGCGCAGCCAATGATGGGCGCCATGTGGTGCTCGCAATGCGATTCGAAGGCGATGTCGCGTAGTACGATCATCTCGTCATAGCCCTCGACTTCCTCGAAAGTGCGCTTCAGGAATCGCACAGGGTCTTCCCTGTAGCCGCCGAACCATTCCTCGTAGGCGCTGACGACGCGTCGCGGCGTGTCGATCAGGCCTTCGCGGCGCGGGTCATCGCCGGCCCAAAGTAACAGTGTGCGAACCGCTTCCTCGGCCTGCTTACGGCCCGGCTTGCGGGGTCTGCCGGTTTTTTCTGATTTTTCGGCCACGTTGGGGTCCTGATCAGGTGAGCCGCCGATACTACCGGGATTGGCCTGAGCGTTACAGCGTGTGGAGCTCCTCGTCGTCAGGCTGACTGGCGGTCAGGCTCGATGCCTGTCGGGCAGCTCACCCCGGTGCCGCCGATGCCGCAATAGCCCGCCGGATTTTTCGCGAGGTATTGCTGATGATAATCCTCGGCGTAATAAAACGTGTCGAGCGGCAGGATCTCGGTCGTGATTTTGCCGTGGCCGGCCTTGCCGAGTTCGGCTTCGTAAGCTGCAAGAGATTGTTGTGCGGCGCTCTGTTGTGCATCGTTGCCCGTGTAGATGGCCGAGCGATATTGCGTGCCGGTGTCATTGCCCTGGCGCATGCCCTGGGTCGGATCGTGTGCCTCCCAAAAAACCGCGAGCAGCTGTTCGAAAGAGACGATGTCGGGATCATAGACGACCAGTACGACTTCCGTGTGCCCTGTCATTCCACCGCAAACTTCCTCGTAAGTCGGATTGCGAGTGGCGCCACCGGCATAGCCTGCTGCCGTCGTGAACACACCCGGTGTTTCCCAGAAACGGCGCTCCGCACCCCAGAAGCAGCCAAGGCCGAATACGGCCTGCGCCAGATGCTCCGAAAACGGACCCTGCGTCGGGTTGCCACTGACGAAGTGTGTGTCAGGCACTTTTATCGGCTCGTCTCGTCCGGGCAGTGCTTCTTCGGGGGTGGGCATCGCGAGCTTTTTCTGTCGTCTCAGCATGTCAGGTCGCCTGGTAGCGTGCGCCGTGACGCGGTCGCTTGACCGTGCCGTCGGCACTTTGAAATCGCACGGGAATTGACTGTGTATTGCCCCACTCGGTTGCACGATACACAGCAAAGTGAAGGTGCGGCATCGTCGTGTGTCCGGTGTTGCCGGACAGTCCGATTTTCTGGCCGCGGGAGACACTGTCACCGACGTCGACGAGCGCCCCGTCTTGTTGCAGGTGGTAATACTCGCCGGTCGTACCGTCGTTATGCAGTATGACGATGTAGTTGGCGTGGCGGCCGCAGCCGTCGCGCCAGCAGCCGATCGAGTTCGACTCCTCGACTCGGGCTACCACTCCGGCGCGTGCGGCGTGCACCGGCGTCCCGCCAGGCATGTCGAAATCAATGGCGAAGGCTTCCAGGCCGGTATGGCTGAATCTGGATCCATAACCCTGCAACACTCGATAGGATCTGCCGCTCGCGTACGGGAGAGCGTAAAGATGATCATCGTCATGCACCGCATCCTTGTCGCCGACGGTCCATTCGAGCAGGTAACGATAGTGGCCCTGATGTTGTGTATCACTTTGGTTGAGCATCATGACGTGCGAGGATTCCTGCGGCGCCAGCGTTCGCGTGACCGTTGTCGGGCCCGTAACGTCGAAGTAACGCGTTCGCACTTTGAGCGTATAGGTAACCGGGTAGTTACGCAGATTCTTGGCGCGCAGTTCAACATTGCCGCCCTGGTTCACGGCATCGACGCAGATCCACTCGTCACGGCAGTCGGCCAGCAGTGAGGACCCGGAAGCGAGAGTCGCCGTGGCGATCAGGAGTCTGCTCGTTAGCCGTGCTCTCATAGGGCGTCCCTGTTTGGGGCGGCGCTCAGGTGGAATCGGACTCGAATGCTGCTTCGCGACGTTCGTCGAGATCCGACTGCTTGTAGTAGAACATGTGCGTGAGTACCTGGTCCTCGGCAATTACAGGATCGGCCTCTTCATAGCGCGGACGATACCTCCTCGAGCGGAGTTCGCGATGCACGGTCTTCTCCATGTCGGTGAATTCGGCCGGATAAACCTCGACCGGCTCCAGACGAATGACGCGCCCGCGGTTGGTCACCGTGAAACTTACGGTGACGCTTCCCTGTTCGTATTCGTCGCTCATTGTGGCGATCTCATTCGGGCTCGGATCACCGGCGAATTCCGGGAGCGGCCGGCTATTCAGTGGCATTGCCTGGCCGAATATTTCATTCCGCAGCGTCAGCTTATCCTCGTCGCTGGCCAGCTCCTCCCAGACCTCCCTATACAGCTTGTTGGCGCGGGTATGCATGGTCTGCATCATGTAGTAGTCACCCAGGGACATCCTGGAGGTGGCAGCAATCATCCAGTTCGACTCCGCGTGTGACTGGGCAATTCTGAGCGCGCGCTTGAAATAGATCTCGCCAGTTACCGGGTTGTGATGCAGACCTTGATCTGCGTGCATATCGGTATAGAAATATGACTCCCCGAGCTTCGTCAGCGGATCAATGAGCTGGATGTCCTTCTTGTCGGCGTTGTCCTCAATGATACGAATCGCGCGGCGGTATGTGGCCTGTTCGTCCATGATATAGCCGGCCCGATGCTGCCATTCTGCGCGTCGCATGAGCGACGGTATCAGCGCTAACTGGTCGTCCTCGTAGCGGCGCTGGTGCAGCATGTAGATCATGTCGTGCATTGCCCGCGCTTCTTCGACAGAGCCAAGTCGTACGTTGGTTTCAGCCAGTGATTCCAGAATGTCGACCTGCCCCATGTTATGCGGACCGTCGTTTACATGCGTGATATGGATCGCGCGATTGAATGTCTGCTTGGCCAGGTCCGGCCTGCCTGCTTCGAGTTGCGCGGCGCCAAGGCCTTTCAGCGGATTGATGAGCCTGCCGTTGAGGCGGTCTTCAATCTCCTCGATGATCTCGATAGCCGACGCGAAGTTCTGCTGCGCCGCGTCGAACTGCTTGTTGCGGTGTTGCACGATGCCGAGATTGGTCAGTGCTTTGGCTGTCTCCGAGGATCGCGGCCCGGTGATCTCGATCGTTAGCGTGACGATACTCTTCGCGACGGTGTCGGCTTCGTCATAAATACCATCGTTCATGAGCCGCTTGTAGTTTTCGAACCTCCGCACGAGCTCTTCCTTCGGGCTTAGATTCGATTGTAATGGCGGACCGGCGAGCTGCACATTCTCGGCGGCGTCTTCCCCGGCAACCGGCACAACCTGGTCCATGAGCCCGCCATCGTCCGCGGCGACCGCCTCTTCAGGTGCTTCCTGTGCGCTGCCAATGCTGCTGAAGACGAGGACGGCGAATGCGAAAGTTCGCAGAATTTTGTTGAAAATCATGCTCATACTGTGCGGTATCACAACGGGTCAGAATGCAGGAGCCGCGACTGCGGGCTTTTTTTATGACTCTCTGAAAACGATTTAGTTCGTGTCTCAACTATACCTCGCCGGTCACAAAAAGGGACGCAGGAAACGGACGTCACGGCTATTTCCTCAAAACAAACCCAGCTGCTGTTGCCCCGGAGGGTCGAACAAGTCGCAGACGAGCGTCTGCTGATAGCGATCTCGCTCCAGGTTGATCTTCGAGCACGCCGCACGAAATCGTTTGCCAAGCATATCGGCATAGGCACCTCGCCCGGTCTGCCGGATGCCGAAGCGGTTGTCATAATCACGGCCGCCTCCAGCCTCCCGCACGAGACTCATGACGCGCCCGGCGCGGTCCGGGAAGTGAGTCTCGAGCCACTCGACGAATATGTCCTTCACCTCGTGCGGCAAGCGAAGAAAAATATACGCGGCTTGCGTTGCTCCGGCCGCGGCGGCGGCTTCGAGTACCTGCTCGATTTCGTTGTCGTTAATGGCAGGAATGAGGGGCGCATACAGAACGCCGACAGGAACTCCTGCATCCGCAAGTTGTTCGATGGCCCGCAAGCGGGCTTCAGCTGACGGCACGCGCGGTTCCATGATGCGCTTCAGCGAGCGGCTCATTGTCGGCAAGCTGATGGCCACGGAACAAAGGTTGCGGCTCGCGAGTTGCTCAAACAAGTCCAGATCGCGAGTGATCAGGTTGCTTTTGGTAATCACGCTGACCGGGTGCGAGTGCAACAGGAACAGTTCGAGTAACTCACGCGTGACCCTGGTCGAACGCTCGGCCGGCTGGTAAGGATCGGTGTTGGCACCGATCGTGATTGGCTTGCAGATGTAGCCCGGTTTTTCCCACTCCTCGGCGAGCCGCGCCGCGGCATCGGGCTTATAGAAGATGCGTGTCTCAAAATCGAGTCCAGGCGAAAGGTCGAGGTGGCTGTGGCTCGGACGCGCATAGCAATAGACACAGCCGTGCTCGCACCCTTGGTAGGGATTGATGGAGCGGTCAAAAGGCACGTCGGGCGACGTGTTGGTCGAGATGATCCGGCCCGTGCGCATCGCGCGGAGTTCAGTCTGGGGCGCAACCTGGGAACGCTCGAACTCCTCTTCAGGGTCAAACTCGACGGGACGTGTCGTGAATCGACCTGCGCGGTCCGATACGGCGCCGCGGCCCTTGTGATGGCGGTTAGACATGGTGCGATCCGATACTGTACAAAAACACAGTACTCTGAAAGAATCACCAGTTCAAGGGACGTTTCAGTTGGCGCGAAACAAGGCGAAGACGGCCGAAGGCAGCGGAGTGTACACGCTACGTACATGAGCATGCCGAGGCCGTTTTCAACGCAGTGTCGTGGCGACTGAAGCGTTCCCTAATTCAAGACCCTGTAGCCGCGGCCTCGCATACAGTTCTTGAATACTTTCTGCTTCTCGCGGTCCGCTTCCAGTCCTGATCGCGTACCACCGTAGATGGCACCGATTCCGGCTGCCTCATCGACTTCACGGCGATTGCTGACGGCACCCGTGGCGGCGCCAACCGCGCCACCGAGTGTGGCGCCCTTTGCCACGCCCGTCGAGATGTCGATCTCGTGCGTGAAGGCCTCACACTCGTCCCAGTCCTGGGCGAGCCTGTCGGGGTCGACGCCCTTGGTGTCGATAATGGGATCGGGGTGTGCCGCACAGCCTGCGACAATAGCGGCGGCCATGATCATGGTAAGTATCGTGAGAGTCTTGCGCATCAGGTCTCGATGGTCCTATTGAGCTTCGCCATATTATGCCTTACACGGCTGA
>Ga0255052_10000433_pt1 | contig 33860 bp, 35 predicted proteins | sample JV7_2_21_MG_FD_188632 | JGI IMG/M metagenome (GOLD analysis project Ga0255052, IMG submission 188632) | Seawater microbial communities from Jervis Inlet, British Columbia, Canada - JV7_2_21 | ecosystem: Environmental > Aquatic > Marine > Inlet | place: Canada: British Columbia | collected...
CTCAGCGTCCCCTGCAAGCCCCGCACTCCCGGTTTCCGTTAGAACTACTATCGATGGCAGCAAAGGACTCGCGGGTGGCAAGCTATTGCCGCCCGCCGGCAACGTTTCGCCTTCTGGCCGCAGAATATTTCCACCTTCCAGATCCGGCGGCATGGCCGCGTCGACGCGCAGTCGCAATAGGTGTGCGAAACCGGACTTAGCCTCCCCATTGGTGTCAGGCAGCTGTACCGCTGAACCCGACAGCGACTCGTCGAGCAAATCGACCGGTGATAGTTGCAAATTCAGTGTCGCGAGCATGCGGCGTCCTTTGATTGGAATGAAGGCCCTGTCAAAGTAATAGCAAGATACATGCCAGCTTGCGGATCATCGACGTGCCGCTATCTTCGGGACTCTTCGTCGTCACCGCCGAAGCAGCCTGACTGGGCGTTTGCTAACTCGTCTAGTTGCTTTTGCTCTGTCCGGCCTTCGTGCGCCCTATCCTCGGCCTCGTATTTCTCGAGGACTCGTTCCAGCGATTCCACTCTCTGCCGCTTGGCCATCCAACGTTGCCGGTGCGTCTCCAGGTTCCGTTCGTAATCGCGCACGATTTGTTGTTGTGCACTCACAGCAGTATTCAGGCGTTGCAGGAAATTCTGGTAGTCCTGCCAGTGCGCCGAACTCACCGTTGACTTGTCCGAGCTTTTTTTCGCGTAGTTATGCCGAAACGCGTTGAGCTCGCCAAGACGCTCAAGCTGTTCATTGAGTTGCTGCCGGGACCGGCCGGCCAGCTCGCCAAATCGGCGTTCTTCCGACGCGGCCAGCGTGGCAACCTTGCCAATTTTCCGACTTCGACTCTTCACGTTAGTTGTCCGACGCTAGCTCGTCGACCTGTTTGTCGTCACGATCTGCGTCAAACAGCTCCCGAAGATTCGCAAGGCTTGTTGCCGTGTCGATACTCTGGTTTCTCTGTTGGCGCAGAAATTCGATGATAGAGGGCCACAGAGCGATCGCCTCATCCAGTTGCGGATTCGACCCCGGCTGGTAGGCGCCAACAGCGACGAGATCCCTGTTCTCCTGATAGGTCGAATAGACCTGTCGAAAACGCGATACCAGTTGTTGCTGGGTGTCGGACGTGAAATGCGTCATGGCACGACTGACCGAAGACTCAATATCGATTGCTGGATAAATGCCACCGTCCGCCATACCGCGCGACAGCACGATATGGCCGTCGAGAATAGCCCTCGATGCGTCGACAATGGGATCGTTATGATCGTCGCCTTCCGCTAGCACGGTGTAGATTGCGGTAATTGATCCGCCCCCCTCCGAACCATTACCTGCGCGCTCGACCAGTTGCGGGAGCTTGGCGAAAACGGACGGCGGATAGCCCTTTGTCGCCGGCGGCTCGCCAATCGCCAACGCGATCTCACGTTGCGCTTGCGCGAAACGCGTCAGTGAGTCCATTAGCAACAAGACATTCTGTCCCTGGTCCCGAAAATACTCGGCGATCGCAGCGCTCAGCCATGCGCCGTGCATGCGCATCAGCGGCGTATCGTCAGCGGGCGTCGCAACAACGACCGCTCGTTTCATGCCTTCGGCACCGAGCGACTGGTCGATGAATTCCTGCACTTCCCTGCCACGTTCGCCGACCAGCCCGACCACAACGACATCGGCCTCGGTATTGCGTGTCATCATGCTGAGTAACATGCTCTTGCCAACGCCACTGCCGGCGAACAAACCCAGGCGTTGGCCGCGACCTACGGATAACAGGGAATTGATAGAGCGAATTCCAACGTCCAGTTGTGTTCGAATCGGCTTGCGTTTTAATGGGTTGATCGACTCACCCATCAGGGAGACGCTTTTCCCGCGAGTGATCGGTTTGCCACCGTCGAGCGGATTCCCACGTCCATCCAGGACACGCCCTAACAGATCGTCGCCAACCACCGCCTCGGGAGAACCGGAAACCGGAATGACGCGCGCATTCGGTGAAACGCCACGCATATCGGCGACCGGCATGAGAAACAAGCGCTCACCCGAGAAGCCAACGACCTCGGTTTCGACGTGCCTTCCATCCGACGCGACGACATCGCAGCGTCCTCCGAGCGCGGCATGGCAACCTTCGGCTTCCATGGCGAGTCCCACCGTACGGCGCAGTACGCCTTCAACCACCAGGTTTGGTGGATCGTCAAAGGCGCGATCAAGAAACGTGCCCAGACGCAACGACCGTTCCAGGTTGCGATTGGGATCCGGACCCACGAAGACTGTGTTCTCATCCGTCATCAACGCCGCTCATCGCCAAAAGTAGCGTTGATGACTGCCTGGAAGCGGGCTTCCGTCGTTGCGTCAATCTGCGAATTCTCCGTCACCACGCTGCAACCGCCATGTGTTACGAGAGGATCCTCAACGATGCTCCACGCCGGTTCGCCCTCCGCTGGTGACAAGGACTCGCGAACCAAAGCCGCATCGTCCGGGTGTAAATGTAATTGCACGTTGCGGCTGGCGATTGGCAGCAACTGAACAGCCTCACGAACTACGCCAATTACATGACTGGGATTGATCCTGATTTCACGTCGAAACAGTTGTTTAACGAGAGCGATGGCGAGTTCAATCAGCTGTTTCTCAACCGAGGCGTCCAACTGATCGAACGGTTTGCTCAGCGCATGCAGTAGCTCGTCGAGCCGTGCGGCACGCTGCTCGATAGCCTTCTTACCTGCGGCAACGCCCTCGACGTGCCCGCTTTGCCACGCCTCATCGTAGGCTTCTTTCTGCAATTCCTGCAGGCGGCCCGCCGTGATATGACCCGTGCCTTCTGTACCGCTTATTGACGGAACATCCCATGTTGCCGCTTCTCTGGCCGTCGATTCGTCAGACATATTCCTCGCCGCCCTGACCCAGATTAATGTCGCCGGCATCCGCGAGCCGTCTCGCAACATCGAGGATTTCTTTCTGTGACTGTTCGACGTCGCTAAGCTTGATCGGACCCTTGGCATCCATGTCCTCGCGCAATAGAGTTGCGGCACGTTTGGACATGTTGCCCAATATCTTGTCGCTAATCTCGGGATCGCAGCCCTTTAGTGCGACGACCAGCAAGTCATTCGAGACCTCACGGAGCAAGGCCTGGATACCGCGATCATCGACCTCCAGCAGAGTTTCGAAAACGAACATCATCTCCTGGATGCGCACGGACAGCTCTTCGTTCTTGACCTTGATTTCTTCGAGCAACTTCTCGCCACGCTCCGGCTTCAACGCGTTGACGATTCCGGCCGCGACTTTGTCGCCGCCTACCTTGCGCGTTCCACCTCGACTCGTGTCGGCTGATTTGCTGGCAATCAGACTCTCAATCTCTGCTAGCGCGCTTTGTTGAATGTCGGTCAGGCGCGCGACGCGCATTACGATGTCGGAACGTAACTCCTCCGGCAATTTCTCGACGACCTCCGCGCCTTGTGCACTATCGAGATAAGCGAGCACGATCGCTATGATCTGCGGATGCTCGTCCTGAATAATGTCGACGACCTCGCGCGAACTCATCCATTTCAGCGCGTCGAGTCCCTTTGCGTCGTCGCCGGTGACAATACGTTCTATGAAGGCGTTAGCTTTACTCGCACCGAATGCGTTACCAAGCAGTTTTCGAACATAGGTCTCAGTGTCCATGCCGAGCGCGGTCTGGTCTTCTACATCGAGTATGAAGATGTCGAGAACCTGATCTGCGTCATTGCGGCTTACGCTCTTGAGCGTCGCCATAGCTGTACCGAGCTGCTGTACTTCGTTGGCCTCCATGTACTTGAGCACTTCCGCCGCTTCACGTTCGCCCAGCGTCATCAGCAACAATGCTGCTTTCTCAGTACCGCTCATGGACTCCGCCGAGCTACTCATCGGCTGATACCCACTTCTTCACGACCTGTGCAACGCGTGCGGGATCGTGACCCGTGAGATTTTTTGCCGCGGCGACTTTTTCGTCGTAGTTCGGGCCAGCAATGGCTGCTGCGCCACCACCGAGTTGCGCCCCAGCGGCGCCACCGGAATAATCACCTTCGCGACCCAGATATTCACCCGAAACGACGGCGCCGCCGGCGACAACGCCGCGCAACATGGGGCGAATGATACCGAAGGCGATAGCCAGCACGAGAATCGCGCCCAGCACCTGCTTTAGCGCGTCGCGCAACATGGGACGTTCCCATAGTGCGGGTGGTTCGGCCTCTTCTAACGGCGCTTCGGCACGAAACGCTTCGTTCAGTACCACAACTGAATCACCACGCACCTCGTTGAAGCCGACAGCCTCTTTTACGAGAGACGTGTAGCGTTCGACGTCGACGTCGCTTAAAGCTGACTGAGCCTCGGCGTCTTCCGCCGGCGTGTCATCGATCAATACCGCAACCGACAACTTGCGAATTGCGCCCGAGTGAGGACGGGTATGGCGAATCGTGCGATCGACTTCGTAGTTTCGGGTGCTGCTACGCGACGAATTCTGCGGTTCGACCTGTTCGGATTCCGTCACCACAGCGGTTTCGGCTGCGCCAGCGGCTTCGGGCGGTTGATTACTCAATGCTCCCGGAATGCCACCGGCCACTGCCCCACTGCCGCTGCTTCGATCTTCGCTGATCTGTTCGCTGCGAACCACTGCGCGTGCCGGGTCGAACGACTCGCGTGTTTCTTCGGTATAGGTGAAATCAATGTCGGCAACGACTTCAGCACGGACTCGCCCCGCGCCGACCAATGGCGTCAACAGGTCCTCGATGCGCTGCTTGTAAGTCTCTTCGAGGCGTCGCGAGTATTTGAATTGCGTTGCAGCCTGCGCACCGGCCGCCTGCTCCTCACCTGAGCTCAGCAAACGACCGTGCTGATCGATAAGCGTCACGTCATTGGCAATCAGATTCGGCACGCTGGATGCAACCAGGTGCACGACGGCCGATGCCTGGTCGGCTTCGAGCGTCCTGCCGCCGAACAAGTGCAATAACACCGATGCACTGGCGCCTTTGTTATCACGTATGAATGCGGTCTGTTTGGGTAATGCGAGGTGGACGCGCGCTTCCCGCACGGCACCCAGCGAGGCAATCGTGCGTGCGAGCTCGGCTTCGAGTGCATGCTGATAACGCGCGCTCTCCATGAACTGGCTGACGCCGAAACTTGACTGCTCCTGCATCATGTCCATCCCCGCCGATGCGCTCTGCGGCAATCCCCGCGACGCGAGCTGCAAGCGCGCGTCGTGCAACTTGGCCTCAGCGACCAATACGCTACCGCTACCGCTGAGCTTGTAGTCGATATCGGCGGCTTGCAGGGCTTCAGCGACTTCGGCGGCCTCCGCCGAACTCATGTCGCTGTAGAGCTGCGTGTATTCCGGGGTCTGCGACCAAAGCACCACTGCGAAGCCCGCGGCAACGGCAGCCGCGACACCGATCAGCGACAATACCTGGCGCACCGCCGGTATGTGCAGTACACCTGCGAGATTCAGCTGGCTCGGTGGCGCGACTGTTGATTCAATTGCGGTTCCAGTTTCCATGATTTCCTATGCGTTCCTTTGTTTTCCGTTCGGCCGACAACTACACCGGCATGTTCATAATGTCCTGGTAGGCACTGACAAGTTTGTTCCTGACTTCAGTCGCCGCCCTGAAAGACAAATCCGCTTTTTGAGACGCGATCATGACTTCCGCCAGGCTCTTGTCAGTGCTGCCCGTCGAGAAACCGACTTTTAAGTCGCTGGCGTATTGTTGAGCGTCATTCACCGCGTCTATCGTCGTTTTCAACATGTCGCCGAAATTATTTACCCCGGGTGCTGCAACCGGCGCATGCGGCTGCAATTCGCGACCCAGGGTACGAATCTGACTCAAAAGATGATTGGCGTTTATTTCGTTCATGACCTTTCTCCCGGAATTTCGATGCCCTCTTCACGCATGCGGGCAAGCTTGTAACGCAAGGATCGTGGACTGATACCGAGCTTCGCTGAGACGTCGCTACGCTTTCCCGAGTGCGCCGTCATCGCATCGATGATCAATTGGTACTCTCGGTTGCGGAGTCCCTCGCTCAGTTCTCCTTTTGACTGATTAATCGCGTCCGTCGGCTCCATCGCCAGGTCAGCGGCGTGAATGACGGAACCACTGAACAGAATCAGCGTGCGTTGAATGAGGTTTTCGAGCTCGCGGACGTTTCCGGGCCAGTCGTGCGCCAGCAGCGCCTCCTCCGCGCATTTAGAAAACGAAAGCCCGTTGCGGCCGTCGAATCGCAATGTCCTGTTCGCGAGCGGCAAAATGTCGTCACGTCGCTCCTGCAATCCTGGTATATGCAACGGAAAAACGTTCAGGCGGTAATAAAGATCCTCGCGAAACTTACCGTCTGCGACGTACTGTCGAAGATCACGGTTCGTTGTCGCAAGTACACGCACGTCCAGTGAAATGACCTTTCGGCCACCGATGCGCTCGACTTCTTTTTCCTGAATGACACGCAGCAACTTGGCCTGCAGACCAAGATCCATCTCGGATATTTCATCCAGCAATAATGTACCGCCGGCGGCTTGCTCAAATTTGCCCGCATGTGCGCCTGCGGCACCTGTGAACGCACCCTTCTCGTAACCGAACAGGACCGCCTCAAGCATCGTTTCGGGTATTGCAGCGCAGTTGATGGCGACGAACGGTTCTGCGCGGCGTGGAGACTGGTCGTGAATATAACGCGCGAAAACTTCCTTACCACAACCACTCGGTCCATTGATTGTGACCGTGACCTGGGTTCGGGCGACACGACGCGCCATTTCCAACAACTCAAGCGTGGCTGCATCAACGGCGATTGGTCGCTCACTGTCAGATTCCGCCGAAAGGTACTTACCCACGATGGACTTCAGTTCGTCCGCCTCGAACGGTTTCACGAGATAATCGGCCGCACCCTGGCGCATCACGTCAACCGCGTTTTCAATCGTTCCATACGCCGTCATTAAAACCGCCGGCAAGGTTGGGTGCTTCTCACGAATCTTGCCAAGTAGCGTTGCACCGTCCATGGGCTCCATCTGCAAATCGCTGACAACGAGACCGACCGTATTGCTGTCGAGTATCTCGAGTGCTTTTAGACCATTGTCGGCTGTTAGCACTGGCAGCTCGTCACAGTTCAATGTATCGAACAGCGCCTCGCGAAGATTCGCATCGTCCTCCACGATCAATACGGCTGGATGGTTCATGAATTGTCCACCCTGTTGGCCGGTAGCTTGATCGTGAAGCATGAACCGAGTTTCGACGTTGCCAGGGACACATCGCCGCCGTGTGCCGCCGCGACCGCCTTAGCTACGGATAGGCCCAGTCCAGTACCTTGCGGTCGCGTTGTGAAAAAGGGCTCGAACAATTGCGCCTGTATGTTTTCGGGGACACCAGGACCATCGTCCGTCACGCAAAGATGTATCGAATCGCCGAAACAGTGGCCGTGCAACAGGATATTGGCCCGACCGTTGCAAGCCTGATCCGCGTTGGTTACAAGATTCAACAAGGCCCCTTTAAGTGCATCGCTGTTGGCGGCGACGGACAGATTTTCGTTCGTCACGGATACCTGCAACGTCGTGCCGTTGCCGAGCTGCCCGTTGATGCTCCGATGCACATCGTCGAGCAGTCCGCGGACGCTGACGTGTTGCTGCAATCGGCGCGCACCGGCGGCGAATCCCAGCATGTCGTTGACCATTCGTTTCAGTTCGTGCAAACCCGCCGTTATCTTGTCGGCCACTCGGGCACTGGATGCGGTCTTCCTGTCCAGCTGGCCGGCGTACAACATGGTGGAGGCGAGCGGCGTACGCACCTGGTGCGCGAACTCCGCTGTCATCTCACCGATCGCGGTCAAGCGTTCGTTGCGTTGCCGAAGCTCGGACATACGGCGACTTTCGGTGACATCAGCGAGCAACAGAACTTCGCCGGACTCGCTCTTTAGTGGCCGGCGCGACAAACTCAACCAGCGGCCATCGCGCAGTTGAATGTTGCCGTCCTCGCTGCCACCGTCACGGACTTCCCGTTTGACGATCTCAGCCCACGAACAGCCGATCAGCGGTTGGTTCAATAGTGCGCTTGCCTGGCTGTTTTGCTGGCGAATGACACCTTCGGCATCCATCACCAAAATAGCGCCCGGCAGGGTCTCCAGTAACTCCGCGAGGCGGCGGCTAAGCCGCTCCTTTTTGACGAGATCGGCAAGGCGAGCGGATTGCTCACGCTCGAGCTGACTCGTCAGTGCTTCGACCGTGTCCTGCAGGTCACGGTACGATTCTTCCAGCAAGCCGGATTGTTGATTGAAAACTTCGAACGCATCGTGCAGCTGTTCGGCGTTCAGAGACGTTGTCGCCAAAACCATTCTCCATTGCAATGAGCCAATCTCTGCAAGGAAAACTGCAAGTAGCGTGCCAGAACCTTTTTTATTGTTTTTTCAATGAGTTATGGGACTTCGACGACCGTGACAAGCGTCAAAAATCTGACTTTGTGCGTTCTGTGACGGATTCTTGTTGCGATTTCGGCCGGACGGCGGGCCTAGCCGATATTGTATTTGCCAATTTTCTCGACAAGCGTCGTACGGCGCATATTGAGCAAACGCGCCGCGTGGGCAACAACACCGTCCGCGGCCTTCATTGCCTGTGTAATCAGGTCTTGTTCGAGCGTTTGCAGGCAGTCTTTCAGATTGGCGTTCGTCAGCTGCATCGCCTCCGCGACGTTGTTCGTCTCGGGGACCGGCGTGCACTTCGCGTCACGGTACTTCTGCGGCAGGTCATCGACCTCAATCGTGCCATGCGGCTTGATGATCGCCAGGCGCTCGACCAGGTTGCTCAGTTCACGGATGTTACCGGGCCAATTGTAGCCGGCGAGTACCTCTATCGCCTCGGCGCTAACGCGCAGATCGCCCGCCTGCTCGCCGCCGTGCGAAATTAGTAACTCGTCCAGCAGTTGCGGAAGATCCGAGACGCGCTGGAACAACGGCGGCATTTCTATTGGGAACACGTTAAGACGGTAGTACAAGTCTTCGCGAAAATCGCCTTCTTTCGCAGCCGCCGGCAAATCGCGATGTGTCGCCGCAATGATGCGTACGTCGCAACGTTGCGTTTTGCCACTGCCGACGCGTTCAAACGTGCGCTCCTGCAGTACGCGCAGCAATTTAACCTGCATGGACAGGCTCATGTCACCGATTTCGTCAAGGAAAAGCGTACCACCCTCGGCGAGTTCGAAACGACCCGTGCGTGCGCTGATGGCGCCGGTAAACGACCCCTTTTCGTGGCCGAATAGCTCACTTTCCAGCAAGTCCGCGGGTATTGCACCACAGTTGATCGGTACGAATGGCTTGTCGGCTCGGTCGGACAGCTCGTGAATGGTCCGTGCGACCAGTTCTTTTCCTGTGCCCGACTGTCCAGTGACGAGAACGTTGGTATCGAAATCGGCCACCTGTTCGATCATGCGACGTACTGCACGAATCGGGTGCGATGTGCCGGTGATGCGATGGCGACGCTCCATTCCCTGGTAGCGTTCGGCGCGACCCAACAACCGCTCCAGCTGGGAACGCTTGAGGGGCAAATCGAGCGACCAGTTGGGCCCGCTTTCCAACAATGGATCTTTGGAAAGGCACAGGAAAGGAAGTCCGGGGTGCATCGAGCGAATTTCACTGGCCATTGTGGCGACGCCGCTGTCGCCATCGCTATCGACGATAACGGCCGCGATGTCGTCCTGTGCGCCAATGGCGTCGGCAGACTGCGAAATAATCGGGTCGTAATGAAGAAACTTGAGTCGGTGACTCAGCAGCGCCGCATGCTTTTGGTCTGCGTCGAGTACCAGTACTTTTGCGCGGCCTTCATTGCCGGTTCCCATGCCTGTCCCCACAGTGGAATGCATAAACGATGGACAGAGCATAGACCGTCGAAAAGGCTACATTTGTGACTCAGGTCTCAAATAAGACCTTTTTAACGTAATTCGTAGGCCTTCTTCGCGACCTGGCCCAGACGAAGCTCCGAAATCTTGCCACTGACGGTCTGGCGAGCCGCTCTCGCCCCTTCGGCGACCTTGGCGGTAGTGCGTTGTACCGCGAGCAACACGGGGCGGCGATTGGCTACGGGTACCTCGAGCACCGCGTTACGCAATCGCACGGCGATGTCTTCAACTTCATCCCAATCACCGGCGGCGGCAAGTGTCTCCATTAGTTTGGACATCTCAAGCACTATTGATTCGGGCGTGTCTGCGATTACTGCGTGACTGGCTACCATGATCAACCTCCTAATGCGCGCTCATCGGCAGCGCGTCGCTAGACTTCGTCGGCAATCGCATCCCAGGCTTCCTTGAGTTCGCGCAGCAAGCTTGCCACCTCATCAAGAATTCCGTCGTCATTCTGCAGATTGGCCTCGAGTAGCCGGCGCATCATATAGGCGTATAGCGCGTCGAAGTTCTCTGACATGCGTTTGTCCGCTTTGTGATTCAAACTGGCCTGCAAGCCATTGATGATGCTGATCGCGTCGGAAATGCTGTTGCCCTTCTCCTCTACCTTCCCTTCTTTCATCTGCGATCGGGCCAGACCAATATTGGCCAGCGCACGTTCCATCATCAGCTGAATCAGGCGATGCGGCGATGCGTCGTCAATCTGGCTCTGCGTATCCATTTGCTGGTAGGCCTTGGTCGCCTCACGGGGTGCGGGAGAGTGCATTCGTTTGTCCTTTTTAGGTTGCGCTACGCGGGCCGTTCGGAGCCGGGCAGGTTGTCAAGTTGTTGGGCAAGAAAGTTGCTGGTCGAATTCAACTGCGCCAGTAATGAGTCCAGAGCATTAAACTGTCGCAACAGGCGAGTTTCAAGAGAGGCGAGCCGCTCGTTGAGCGAGTCGCGTTCGTCCGACAAACCGTCAATTTGTGTCTGCAAGCCCGCACTACGCGTTTCGATTATGCCGTCACTCTTGAGGAAGCCATCAGAAAGATCATAGAGGCGCGTGGCAAAGCCATCCGTTGAAGAAAACAGCTGACCGAACTTGACGAAGTCCTCGCCAAGCACGCCCGATAATTGGGAGTCGTTGATAGACAGTGTGCCATCAAGCTGAGTTTCAACGCCCACTTCGGCCAACGTGCCGAATGGTGCGTTGATGTCGTTTACCGTTGCGCTCAATTCGCGACGAATCTGATCGCGTATGCTACGCGCTGTCGCGTCTCCCAACAGAGGCGCGGCTGTTTCAGATTCGGCGTTATAATCGGTGACAAGATCGAGCGTGTTAACTAATGCGTTATAGCTCTCGACGAAGTCCTCGACCAGGCCACGCGCCGCTGATTCGTCGTTTTCGATCGTGATCTTCTCGGTCGATCCCTGCGTTCCCGCGAACAAATCCAGCGTAACGCCCTGAATCGCACCTTCGATCGTATTCGTGCTGCTGGCGATATCAAGTCCGTCTATCCGCACGAGCGCGTCCTGCGCCGCGATTGATTCGGTCAGCGAGTTCAAGCCAAGGCCTGGATCGTATTCAAGCGTGCTCAGTCCGCCGTCGCCACCGACCTGCGTCACTGTTATCTCATTGGCAAGTCCGGTCTTGTCGGCGGTGAGGATGATATAGCTGCCGCTATCGGCGTTGACAATCGTCGCCGAAATGCCAGGGTTGTCGATCGACGCATTAATTGCATCGCGAATGCCCGACAATGTGTTGTTCTCTGCCGTAACTTCGATATCAGCGGTAACGGCACCCAGACCAATGGTGAGCGTGCCGGTACCGACGGCCGTGTCTGCGTCCACAAATGCGCCGGACGTCAACTTCTGTGACTGTGCGAGTTGCACAATCTCCAGATCGTATTGGGCGGGTAATGCACTGGTTCCGGCGATTGCCGTAAAAATATCTTCGTTGGCTGAGATTGCTTTTCGCGTCAGAAACTTGTCTGCCGACTTCATTACATCGAGCTTGTCACGAAAATCCGAGAGCGCGGACTTCAGACTGCCGAACGCGGAAAGCCTGGACTGCGCTTTCGCCTCGTTCTGCCCGATTCTCAACTCCACTGGCTGGCCCTCCGCCGCGACCAAACTACTCACGATTCCCGCGATATCGAGCCCGGACCCGATTCCTGTTGATACTATGCTGGCCATATCTAAGTTCCAGATGTTCCCAATTCAGTAACTACAAGAAACGTGCCAAAAAACCCTGTTTTCGACTTATGGTCGATCAAGCCAGTGCGTCATACAACCGTATCTGCATGTCGCCGTTGCCCGCCACGCTGAATTGCGCTTTTTCGGGCGGTATCTCTCGGATTATCTCGCCGGTATCGCGATCCAGCACTTGAATCACAGAATTACCGCTGTCCATGTCGATTTTGAATCGTAAATCCCGGCCTATCGACTGGCTAGCCACATTCAATTTGGCCGTCAGTTCCTCAAGATCGGGCTGTTTCTGGACCTTATCCGGCGTTTCCTTGCCGGCTTCTGGCGCGACCTTGCCGCCTGGCATGTCCCGTTCGGCCCTGACTTGCAACGCCTGGAATGACCCGGTTGCGCTGGCAATATTTTTTACGTCCTGACTATTCATGTGGACTCTCCCTTAACCTTGAGTCAGGCGGCGTCCATGCCACCCGACCAAGGGGGATTAATTGCCGTGCTTACTGCAGCAGACTCAAAGCGAGCTGCGGTTGGGCATTTGCCTGCGACAGAACGGCTACGCCAGCCTGCTGCAGAATCTGCGCTTTGGTCAGTGCCGCCGTCTCTGCTGCAAAGTCAGCGTCCTGAATCCGGCCACGTGAAGCGGCCAGGTTCTCGCTGACTGTTTGCAGGTTAACGATGGTCGACTCGAAGCGGTTCTGGATAGCACCCAGGTTGCCGCGCAGACCGTTTACGTCACTGAGTGCAGAGTCGATACGAGCAATCGCGAAGTTCGCGTTTCCAACAGTATCAACGCCCAAACCTTCCAGCGTCGTTGTTGCGCCTACCGTTTCAGCCACTGTTGTGACACCAGCCAGACCGGTCGTGTTACCGCCAACAGCAACTTCAGTAACAACAACGCCGGCTTCGTCGGACAGGAGCTGAATAAAGCCGCTATCGTTAACGAATGCCGCGACACCATCAATATTTGCGCTGTTTATGGCATCCGCTGCGTCCTGAATAGTCGATCCGACAACAATGTCAACCGTACTGGCGGCGCCCACTGCAGGAGTGAACGTCAGTACTGTAGGTGCCAGAGTCGGATCCGCGTCAGTATCCAAGGCATCGGCCACACCAGTAACGGTGTTGACAGTTCCGATAGCGGCAGTCGCGACATTTGTGGTCAAGCTGACCCCAATGGTTTCGCCGACGTTGGCGCCAACCTGGAAGACAGCCGTACCAAACGAGCCGTCAAGGACCTTTACGCCGTTAAAGCTTGTCTGCTTGGCGATACGATCGACCTCAGCAAGACGCTCAGTAACTTCAGCGTTCAGTGCAGCGCGATCTGAAGCAGAGTTCGTTGCATTGACCGATTGTACGGCCAGCTCACGAATACGCTGCAGGTTATTGGTCAGCTCGCCAAGTGCGCTTTCTGCCGTCTGTGACAACGAAATGCCGTCACTGGCGTTCCGCACGGCCTGGTTGAGACCACGGATCTGTGTGGTGAAGCGCTCGGATATTGCGAGTCCTGCCGCATCATCCTTTGCGCTATTGATTCGCAGGCCTGTAGACAGCCGTTCCAGAGACTGGTTTAGCAAACCTTGCGAACGATTCAAATTACGTTGTGCATTAAGCGAAGCAACGTTTGTATTAATCGTCTGTGCCATTGTAATAACTCCTGTTTTTCGAAAAGTCCCGGTCTGCTAACGCCTCCGGAATTTATTTAATGGCCACGAAATCCGTTCAAGACCACCGTACAGAGGGGTTATCGGTCGTGTCGGGCAGACCTTTAGCGTTACTTTTTGGAATTGACCGAATGACCCAGGTACGAGAATCGGCACACCGGCCGATGCGGGCAGAACTTTAGCGATAAATTGGGAAAATGTGACGTAATACGATCACTAGAAGTAGTTGAACAACGACAGCGACTGGGTCCGAATGAACGACTGCTGCGCGGCCTCGAGCGTGGTGACCTCGAGACTCAGACGTGATAGCGCCTCCGCGTAGTCGAGATCCTCTATGTTGGCCAGCGTTTCGCGAAATGTCAGCTCGAACGCACCGTTGCTGTCGACCTGGCTTTCAATGGCCGCAAGCCTCGAGCCTACCTGGATACGGACGTCGAGGACATTGCCAATGGCTTGGTCGATGTTCTGCAGGCCCGAATTGATGCTGTTGTTCAACATTGCCTGTGACGCCGGGTCCGTTGAACCAAGCTCCAGTGCCGTGGCGAGCTGATCCACGACAGAAAAGACATCCTGCGAGCGGCTTGGCGATATATTGAACTCGTCGGCCGGCTCGGGTTGGCCGTCCAGCGTAATTTCAATGCCCCGAAAAGCCAATGTATCACCGGGTTGGAAGGTACCGGATGTCACGATAGCTGCTGAAGAGTCCAACACTTGATAATTGGTCTGGTCGATAAAACGGACCGTGTACTGGTCCTGATCCCATGCGCTTGGGTCCACCAGGCTGCCTGCACCGAGCACACCGCTCCCGGAATTGCTCGCCGCCGGCGCCGTCGCAAACGAACCATTGCCGTTGCGAATATCAAAGAACACCGCCGCGCCGGAATCGCCATCGGCGACCTGCCTGCCCTCGCCTATCTGTATAAGACGTTGTCCCTGGTCACCGTTGTAGGTGTAAGACGCTCCCATGCGGGTGATCGGTGTGGTTGATTCGAGATTGCCAGCAAACAACTGGCTACCATTGCCGTCTTTCTGGTTAGCTATTTGTACCAGCTGGTCGAGCTGCTGCCGCATTTCGATCGCGATCAATCGCCGTGATTCATTACTCTGCGTAGCATTGTTCGCCTGCAACGCGAGTTCGCGAACGCGCTGCAAGACGTTATTGACTGTGCCCAGCGCCGATTCTTCCTGCGCGAGGCGATTTCCCGCGATGTTTGCGTTGCGATCGAACTGTTCCAGCCGACCTATTGATTCCCGAATTTCCAGTGCGCGCGCCGTTGCGATCGGGTCATCGGACGGGGTCAGTATGCGACGTCCGCTCGATATCTGACGTTGTGTCTGGTCCAGTGCTGCCTGCAATCGCTGCATGGCCGTCAGCCCGGCCGCAAAAGTACCACTGGTCGAAATTCGCATGCTTATCTCCGCGTCGCAGCAAGCAGGCTGTCAAACATCGTGCTGACAACGGCGACAATCTGTGCGACGGCTTGATATGACTGTTGAAACTTGATCAGGTTCGCCGCCTCCTCATCGAGGTTAACGCCCGACGTTCCGGAAACTGCACTTTCCGCGTTTGCAAGGACTACGCCCTGGGCGTCGAGACTACCCTTGATTTGATGAGTTGTTGCGCCGACGCTCGACACCAGGCGACCGTAATTGTCGTTGATGCTGATCGAGCCGCCGTCGAGCAGACCGCGCGATTGAACGTCAGTCATCAGCCGTCCATTGCTATTGTCACCCGACGCGCCGAAGTTCGCCTCAATCGTGAACTGGTCACCGACAGAGGGCGTACCGTTGATCGAGAACTTGGTACCATTAATGAAGAGAGGATTACCTTCCGTGTACGTGAAACCACCATTTCCATTAACCGTGAAGGTCGTGGGGCTCGTGAAGACGATTACTGAAGGCTGCAGCAGTGCTGCATTCGTAATGTCATAGACTGAAGCGTCCTCTACGCGTGTGTCGCTGAGATTTGACATTGACGTGCTTACACGTGTTGGCGCAGCCATGGCAATAGATTGCGGGTCCGAGACGACACTCCGTATCGAGCTGGCCGCTTCCTGGCCCGTACGAATAAGCAGACGGTCACCGGCAGCTGGCGCGCCACTGACCATGATGTTGATGCCATCACCAACAAATGGATCTGCGCCTGTGCCCGTGCCAATTAATGGTATTGCCTCCCCGGTATCCGCTCGTGACAGGCTGTACGCGGCCCCATCGAATGCGAGCACGTAATCCGCGCCCGTTAGTCCACCGAGGTCGCTGACCGCAACGGTCGCCGATCCGGAACCCGTGTTTCCGCCAGAGCCAAGAACACTCGGTGGCGCCACGCTAAACAGATCGCCGCCCAGGTTTCCTCGCAGGTCCATGCCCGAGGCATGCTGTTCGTTCATGCTCGCGGCGAAAGCGACCGCAGTTTGCCCGAGCGACTGTCGTGCAGGATCGAGAATATTTGAGCGAAACTCGAGCAAGCCACCAAGGCTGCCACCCGTTGAATTCGTATCGAGCGGCGTATCGCCGGCCGCACCTTGATAGGCAACGGTCAGCCGTGTCGCATCGTACTCACTGCCAGCGAGGGTCAGCTGACGAGCGGTACCCCCCGTGACCAGTGTTTGGCCAGAGCCAATAAACACGTTCATCGCGCCGTCATCCTGGATCGTCGTGCTGACGGACACTTGTTCTGACAGATCCAGAATAAGGCGATCGCGTGCGTCGAGTAGATCGTTGGGCGGCGACCCCGCGCTATTCTCTAGCTGAATCTTCTCGTTGATCGACGCTAACGATGTGGCAATTCGATTGATATCGTCAACGGCCAGCTTTATTCGCCCATTGACTTCTCGGTCGAGCTCTCCGAGACGTGCGTCCAGTGATTGAAACTGGCTGGTAGTACTTTCGGCTTCACCAATCACAGCCTGTCGCGTCGAGATAGACGTCGGGTCGTTGCCGAGATCCTGCAACGCGTTAAAATACGACTGCAGACTCGAGTTGAGCCCGGTATTCGAATCGGCTAGCAGTGTATCAATGCGACTTGATAACGTATCGAGTGTGTCAAATCGCGCGAAGCCTGTGGTCGAGGTTCGCAATTGTTCGTTCTGCAGGCCATCATAAATTCGTCGAATACTTGAGATCTGTGTGCCGCCGCCCAGAAAAATATTCCCGTTCGAGGAGCCAGGCCGCGTCGAAAAATCGGCAACCTGACGACTGTAACCAGGCGTGTTCGCATTCGCGATGTTGTGACTGGTTACCTGCAGCGCGCGCTGAAACGCGAGCATTCCGGTAAGACTTGTATTCAGAATATCTGGCATCGTTTTCCCCTGCTATCGACCACCCGACCTAGTGGGCACGCGGCGACAGTTGAGCTGTTATCGGCTGAAGTCCCGAATTCTTGAGCGTGGACATCATAGATCGCATCGTTGGGCTATTCACAATGCGGTTTAGTTTGTCCGCGTACTTCGGATCCGTTGCATAACCGCTGTCCTGCAGCGCCTTGGCAAAGCCGGCAACGTCACTGCCATGTCCGCTAACGGCACTGTAGCGCGGGTTGTCGCTTAAGAATTTGGTATAGTCGTCGAACGTCGCGGCAACGTCATTGTACGAACGAAAAAGCGCGTTTTGTCGCCGCGGAATACCGTTTTCAAACTCCAGCGTTTGCCGCGATACCTGATCGCCGCGCCAACCGGCCCCGGTTTTGATACCAAAGAGATTGAAACTGCTATCGCCTTTCTGGTCCGGCATCACGTGAGCGCCCCATCCGGTCTCGAGTGCTGCCTGTGCGACGATGGCTTCCGGAGCTACTTTGAGCCGGCGTCCGGCACGCTGGGCATGCGGCCAGATATCGCGTGCAAATACTTTCGGATCGGACCAGGTGGGCGCGGGCTTGGCCGACGCCACCGGGCTGCTGCGCGGAACGTCGGACAGATAATAATCTCTGTCGGGGCGCGACATCGTCGCTGCCTGGTCAGCGCCAAGTTGTCTCACTAACATTTCTGCAAGACCCACGCCTTTGCCGCTGGCCATCTCCAGCGCCAGTTGCTGGTCCATCATGCCCTGGTACATATCGTGTTGATCACTGCCACCCATGATGTCGTCGCCAAGGGAAGCTTCACGCATATTTTTGAGCATAGTCTGCAAGAATAGCGCTTCGAACTGACTCGCAACTTCCCGCAAAGCGGCAGGATCGTGCTTATCTGCCGCAGCGCGTAGACCAGTAAACTGGTTGAAGTCGGTAATTGTCGCGGTCATGGATCCGGTCTCGCGCTCCCTTAGATCACGACAAGCTCGGCGCGTAGCGCGCCCGCTTGTTTCAACGCTTCGAGGATGGCCACGAGGTCACCCGGCGCTGCGCCGACGCGATTGACTGCGCGAACGATCTCGTCGAGGCTCGTTCCCGGTTCGAAAAGGAACATGCTTGCCTCTTCCTGCGTAATATTCACTTCTGAATCGGGCAGGACGACCGTCTCACCACTGTCGCTAAATGGTGCTATAGGTTGGCTCGCGAATGGTTTTTCGCTGATCGTGACAACCAGCGAACCATGCGACACCGCTGCCGGTGTGACTCGAACGTTGTCGCCGATGACAACAGTGCCGGTCCTAGAGTTCACAATCACGCGTGCTGGAACCTCGCCAGGTCTCACCTCCAGACTCTGCAGTGCCGAGACAAAAGCGGTGCGTTGCGAAGGATCCTGCGGTGCACGGACGACTACCGAGACTGCATCGAGTGACTCCGCGGTGCCCGAACCCATGCTTTGATTAATTTGCTCGGCAAGCCGTTTCGAGGTCGTGAAATCGGGCACGTGCAGGTTTAGTACGACAGCCTCACTGGTCAGAAAGTCGCTGGGCACCACACGTTCTACTGTGGCGCCGTTAGGAATACGCCCGGCACTCGGAATATTGACGGTCACACTTGAACCATCGTTGCCAGAGGCACCGAAGCCACCGACGACCAGGTTGCCTTGAGCCACCGCATACACGTTGCCGTCCGCGCCACGCATCGGGGCCATCAACAAAGCACCACCGCGCAGGCTTTTCGCGTTGCCGATCGAGGAGACGGTGACGTCAATCGTCTGCCCGGGTTTGGCGAACGCAGGGAGGTCGGCGTGCACGGTCACGGCCGCAACATTTTTCAGCTGCAGACTTACACCGGGTGGAATCGTAATACCGAACTGCGTCAACATATTGATGATGCTCTGCACCGTGAACGGCGTCTGTGTTGTCTGATCACCCGTCCCGTTGAGGCCGACGACCAGGCCATATCCCGCCAGTTGGTTATTACGGACGCCGGCAACACTGGCCAGATCCTTGACCCGGTCGGCCATCGCCTGTTCTGCAAGAAATACAACCAGAAACAGAGTCACGAGAGCGATGTGTTTGAACGCCATCCGAGATTTATAGGTTATTGACATGGGTCGTCCTCTGGCTAGTAAGGGTGAAATACGGAATTGAAGAACCGCGAGATCAAACCCATACGATTGGCGGCCGCAAGAACGCCTTTGCTGCTGTACGTGATTTGCGCATCGGCAATCCGATAGGACTGCAACGAATTGTCGGTCTCAATGTCGTCGGGACGAATTATTCCGGACAAACGAATGAACTCCCGCCCCTGATTGAGCGTTACCCATTTCTCGCCGCGAATTCGCAAGTTGCCATTCGGCAGTCGTTGCACAACGGTTACCGTGATATCCCCGAGCAGGCTGTTGCTTTGACTGCTCGACCCTGCGCCGTCGAACGACGAGTCGCCACTGAGCGACCCCTCGAAAAGAGGTGTGCCGTCCTTGCTGAGGGAGCGTCCGAATACGGTCGGGTTGGCCAGTGTCGCTTCGGTCGTCTTGGATGTCGACGTCTGTGAATTTTTGCTCGCGTTGGTTTGCTCTTTGAGTCGCACGGTCAGGATGTCGCCGACGCGCGTTGCCTTGCGGTCCTCGAACAGGCGCACATCGACGCCGTCGTTGTAGATCGACCCTGTGGTCGGTGGTGTGTAATCGGGCTCGGAGGGCCACGGCGGATCGTAGTTCTCTTCGAATACTTCGACCGACGCGCAACCAGACCCAAGCGAGGAAATCGCCGTAATTGCTGCGACGAGGATGATCGATTTGCAGAGACGAATCATGTCCATTCCTTACAGATTGTTGTTGATGTACTGCATCATCTGGTCGTTGGTGGAAATGGCCTTCGAGTTCATCTCGTAAGCACGCTGCGTCTCGATCATGTTGACGAGTTCGGATACGACGTTAACGTTGGAGCCCTCGAGCGCACCTTGTCTCAATGATCCAAGTCCGTTTTGAGCTGGAGTTCCCGGCTGCGCTGCACCGCTGGCGGCTGTTTCGATGTAGAGGTTCTCACCGATCGGCTGTAGTCCGACGGGATTAATAAAGTCGGCGAGCTCCAGGGAACCAACTTGTGTCGGCGAGGCCTGACCAGCAATTCTCACAGATACAACGCCGTCCGTACCGATTGTGATGGACTGCGCTGCATCAGGAATGGTGATGCCCGGTTGCAGGATGTAGCCGCTCGACGTCACCATCTGGCCCTGCTCACTGAGCTGGAACGTGCCGTCGCGCGTGTATGCGATTTCACCATCGGGCTTCTCGATCTGGAAAAAGCCGCGCCCGTTGATCGCGACGTCCAGCGCGTTTTCAGTCTGCAATACGCTGCCCTGCGTAAACAACTTCTCGGTCGCGACGACGCGCACGCCTGTGCCGAGATTCATGCCGGAGGGTAGCAACGTGTCCTGCGAGCTCTGGCCACCTGATTGACGAACGGTCTGGTAAAGCGTGTCTTCAAACACGGCCCTGCCTTGCTTGAATCCGGTTGTGTTGACATTTGCCAGGTTATTGGCCACGACGGCCATGCGTGTCTGCTGGGCGTCCAGTCCTGTCTTGGCAATCCATAAACCCTGGTTCATAAGTCTCTCCTGTCCTGTTTTGCCGGATTAACCAAGGCGCATCATCTGTGCGGCCGTGTCGGCGTTCTCTTCCGAAGTCTTGATTACGTTGACCTGCATCTCGTATTGCCGTGCGAGTTCGATCATGTTCACGAGCGTTTTCGCGACGTTCACATTGCTTTGCTCAAGCGCCCCGGAAATCAGCGTTACGCTGGCGTCTGCATCTGCGATTTCGTCGTCGCCCAGGCGCAGCAAGCCGTCGGTGCCTTTCTTGAGCAGCGCCACGTCCGGGTTAGCGAGCTTGATGCGATCGACAATTGCGAGTGTTTCCGGACCCTGGCCAATCGGCTGGATCGATATGGTGCCGTCGCGCCCGATCAGCAAGCTGCTATTCGGTGGAATCGCGACCGGACCGCCATCGCCCAGAACGAGATGGCCGGCGCCGGTTGACAGTAGCCCGCCCGACTCGACACGCAGATCGCCGGCGCGCGTATATGCTTCGCTACCATCCGGCGCCTGCACGGCAATGAACCCCGCACCGCTGACCGCGACGTCGAGGTCCCTGCCTGTGTTGGCAATCGGTCCCTCTGAAAAGTCAGTACCGTAAGACTCGACGACGGCATTTATTCGCGTCTCGACGCCCGGGCCATCAATGGGCACGGAACTGAAGGAGTGCAGATCTGCTCGAAACCCGGTCGTCGAGACGTTAGCAAGGTTGTTGCTGTTAATGGCCTGCGCATACTCCGTTTGCTTGGCGCCAGTCATTGCAATGTAGATCATTTCGTCCATTGTCGAGCCTCAATCGTTATTGGATCAGCTATCGCGACTAGCGGATATTGATAACTGTCTGCGTGATCGTGTCGGCCGTTGAAATGGCCTGCGCATTCGCCTGGAAATTTCGCTGCGCCGTGATCATCTGCACGAGCTGTGCCGTCAAGTCGACGTTCGACGCCTCCAGTGCGCCCGACTGGATGTTGCCGAAGGACGCTGTGCCTGCTTCGCCCAATAACGCATCACCAGACTGGAAGGATTCGCCCCAGGTTGTGTCACCAAGTTGCTGCAAACCCTGCGGGTTGACGAAGTTGGCCAATGCTAGTTTGCCCAGTGAGGTCGACTGCCCGTTTGTGAAGCGAGCGAACACAACACCCTCCACGTCCACGCTCACACCTGTTAATCGGCCAGTCGTGAAACCGTCCTGGGATAATGAATTGACACCGAAGGTGCTGCCAAACTGAGTCGCCGTGCCAAAATCCAGGCCCATGACGATATCCGATGCGCCTTTTGTCGGCGTATACGCGCCCAGCGGCATCAAACCGCCCGCGGGGGAATTCAAACTGCCATCCGGATTGAAGACGACCGGCGTCGTACCTGCGATCGCGGTGCCATCTATTTCAACTTCCGTGTTCCACGTGTTGGCGACAGCATCCTTGATGAAATAGACCGTCGCGGTATGCGCAGCACCAAGTGTGTCATACACCGTAACGGAAGTTGTGTGATTGAAGCTGGCCGGATCCGTCGGATCGAATACCGGATTCGCGGGTATCGGCGCATCGGCAGGCAGATTGATGCCGAAAGACGCCCGTGTTGTGGCCGCCGGTGGGTTCGCGCCAATCGTCAATTGCAGATCGACCGGTGTACCCGTATTGAACAGCCCGTTGCCAGCGAAGGGATATGCTTGCAACCTGGAGCCTTGCGCATTGGTGACGAAGCCCTGGTTGTCGACACCGAAAGCGCCTGCCCTCGTATAACTCCTGGCGCCGTTATCGCTGATGACAAAAAACCCCTCTCCGCCGATGGCGAGGTCGAGGGCGTTGTCGGTGAAATCGATATTGCCCTGCGTAAACTGTTGCGCGATCGCGGACAATCGAACACCACTACCCGCTGCGCTGGAACTAACGCTCTGCGTACCGACAGCAAAGACTTCGCTGAACTGTGCGCGTGACATTTTGAAACCGGTCGTGTTGACGTTCGCCACGTTGTTCGCTGTGACGCCGAGGTCGGCCGATGCGGCGTTGAGTCCGCTGAGTGCTATTGCAAATGGCATTTGTTTCTCCTGGCTTTGTCCGTTTATTGCGTGGTGCTGTCTAAGATTCGTAAGAAATGATTTACCCGATAATCTGGTAGACCTGGCCGAGCGGCATCTCCTGCCCGCCCAGAAGGTTTAAGGTCATGCCACCGCCGAACTGGCCGAGCGTGACGCTTTGAATTTCTGATTCGATGACTGTCGGCGCGCTTTCGATATTGGTGCCGCGGATTACGCGCGCCGTGACCTGGTATAGCCCGCTATCGGCGCGATCACCGGATGAGTCAACGCCATCCCATTCGAAACGCACCAGGCCTGGCGGCTGCAGACCGAGGTTAAGACGTTGTACGAGCTCGCCAGAATCGTTGGTAATGTCGATCTGCACGTTGCCGGCGCTCGATTCCAATTCGACGCCGCCTTTAATCGAATCGCCATCATTGAGGTGACCGATATCCGTGACCGCCAGTACCGAGTGACCGACCAGGCCCGCTGCCTGTAGGGCCTGGTTGTCTTGCACCGATCCGGATAGCCCCTGGAACGCGTTGTTCAATGAGGAAATCCCGTTAACCGTGCTGAATTGCGCCAGCTGGCCAAGAAACTGGCCGTTGTCCATGGGCTCGAAAGGGTCCTGATTCCGAAATTGCGAAATCATTAGAGTCAGGAAATCTGCCTGTCCTAAGCTATCGCGTGCTTCCCGTTCCGGTGGCGGGGCGAAATTCTGAAAATCGTCTATGGGTCCCAGCGTATTCATGTGTGGCCTCTATTTAGTCTTAGCGTCCAAGTGACAGCGTCTGCAACAGCAGGTCCTTGGTGGTATTGATCATTTCGACGTTGTTCTTGTACGAGCGCGACGCCGACATCATGTTGACCATCTCTTCGACAGTGTTGACGTTGGTGGCGTACACGTTGCCGTCTTGATCCGCCTCGGGGTGATCGGGTTGGTAGCGCATTTGCAGCGGCGCGGAACTCTCCACGATGCCGTCGAGCCGTACGCTCGATATACCCGACTGGTTGGCGAGCGACGCGCTGAAAGTTGAAAAAACCGGTTGCCTCGCGCGGTAGACCTTTGCCGGGTCACCGCTGACGTTTCCGGCATTTGCGAGATTACTCGCCGTAACGTTCATGCGCACCGACTGTGCATTCATGGCGCTGCCGGCAACGTCAAATACCTGGAACAGGGACATTAGTCACCTCCTTTGATCGCGTATCGCAATGAACGAATCGTGCCGTCCAGAAATGCAAGGCTTGCGCGGTATTGCAACGCGTTCTCCGCGAATGCCGCTTGCTCTACATCCGTTGCGACGGTATTGCCGTCGAGCGAAGGCTGACTCGGGACGCGGTACATCATTTTGGCGCCGTCGGCGGTCATACCCCAGGCCTGCTTGTGCAGATCGCTGGTCTTCGTCAAACCAATGGACTCGTGCCGCGCACTCTTTAGCGCCGCACCAAAATCGAGGTCGCGCGCCTTGTAGTTAGGCGTGTCCGCGTTCGCGATGTTCGACGACAGCACCTGGTTTCGAAGCGCTCGAAATCGCAATGCTTGTTCGAAGTGTGATATCGCAGGTATGTCCATTGCTTCTGATCCCGGAATTAAGTTCCTGCAAATCTCTATGCAAAGCCTGTGCCAATTTGATTTTGCCCGCGCTAAAGGGCATGCAACATCGGCCGATAGGATATTGATGGCGCGCGCCGCGTCCAAGACGGCAATTCCTTGCCGCCTTCCGGCACATTCCTGCAGGCCCTGCAAACCCCCGCGAAAACGCTGGCATGGCAATTGCATTACTACCTGTAAGAGAAATTCAGTCGTAACAGAGACGCTGCTGGCTGAATGGGATCAGCGACCGGCAAGACCTTGCCAGTGCTGGTCTCGAGAACAGGAGATTGACCGCACAATGTGGACAGGCGCTACATCAATCGTCGAGAAATTGACGACTTTGACGTTCAGGCGACACGAATTCGGCGCCGGGCGCGCCGCTATTTGCTGCGCTTTCGCGTTCTTGTCACTCGGCACAGGTGGCGCCCTCGCGGCGCCAGCCTCCCAGGAATGGCAAGCGACAGAGAGCATCGCGGCGGCCGCCGAACAATTCCTGCGCGGCAAAATCGGTACGGCCGCGCGGCGGACAACAGTAAAAGCCGGCGTACTCGATCCGCGCCATCGACTCGCACTTTGCGGACAACCGCTGCAGCCGTTCCTTCGGCGCGGCACCAAAATCGCGTCCCGAACCATCGTTGGCGTACGCTGTAGCGGCGAAAAACCCTGGAAAGTCTATGTGCCGGTAAACGTTATTGTTACTGAGAACGTACTGGTAGCCCGTCGAACGCTGCCGCGCGGTCACCTGCTCGTCGCAGACGACCTCGTCGCCGAACCGAGGGACGTGTCGCGCCTTGTGTCGGGCTACATTTCGAACGCCGAGGCGCTGATCGGGCAACGCCTCAAAACCCAGCTGATCGCCGGACGGCTGTTGACGCCCGCGATGTTGCAGGCCGACATCGCGGTCAAACGGGGACAAGCTGTCACGCTGATGATCAATAGCGGCGGAGTTAATATCCAAATGGGCGGCAAGGCCCTTATGGACGGCGCCATCAACCAACGTATTCAGGTCGAAAATACCAACTCCGGGCGGGTAGTCGAAGGTATCGTCCGGTCGCGGGAGCATGTCGAGGTGCTGGTGGCTGAAACCCGCCAGTTTATTCACGCAAAGCCTAAAGTATCGCCATCGGTGGCCGATATCAGGTCTAGCAACAATGATCGTTGAGGAAAAAACGTTATGACAAACAGGATCGGTCCGATGGATCAGGGAACGCTGGGGAAAATTGGCAACAAAGTCGACGAGGCCGGGACAGGTGGCAAGGTCACGAAGACCTCACCCGGTTCCGAGAAAGCGTCGGCGAGCCCCGCATCGCGTACAGACACGGTCAATTTGACCAGCAACGCCAAGCTACTTGAACGACTGGACAAGACGCTGGCGTCGTTGCCGGCTATCGATAGTGGTCGCGTGGCTGAAATCAAGACAGCCATCGAGAATGGCGATTACCAGATCGATGCGGATGCAATCGCCGACGCCATGATCCGGCTCGACCGCTCATTGGGCGAATAAGCGTGCCTCGCGTCTCCCCCACTGAAGCCCGTTCAAAGATTGTCGACATCATCGGCGAAAGCGTCTTGCAAGCCATCGAACTGAAAGAGTCACTCGAGGACGAGCGCAGAGCCCTCGAGGCCCAGGACGTCAATGCTCTGGACACAGTGGTTGGCAAGAAGAGCGCAAGCGCCGAAAAACTGCACACTCTCGACCAGCAACGCGGCGCGCTTTGCCAGCAATGGGGCTTCCCGGACGGACACGATCAGATGCAACAGCTGATCGATTGGTGCGACGAAGATCAACTCGTCAGTACCCGCTGGGCCGAACTCGTCGATATTGCCGCAGAAGGCAGCGCGCTCAATCTCACCAACGGCGCCATCATTCGCGTTCGCCAGCAACACTTTGAATCCAGTCTTTCCGTGCTCCGCGGTACTGCGCCGGGATCCGATACCTACGACCGCAACGGCGAGGAATCCGGCGACTTCAGCCGACGTTCCCTCGCCGAGGCCTGAACTTACATTGTGAAGCAAGGATACTGAGCTATGTTAATAGTTAGCCGCAAAGACGCCGAATCTATCGAAATACGGCCGGGTGACGACATCGACCTGAGCATGACGCTCGGCGATCTGTTCAGCGGAGGTCCAATAGAGATCACCATTTTCTCATCGAACAACAATAGAGTAAAAATGGGTGTGCAAGCACCCGAACAGCTCTGCATCTGGCGCAAGAAGGCCGCCGCGGCCTGACGGCGGCTATAGTCCGGCCGCTTGACGCTGCGTGCCGAGGGCGAGGCTTGCCCACACGGTTGGGACGCTCCCTGTTCGTTACGATGAAATTCTCGACCCAACTACTACTACCGGTGCTCGCTACAGCAGCCGCTTGCGGCGGGTCCGGGAATCCGACCACTAGCCAAGGTCCTGAAACACAAGACAGTCAGGCATTTGTGATGCCTGACAACGCCGATATTCTCAGCAAAGCCTACGACAACGACTACCACGTTCCCGAGGGTTTTTACGTTGACGAGCGTGCCGAGACAGTCCGCAGTTATACCGTTCATCACGTCCTCGACGAATCGAATTCATTCGAGATTTGCAGCGACGATCTCGTGGAGGCGCAGGCCCTTGAAGCGGCCGACAACGATGCACGTGCCGTCATCGGTTATTTCGTGACATCGGTTGAGAACGAACGTTACTTTGAGTTCGTGAGGGAGCTCTCCTATACCCAGGATGTGGGCAATATCGCCGACATTACCTCGCCAGGCTACGGCCGGGTGTTCAAGTGCAACCATACTAATCGCGACGGCGTCGATCGCTCGTTACTCGACGGCTATTCGGGGCGGCTAAACGCCACGCAACTCGGCGCCGCGACGTTGCGCGAATTTACCGAATACCTATGGCAATTCACATTTTTCAACGTTACCTCGAAGAAGGTCATCGCCAGCTATACCAGTGCGGACTCCGCGACGCTGCGACACACACTGTTGCTGGCCCTGGTCGTCAACCAGGGCGCCGACTCCTGCGATCGCGTCGATGTCGTCGAATGGCGTTTCACGGCGAATCCCGAAAACGGCGAAATTTCGCGCGAGTTTGAGACCGTGCGGAGCTTCGAGGCGACCCTGTCCTCTGGTAACCCTTCTTTCTGCCAGTAACAGGTTGCGACGCCTGCCGCGTCGACCCTGTAGAATAATCTCTACCGGTATTCACATAATGAAAAGCGGATCCAGACCGGTATAATTACGAGAGAAACTACAGATGCACACGCCTTCCGGCGACGGCAAACCCGTTTAGCAGAGATTCCCGAATGACAACAAATCTAGCAGCGCTGCAGTCCTGGGTTGAACAGGTCGCAAGCCATACCCGACCCGACAATATTTATTGGTGCAGCGGCTCTGATGCCGAGTACCGGGCGCTGGTCCAGCAGATGCTCGAAGACGGGACATTGACGACGCTCAACCAGGAATCGTACCCGAATTGTTACTTGCACCTGTCCGATCCCAACGACGTCGCCCGCGTTGAACACCTGACCTATGTCTGCACCGGGACCGAGGAAGACGCCGGTCAGAATAATAACTGGATGAGTCCGGCCGACGGTCACGCGAAAATCGACAAATTGTTCGCCGACTGCATGCGGGGTCGCACGCTATACGTCATTCCCTATTGCATGGGGCCGATCGATTCACTGTACTCCCGCTGCGGCGTCGAAATCACGGACAGCCCTTACGTCGTCATCAATATGAAGCTCATGACGAGGATGGGCGACAAAGCCCTGCAACGCATTGAAAAAGAAGGAAAATTTGTCAAGGGCCTGCATTCGACCGGGGATCTCGATCCGGATCGGCGTTTTATCATGCATTTCCCGGATGAGCTCTCTATAAAGAGTATCGGCTCCGGCTACGGCGGCAACGCGCTGCTGGGCAAGAAATGCCACGCGCTCCGCATAGCGAGCTACCAGGCGCGCCAGGAAGGTTGGCTCGCCGAGCACATGTTGATCGTCGGGCTGGAGAGCCCGGAAGGCACCGTGCACTACATCGCCTGTGCGTTTCCTTCGGCCTGTGGCAAGACCAACCTGGCGATGCTGATTCCACCCGACTCTCTGCACGACTGGAAAGTCTGGACGCTTGGCGACGACATCGCCTGGCTGCACCCGGATGAAACCGGCAAACTGCGGGCAATCAACCCCGAGTCCGGTTATTTCGGTGTGGTCCCGGGCACCAATACGAAGACCAACAAGAACGCCTACGACATGATCATGCACGACGCGATCTTCACCAATGTCGCGACGACCGAGAACAACGAACCCTGGTGGGAAGGCAAGCAGGACGGCTTGCCCAGCAAGGACTGGCAGGGCCGAGATTACGACCAAGCCAATGGACCCGCGGCGCACCCGAATTCGCGCTTTACCGTCTCGGCGACGAACAATCGAAGTTATTCAAATCTCGCCGAGGCACCCGAAGGCGTGCCGATATCGGCCATTGTTTTCGGTGGTCGTCGCAAAACCGTCGCACCGTTGGTTTACGAGGCCAAAAGCTGGGAACACGGAGTACTGATCGGCGCAAGCACCGCATCGGAGACGACCGCCGCGATGGTCGGCGAGGTGGGCGTCATTCGGCGTGACCCGATGGCAATGAAACCGTTCTGTGGTTACAACTTCGCGGACTATTGGGCTCACTGGCTGTCTTTCAAGGATCGGGTAACGCATTTGCCCAAGATCTTCCACGTCAACTGGTTCCGTCAGAACGAGCACGGCGACTTCCTGTGGCCCGGATTTGGCGAAAACCTTCGCGTATTACAATGGATCATCGATCGCTGCGAGCATCGTGCCGACGCCAAGGAAACTGCGATGGGTTACCTGCCGCACCCGGAAGATCTCGATACGACCGGGCTGGATATCAGCGCCGACGCATTACAAACGTTGACCTCGATCGATTCTGAGCAGTGTCACGCCGAGATGATCTCGCTCGGGGAGTACCTGGACAGCTACGGCGATCGCACACCCGCCGAGCTAAAGAGGCAACAACAACTGGTTCTGAATTCGCTGAGCGAAGAACTCGACAAAGCGTCTTAAAGCGCTACTCGATGGTCTTGTAATAAATCGCCAGCGGAGCGCCCGGCGGCTCGGCTCGGCCCAGGCCGATCGTGCCCTCTTCGCCAAGCTCGGTCGAATCGCGTCGCACAAACCGCTCCTGCCCCTGAATATTCTGCAGGAACGTCCCATTTGTGCTCTGATCGACCAGCATGAACTTGCCGCGGCGCATCTCGATCTTGGCGTGAATTCTGGAAATGAGATTGCCCTTCACAACGAGATCGTTGTCATCGGCGCGACCCATGTTGATCGCCTTACGCTGATCGCTAACCTCGACCGTCGTGTCGCGGAAATTCAGCAGCAACTTTGACGCGCGTCGATCACTGTTTTCCCACTCGAGAGTGGGCAGCATGCTGGTCGCTTCCTCGGGTTGCCAGATAAGCTCGAACAACGCCACCTCGTCAATGCGACCACGCACCGTCGCGACGTCAATTTGCCGGGCCTGGTTTCTAAGCTCCGGACTCATTTGTTCGACTGTGAAGCCCGAAACAACGATCTGCTTGGCTTTGGCCTGCGATGTCATGCGATTGGCCGTGTGCACGGCGGCGCCGAATATGTCGTTCTGTTCCTGCACGACGGGACCGTAGTGACAACCGATTCGAATGGTGACGGGGATGCCATCGCCTTTTTTGGTTTCTGTTGTAATACGCGATTGCATCATGACGGCAGCGCCCATCGCCTCATCAACCGTTTCAAAGGTCGACATGACCTCATCGCCGATGGTCTTGATGACAGTGCCGTTGAACTGATAGGTGGCGTCTTTCATGACGTCGAGACACAGGGCGACTGTCTCGCTCGCTTTGGTATCGCCGAATTTTTCGTACAGCTGGGTGCTGCCGACAACGTCCGCAAATATGATCGCGACCTCGAGATCCTTAGCCATTACGCGGTTCACAACTTACCATCCCAAGCGTCTAATAATACTACTATTTTTCGGCAACTATGTAAGCTATCCAGGCGAAATCCGCCTCACCTTTTTCATTGGGCGTGAATTCACCGTTGCCCTCGCCGTCTTCGTCCTCGCCTTCCCAATAGACAGTTGCCTTCTTAAACCCGGCCTCCAGCAGCAGCTCCCGTAGCTCGGGGGCCGTCCACAGCCGCCACTCATACGTAAAGGCTTTCTTGATCTTGGAGCCGTCCTTGAATTTGAAATGAATATGGCAGCGGATGAAATTGGTGACAGGGTGAAACCTGGCCTGATCCCAGATGTAGGTGAAGCCATGTTTCTTGTTTTTGGTCTTTTCCCGGGTCTCCTCCTGGGCCTCGGGACCGCCGAACATGTCGCAGAAGAACACGCCATCGTCCTTGGTCGCATCATAGGCTCGTTTGAAATACGCGCGAACCTTGTCGCGGGTATCGAAGATGAAATAGCTGAAATTGAAGGCAGCCAGCAAGTCGACTTTCGGCGTCTCGACGGTCATCACGTCAGACTCGATCAAACTGACACGCGCCTGGTCTTCGGCATCGAGCTTGCCGACTCGATTATTGCGCCCCCAATCCAGCACCGACGGATCTATATCGACGCCGATCGCCTGGTATTCCCTGCCCTGCCGCACCCACTGGCACGACGCGCTCGCCGTGCCGCAAAAATCTTCGCGAAACAGGTACGCTGTCCGTCCTGTTAGCGATTTGAACGTTGTCTGCAAAAACTCAATTTCGTTTTCTACGTTCTGTACGGATAATTCATAGAGTTCATGAATGTCGGCCTCTTCGGCCATCGTCGGCTGCTTGGTCCTGTTGGCAGATTTTGCGCTCATTTTGTCGTCGGTTCCTTCTGGTTGATCACGGCATCGGGGCGAGCATTGTACTTGCCTAGGCGGCGATAGGCATAGCGTTAAGTGCGTTTATAAGAAGCTCGGCGCCGACACCCTCGCGATGCGCATTTTCGCTGATCGTTCGCCGCCACGCCCGAGCGCCCGGCTGGCCCGCGAACAGCCCTAACATATGGCGCGTAACGCGATGCAGCGGCTCCCCCGACGAAAGCACCGTTTCGACGTATGGCACCATAGCCTCCACGACTTCACGTCGCTCGGGCAACGGCCAATCGCGATCGAAGTGATGTTCGAGCTCAGCCAGGAAATAGGGCTGGTGGTAAGCCTGACGGCCAATCATCGCGCCATCGACATGTTGCAAAGCCGTTTCAACTTGCGGAATATCTACGAGGCCACCGTTAATGACGACCTCTAATTCCGGATAATCGCGCTTCAGTCGGTAAACGCGGTCGTAATTCAGCGGCGGAATCATCCTGTTTTCTTTCGGACTCAGGCCATCGAGTATTGCAATGCGCGCATGCACAATGAATTTCCGGCAGCCGGCAGCCGCAACAACGTCAACGAATTTTCGCAGAAATTTGTCGCTGTCCTTGTCGTCGATTCCGATGCGAGTCTTGACCGTCACCGGAATCTCCGTTTCGCCCTGCATTGCCTTGTAGCATTCCGCGACGGTCTGCGGCTCGACCATAAGGCAAGCGCCGAACTGCCCTCTCTGCACGCGGTCGCTCGGACAGCCAACATTGATGTTCACTTCATCGTAACCATACTCGGCGGCCTTTCTCGCCGCACTCACCATCCATTCTGGATTGCTGCCGCCCAGTTGCAGCGCGATCGGATGTTCCGCATCGTTATAATGCAACAGACGTGCGGCATCGCCATGATGAACCGCGGCGGCCGTGACCATCTCGGTATACAGGAATGCGGACGGACTGAGCAGGCGCATGAAAAAGCGGCAATGACGGTCTGTCCAATCCATCATGGGAGCAATTGACACTTTACTGATTGTTGAGTAGCCTACCATTATCTCTTTTTTACCATTTAATTCAACGACTTATTATGTACTATTTTTAACTCATTCTGTATTTAATGTTATCTATTTTGTATCAAAAATAGCTAATGACGCACCATGACGCACCTCTAATGACGCACTTTTTTACCCAATAGGATACTAAATGGCCACAATTCGACCCCGCCGACGTCGTGACGGCAAACTAGCCTATCAGGCCGAAGTTCGAATTAAACGTGAAGGTCGCCTGGTTCACCGCGAATCCAGGACGTTTGATCGACGCCGACTCGCTACTGAATGGGCCACGCGACTTGAAGACCAACTCGGCAAACCAGATGCCGTACCCAGAAGAAAACAACTCGCCTTGAGGGGCCCACTGCACAATATTCTATTGAAGTATCGCAATGAAGTCTCTGAAATTCGCCCAATGGGCCGAAGCAAATCAGCACACATAAAATTCCTCGAAAAAACCAGCCTGGCAAACATTGACTTGGATGACATCAGATCGTCTGACGTGATCGATCATGTTCGGGCTCGACGCAAATCAGGAGCCGGGCCGTCAACAGTAAATAATGACCTCGTCTGGTTGCGCGTTATCTTGCGTTACGCACGCGCAGCGTGGAACGTTTCTGTCGACCTATCTGTGATTGATGACGCGTACGAAGTCCTCAGGGCTGAGAAACTGGTCGCGAAGTCGAAAGTAAGATCCCGTCGTCCGTCGCAATCCGAACTTTCCAAACTCACGGAATTCTTTCTCGATAAGGAAAAACGACGGTCGAGTTTGCCAATGTCAGACATTATTTGGTTTGCAGTCCATTCGGCACGCCGGCAAAGCGAGATCACCAGTATATTAGTCGACGATAATGACGAAGAAACTCGAACTGGCATTGTTCGAAACTTGAAACACCCTTCAGATAGGGAGCTATTTCGGAGCTTTAAGTACACCCACGAAGCGTGGGAAATCGTCGTCCGGCAAAAGCACAATAATGATCGGGTCTTCCCTTTTGAGCCGAAAACGATTGGCGCTGCTTTTACGCGCGCATGTCGCGTACTGGAAATTGAAGACCTACATTTCCACGACCTTAGACATGAGGCTACTAGCCGATTGTTCGAAACCGGATATTCAATCGTTGAAGTACAGCAGTTCACACTACATGACAGCTGGGGAACGCTTAGCAGGTATACCCATTTGCGCCCAGAAGAAGTAGCGATTAGAAGTATGGGATAACGATCAGCATGCGCTTCGGACTGCGCAGGATATAGTTCGAAGTTAGCTTGTTGGACGATAAGTTATTGTAATCATTGAATAGTCGTTGGGGCGTCCGTTGCACGTTTCGCCCGACAATGCACAACGCAGCACGACACACTCACGCAGAATTCACGCACTTACAGTGCAGCGAACTCCGCGCGCAATGTCTTTTCGTCCAGCCCATACCTTCCGGCGATATTGATGAAGAACGGATCCCAATGGTTCGACAGAACATCGACCGTTTCAGCGCCCTCTTTGAGAAACGCATAGCCCTTCGAACCTGTAACGCGAACCGAGTGGCCCGGCCGTGGCGGACAATCCTCAATTGCAGAGACATACGCATCAGAACGCGCCTTGACGTCCGCTATGGGTCCGAATTTCGACGGGTCGATACACAAGTAGTAACTGCCGCCGACTGTAGGTGTCTTGTTTGTGCTATCGACCGCGACAACTTCTTCCACAGAAGGCAGCTCTGTCGATGGGATACCGATCGGATTGATAATCGCGTTCATCGCTTCAATCCACATATTCATTGCATACGTTCTTGGTTCGTCCAGTTGCCCCGCTGCCGAACATCCCCAAACCCGACC